>Ga0209619_10000393_pt1 | contig 30572 bp, 31 predicted proteins | sample Rifsed16ft3_FD_184011 | JGI IMG/M metagenome (GOLD analysis project Ga0209619, IMG submission 184011) | Soil microbial communities from Rifle, Colorado, USA - sediment 16ft 3 (version 2) | ecosystem: Environmental > Terrestrial > Deep subsurface > Rock core/Sediment | place: Rifle, Colorado... | reverse complement strand
AAGAAGTAACCCCCACACCTATTCCCAACGCTTACCAATATCCATTCAGGAAGATTTAACTCCCGCAGGAATAGGTGTGGGGGTTACTTCTTTGTCATTTCTATCTTCTCCAAATTTTCATTCTTTCCCATTACAATAAGGCTGTCACTGTCTTTTAGTATGAAATCGGGGGAAGGGATGAAGTTTATCCGTTCTGGTATAAGTTCTTTTACTGCAATTATCTGAACGTCATAGACATTTCTCAGTTGAAGGTCACGGATAGACTTTCCTATGAAACTGCTTGGCGGGGCGATCTCCATTATACTGTATCCTTCGGATAAAGGCAGATAATCAAGGAGATTTGTTGAACTTGCACTCATTGCGACCTTTACTGCTATATCCTTTTCAGGGAATATTATCTCTGTGGCACCTATAGTGCTCAATATCTTCCCGTGGTCTTCTGTAATTGCCTTTGCAATAATATTTTTAATTCCCATTTCTTTCAGATAAAGGGTAGTAAGGACACTGGCGTCAAGGCTTGTGCCAAGTCCTACAATTGCCACATCAACATCATGAACACCAAGTGCCATAAGGGTCTCTTTGTCTGTGGCATCCGCTACAATAGCCTGAGTTGAGAAGTCTTTTATCTTCTGGACTATCTCTTTGTTTTTATCTATTGCAATTACCTCATGCCCTTTTTCATACAGACTCTTTGCAACATAGAAACCGAACATCCCCAAACCTATAACCACAAACTTTTTCATAATCCCTCCCAAACGAGTTGAGGAGTGCAGAAGTTAGGGAGTTTTGGAGTTACTCTTGAACTTCATAACTCTTCAACTCCTTAACTCATCACCCTACCATCAAATTCTCTTCAGAATATCTAAATTTCCCCTTTGCCTCCTCACGGCTTACTGCGAGTGCAATTGTCAGAGGTCCCAATCTGCCTATAAACATAACCATGCATATAATGATTTTACCTAATTCTGTAAGCCTTTCCGTAATTCCTGCTGACAGACCTACGGTTCCAAATGCTGAAGCCACCTCAAACATAATTTCAATGAAAGACATCCTGCTTTCCTGATGCGGTATATTAAACAATTCAGTTATTGTCAGGAGTATAGTGAACAATGTAACAATTATAAATGATGCGGAGGCTATTGCAATAGACCTTGACGTCACCTCTAAGGGTATAGTCCTTTTAAATATGCTCACATCCTCTCTTGCGTAAAACCTTGACTTTATTATAGCAAATAAGACCCCAAATGTGGTTGTCTTTATACCGCCGCCTGTAGAGCCGGGTGAAGCACCAATAAACATAAGCATTATCATGATGAATAGTGTCGCATTTGTGAGCATAGCAAAATTTACAGTATTAAATCCGGCAGTTCTCGTAGTAACGGATTGGAAAAGTGAACATATAATCTGGTCATGCAGTCCCATATCTTTGAGGGTATTATTTTTTTCTAAGGCAAAAAATATGACAGCACCTCCAAATAGAAGGATGGCTGTTACAATCAGTGCCATCTTTGTATGCAGGGATACCTTTTTTTTGAATTTGCTGTATAGAATAGTTTTTATCTCATGGAGGAGGAAAAAACCAAGCCCTCCTGATATTATTAAGAAAATAATTGTTAGATTTATGACAGTATCCTTTTGGTATCTTATAAGGCTATCATGGAATGGGGAGAATCCTGCATTGCAGAAAGCTGCTATTGAATGAAATATGGATAAATACATGGCATCAAAGAGTTTATATTCAAAACTGAACCTGATTAATAATATTACAGCACCAATCCCCTCTATCAAAATTGTAAAAAAGAATATGTGTTTCAGGAGTGAATATATGTCCCTTCCTGTATGTGCAAAAGACTCCTGAATCATTAGCTTTTCATAAACAGAAATCTCCCCCTTTAAGATATATATGAATATAGTGGAGAAGGTCATTATGCCAAGACCGCCGATTTGAATGAGCATCAATAGCACAATCTGGCCAAAATAGCTCAGATTATTCCCCACATCTACTACTGCCAGACCTGTTACACAGACTGCAGATGTTGCCATGAAGAGTGAATCAATAAAAGAGAGATGTCCGTTTTTAGAAGAAATTGGAAGATAGAGGAGGATTGTGCCTATAATGATAAATACTGCAAAACTGATGAGAATTATATGGGATGGGCGAAGCTTGTAAATCTTTACCATTGAGGAAAAGGATACAGAATAAACTATTTAGTGTCAATAATTATGTCACTTATCAATTATTTCAATAAATCGCTTGACAACAGTTTTTTGGGGTATATATTTAAAACCGTAAAGATGATTTCTTGTCTCATGGGTTCAGCCAATATTTATTAAGATGGGAGGGGAGGGATAATGAAAAAAGATAACAATATCGTTCTGGAGATTTTAAAACAGGCAATGGAATCGGAGAAAGAGGGATATGAATTTTATATCCAAGCCTCCACAATTACAAAGGATCCAAAGGGGAAGGAGATGTTTAAATATCTGGCAAGGGATGAAACAGACCACTTTAAGACCCTTGAGGATGCGTATAACAGATTGAAGGGTGGTGAAGGGCAGGGTTCTAATACAATTGGGCATAAACAGAAGGAAAAGGGGTTTTTGATTGATAGCAGCCTCCTGCTCAAGGGGGATAGCGGAGATTTAAAGGCATTGAATATAGCCATGAAAATAGAGGAGGAAGCTCAAGAGTTTTATGCAAAGTCTGCCGAGAAGGCAAAGCAATTTGATGTCCGCGATATGTTTTTGAGTCTCGCAGATATGGAGAAGAATCATTATAAGCTCCTTAAATACGAATACGATTTTCTGACCCATTCAGGATTCTGGTGTGATTTTTCAGAAATTACTATTGAGGAGACTGAATAATCTTGAGTTTCAGATTTGATTAAAACCTAAATGAAGTAACAGATTGAAAAGGAGGTTATTATGGCAAGCAAGAAATTTATGGGTAGTCTCAATTCTGCAATAGCGAGGGAGATTCAGGTAAGTATTCAGTATATGTGGCAGCATATAATGGTAAAGGGTATTAATGCAGATACATTGGGGGATATATTTAAAAAGATTTCTATTGAAGAAATGAAACATGCAGAGGAAATAGCAGAAAGAATTTTTTATCTGGGGGGTATACCAACCCACCAGCCAATGCCTATTAAGATTGGAAATACTGCAAAGGAAATGCTAAGGATTGATAAAAAGCAAGAGGAAGAGGCTATTGCCCTATATAGAGAAATAATAACCCTTGCTGAGAAGGAAGGCGATACTGTCACAGCCAATCTTTTTACCGATATTCTTGCAGAGGAGGAGGGACATCATAATCACTTCTCGAAATTGCTTGCCGATTGACGAATTGGTTCAATCCTCTTCAATCTCTGCAAAGTCTTCCTTAGATGCCCCGCAATCGGGGCATTTTTCGGGTGGGTCTCCACATTGGCCATGACAGCTATAGATATAGCCGCATATAAGGCACTTATATATCAGCTCCATATCTTTCCCCAAATCCCGCCTTAGCGGGATTTAAAATTGCCGATTCATCCCGAAATACTGCGTCTTCGGCAATTTTGCTCCTCACCGTATGGGTGATATACGGTTGCGTCGCAAAATTGCCTGCCAGACTTGTCTTTCGGGCGACTTGGCGATTTTACCCAAAATCCTAAATCGGATTTTGGGTCTTTCTGCTATTGTGTAGATAATTTTTGGAATGAGGACTATGATAATTAATATATCACACTAAAATGGTTGGATAAAGTTTTATAAGTATACCACTCTAATAGATGCAGGTTTGTGATGAAAAAGTTTCTTTTAATAATGGTTGTATTGTTTTCCATTTTAGACGGCTGTTCTAATGCCGAAAGCCCAACCGGAAGTGCTTCTATGAATAGTTACAATAAAAATCTTGAAAAGGCGACCTTTGCAGGGGGATGTTTCTGGTGCATGGAACCTCCCTTTGAAAAGCTTGAAGGTGTGGTAGAGGTTATATCTGGTTATACCGGCGGGCATAAAAAGAATCCGACCTATGAAGAGGTATCTTCCGGAACCACAGGCCATTACGAGGCAATACAGGTTATCTATAACCCAAATAAGATACGCTATGAGGAACTAATAGAAGTTTTCTGGAGGCAGATAGACCCGACGGATGGAGGCGGTTCCTTTGTTGACAGGGGGGACGCAATATAGTTCAGCTATTTTTTATCACAATGATGAGCAAAAGCGATTGGCAGAACTGTCAAAAGAGAAACTGGAAAAGGCAGGAATCTACGAAAAGCCTATTATTACAGAGATACTTAAATTTGATATTTTTTACAAGGCTGAGGACTATCATCAGGATTATTACAAGAAGAATTCGCTAAGGTACAAGTATTACAGGGGAAGGTCAGGGCGTGACCAGTTTCTCAAAGAGATTTGGAAAGGAAGGGAAAAGGATGAGGAATCTTTTAAAAAGCCTTCCAAAGAGGGACTGATGAAGAGACTCACACCGCTTCAGTTCAAAGTCACACAAAAAAATGGTACAGAGCCTCCCTTTCAGAATGAGTATTGGGACAATAAGAAAGAGGGTATATATGTAGATATTATCTCTGGCGAGCCAGTTTTCAGTTCTCTCGACAAGTTTGACTCAGGCACCGGATGGCCAAGCTTTATAAAACCACTGGAGCCAAAAAATATTGTGGAAAGGGAGGACAGAAGTCTCTTTACAGTAAGAACGGAGGTTAGGAGCAGTCACGCTGATTCTCACCTTGGACATGTATTCAACGACGGCCCAAAACCGAGCGGGCTCAGATATTGTATAAACTCTGCAACACTGAGATTCATTCCAAAGGAAAATCTGGAAAAAGAAGGATACGGAAGTTATAGGTCGTTATTTAAGTAGTTTTAATTGAAGGGGGGTGGCTTATGATAAAATTTAATGGTGTGAATCACCTTGCTATGGCAACTGGAGATATGGACAAGACCATCCTGTTCTGGCGGGACCTGCTCGGAATGAGGCTGGTGGCAGGGCTGGGACAGCCTGGATACAGGCATTATTTTTTTGAGATATCGGAAAATGACCTCATTGCCTTCTTTGAATGGACTGGTGTAAAGGCAGTTCCTGAAAAGGTTCATGGTCAGCCGGTCAAGGGGCCTTTTATATTTGACCATGTATCCTTTGGAGTAGAAACTGAGGATAACCTATGGGAACTGAAGGATAAACTATCCGCAGCAGGGTTTGAAGTGTCGGATGTTATAGACCACGGTTTTATCCATTCTATTTATGCCTATGACCCAAATGGCATCCCGATTGAGTTCAGCCACAATAAAGAGGGTATTGACATCCGTAAGAATCCAGCGATGAGGGATACAAAACCTTCTGCCATAACTCTGGAAGGCTCGGAGCCTCAATCAGACAAATGGGCAGAGATTGAGAGACCCACGCCGAAAGAGGAACGTATAGTATATCCTGGTGCTGGAAGCGAATTATTTCATGAGAAAAAGAAGGGGAGATAATAAATCACATCTCCTCAACCTTGAGGATTGCGTAAGTGACATGCAACTATTTGTCCATTTCCAATATCCTTCAATTCAGGATAGACACTTTCGCATATTGTCATCTTATATGGACAGCGAGGGTGAAAATAGCATCCTGACGGCGGATTAATGGGTGAAGGGACATCCCCTTTTAATATAATCCTCTTCTTTTTGACTGTGGGGTCAGGGATGGGGACCGCTGAGAGGAGTGCCTCAGTATATGGATGCTGGGGAGATTCATAAAGCTTCTCACTATCTGACATCTCTACGAGTCTGCCGAGATACATCACTGCCACTCTGTCACTTATATGCTCAATGAGTCTTAAATCATGGGATATGATGAGATACGAGAGTTTGAATTCATCCTGAAGGTCTTCAAGGAGGTTTATTACCTGCGCCTGTATTGATACATCAAGTGCTGAGACAGGCTCATCTCCGATTATTAATTTTGGATTTAATGCCAGTGCCCTTGCTATGCCGACCCTCTGCCTCTGACCCCCGCTGAATTCATGGGGGTATCTTTTCATGTGGTCTGCCCTTAAACCCACCCTCCTCATTAATTTGGCAACCATCTCCTCCTTTTGTTTCCCTTTTGCGATTTTATGGATTTCAAGCGGTTCACCAATGATACTCCCCACTTTCATGCGAGGATTTAATGATGCATAAGGGTCCTGAAAAATAATCTGCATCTCCCTTCTCAGGGGGCGAAGTTCTTTCTTGGTTAAATTTGTTATATCCTTTCCTTCAAATTCAATCTTCCCATCTGTAGGCTCTATAAGGCGGAGGATTGCCCTTCCTGCTGTGGTTTTTCCACAGCCACTCTCACCCACAAGCCCCAGAGTTTCTCCGTGTCTTATCTCAAAGGATATTCCATCCACTGCATAGACATATCCGACTGTCTTTGAAAGAATACCCCCCTTTATGGGGAAATGCTTCTTTAAATTGGTAACTTTGAGTAAAGAGTTATTCATAAAATAATTTTTAGCCACAGACTTTCACTGACTAAAAAAGTTAAAGTGAAAATGGAAACAATACATACTTACACCTACACTTTATTCAAGTCTGTATGAGTCTGTGACCGATTCCTTATGTGTGTCCAGTTCAGCCCTTTAAATTCTCCACGCAGTGCGTGGAGAATTGGATAAGCCTCATATAACTGAACCATATACCAAAGATTTTGAGAAGAGAATCCTTTCCCATACCTTTGAGTTAATTGTGCAGTCAGTGATTGCACTATTTGTTCCCCATACTCTGCCCTTTTAAATTTTATTATTTCTTCTTTTATAGTTTTTCCAACATTCCAGTAAAGAATAACCATCTCCTGATTTATTGTAGCAGCAACCTTTCTTCTTGCTTGTTCAATTAAAACGGAGATTTTATCAAAAAGACCTTTATTTTTCTGAATTTTACTCATCAATCAATCCTTCTTTACCATAAGCAAAGGCACAGATAGCCCTAAAACATCATCCCGCCATGCGGATTTTTAGTTTATTAATCTCCTTTAAGCTATTCTTTTTTAAATTCCTCAAGTTTGAAATCCACCCTATATAAATAGACTTCAACATCCTTTAATTTCTTCAGTGCATAATAAAGGCGATTATCATATCTGGCTGAAATTATAATTCCCTTTGTTGGCTTTCCTCCTGTCTTATGTTCCTCAAGCCATCCCATATATCTTGTCAATTGCCCAACGGTATCATCACTTGTCTGGTCCTTCTTCAGTTCAATAACAACCAATTGTTTGGTTGCCTTATCCTGTGCAAGAATATCAATCTTGCCAATATCGGTTTTATATTGTTGACTTATTATCTCTCCGTTTTCTTCTATTAAGTCATACTTTTTCCCCATCTCTGTCCTATCCCAATTTTCAATAAGAAAATCTTCAAGTTGACTCTCCATGTAAAATAATGCTTTATCAGCTTTTCCCTCCCTTGTCAGTTCTTCAGGAGAATATTCAGGTTCGCTACTGATATCCTCTGGTTGCTCTCCTCTCCAATGTCCTTTGATTTCAGAATTGTAAAGAAATGTAGATATTGTTCTGGGCGAAGCATTGATACCTAATGACTTGAAGCCTGCTATTATTGCGTTATTGGACATTACTATTTTCTTGCCTGGTGAATCGACATCAAAATTTGGACCACCCGAAAAACCGAAAAATTCAATTATCTTCCTCCTATCCCCCAAGGATACTACAGAGATATGTTCTATCGCATGTGCAAAAAGGATAGTATTAATTGCAATAGCGCTCTTACCTGTCAAACTATTTTTCCCACTCGTATTTTTTTCATACAATTCATTTATTAAACGGATTTTCTCTTTATCATCTTTCTCAATAAAGATGTTGTTAAGTAAGTCTTTAAGTTTTGCATTACTCTTGATCTCCCTGAACATTCTCCTCCATACACCCTGTGGGATCATGGCTTTGGCCACCGATTCATCTTTTCTGGTGTTTCCTTTTCCATTTTTATCAAGGATTCTTATCATGTCATCTATATCTGATTCGTTTAAATTGGATATTCTTTTGTTAATGACTTTATTATTCCAGAACTCTCTGAATCGTCTGCTGTGATCATTCCATATAGCAGTTTTAGCTTCTTCATCATAGCCATCTCTAAATTTATTGAATATGTCAATTATCTTTTGTTTTTCCATAATGTAATTAAACTGTCTTTTTATCCTTCTGCAAATGTAAAAGCATCTTCACCAATCCAGATACACATCTGCTACCATCTTATAACTTCTAACCCATTGATATTATCAAAGTGGGCATCACCAGTAACAAGGGGCAGATTATGTTCAATACAAATAGATGCAATCCAAAGGTCATTTTCAGGAATGGGACGTCCCTTTTTCTTTAACTCTAATCGTATAGCACTATAATGGCTTGCTGTTTCTCTTGTAATGTTCAAAACATTGCAGTCATCAATAAATTCATTGTAAATCTTTAGATTTTCTTTTGGGCGAGATGAATTTCTGGCAGTAAATAAAAGTTCTGCTATAACAGGGGTAGGAAGATAAATGGTTGATAAAGTGGTAAGCCTCTTTGTAACAAGAGGGTCATTCTTAAATAACCGTATAACTATGTTTGTATCAAGACTAATCTTGCCATTCATCTATATTTACCTTTTCAAACTCATCTTCTATCACCTTCATCATTTCGTCTGCCTCTTTATTACTGAGTATGCCGGCAAATTTTAGAATTGGATGAGTCCCCCTTTTTTCAGTAGAAATAGTTACCTCAACCTCAGTATTCTCTTCTAATCCTTCTATTTGGTTCAAAGGTCTCAACACACCATGCTCATATATAGCATGAATCGTTTTTGTCATTTTCAATCACCTCCAGTAATGTATTATAACAAATTCAGGAAATTATGCTTAAATTATATAAAAATTTCATTAACTCACCAGCCAGCATGACGCCAAATGTCCATCACCACCAGATTTTAACTCAGGCTCTTTTTCTCTGCATATATCCATTACAAATGGACAGCGGGGATGGAAATAGCACCCCTTTGGCAGATTATAGAGACTCGGGACAATTCCATGTATTTCATGGAGCCTTCTTTTTACTTTGTGATTTTCTGCCGCCTTATCTACACGAGGGACAGATTTAAGAAGTCCCTGAGTATATGGGTGTAATGGATTTGCAAAGATTGTCTTTACATCCGCTGTCTCCACTACTTTTCCTGCATACATTATTACTACATTTTTTGCAGTATCTGCAATAATCCCAAGGTCATGGGTTATTAAGATTACTGCCGAGCCAAACTCCTCCTTTAATTTAATCATCAGGTCAAGTATCTGTGCCTGAATTGTTACATCAAGTGCTGTGGTAGGCTCATCTGCAATCAGGATTTTGGGATTGCAGGCGAGTGCCATAGCTATCATGACCCTCTGCCTCATGCCGCCGCTCAACTGATGGGGATATTGATAGGCAATCTTTTCAGGGGCAGGTATTCCTACAACTTTAAGCATCTCTATAGATTTTTCCATTGCCTCTCTTTTGTTTAATCCCTTATGCACAGTAAATGCCTCAGAAATCTGGTTGCCGACAGTGAATACAGGGTTCAGGGCTGTCATCGGCTCCTGAAATATCATTGAGATTTTATTTCCTCTGATTTTTCTTATTTCCTCATTAGAGAGTTTAAGCAGGTTATTACCTTCAAAGATTATCTCCCCATCCACAATCCTGCCGGGAGGTTCCTGTATTAATCTCAGAATTGATAAGGCACTTACAGTCTTTCCACAACCTGATTCACCCACAAGCCCGAGTGTCTCGCCCTCATTTATACCGTAACTTACACCATCAACTGCCTTAGCCACACCCTCTGATGTATAGAAGTAAGTCCTAAGATTTTTAATCTGCAATATAGGCTCTGACATGGAGCTATTATAATTTTCTTTTGCTGGCAAGACAAGGGAATTTCTTTGTTGAATATTCACTGTAGTATATGGTAAATTTCTCACATAAAAAAGGGGGAGAGATGATACTAAAAGAAGAATTATTAAAGATAGTGCGAAAACAGTCATACGAAAAAAGAAAGGTCGTTCTTTCATCAGGCAAGGATAGTGATTTTTACATTGATGGCAAGATGACTACAACTAACCCGAAGGGTGCGTTTTTAGTTGGAAAATTAATGTTTGAGAAGATTAAAAATCTGGGGCTTGATGGTGTTGGCGGGCTTACAATGGGTGCTGACCCTATTGCAACTGCAATTGCCATTGTGAGCCATATAGAAGGAAGGACTATAACTGCCTTTTTTGTAAGGAAGGAGCAGAAGAAACATGGGAAGCAACTCTGGATTGAAGGAGGGTGGGGGCTTAAAGAGGGCTCCAAGGTTGCCATAGTTGAAGATGTTGTTACGACAGGCGGGTCAACACTAAAGGCTATTGAAAAGGCGGAGGAGGCTGGATTTGTTGTTGCAAAGGTCTTAGCCCTTGTAGATAGAGAAGAAGGGGGAAGAGAGAATCTTGAAAAAAAGGGTTACAGGTTTGAATCTATTTTCACAAAAGGGGATATCTTAGGAGAAGGTTAATGTGTATCTTTTTAGTCTTTGACAGCAGTGAAGAGACAGGGTTTTCGCACCTCAAGTTTCCCTACAATAATTACTTCTGCATCAGGAGGCTTGAGCAAGGGGCTGCATTAGGGACCAATGAATCCCTCTGTCCATATCTATCCGCCTTGGAAGAGTGTCCTGATTTCTGTTTAGATAAGGAAGAAGACGATGATTAGAATATTTTTAATAATATTTTGTTTGATACTCTCACTTACTGGCAGTTCTTTAGCAGACAATCTAAAAAATAAAAAAATAGATGGAATGGTTTTTATCAAGGGCGGTTGTTTTCAGATGGGGGATACATTCGGAGACGGTTATGCAGGTGAAAAACCTGTGCATGAGGTCTGTGTAAATGATTTTTACATTGGAGAGAATGAGGTAACTCAGGGGGAGTGGAAGGCACTAATGGATAACAATCCGTCTGTCAATAAAGGTGGTGATGATTATCCTGTTGACTCAACTGAGTGGGAGGATGTTCAAGAGTTCATAAAAAAATTGAATGTGAAAACCGGAAAAAGCTACCGCCTTCCTACAGAGGCTGAATGGGAATATGCAGCGAGGAGTGGAGGCAGGAAAGACAAATTTGCAGGAACGAGTAATGAATCAGAGCTTAAAGAATATGCATGGTATTATGGAAATGCCGACAATGAGACCCATCCTGTAAAACAGAAGAAGCCTAATGCCCTTGGGCTTTACGATATGTCAGGTAATGTATGGGAGTGGGCATCTGACCTGTACGATGGAAGTTATTACGATATAAGTCCTAAAGACAATCCAAAAGGACCGGATAATGGGATGTATCATATGCTTCGCGGCGGTTCATGGTATAGTGTGGCTAAGAATGCGCGAACAACTGACCGCTACTGGACAGATGTTGGTGGAGGCGGCACAGATACATTGTATGGATTTCGCCTTGCAATGTCTGCAGATTAGATATCATTAATATTTTACAAAATAAATTCTTGCTAAAGGGACAAGAAAATTTACCACGAAGAACACTAAGAACACGAAAAAACATAATTTAGCCACAGATTAACACAGATTTTTTTAATTAAAATTTATATGGTTCTTGTGTAAATCTCGTGAAATCTTGTGGTTTCATAATTCTTTTCCTTTGTGAGCTTCGTGACCTTCGTGGTTAAATTGTTTTGATTCCAACTTGTACGGAATTAAGGAGCAACTCAAGTGCCATTTGATATAAGTATAAAGATTGCCGGACAGGCAGGTCAGGGGATCCAGTCCATTGCTGAAATACTGCTGAAGGTGTTAAAACTTAATGGACTGCATGTTTTTGCCTATCAGGATTATATGTCCAGAGTCCGCGGTGGACATAATTTCATGCAGGTCAGAATAAGTGACAGTCCTGTATACTCAATAAAGGAAGATTGCAATATCCTTGTAGCCCTTGATACAAATAGTGTTGATGTGCATAGAAATGAGGTTCCAAAGGGAGGGGCAATAATCTATGACCCTAATTCAATAATGGTTGACTCTCCTGACAGCAGATACTTTCCAATCCCTCTTACTAACCTTGCCAAAGAAATCGGCAGTCCTATCTTGAGCAATACAATATCTACAGGTTCTATTCTGGCACTATTGGATATAGATAAAATGGATGCAGAGGAATTTATAAAAAAACAGTTTGCCAAGAAAGGTGAAGAGACAGTAGAAAAAAATTTAAAGGCGTTGGTGAAGGGCTATATATATTTTTTAGAGAATTTCCGCAGTTGGAAATTTACAGATATAAAGGCACAGAAGAAAAATAAGACGATTTTAATAAACGGAAGTGAGGCAATAGGGTTTGGTGCTATTGCCGGCGGATGCCAGTTCATTGCTGCCTATCCAATGAGCCCTTCTACTGGAGTCTTTACATATATTACAGGTAAGGCAAAAGAATTTAATATTATTTCTGAACAGGCAGAGGATGAGATTGCAGCAATAAATATGGCATTGGGTGCATCCTTTTCAGGTGCAAGAGCAATGACGACTACATCGGGTGGTGGTTTAAGTCTAATGGCGGAGGGTTTGAGTTTGGCAGGCGTGATGGAGGCACCGGTTGTAGTTGTAAATGCCCAGAGGCCCGGCCCTGCAACAGGTCTTGCAACAAGGACAGGGCAGGAAGATTTGGAGTATGTATTGCATATTGGACATGGGGAATTCCCGCGATTTGTCTTTGCACCGGGGCATCATGAGGAGGCTTTTTATACTACAATCCATGCGTTTAATCTATCGGATAAATATCAGGTCCCTGCATTTATTTTAATTGACCAGTATTTTGCAGATACTTATGCAACAGTGAAGGAATTTGATTTGAATAAAGTAAAAGCAATCAGCTCTCAGCAATCAGCTTTTAGTAATGATTATAAGAGGTATCAGATTACAAAGAGCGGTATATCGCCAAGGGCATATCCCATGCAGGGTGATTTCACATTTATAGCAGACAGCCATGAGCATACTGAGAATGGGCATATAACAGAAGATGGAGAAGTTAGAAATAAAATGGTTGAGAAACGTTTCAGGAAATTGAAAGGTATGCAGAAGGAATTTGGCAAACCAACCTATTACGGTGATAAAAAGGCAAAGACTGTCTTTTTGGCATGGGGGTCAAACTACGGAGTTGTTAGAGAGACTGTAGCTTATTTAAAAAAACAGAAACGCTCTGCCGCCATGCTCCACTTTAACCGCATCTACCCATTTCCGAGAAAAGAGGCAGTAGCATTTCTTAAAGGTGCAAAAGAAATAATTACAGTAGAAAATAATTATCAGGGACAATTTGGTAATATATTAAAGACAGAGACAGGTATAGAGGCAGATGGAAAAATCTTAAAATACGACGGCAGACCTTTTACAGTGGAGTATATATTGAAAAAACTGTCAGCTATAAGCTGATAGCTGACAGCTAAGATTATGGAAAATATAAATCCATTTCATTATGAAGGTGAGCTTTCGTGGTGTCCGGGATGCGGGGACTTCCAGATATTAAAGTCTGTAGAGAAAGCCCTGACTTCACTGAACAAAAAACCTTCAGAGGTTGTGCTGGTTTCGGGCATTGGTCAGGCAGCCAAACTCCCCCATTACATGAAAGCAAATGGGTTTAATGGGCTTCATGGAAGGGCATTACCACCCGCCTTCGGTATTAAATCCTTCAACAGGAATCTGACTGTCTTGGTAACTACAGGAGATGGTGATTGTTATGGCGAAGGGGGAAATCACCTCATTCATGCAATAAGGAGAAATATAGATATTACCGTGATTGTCCATAACAATCAGGTCTATGGATTGACAAAGGGGCAGGCGTCACCGACATCTGAGGTTGGCATGGTTACGAAGACCCAGCCCTTTGGTGTTGTATCACTTCCCTTTAATCCAATTGCCTTTGCTATTGCTATGGATACACCCTTTGTAGCCCGCAGTTATTCAAAGGAGATAGATTTTACAGCCGATTTGATAAAACAGGGGATTGAGACCAAGGGTTTTGCACTGATTGACATATTACAGCCCTGTGTGTCTTTTAATAAGATTAATACATATCAGTGGTATTCACAGCGGGCATATAAATTGGACAACAGCTACGACCCGACAAACAGGGTAAAGGCATTTGAGAAGTCTCTTGAATGGGGAGATAAGATACCAATCGGTGTTATATATCGTTCACAGAGGCAAACTTATGATGAGACTTTGGATAGACTCGGCATTAAGCCACAGGTAAATAGCCAACCTGATTTATCAAAGGTAAAATCCCTTATAGATGAGTTTTAGCCACAAGACTCTTACAGACTAAAAAAGAAGATAAGAAACTCAACTTTTTATTCTTTAAATCTGTGTAAGTCTGTGGCAAAAAGATATTTATGAAAATCATCAGAGGTTCACAGAATATTAAAAATAAAATAAAAAACCCTGTTCTTACACTCGGTAATTTTGATGGTGTCCATCTTGGGCACAGGGAGATATTCAGAAGGGTAGTGGAGAGGGCTAAGGAGATTGATGGGACAAGTATAGTATATACATTTGAGCCGCACCCATTGCGAATAGTAGCGCCAAGCAGAACTCCGCCACTCCTTACTACATTTAGAAAGAAGATGCAATTGATGGAGAAGTCTGGTATAGATATAGTTGTGTGTGCTGATTTTACAAAGAGGTTTGCCGACCAGCATCCCAGGGATTTTGCAAGAGATACATTGTCAGGAAAAATCGGCGTAAAAGAGGTCTTTGTTGGATATGACTACACCTTTGGAAAAGGGAGGGAAGGGACTATTGACTACCTTAAAAAGATGGGGGAGGAGTTTGGATTTAAGGTAACGGTCATAGATGCACTAACAATTAATGGAGAGATAGTCAGCAGCACGCTTTTAAGGGATACAATTGAAGACGGTAAGGTTGAGAAGGCAAAGGGGTTGCTGGGAAGGTATTATTCAATTGAAGGGCGGGTTGTTGATGGTTTTAAAAAGGGGAGTGTAATAGGTTTCCCAACTGCAAATATAGATACATCTCACGATTTGATACCCCATACCGGTGTGTATGCCGTGAAGACCCTTGTTGACGGTGAAATTTTTAATGGTGTGGCAAATGTAGGTTTTAATCCCACCTTTCACAGAGACAGATTGAGTGTTGAGGTTCATATATTTAATTTCAGCAGTGATATATATGGCAGAGAGATAGAGGTGTTTTTTATAAAAAGGGTAAGGGATGAGGTTGAATTTGGCTCTGCTGATGAATTAAGGATACAGATAGAAAAAGATGTAAATGGTGTAAAGGGGATATTAAATAGTGTCGGCAATGAAGCAGTTAGACATAAACTGATGCGAATAGATAAATGAAAAAAAAACATCTAATTATAACGTTTCTTATTACTATAGGGGCGCTTTACTATACATTTAAAAATATAACATTCAGCGAGCTTTTAAAAGCCCTTTCCACTGTCAACTACATAAGCCTGTTGCCTGCAATTCTGATTATCGTATTGACATATCTATTCAGGGCAATTCGCTGGAAGTATCTTGTAGCTCCCCTAAAAAATGGTGTAAAGACATCAAATCTGTTTTCCCCCCTGATGATAGGATTTATGGGGAACTTGCTTCCTGCAAGGGCAGGTGAATTTATAAGGGCTTATCTGCTTGGGAAAAAAGAAAACCTCTCTTTTAGCGTTTCATTTGCTACAGTTTTTGTTGAAAGGTTATTTGACCTTATCTGCCTTATGCTGATTATGACATGGTTGCTGGTTTTCAGGGCAGATATATTTCTTTCAGCAGGAAATTTTAAGGATGTAGCGGTTGTGAATATTCTTCGTAAGTTTGGCTTACTGACATTTATTATATCAATCGGCATAGTCCTCTTTTCGTATCTTCTCCTTCATTTCAGGGAGAAGATGTTAAATGTAATAAGATTTATAGTTAAACCATTCCCGGCAAGATTTTCATGCGGCTTAATAGAATTTATCAATTCATTTGCACAGGGGCTTGGCATCCTCAATGATATTAAGTCTATCTTTCTCATAAGCATACTCTCGGCAATCTTATGGATATTTATGATATTAAGCTATTATCCCTTTTATCTTGCTTTTGGATTTACCGAACTCCCCTATATCTCAATTCTTGTCCTGATAGTTGTTGTTGGTGTTCTTATAAGCATATTCCCTACGCCGGGATTTCTCGGCTCCTATCAGGCAGCCTGCGTAATAGGGCTTCATGAGATATATAAGGTGCCTGAGGTTGCCGCGGTAAACTTTGGCATAATAAGCTGGTTTGTGCAGATGGGGGTAGTATTTGTTCTGGGGATTTATTTTATATTCAAAGAAAATATATCGTTTAAAGAGTTAAAGAGTTTTAGGGTTAAGGAGTTAAAGAGTTAAGAAAATGAGGGCTTTTTTAAACTCCATAACTCTTCAACTCCTCAACTCGCTAACTTACTTATGAGCATCTATCTTGATAATGCGGCAACATCTTTTCCAAAGCCTGAATCAGTCTATAAGGCTGTAAGTGATACCCTTAGAAAATACGGCTCAAGCCCCGGAAGGGGCGGGCATAAGATGTCCATTCAGACTGAAAGGCTTATCTTTGAGACAAGGGAGAAAATAGCCTCCTTCTTTAACATTCCCAATAGTAGTAATGTCATATTTACATTCAATGTAACAATGGGAATTAATCTTGCACTAAAGGGTTTTCTAAAGGCAGGCGACCATGTCCTAACATCAAGCATGGAGCATAACGCTGTTATGAGGCCTCTTAAGAGATTGGAAAATCCTCCCCTTGGGGGGATTAGTAAGACAGTTGTCCAGTGTTCAAAGGAAGGATTTCTCAATTCAAAAGATATAGAAAGAGAAATAAAGCCAAATACAAAACTAATCATAATTACCCATGCTTCAAATGTTGTAGGCACAATATTGCCAATCCGTGAGGTTGGTGAGATAGCAAAGAAAAAGGGGATAGCATTTCTTGTTGATGCCGCCCAGTCTGCAGGATTACTACCGATTGATGTCCAGAGGGATAATATTGATATGCTTGGATGCACAGGACATAAGAGCCTCTTTGGTCCGCAGGGGACAGGATTTCTTTATATAAAAGACGGGCTTGATATAAAGCCCTTGATTGAAGGGGGGACAGGCAGCAATTCAGAATCTGACGAGATGCCCGATTTTTTTCCTGATAAATTTCAGGCAGGGACACTGAATACTCCGGGGATTGCAGGGCTTGGTGCTGGGATAGAGTTCATACAAAAAGAAGGATTAAAAAATATAAGGGCTAAGGAATTACACCTTACTACTGAAATTATGAATGGACTTAAAAACATTAAAGGGGTAAAACTCTATGGTTCTCTAAATCCATTAGACAGGGTAGCTGTTGTATCATTCAATATTGAGGGGAAAGACCCTGCCGATGTGGGTAATATTTTAAACGAGAAATACGATATTATGAGCCGTGTAGGACTCCACTGCGCCCCCAACGCACACAGGACAATAGGGACATTTCCAGAAGGGACAGTGAGGGTAAGTGTGGGGTATTTTAATACTGAGGGTGATATTGATAAACTGATTAAGGCTGTAAAGGATATTGCCCATTAAAAGTGAATAATTGAGTATTATAAAATGGTCAAGATTTGTGATGTAAAGGTATTATTGGCTGTCATAGTTGCATTAGTTTTTATCACCGATGCTTATACATCCGAATTGAAAAAGCCTGCCGAAGGAGATAAAGGCACTCCGTCTGGTATGGTTCTATATGATAAAAAATTTATAGATTCTTTTTTCAATGCTGTTAAGGAAAGGAACATAAATGAGGTTAACTCCTTGCTGTCTAAAGGTGTTGACCCTAACTATGTGAATGAATACGGAGAGTCAGCATTGCTGTTTGCAACCATTGCGGCTGATGCAGAGGTTGTAAGAAAACTGCTTTCAGCCGGTGCAAACCCTAATTCTAAAGACACACATGGCACGCCTGTTCTGACATTGGCATCTGACGAAGGCTATCTTGATATTGTTAAGGCATTACTTGATGCCGGTGCCGATGTAAGTAAAAAAGATAATGATGGAAGTACAGCCTTAATGGAAGCAGCGGAAAAGGATCATATTGATATAGTTAAAATACTCCTTGATGCAGGTGCTGACCTCAATGTAGAGAACGATAATGGGGTTACAGCTTTATGGTTGGCTTCATCAAATGGGCTTATAGAAGTTTCAGAACTTTTGTTGCCTCTCGCCAAAAATATTGATGCCAGAGAAAAGTATAATAAAAGCACTCCCTTAATCAATATGGCGCGGTGGGGCAAAGTTAGTACTGTAAAGGCATTATTGGATAAAGGGGCAGATATGAATGCACAGGATACTCAGGGATGGACTGCTTTAATGTGGGCGGCAAAGGACAACTATCTGGATATTGTCAATCTGCTACTGGATAAAGGTGCAGACTTCAAAATAAAAAACAGATTTGGAAATACCGCATTAAAACTGGCGAAAAAGGAAGGCAACAGGGAAATAGTTCGAATGCTGGAGAAAGCCGGTGCAATGGAATAGTGTAATCTGGCGAGATAGATTTGGTCAGTAAGATTTACAAAAAGATAGAATCTCAGAGTTTTCATTGTGGTTTGATATTTATATCTTTTAGAGAAATCATATCCTCATCAGGGTATAGGATGAATCCTTCTATATTTTTCTGCATCACTGCTACATTTACGGAATGCCAGAGGTTTATATAAGGAAGTTCATCAGAGATTGTCTTCTGGGTTTTGCTGTATATCTCTTTCCTCTTTTCCTGAGATAAGGTTATTCTCCCCTGCTCTAAAAGGCTGTCTACTTCAGGATTTGAATATCTCACCCTGTTTGCCCCATCTGGAGGGAAGCTTGAGGAATGAAACATATAGTGAAATATATCGGGGTCAGATATGCCGACCCATGTTAGTGAAAAGACCTGAAAATTTCCTGATTTTATATCTGAAAAAAATGTTCCCCATTCATAGGTCCTTATCTCCATATCAATGCCTACCTTTCTTAACTGTTCCTGAAATACCTCTGCGATCCTTTTTCTTAACTCATTCTGGGATGTCTTGAATGTTAGCTTAAATCTTATCCCTGTTTCTTTTGAAATTGGGTATCCTGCCTCATCTAACAATTTTTTAGAGAGTTCAGGATTGTAGTCATAATTTTTCAAATTATGCTCATAAGCCCAATTGTATTCTGTCAGTATTCCATCACTCTTTTTTGCAAGCCCTTTTAATATGTATTTGCAGATGCCATCCCTGTCAATTGCATGGGCAATCGCCTGCCTTACCTTCAGGTTTTTTAAAATCGGGTCATTTAGATTAAATCCTATATATGAATAATTCGTCCCGGTATTTTTTATAATTTTTAATTCTGGATTTTTTTCAAACCTTGGCAGAATGTCAGGGGTTATCGGATTCATGAGAAGGTCTATGTCCCCCTTTTCAAGTTCAAGCACCCTTATTGTCTCATCAGGGATTATCTTATAAATTACACCATTAATATTTGGTCTGCCTTCAAAATAGCTGTTGTTAGCAGAAAGTATAACCCTTTCATCCTGCATCCATTCTTTAAAAATAAATGGACCACTTCCAATCGGATGACTGCCAAAATCAGTTCCCTTTTCTTTGGCAGAGTGTTCAGGGACAATTCCAAGAGTCATGTTATCAAGAAAAGGTGCAAAGGGTTCTTTAAGAATAAATATTACTGAATAGTCATCAGGTGTTTTTATCTCTTTTATCCTGTCGTATCCACCTCTTTTTGGAGATTTAGTGGCAGGGTCAAGTATGAATTCGTAGGTATATTGGACATCTTTTGAAGTCAGCTCAATTCCATTGTGAAACTTTATCCCCTTTTTAAGATGAAACAGGTAAGTAACATCATCAGTCATCTCCCATTTCTCAGCCAAATCAGGTATAAGCCTCATATTCTCATCCCGTTTTACAAGACCATTGAATAAGAGGCGTGTTACCTTGCTTGATACAGCATCCATAGAAAAACGGGGGTCAAGATTGGTAGGGTTTGATTCAATAGCAATAGTAATAATATTACTTTCCTCTGCTTCCTTTATTGAGCAGGCAGGAATGAAAGAAAGAAGCAGAAAATAAATTACTATGAAAGATATTTTATGCAAATTCAATCCTAATATTATTCAAGCCTTGTTCCACTCTTCATTACTTATACCTGCCTGTCTAAGTATTTCTTTAACAAGGCTTATATGTATATCCCCACTTCCGTGTGGATTAGGAATGCGGATTTTCTTTTGCCCTTTTATCATAAACTGATGTTTACCTCCAGAAAATGGACCTGAATATCCAAGTGATTTAAATTTTCTTATAAGCTCCCTTCTTGAAATAGTAGATGGCATAATCAGACTGTTGCTACTTCCTTAATATTTACATCTATGCCCTTTACTATGGGGATAGGGTCTTTATCTTTAATCTTTAAAATGAGCCACTCTTCCATAACTTCTACAAGTTCCTTTCTACACTCCTCAACTGATTTTCCATTTGCCCAGACACCTTCAAACCCAGGAATTTCGGCAAACCAACTTCCATCTTCTAACTTTTTGTATTCTGCATTCCCTATTACAGCTTGAATATATTCAGCCAACATAAAATCACCTCCTGATTGTTTTATACTTTACTATCACACAAATATCGTGTCAATAAAGGTTTTCTACCTCTTCATGAATAATCTATCTACAGGTTTTCCATTTAAGATATGTTTCTCTAAAATCTCCTGTGCGTCCTTTATAGTCGGGACTGTATACCATACACCTTCAGGATAAATTACAACTGATGGTCCATGTGAGCATGCACCGAGACACTTTGTTTCAGTAACCCTCACCTCTTTTTTCAAACCCTTCTCATGAACAGTTCCCTTTAGATAATCCAGTATCTCGGCAGACCCTTTTCTCTTACAACAACCCTTTGGGTTATCGGCAGGACGCTCATTTACACAGCAAAAGATGTGGTATTTATACATTCAGCCTCCATTAACAATTAGTCTTTAATTTTCTTTTTCAATCTGCTATATTCTATCATAATAATGGAGGTTTATATGGTTAAAGGTTTTTTAAAATTCTTAATATTTATAATCTTACTATCCATTATTTCCTGTGCATCTGTGCCTATGCCGGGGTCTTCCACCTTTTCCTTTGTATCGTCAACAAAATTAACTGAAGGGCATAATCTGTTTGTAAAAAAGGAATATGAGAAGGCTATTGTTATTTTAAATGATGTAGTTTCTGATGCGCTAAGTAAAGGGAATTTAATTGAGACTGCCCATGCACATGGTCAACTGGGGATACTTTTTGCTGAGATGATTAATTACTCTGAGGCAGAGAAGCATCACAGAGAGGCTATAAGTCTAACTGAGAAAGCAGGCTATGACCCGTCCATCTTTTATGCCCAGTGGGCGATTACAAGGGCGAGGATGTGGGATTATGAAAATGGGATGAAATATGCGGATAAGGCTCTATCCCTCTTGGCAGGAAGATGGAAAAAGCCCCCCACCCCTCCCTCCCCCACAGGTGGGGAGGGAAAGAGGAAGGGGGGAGACAGGGACGCAATAATAGATGATGTTGTCGCACATCCGGGATTTCCGCCTGATGTGGATGCAATGAAGACAGTTGCAATGGCTGAGAGCTCAATGGTTCTTTTGTATCTAATAAAGGATGATAATGAGAATGCAGTGAAGATTGGGGAAATGGCTGTTAAGCATATACAGGGTATGGAGGGGTTAATTAAATTTGGGAGCATGATGGGAAGGGTGACAGAGGGGGAGAGGGCGGAGTTTTATAAGGGATTGACACTCTCCTCTGCCTCTACAAGTCAGGCATTTATAAACCTCGGTGATGATAAAAAAGGAGATGAGTATTTAAAAATTGCTCAGGGTGCATTTGTCAATTCAGGCTATAACTATATCCCCCCACCTTATTCCTCCCCCACCAGTGGGGGGAGGCAGGAGGGGGGGAGTGAAAAAGGGTTGACACCTGAAGGATTCTTTTACTCTTTTTTTTATGACCCGAAATATGCTGATGAGTCAGTTCGGATAAAAGAGGAATATATGGTTGACTCAAGATATTCAGAAGATTATAACATGGCAGAGAAATTATATCAGGAAGGGAGGCATGGAGAGGCAATCTCTTTTTATAAATCTTCCATTGAAAAGGCAAAGTCTAAAGGTGATAAAGAGGAACTGCTCTATTCTTATGACCATCTTGGCTGGCTCTTTGCCGAGCTTGGAAGATTCCCTGATTCAGAAAGGTATTTAAAGGAGGCAATCAAGGTTGCAGAGGAATCAGATTTGTCGCCATCCATACCTTATGGAGAATTGGGGACAATTAAGGGGAGGATGGGGAATTTTGAAAAGGGGCTTGAGTATTCCAAAAAATCTCTTAATGCAGTAATTGAAAAGAGAAAGGCTAAATACAAAGGGGAGTTTAACAGAGATAAGATAATTGATGATGCAGTTGAACATCCGGGATTTCCACCAAAGGTCTGGCTCTTTAAAGCGATTACAATGAGTGAGGGCGGGGAGACAAGTATCTATTATTTAAAGGGAGATTATAAAAGGGCTATAGAGACAGGTGAGAAGGCTATAAAACATTTTAAAGATGTAGAGTATATGGTCAGGCTTGCAGTGAAAAGAGAGAGGGAGAATTATTATCAGGGGCTTGGCTGGACGACCCTGTCTATAGGTGATTCCTATCTTAATCTCGGTGAGATTGAGAAGGGGAGAAAGATTTTGGAAGAGGCAAGGGTTCATTTTAAGAGGGCAAGACTCCACTTTGGAGATATGATTGCCGAGGGGCTGATTGCATATTCCTATATTTTAGAGGGTGATTATAAAAAGGGTTCGGAACTCTCAAAGACAGTATTTAAGAAAATTGAGGAGAGCGGTTTTGAGGAGATTAAGTGGAAGATGAGATATGAATTTGCAAAGGTTTTATATAAAGAGTCAAGGGAGTTGGATAGAGAGATTCCATTTTTATATCAAATATCTGACCCTGCAGAGGGCGAAAAGGTAAAACGAAAGATGCTTGAGAGAAACCGTCCAAAGGGTGAGGCATTAAGCTGGCTGCTTGGTGATGAGAGTTCAAAGAGGCTTTTGGAGTTGATGGCAATACTTGAAAAAACTACAAACAGGGACGAAATGTTTTTATCTATTAAATCCTTAAACAATATTTTAAAAGAGACTGCCTATCAAAATTATATGGGTGCAATTGAGCATATAGAATCCATCAGGGCAAACCTTGAGACAGATATAAATAAGAGGCTCTTTCAGGCAAATAAACAAGAGGTATATAGGGATGCTATATTACTTGCACTTGATTTATATGGTCCTGCCTCTGCATTTGAAATACTTGAGAGGGCGAAGGCAAGAGCGTTCTTAGATTTACTTGCAAACCGTCAGTTGATAACAAAGGATGAAAACTTAAGCAAAGAAGAGAGGGAATTAAAATTCAATATAGGTGAGATTCATGCAAGGCTTTATGAAGAAGAAAAAGGTGGAGAGGCAGATACTATTTCATCTTTAAAGACTGAACTTGAGACCCGACTCGGAAAATACAGAGACCTCGTTATAGGTATAAAGAGGGAAAACCCTGACTTTGCCTCCCTCATTACTGTCTCACCGTTAAAATCAGATGAGATAAAGGCTTTAATTCCTCAAGATGGGACATTGCTGGAATATTATCTGTCCAATGACAGGCTTTTAATCTGGGCAATAGATTCAAGGGAAATACATATAGCTGTAGTGCCTGTCAGCAGAGATGCAGTTATAGGCAAAGTCAGGGAATATAGAGATAAGGTTATTCAACTCAAGAATGAGGAATTAAAGAAGGTGTCCGCAGAATTATTTGACATTCTGATTAAGCCTGTTAAACCCTATATAAAAGGAAAGAGGCTTTGCATAGTCCCCTTTGATGTCCTTCATTATCTCCCATTTCAGGCATTGTGGAATGGAGAAAAATATTTGATAGAGGAATATCCGCTTTTCTATCTGCCAAGTGCATCAGTAATGAAATTTACATTTGATAAGAGGAGAGAGAAAGGTGAAAAACTAATTGCCTTTGGAAATCCTGATTTAGATAATCCTTCACTGGATTTACCATTTGCCCAGAAGGAGGTTGAAAAGATTTCAACTCTATATAAAGAGCCGACTGTCCTTTATAGAAATGATGCAAATGAAGATTCAGCAAAAAAGAAACCGGCAGGTTTTGACATAATCCACTTTGCCTCTCATGCAGAGTTCAGTGATATTGACCCAATGTATTCAAATATAAGGCTTGCAAAAAGTGATAATGAAGACGGCAGGTTTGAAACGGCGGAGGTCTTTTCGTTGAATATCAAACCATATCTTGTGGTCTTAAGTGCCTGTAAGACAGGAGTTAGTGTTGTGACCAGCGGTGATGAGATAATTGGCATGAACAGGGCATGGATATATGCAGGGACACCATCAGTTATCTCAAGTCTCTGGAGTGTGAGTGATATATCAACCTCCTTTCTTATGGAGGAGTTTTATAAAAACCTGAAAGTTAAATCTAAAGATGAGGCATTGAGGGATGCAGAGATTTCTTTAATTAAAAATAAGGACTATTCCCACCCCTTCTACTGGGCGCCATTCTATTTGACAGGGGATTTTATGTAAGAACAAAAACCTGAAATTAGACAGGATATACAGGATTAGCAAAGATGATAATTGTCTATAATTTATTCTGATTATCCTGTTAATCCTGTCTAAATATTTAATAGGAATTTTAAATGAAACAGGAGAGGTCTAACATAAAAAAGATTCTTGGACTTCTGGAAAGGGAATATAAAGGGGCGAAGGTGGCACTTGATTTTGAGACACCTCTACAACTCCTCATTGCTACAATCCTGTCAGCACAATGCACAGACGAGAGGGTGAATAAGGTTACAAAATCACTCTTTAAAAAATATAAGAAGGCTTCAGATTATGCAGATGCAGATTTAAAAGAATTAGAGGAGGATGTTCGCCCTACAGGATTTTATAAGAATAAGGCAAAGGCATTAAAGAACTGCTGCAAAAAAATTGTTGATGATTTTAATGGGAAGGTTCCTGATACATTAAATGAACTTGTTACGCTTCCGGGAGTAGGCAGGAAAACTGCAAATATTGTCCTTGGTAGTGCCTATGGCAGACAGGCTATAGCAGTGGATACCCATGTAAACAGGGTTTCAAACAGATTGGGTTTAGTTGATTTTGACGACCCTGATAAGATTGAAGAAGAGCTATGTAAAATAATTCCTGAGAATAAATGGACAGAAGCCACACACTGGCTTATTCAATATGGAAGGAGAATCTGTAATGCCCGAAAACCCCTCTGTGTTCAGTGTATTCTAAAAAATCACTGTAAATTTTATAATACTAAAAATTTACCACAGAGGCACGGAGACACAGAGATATTAAAAACTTCTTAAAATATTTATATTCCTCTCAGTGCCTCAGTGGTTTAATCAAGTCTTTGTTTATCCGAAAAGATTCTTTGCCTTTTCAAAAAAACTCTTACCCATCGGGTTTACATCCTCACCGCTTATTCGGGCAAATTCCTCTAATAGCTCCCTCTGTCTTGTGTTGAGTTTTGCAGGTGTTTCTACAATTATCTTTACAAGCTCATCTCCAATATTAAATCCGTGAATATCTGGCATTCCCTTTCCTTTAAGGCGGAATATTTGATTGGTCTGAGTCCCGGCATGTATCTTCATCTTTGCCTTGCCTGTAAGTGTAGGGACTTCAATATCAGCACCGAGAGCCGCTTGTGTAAAGCTGATTGGTATTTCGCAAAGGACATTATTTCCCTCTCTCCTGAATATAGAATGCTCCTTAACAGATATTATTACAAATAAGTCACCCGGCTGTCCGCCCCTCCCTCCCGATTCACCTTCACTGCTCAATTTAAGCCTTGTCCCATTTTCAACACCTGGAGGTATCTTAACAGTCAATGTCCTCTCTTTCTTTATCCTCCCAGCCCCGTTGCATGCAGTGCATAAGTCCTTTATAATTCTTCCTTCACCCTTACAGTGGCCACACGGTTTGCTGATATTAAAAAAACCCTGCTGAAATTTTACATAGCCGCTCCCGCCACAGGTTGGACACGAGCTTTCTGCAGTTGCATTTTTAGCACCGCTTCCATGGCATGATGCACATTTCTCCATTCTGGGGACCCTTATCTTAGTTTCAACACCTGTAGCAGCTTCTTCAAAGGATATTTCAAGGTTATATCTTAAATCTGCCCCCCTCTGCGGCCTTGTTCTCTGCCGTGATGTAGTTCCGCCGAAGAAATCACTGAATATATCTTCAAAGACATCTCCAAAGCCGGTAGTTCCAAATCCAAAGCCTGCTTCCCTGAATCCCTCAAATTTTTCTCCTGCATGACCGAACCTGTCATAGTTTGTCCTCTTTTCAGTGTCTCGCAGGATTTCGTAGGCTTCTGTAGCCTCTTTAAACCTTTCTTCCGACCTCTTATCTCCATCAGGGTTTTTGTCAGGGTGATATTTCAATGCCAGTCTGCGGTAAGCCTTCTTTATTTCAATATCACTGGCGTTTCTGTGGACGCCCAATACATCGTAGTAATCTCTCTTTGCCATAAAGATTTTTGCCACGGACTTTCACGGACTCATTAAAAACGGTTCAGACAGTTTAAACGGTTTAAACAGTTTAAAAAGTCTGTGTTTGTCTGTGGCTAATTATTATTTTTATTCTTTGCCACACCTACCTTTGATGGTCTGATAATCCTCTCGTGCAAGGAATATCCCTTTTCGTATTCTTCAACAACTGTATTATCTTTCTCTTCGTGTTCTGTTATAAGCTTAATTGCCTCATGTTTTGAAGGGTCAAATGTTTCTCCGACACTTGCTATTTCTTTTAACCCTGCATTCTTCAGAGTATCTTTGAACTGTTTTATGGTCATTTTAATCCCTTTTACAAGGGGGGCAACTTCTCCTGTCTCATTTGCTGAATTCATAGCCCTCTCAAGATTATCCATGACAGGCAGTAGTTCCTTTATCAATCCCTCACTTGCAAACTTCTCGAATTCATTCCTCTCCTTTTTTGCCCTCTTTTGGTAATTATCAAAATCCGCCCTTACCCTCAAGAGCCTGTCAAGTGCCTCCTTCGCCTCTTTTTCCTTTTCCTGCAATTGGTTTTTTAATTTATCAATTTCATCTGGCTCTATTGCCTCTTTCTCAGTTTTTATTTCTTTTGCAGGAATATCCTGAGGATTTTTTTCTTCAGGTTTGTTTATTTCTTTACCCATGAGTAATTAAAACCTCCTTTAATTATAACCTATCAATTGAGAAATATGTTGTCAAGACTTGTTAATGTATAGGAAATTATAAAATTCTGGAACACGAATTTCACGAATATACGAATGGCACGAATAAAAACTAAAATTGAAAGTTAAAATATTTTCTGTAATTAGTAGTTATTCGTGTAATTTGTCCCATTTGTGTTATTCGTGTTCAAGTCTTTGTTCTCTTCTTGAAAAGGTGTAAGATGAAAATATGTATGATGTTTTAGAGATATACAAAGAAGAATTTTATCGGTGTATTAAGTGTGGAAGCTGCCAGCCTGTTTGCCCGACATATATTGAAACCAGAGACGAGTCTATGGTGGCGAGGGGGAGGCTTGCCTTATCAGAAGCGGTTGTTGAGGGGAGACTCGGACTGACAGATGGATTGATGGAGAGAGTCTCAAAATGCCTGAGTTGTATGGCATGTTCAGAGAGTTGTCCGACCGGTGTTGATGTGGTGAAATTACTCACTGCCGTCAGAAGCCAGGTTGTAGAAGATAAGGGATTAGACCCTATTTCAAAAGTAGTATTGAGAGTCATATTAAAGAATAATAGACTTTTATCATTTACAGCAAAACTTATGGGGCTGTCAGTCAGATTATATAATTTTCTTCCCTCAGACGGTATATTTGGCAGGATTATTCCCTTTACAAAAAACGGTATAAAGAGGGTTATTCCTCCATTTGGAGGAAGACACTTAAGGAAAGGATTGCCGGAGGTGCTAAAGGTGGAGAAACCTAAAATGAGGGTTGCGTTTTATACAGGGTGTATGACTGATATGGTCTATCAGGATGTGGGGAGGGGAATAATATCTGTTCTTAAAAAATTAAATATTGAGATAGTTCTGCCTCAAGGTCAGGCCTGCTGTGGTGCACCCGCGTATTACATGGGTGACAGAAGGACTGCCATTGAACTGGCTAAAAAGAATATTGATGTATTTAAGTCTCTACCTCCCCTTTTCCCCTCCTTACAAAGGAGGGGCGGGGGGAGGTCTTCCTTAAATATAGATGCTATAATTACTTGTTGTGCTACCTGCGGAACAATGCTTAAAGAGGTTTATCCTCTTTTGCTTGATAAAGATGCAAAGGAGGTTTCTGATAAAACTGTTGACATCCAGAAATTTATAGCCGACAAATTTGAAAATATAATCCCCCCACATCCCCCTTTAGTAAAGGGGGGCAAGAGGGGATTTAAAGTTACTTACCACGACCCATGTCATCTTAAAAGAGGGCAGGGTGTTGTATCTGCTCCAAGGGAAATATTGAAAAGCATTCCGGGTATAGAGTATATTGAGATGAAGGATGCCGATAGATGCTGTGGCGGGAGTGGAACATTCAGTCTGAAATATTATGATTTTTCTATGGCTATAGGAAAGTATAAGGCTGAGAAGATTAGGGAGAGCAGTGCAGATATAGTTGCTACAGACTGTCCTTCATGCCAGATGCAGTTGGTTGATATATTAAACAGGTATGGAGTAAAGGCAAAAGTGGTTCATACAGTTCAGTTGATAGCCGATTCCCTGTCCTAAAATCCCGCTAAAGCGGGATTTGGGTAATGGCTTTATATTGCAGTCATATTTTGGTATAGTATCCGACCATGAAAGATGTTGCCAAGAGAAAGACCGAGGATATTGTTGAGCGGTTCAGCCGCAATATTGATGTTTACAAGAGCGGCTCTTACAACGAGGCTCAGGTAAGGCGCGAGTTCATAGAGCCGTTCTTTGAAGTACTCGGATGGGATGTCTACAACAAGGCAGGCTATGCCGAGCAATACAAAGATGTTGTGCATGAGGATTCTGTCAAGGTCGGGGTTTCACTCAAAGCCCCTGATTACTCCTTCCGCATAGGAGGGCAGAGAAAGTTCTTTCTTGAGGCTAAAAAGCCTTCTGTATCTATAAAAGACGACATTGACCCTGCCTATCAACTCCGCCGCTACGCATGGAGTGCAAAACTGCCCCTGTCCGTACTTACAGACTTTGAGGAATTGGCTGTCTATGACTGCCGCATAAAACCTTCCCCGCGCGATAAGGTCGGCACAGGACGCATTGCCTACTACACATACAACAGATATATTGACGAATTTGACGCTATATATGATGTATTTTCAAGAGATGCTGTATTAAAGGGAAGTTTTGACCGTTATGCTGTAGCAACCGCAGGAAAACGCGGCACAGCAGAAGTGGACAGGGAGTTTCTTAAGGAGATAGAAGGGTGGAGGGACTCACTTGCCCGTAATATCGCTGCAAGAAATCCTAAACTCACAGTGGATGAGCTAAACTTCGCTGTCCAGCAGACCATAGACAGGATAATATTCCTCCGTATATGCGAGGACAGGGGCATTGAGTCATACGGAGGACTGCAGGCCCTGCTTAACGGAGTAAACACATACCGCCGCCTGTTTGAACTCTTCTATCAGGCAGACACAAAATACAATAGCGGTCTCTTTGATTTCTCCGCTGACAAATTAACCCCTGACATTAAAATAGATGACGATGTCCTCAAAGGGATAATAGACGGTCTTTATTATCCAAAGTCCCCTTATGAGTTCTCTGTTCTCGGTGCGGACATACTTGGAAATGTCTATGAGCAGTTTCTCGGAAAGGTCATAAGGCTTACTGCCGGGCATAATGCAAAGGTAGAAGAGAAACCGGAGGTAAAAAAGGCAGGAGGCGTCTATTACACCCCGGAATATATAGTGGAATATATTGTCCAGAATACAGTGGGAAGACTTGTTGAGGAAAAGACTCCGAAAAAGGTGGAAGAACTAAAAATCCTTGACCCTGCATGCGGAAGCGGCTCATTCCTTATTGGAGCTTACCAATATCTGCTCAACTATCATCTCAAGTGGTACATAGAAAACAACCCTGAAAAATATGCGAAGGGGAAATATCCGGCAGTGTATAGAAGCGAAGGGGGATGGAGGCTGACAACGCAGGAGAAAAAGAGAATACTCCTGAATAATATCTTTGGTGTGGACATAGACCGTCAGGCTGTTGAGGTTACGAAACTTTCGCTTCTGCTCAAGGTGCTTGAAGACGAAAACCGGGAGACCATAGGGAAAAACCTTATTTTATTCCGCGAAAGGGTATTGCCCAACCTTGACAGCAACATAAAGTGCGGCAACTCCCTCATAGGAACTGATTTTTATTCTAACAGCCTTCCTTTGCTTTCCTCACATCAAGGGAGGGGAAAATCTCCCTCTCCACTGGCGGGAGAGGGCTGGGGTG
>Ga0209619_10000391_pt1 | contig 30639 bp, 28 predicted proteins | sample Rifsed16ft3_FD_184011 | JGI IMG/M metagenome (GOLD analysis project Ga0209619, IMG submission 184011) | Soil microbial communities from Rifle, Colorado, USA - sediment 16ft 3 (version 2) | ecosystem: Environmental > Terrestrial > Deep subsurface > Rock core/Sediment | place: Rifle, Colorado... | reverse complement strand
TGCGCGGCGGGCTGCGGCCGGGCCGCGGGTTGCGCCGCGGGCTGGGGCTGGGGCCGGGCGGCCGCGGGCTGGGCCGCGGCGGGCCTCCCGACGGGGGCGGGCGCCGGGCCCGCGGGCGGGGCACGCTCCTCCGCGGCGGGCGCCGCGCGCACGGACTGCTCGCGGGCGAGCAGGCCCTTCTCCCGTTCCTGGAGGCGCCGCTGGTCCTCGACGAGCTTCTGCCGCGCCGCGACGACGGACTCCTCCTCCTTCGCGAGTCGCTGCTCGCGGTCGAGGAGCTCCTGCCCGCGCGCGATCTGGCCCTCGATCGCCGTCTTCTGCTCGTTGAGCAGCCGCAGGATGTCCTGCTGGCGGGACGCGATCTCGCTCTTCCGCTGCGCGATCTCCTGGCCCGCCACGGCGATCTCGGAGTCCCGCTTCGAGTGCTCCTCCTCCCGCTTCACGAGGGCCTCCATCCGGTGGGCGGCCTCCTCCTCCCGCTTCAAGAGCTCCTGCTCCTTCGCGAGGGTCCGCTGGCGCGCCGCCTCGAACTCCTGCTCCCTCTGGGTGACGTTCCGCTCCTGCGCCTCGAGCTCCTTCTCCCGCGCCCGCAGCCCCTTCTCCCGCGTGACGACGGAGTCCCGCTCGTCCGCGAGGGCGGACTTCTCCTGCTCGAGCTGCTGCTTCTCCTGGTCGAGGGCCTGGCGGGTCTCCGCGAGGGCCGCCTCCTTCTTGCTCAGCTCGGCCTCCTTCGACTGCAGGGCCTCCTCGGCCCTGAGCAACAGGTCTTTGATGGAACCGGCGGCCATGGGGGTCGTCTCCTCCCGGAAAGACGTGCGAGAATGAGAGGGGCGGTTAATAATCTTGCGCTACCCCGCTACGGGGCGGCGGATTCGAAGATGGGGCCGAGGACCGCGAGGCCTCCCCTCTTCACCTCGATCGCGTGCTTCTCCATGGAGTGCTCGCACGCCCGCATCTTCTCGACCTGCAGGTACCGGATGAGCTTCCCGCGGGACCGGTCCATCCCGAGGTGGACGATCCCGTCCACGAGGAAGCCCTCGTTCCCGAGGAGCATCGCCTCCCCGGTGATGGACCGCTCCATCACGACGAGGGAGATGAGGTTGAAGTCCCGGATCATCTTGAAGAAGTAGAACATCTTCTTCCGCATGTCGCTGACGTCCTCCATCAGCGAGTACAGCGCGCCCAGAGAGTCGAGGGTGAAGATCCGGAACCGGTCCCCGTGGACCTTCTTGAAGTGGCCGATCATCTTCTCGACGAACGCGAGGTAGTCCGTTTGGTCCTCGGGCCCCACGACCTGGTCGATCTCCCGGAGGTCCGTGAAGTCCGAGATCTGCATGTTCAGGCTGAGGTCCACCCCGAGGCTCTCCATGTTCTTCAGGTGGCTCTGCACGGTCTCCTCGAGGGTCGTGTACAGCCCGAACTCCCCCGTCGACTGGAGGTAGCGGGACATCAGCGTGTAGCAGAAGGACGTCTTCATCGAGCCGGGCGGACCGGTGATCAGGATCACCTTGGGGCCCTCGATGTCCGTCTTGAACACCTTGTCGAGCCCCTCGATCGAGTTCCGGAAGACCATCCCAACGACTCCGCGTGCGTCCCGCGCGGACGATGCGGCACGGCCGACTTAACGTTATCGACGCGGCCCCGCTCGCTCCGCGACGCGAGATAGAGGGCGGAAGATATATATCAAAGGGGACCTTACTTTTCAACCTCGCGCGGTACTGGGGTGTCTCCATACGGCCCGTGGGGAGACCAGGGTCTGTCCCGTTTGTGATTCCAAGATTGAATGGGACGCGAAGCGCTGCAGCTCCTGCCAGACGGACCTGAGCCTGTTCGACATCGACGCGGACGAAGACCTCGACACGGCCCAGGTCAAGGTGCCGACGAACGCGGACATCGACGATATCCTCGCCTCCATCGCGGAGGGGAAGGAGCTCAAGGGGGACATCTTCGAGACGATCAAGAGCGTCGCGAAGAACGGCTCGGTCGGCGGGGACGACATCCTCGCGGAGCCCGCCGCGTCCGCGGCGGCCGCGGAGCCCGTGAAGTTCGAGTGCCCCGTGTGCGGGGCCGCGGTGGACGAGGACGCGAGATTCTGCCCGTCCTGCGGCGCGGAGTTCGCGGAGGAGATCGTCGAGCAGTTCGAGTGCCCGGTGTGCGGCGCGGCGGTCGACGCGACCGCGTCCGCGTGCCCCTCCTGCCGCGTGACGTTCTCGGCGGAGGCCGAGGCGCCGCCCCCGCGCCCCCCGCGGGCGGCCGCTGCGGGCCGGCCCCCCGCGCCCGCGGCCCCCGCGGTCATCGAGACGGGCCTCCGGGACCGGCTCTCGAAGGCGCGGGCGGCGAGGTCCCGCGCCGCGCTCCCGCCCTCCGCGGCGGATCGGCGGGCCCTGTACAAGGAGCTCCCGCGCCTCGTGAACGAAGTGAAGCCGATGCTCCTGAACGCCCGCAAGATCGGGGTCGACATCGAGGAGCCGAAGCGGATGATCAACGACGCGATCGCGGCGGGGAAGGGGCGGGAGATCGACCGCGCGGTCGCCCTCGTGTCCCAGTCCAAGGACGCCCTCGAGCGGTCCTTCGCCGCGCAGATCTCGGCCCGGGTGGAGTCCCTCCTGGACGAGGTGGAGAAGGCGAAGGCGGGCGGGTCCGACGTGGGGCCCGTGGAGGCGCTCCTGGACGCGTCGATCGGGAAGCTCGCGGACGGGGACTTCGTCGCGTCCTCGGACAAGTCGAACGAGGCCCGGGAGGAGTTCGAGCGGCTCGCGGGCGGGTACCACAAGGCGAAGGAGACCCTCCGGGCCGCGGAGGCGCTCGCGGAGGACGGGCGCGTGTTCGACCTGGACGTGCGGGAGGCGGAGCGCCACATCCGCCAGGGGCGGGAGGCGCTCGGGCGGCGGGAGTACGACCGCGCGACCCAGCTCGCGGACCAGGCGCGGAACGCGGTGATGAAGGTGCTCCCGGACTTCCTGAACGAGGAGATGAAGCGGGCGCGGAACAAGCTCCTCGACCTGAAGGTGAAGGGCGGGGACCTCACCCGTCCGATCGGGATCCTGAAGCAGGCCTCGATCCACCTGAAGCGGGAGGAGTACGGGGACGCGATGCGGTTCGTGCGGATGTTCCGCCGGGAGACGGAGGCCCTGTAGGCGGGACGCCATGGCGGGGTCCGGGCCGGGCCCTCCGGTTATCAACGTTCATTGATAACCGGCACCCGCGCGGCTGGCACCGCCACGGCCCTGCGCCGTCGTGCCCCCGCGGAGGCCCTCACCCGAACGCGAAGACCTCCATCTCCCGCTCGAGGATCTTGACCTCCTGCTCCTTCATCGTCGCGGGGCTCAGGGACAGGAGGAACGTGAACCGCGTCTCGGAGACGTGGTCGATCAGCCGCCGCAGGAACTTCAGCACCGCGTCGAAGGAGTTGTTCGACACGAGGTACTCGATCCCGTCGATCAGCACGGCGCCGCGGCTCCCCTTCTTCATGAACTCCTCGATCTCGTAGATGATCCGCTCGAGCACGGGCGGGATCGTGTCCTCGGACGTGCTCTCCCGGTCCGTGAGCCACAGGATTCGGGCGGCCCCGAGGTCGAATTTCTCCCGCACCCGCTTCGGGTTCGACCGCGTGATCAGGAGCCCGCCGTCCCCGGACGACGCGGCCTTCGCGAACAGCCGGAAGCAGTCCGTGGGCCGCTCCTCCTTCACGAGGTACGCGGCGCCCGGCTTCAGGACGCGCTCCGCGTCCTCCACCTTCGCCTTCCCGCGGCGGGGCTCCCCGCCCGTCAGGTCCCGGAGGACCTCCCGCGTCATCTCCAGGGTCACGGCCTCCCCCATCAGGGAGGAGAACGCGAGGACGCGGTTCAGCGCGCCGCCGAGCTCCCGGATGTTGCTCGGGACGAGCTGCGCGATTGTCGCGAGCACCTCCTCGTCCACCTCGGCCCCGGCGTCCTTCGCGCGCCTGCGCAGGATCGCGATCCGGGTCTCGTACTCGGGGGCCTGGATGTCCGCGATCAATCCGCTCTCGAACCGCGACACGAGGCGGTCCTCGAGGTCCGGGATCTCCTTCGGGGGCCGGTCGCTCGTGAGGGCGATCTGCTTCCCCGCGTTGTACAGCTCGTTGAACGTGTGGAACAGCTCCTCCTGCACGTCCCCCCGCCCGCTCAGGAAGTGGACGTCGTCGAGCAGGAACACGTCGAGGCCGCGGTATTTCTCCCGGAACTCCGCCATCTTCCCGGAGGCCTGGGCCTCCCGCATCTCGTTCGTGAACGCCTCCACGCTCAGGTACAGGACGCGGGAGGAGGACCCGTCCGCGCCCGCGATGTAGTTGCCGATCGCGTTCAGCAGGTGGGTCTTCCCGAGCCCGGGGCCGGACGTGATCAGGAGCGGGTTGTACGCGCTGTGCGGGCTCTTCGAGACCGCGAGGCTCGCGGCGTGGGCGAACCGGTTCGACGGCCCGACGACGAACGTCTCGAAGTTGAACTGGCGGATCAGGTTCGTCCGCTCGTCGCGGGCGGTCGGCTTCTCCTCCATCGCCCGCATCACGGTGGTCTCCGTGATCCCCTCCACGGCCTTGCCCGCCTCCTGGCGGTGCTTCAGGATCATCTCGAAGACCTGGCGGGCGCGCTCCTGGACCTCCCGCTCTTTCGTCGACTCGACCGCCTTCGCCTCCGCCTCCCGCCGAGCTTTCTCGATCGCCTCGCGGAGCTCCTCGACGTCCGCCTCCGCGGCGAGGTGCTTCCGCGCATCCCGGAGCTTCTCCTCGATCATCGTGACCTTCGCCTCGAACCCCTTCGTGTCGAGGCCCCGGAGGATCTCGCGGAGCAGGCCAATCTTCTTCACGTTCTCCTCGTACGCGGCGAACGCGGCGCGGGCGGTGTCGAGGTCCCCCGCGAGGGCCGCCTCGAGGTCCCGCACCTCCAGGCCCTCCCCCTTCCAGGTCTTCAGGCGGGCCTCCAGATCCTCCCGCGGGGGCGCCTCCGCCGCCTTCGCCTTCCGGACGAGCCGCTTCGCGCGGTCCAGCCCGCCCGCGGGGTGCTCCTTCAGGACCGCGTCCACGTCCACGCGGGCGTGGAGCTCGATCGAGCACGTCGGGTCGTACGAGTCCTGCCACACCTGCTTCAGGGCGGGGCGCCCCGACTCCTCCGCCTCGCCGCGGACGTGGAACGAGGCGACCGGGTTGCCCGCCTGGACCAGGACGAAGCCCTCGGACGGCTTCCCCTCCGCGACCCGGATCGTCCGGACGTAGCCGGAGAACGCGTACTTCTTGAGGTCGAGGAGGAGGAGCTTGAGGGCGTCCGCGCTGCCCGGGACCCGCCGGACGACCTTGCCTTCCGGGAAAACGGGACGCGCCGTGGCTCTCCCCTTGAGGCTCTTATATTAAGTACCCTAATTAAATAGATTCGGCGGGCCCTGTCGGCGGGCCTGCGGAGCGTGGTGCGGACGCCGTACGACCCCGTCGTTCCCGGAAGCTTCATGGGGCGTCACTGCCATGTGCTAGCACACCTCCGGGGGCGCGGGTCCCGTTGATGGCTTCAGAGACCTCAAACGCGGCGTTCGACCTCAAGCTCCACATCCGGAGGATCCGGGCCGAGCTCGAGGCCCGGGGGATCTGGATCGACGACGAGCTCGACGACGGGATGATGGAGATGATGCGGCTCGGCCGGGAGGCTTCGGAGGCGGGCGGGTCGCCCCTCACGGACCTCGGGTACAAGACCGCCGCGATGCGGCTCCACCGCCTCGTGAGAATCCGGGAGGACGGTTCGTACGTGCCCCAGATCGCGAACTACGCGTTCCCCTCCCTGCTCGGGAAGGTGGACGAGGTCAACCGGAGCCTGCGGAAGCGGACCCGGTTCCCGCCGGGGCTGTACAAGCTCGTGGACCTCGCGAACCGGAAATCACGGAGCGAGCAGGAGTTCCGGACGTACCTCCGCGAGATCGAGTGGCACCTGAAGATGACGTGACCCTCCGGCCGGATTCCCGGTCGCCTGTGCCCGGTTCCTTGGACAGACCTTTCCAAACGAGGGGTGTTCACACAGACGCGGCGACCGCCAGATCCCGCCTTAGGTCGTCCGCGATGAAGGGCATCCGCCGGGGAGAGGACGCGGCGGGAAGGACGGTGCGGACCCGCGCCGAGGCGTCCACCGCCAGGAGCCCCACGCCCTCCCGCTCGAACGCGAACCGATGGCGGTGCGCGTCCTGTGCCCGCGCGAGGGGCAGGGCGACGAAGCTCCGGTCCGCCCCGAGCTGGTACGCGATCGCCTGCCGGATCGCCTCCCGCCACGCGCGGAGCTTCAGCTCCACCGCCACGACCTCCTCGTCCGACACCGCGACGAGGTCCGCCCACCGCCCCGCGATCTCCACCTCGCCGTATACCACGTACCGGAGGTCCTGGAAGTGCGACGCGACGGGCCCGAGGAGATCCCGCTCCCGCAGAGGCATCCCGGACCCGCATCTGGGCCCTCGATGAAAAGCATTCCCCCGGGCGGCCGGTTCGACGGAAAGCTTTTTCGCGCCCGCCCCGTTCGCGGCCCCGATGGGGCGGGACTTCTTCACGATGGACGACTTCGGCCTCGCCGGGTCGACGGTCCTGCTCCGGGTGGACATCAACTCGCCGATCGACCCCGCCACGGGCCGCCTCCTGAACGACGCGCGGATCCGGGAGCACCTCGCGACGATCCGGGACCTCCGGGAGGCCCGCGTCGCGGTCCTCGCCCACCAGAGCCGGCCCGGGAAGGACGACTTCACGACGATGGAGCCCCACGCGGAGCGGATGGCGGCGCTCCTGGGCCGCCCGGTCCGGTATGTGGACAGCCTGTTCGGCAAGGCCGCGATTGACGCGATCCAGGCGATGAAGGCGGGGGACGTGATCCTGCTCGAGAACACGCGGTTCTTCGCGGAGGAGGAGGCGCTCGCGGACGCGAAGCCCGAGAAGATGGCAAGGGCGATGATGGTCCGCAAGCTCGCGCCCCTCGCCCAGTACTTCGTCCTCGACGCGTTCGCGGCCGCGCACCGGGCCCAGCCGAGCCTGTGCGGCTTCGCGGAGGTGATGCCCGCCCTCGCGGGGCGGGTGATGGAGCGGGAGATCACGATGGTCTCCCGGGCGATGGAGTCCCAGGAGCGCCCGAAGCTGGCGATCTTCGGCGGGATCAAGGCGGACGACTCGATCGCGGTCACGCGGCACATGCTCACGAACGGGGTCGTCGACAAGGTCCTCACCGCGGGCGGGGTCGCGAATGTCTTCCTCGCCGCGAAGGGGATCGACCCGGGTCCCGCGACGACGGAGTTCATGCGGAAGGAGGTCGAGGACTACGACGCGTACGTCGCGGCGTGCAAGGAGCTCCTCGCGAAGTTCCCGGGCCGCATCGAGCTCCCGATCGACGTCGCGGTGAACGAGGACGGCACGCGCCGGAACCTCCACCTCTCCGAGCTCCCCTCGAAGCACCAGGTGTACGACATCGGCCTGGACACGATCGTTCACTACCAGAACGAGATCGACCTCGCGCGCACGATCATCCTGAACGGGCCCGCGGGCGTGTTCGAGCTCGAGGAGTTCTCCCTGGGGACGCGGGAGATCTTCGCGGCCGTGGCGAACGCGGCCGCGTTCAAGGTCGTCGGGGGCGGGCACACGGTGACCGTCGTCGAGGAGATGGGCCTTCAGCGGAAGATCGACCACGTGTCGACGGGGGGCGGGGCCCTGATCAACTTCCTGGCGGGCAAGGAGCTGCCCCTGATCACCGCGCTGAAGCGGTCCCACGCGAAGTTCGCGAAGGCCGCGAAGTGACCCCGGGGCGGGGGAGGGGACCCGCGCCGGACCTGCTCCTGAAACACTCAACATACTAACTGTCTCCCGCCCGCACGCTCACGGTTCAAATAGACCCCGCGTGTTCGGCTCGCCATGGGCCCGTGGCGGATCCGGAGGCCGCCGGAGTGGGGCGTGGACCCCGTGCCGGAGCGGCTCCGGGGCCTGCGGGCGTTCGACCTCTTCGTCCTCTGGTCCAGCCTCGGGGTCGGCCTCCTCGTCTTCGTCGCGGGCTCGAACCTGCTCCTCTTCTTCGGCCTGAGCCTGTGGGAGGCCCTCGCGGTGTCCGTCGCGGGGTCGATCATCGGGAGCGTCCTGCTCGCGGCGAGCGGCGTCCTCGGGAGCGCCCACGGCGTGCCGACGATGGTCAGCCTCCGCGCGGTCCTCGGCCGGCGGGGCTCGTACGTGCCCACCGTGCTGAACGCGTTCCAGCTCTTCGGATGGGCTGCGTTTGAGCTCCTCGTGATGGGCCTCGCCGCGACCGTGATTACGGGCCCCTTCCTGGGCCCCGTCACGCCGTACGCATGGATCGTCGTCTTCGGCCTCGTCTGCGGCGTGTTCGCCATCGGCGGGCCGCTCGTCGTCGTCCGCCAGTGGATCGAGAAGTTCGCAATCTGGATGGTCTTCCTGTCCACCGCGCTCGTCGCGTACCGGCTCCTCGCCTCCGGCCTCGACATGAACGCGCGGCTCGCCCCCGGCTCGTACCTCGGGACGACGAGCCTCTTCCTCGGCCTCGACCTCGTGATCGCGATGCCGATCTCCTGGTGGCCCCTGATCGCGGACTACAACCGCTTCGCACGCTCCGTGCGGTCCGGCACCGCCGGCAGCGTCGTCGGCTACGCCCTCGCGAACACCCTCTTCTTCTTCCTCGGCGCGGCCCTCCTGCTCGGCACGGGCCGCCCGGACGTGTTCACGGGGATCGCCGCCCTCGGGCTCGGCGCCCTCCCGCTCCTCTTCATCTTGGTCGACGAGACGGACAACGGCTTCGCGAACATCTACTCGACCGCGGTCTCAATCCAGAACATTCGGCCCCGGTGGCGGCAGATGTCCCTTGTCGTCGGGGTCACCGCGATCGCGCTCGCGGGGGCCGTCCTGCTCCAGTGGAACGGGCAGTCCCTCGGCGGGGCGTACAACAACTTCCTGTTCGCCATCGGCGGGGTCTTCGTGCCCCTCCTCGGCGTCCTCGTCGCGGACTTCTTCCTCGTGCGCCGCGGCCGATACGGGCCTGAGGAGTTCGGCGAGGCGGGCCGCGGGCGGAATCTCGCCGCGTTCGTCGCGTGGGTCCCGGGCACGCTCCTGTACTTGTGGATCTTCTGGAGCGCCCTGGCGACCCCGCCGGGCGTCTCCCCGATCGGCGCCACGCTCCCCGCCTTCGGTCTGAGCGCGGCCGTGTACTGGCTCGCGAGCGCGGCCACCGCGCGGCAGGGCGCGACGCGGCCCGCGCGGGGATGAGGACCGCGAGGGACCGAGAGAAGCCGCCGGAGGGCTTCGATCCCCCGACCTGCAGTTTACGAAACTGCCGCTCTGCCGGGCTGAGCTACGGCGGCGCAGGGCCGCGCTAACCCCCGACCCGTATTAAACGTTTCATGGCGGGCGCGGGCGCCGAGGAATGAAAAGGACGACCGGGTCCCAAGAATGCCACCTCCTGCGTCGTATCCCCATGGCCCCTGTGGGACGGGCCGAAGAGATCCGGACGCCGGTCGTCCACCGTCCCGTGCGACCGCGGCTCGGATAAAGACCCTTATGCGACGCCCATCGAACCCGCCAAGGCTTTATGGCCCGCCCCTCTTCGCCGCGCCGATGGACGTCCTGGCGGGCGCGGTCCTCGGGGACGACGGCTTCGTCCGAGGCTCCGTGTCCGTCGAGGACGGGGTCGTCGTGGACCTCTCCCGCTCCGTCCCGAAGGACGCGCTCGCGACCGGCGTGGTGATCCCCGCCTTCACGAACGCCCACACGCACGTCGCGGACGCGATCGTCCGCGAGGAGCTCACGGGGACGCTGGAGGAGATCGTCGCCCCGCCCCGGGGCCTGAAGCACCGCGTCCTCGCCGCCGCGCAGGACGAGGACCTCGTCGACGCGATGCGGTCCGCGATCCAAGCGATGGCCCGCACCGGCGTCGCGTCGTTCTGGGACTTCCGGGAGGGCGGGCTCCCGGGGACCCGCCTCCTGCTCCGCGCCGCGCTCGGCGAGCCCGTGGCCCCCCTCGTCCTGGGCCGGCCCGCGCGGGTCGAATACCGCCGCGAGGAGGTCGACGCGATCCTCCGCGCCGCGGACGGGATCGGGATCTCGAGCCCCCTCGACTGGCCGCGGGACGAGGTGGAGAAGCTCGCCCGCCACGCGCGGCGGGCCGGCAAGGCCTTCGCGACGCACTGCTCGGAGCGGGTGCGGGAGGACATCGACGGCGTCCTCGACCTGAAGCCCGCCTTCCTCGTCCACATGCTCGAGGCGACGGACGCGGACCTGGAGCGGGTCGCGGACGCGGGCGTCCCGGTCGTCGCGTGCCCGAGGAGCAACGTGTTCTTCGGGAAGGTCCCGGACCTCCCGCGGTTCCTCCGCCACGGGATCACGGTCCTCCTGGGGACGGACAACGCGATGGTGAACGCGCCCTCCGTCCTGCGGGAGATGGAGTTCGCGTACAAGGTCTCCCGCCTCCGCGGCGGCGTGTCCGCTCGGGACGTCGTCGCGATGGCCCTGCACGGGAGAAAAGGTTTTACCGGCCCCGCCAATCCCGGCGTCCACATCGGGGATGCCGCGGACCTCGTCGTGCTCGACATCCCGCGCGACGGGGACCTGTTCGTGGGGCTCCTGAGGGCGGCGGAGAGCGACATCGCCCTCGTGATGCTGGGCGGTCGGGCGTGGCGAAGACGGCGCGCGGTGCACGGGCCAGGGCGGCGAAGAAGGAGGTCCGCGTCTCGGACATCATGACCCGGGACCCCGTCGTCGCGACGATCCCGGGGACCCGGACGGACGTCCTCAAGATCCTCGTGAAGCACAAGCTCACGGGCCTCCCCGTCGTCGGGCGGGACGGCCGCCTCGCGGGCTTCGTCGCGCGGAAGCACATCTTCGCGAAGCCGGAGGAGGAGCAGCTCGCGATGATCATGGTGCGGGACTACCCATCGATCGACGCGGACGCCGGCATCGCGGAGCTCGCGCGGCTCCTCGTCGAACGGGACCTCCACCACCTCCCCGTCGTCCGCGGCGGGAGGCTCGTCGGCATCGTGACCCCGGCGGACGTCATGGAGGTGATCGCCGCGCGGGACATCGACACGCCCGTCGAGGAGCTCGTCCGCCTCCCGTGCGTGGCGGTCCACGAGTCCACGCCCCTGAACGTCGCGTCCGAGATCCTCCGTCTCGGGAAGGTGTTCGCGCTCCCCGTGCTCGACTCGGACGCGCACCTCTCCGGCATCGTCACGGACCGGGACATCTTCAACCTCAGCGTGATCAACCGCAAGACCGCTGTCCACGCGATCGGGATCGGCGAGGACGAGGACGCGTGGACCTGGGAGGGCCTCCGGAACGTCGTGCGGCTCGCGTGGGAGGAGCGGAAGGTGGACCTCCCCCGGTTCCCCGTGCGGGACGTGATGGTGAAGAAGCCCGCCACCGTGTTCCGCCGGTCCGGCGCGAGCGAGGCGGCCGCGATGATGGCCCGCCACGACTTCGGCCAGCTCCCCGTCGTCGACACGCACGACCGGCTCTTCGCGATGCTGTACGAGCTGGACGTCGTCGCGGTCCTCGCGTGACCCGCCACCGATGCCTTATTGAAACCCCTACCCTTACGGCGGGGCGATGCCGTCCCGCTACGACGCGGTCCTGTCCCTCTCCGTGCGCCGGGGGTTCCTGTGGCCCGCCGTGGACCTGTACGGCGGCTTCGCGGGCTTCTACGACTACGGCCACCTGGGCGCCCGCCTGAAGCGGAAGTGGGAGGACCTCTGGCTCGCGACGTTCCTGGGCCTCGGGGACAACTACCACCTCATCGACACGACGACGATCCTTCCCGAGGCGAGCCTCAAGGCCTCGGGCCACGTGGACCACTTCACGGACATCCTCGTGCCCTGCACGAAGTGCAAGGAGAACCACCGCGGGGACCACCTGATCGAGGCGGTGACCCACGCGGAGGCGGAGGGCCTCACCCCCGCGGAGGTCGACGCGAAGATCCGGGACCTGAACATCCGGTGCCCGAAGTGCAAGGGCGAGCTGGGCCCCGCGCGGCCGTTCAACATGATGTTCCCCGTCGGCGTCGGCCCCCTCGGCCAGGACCGCGCGTACCTCCGGCCCGAGACGGCCCAGGGCGTGTACCTGAACTTCAAGCGGGAGTTCGAGGCCCTGCGGCGGCGGCTCCCGATGGGCCTCGCGATCGTGGGCCGCGCGTACCGGAACGAGATCAGCCCCCGCCAGGGGACGTACCGGATGCGGGAGTTCGTCCAGGCGGAGCTCCAGATCTTCTTCGACCCGGCGACGTTCGACGCCCAGCTCCCCATCGACTCCGTCCGCGGCGAGCCGCTCCGGGTCGCGACCGCGGCGGAGAAGCACGAGCCCGCCGCGAAGGACCGGACCGTCGGGGAGCTGATCGACGCGGGACTCCCGCCCTTCTACGCGTACCACATGGCCCTCGTCCAGCGGTTCTACCTGGACCGCCTCGGCGTCCCCCGGGACCGGTTCCGCTTCGCGGAGCTGGACGAGCGGGAGCGCGCGTTCTACAACAAGGTCCACTACGACGTCCAGCTCCGCCAGGACAGCCTCGGCGGGTTCAAGGAGGTCGGCGGGGTGCACTACCGGACGGACCACGACCTCTCCGGCCACGCGGCCGCCTCGAAGACGGACCTCGCGGTGCCGGTCGGGGACCGCAGGGTGCTCCCGCACGTCCTCGAGCTCAGCTTCGGCGTGGACCGGAACGTGTGGGCCCTGCTCGACATCCTGCTGGAGGCGGGAGCGAAGACGGTCCTGCGGCTCCCGCCCGCGCTCGCGCCAATCTCCCTCGGGGTGTTCCCGCTGCTCTCCAAGGACGGGCTCCCGGAGCGGGCCGCCGCGCTGCACCGGGCCGCGCGGGCTCGCGTCGACGCGTTCTACGACGAGGGCGGGTCGATCGGCCGCCGGTACGCGCGGATGGACGAGGTCGGGACGCCGTACTGCGCGACCGTGGACCACCGGACCCTCGAGGACGACACCGTGACCCTGCGGGAGCGGGACTCCACCGCGCAGGCCCGGGTCCCCCTCGCGCGGATTCCGGACCTCGTCCGGGACCTGCTCGACGGGCGGGCGGCGTTCCGCGACCTCGGGCCCCCCGCGGACAAAGGATTGACCGAGACCATCCCTGAGAATCACGAGTGAATTTTTCTCACTCCCGAGAACGACGGTGGCGCCTTCATATACCCGGCACCCCAACGTACCCGCGTCGGCGCCTCGCAAGGGGGAGTCCACCAGTTCATGCGCGCCCGCCGCCGCAGCGCCAGTCCAGTCCTCATTCTGCTCGCTCTCCTCGCGCCCGCGGTCCTCGCCGCGGTCCTGTCCGCCCCGACCGCGCGCGGGGCCGTGCCCCACGTGTTCGAGGCCGTGGACGTCGCGTTCGTCGACGGGGACGACACGGACAAGGTCACGACCCTCGCCCAGTCCTTCGTCGCGACCGCAACGTACAACCTCCTCGTGGTCGAGGCCCTCGTGTACGACCTCCGGACGGACGACACCGTCCGCTTGCAGGTCGTCCAGGACGCGGGCGGCCTCCCGAACGGCGGCCTCGTCGCGCAGGCCCAGGCGAACGGGGGCCCCGCGTACGAGTGGCTGCGGTTCAACATGACGTCGCGCCCCACGCTCGTGGCCGGGGTCCGGTACTGGCTCGAGCTGATCAGCCTGGAGAACCATCCGAACGGGTACCGGTGGGCGAAGGTGATCGGCGGGCCATACACGGCCGGGTGGAGCGCGTACTATGCGGGGACCGTCTGGAATCCCGATCCGACCATCGACTACCTGTTCCGGACGTGGGGGATCCAGGGGCCGTCGATCACGGTCGACCTCTCCGTGGACTCCGCGACGGCGGGCGCCGGGGACCCGCTCCGGTACACGGTCGCGTTCGACAACGTCGGCACGACCCCGGCGTCCCGCGTGTGGGTGAACTGGACCCCGTCCCCGGACGTCACGTACGTCTCGGACGACTCCACGGCCAGCGGCGGCACGCGCACGCCGTCCGGCTGGAGGTTCGACGCGGTCGACGTCGGCCCGCACGCATTCAACATCAACGTGCGCGCGAACTCCGACGTGTTCGACGGCCTCCCGATCACGACGGCCGTCGTGCTGGCGTATGCAGAGGGCTCCGTCATGCAGGAGACGAGCACAGACTCGGTGACCGTGATCGCGAGGGTCCCGAGCGTCCTCGTCTCGACCGCCGCGTCGCCGCCGTTCGTCACCCCCGGGGACAACCTCAGCTACAGCGTCACAATCAGCAACGTCGGCTCCCGCCCGGCGGGCCGGATCTGGGTCAACGACACGCTCCCCGCGAACGTCACGTACGTTGCCGACACCGCGGCGGGCCTCCCGAACTACACGGGGCAGTGGAGGGCGGGCCGTACCGTCCACTACAACTTCACGGACGTCTTCGCGGGCGTCTACACGTTCACGATCAACGTGACCGTGGACCCGGGCCTCCGGAACGGCACCTGGCTCGTGAACTGGGTCTTCGCGAACTACACGGACGCGCGGGGGGCCCTCCGGGAGCCGCTGAGCGCGTGGGCCGTCGCCCGGCTCTACGGCGCCTCGATCCGGGTCGCGAAGTCGACCCTCTCGGCCGCGGTGCTCCCGCGGGACACGGTCCGGTTCACGATCCGCTTCGACAACCTCGGGAACGCGATGGCGCTGAACGTGTGGATCAACGACACGCTCCCCGCGGGCCTCCTCCGGGTCTCCGACACCGCTGCGATGCAGCCCGGATACGTGAACGGGTCCTGCACCGGTCCCGCCTGCCGGTGGGAGTTCGCGAACGTCCCGATCGGGCTCCACGCGTTCACGGTGACGACGCAGGTCGCGGGTTCCCTCGCGGACGGCGCGGTCCTCGCGAACGTCGCGGATCTCTCGTACACGGACTCGGACGGACTCCCGCTCGCGCCGTCGTCCTCGACCGCCTCCGTCCGGGTGACCCGTCCGGTGTTCTCCCTGTCCGCGAGCGCGAACCAGTTCGCGAACCCAGGGGACACCCTCAGCTACTTCCTCCGGCTGGACAACGCAGGGAGCGGAGTGGGCTCGATGGCCTGGCTGAACGCGACCGTCCCCGCCGCCGTGTCGTACCAGGCGGACAACGCGTCGGACCTCGGCGGGACGCGCGCGGGCCCCTGGTCGTGGCGGCTCCCGAACCTCCCGACGGGCGCCCACCTCCTGTACGTCGCGGTCCGGCTCGCGCCGGGCCTCGCGGACGCGACGCGGCTCGCAAGCGTGTTCACGGTCGAGTACGTGGACGCCGGGAACAACCCGGGCGCGCCCGTCTCCACCTCCGTGTCGACGACGATCACCGCGCCGGACTTCAACATCCAGGCGGTCGCGAACCGCGCATCCGCCGCGGGCGGCGACGCGGTCACGTACACAATCCTCGCCGCGAACACGGGGTCCGGGGTGTCCGCGGACGTCTGGATCAACGACACGATCCCGGACGGGACGACGTTCGTGCGGTCGAGCCTGCAGTACGTGTCGACGTCCGGTAGCGAGTATACGTGGCATCTCGAGGACGTCGCCCCCGGCATCGTCGAGTTGAACGTGACGGTCCGGGTGGAGGGCGGCCTCGGGAACGGCGCCATCCTCCGGAACCTCGTGTCCGTCCGGTACACGGACGCGAACGGGAACTTCGTCTCCGGCTGGGACGGGGTCGTGGCGATCCCGATCAGCGAGCCGATCCTGAACGGCGGGGCGACGCTGCCCCTCACGATCCTCGTCCTCGCGATCCTCATCGCGGTCCTCCTCGGGTACATCGCATGGAAGGTGTTCGGCCTCGGGTCCCGGGACAAGGCCCGGATCGATGAGCTCTTCCTCCTGCACCGGAGCGGCGAGCTGATCCGCCATCTCACCCGCAGCCTACGACCGGACATCGACTCCGACGCCCTGAGCGGGATGCTCGTCGCGGTGCAGGACTTCATCCGCGAGAGCTTCCAGTTCGCGGAGGGCCGCCTCGAGGAGCTGAAGTTCGGCACACACAAGCTCATGCTCGCGCACGGGAAGCTGCTGATCCTGGCCGCCGTCGTCGCGGGCGGGCGCACGGAGAAGCTCGCCCCCGCCCTCCTCAGCGGCCTGCACGCCCTCGAGCGGGACCTGGGCCCCGCCCTCGCGGACTGGAACGGGATGCCGGGGGACCTCGACGGCGTCGACGCGCACCTCGACGCGGTCCTGAAGGGCAAGGTGAACGGCAAGGCGCCCGCCCCTCCGCGGGCGACCGCGTAGGCCGCCGACGCCGCTCCGCGGATGGGACCCGGGCTTGCATCTGGTAATCAGGAGTCTAGATTTATATACGGTCCTGGCCGATATCTTCCCAGCGCCTTTTGGGGGGCCGGAGGCTGTCGCGAGTTTCAGACCTCAGTGGTCGAGGGGGGAGTCGCAATCTCTCCTCCGGTGTTTCTGCGCGCACCCTTGCGGGCCTCGCCCTCCTCGTCGTCGCGTGCATGCTGATCCTCCCCGTCCTGCCCGCGGGCCAGGCGGCGGGGATCCCGAGGCCGAGCCTGCGCGCGGCGCTCACCGGGACGCAGATCGAGGACCGCGTCGAGTACGTCCTCTCCTTGGAGAACCGCGGGGGCATCGTGGCCGTCTACATCCGCATCGACGCCGCCCTGCCGCCCGGGCTGACCTCCGCGGAATCGGGCGGGTCCGCGGTCCACATGGACCTCTCCGACCTCGCGGCGAACTCGAGCACGCAGCTCCGGTTCGTGGCGCGGATCGACCCCGGGGTCGCGGAGCGGTCCGCACTGTCCGTGACCGTGGACATCCTGTACCGCGCGCCGGGGGGCACCGAGGACTACACGACCGTCGCGAGTTCCGAGATCGCCGTCGGACCTCGGGGCGGGCCGAGTCCCCTCCCGTTCGTCGCGGCCGCGGCCGCCGCCGCGCTCCTGATCCTGGGGTACGCGTGGCGACTGCGTGCGCAGGGCGTGCGGATCGACCAGCTGTTCCTCCTCCACGACAGCGGGATGATGATCCGCCACTACACGAACGGCAACGGGCTCCAGAAGGACGGGGACATCATGAGCGGCATGCTCATCATCCTGCAGGAGTTCGTGCGGGACTCGTTCAACGACCCCCGCGGCTCCCTGGAGGAGGTCCGCTTCGGGGACCGGCGCGTCCTGATGGCGCGCGGGGACCACTCGATCCTCGCCGCCGTCGTCTCGGGCCGCCGGCTGAACGGCCTGCCCGCGAAGCTCGGCCGGGCGGTCGGGGAGTTCGAGCGCGCGCAGGGCGCGGCCCTCGCCTCGTGGGACGGGAACCTCGCCCGCCTCGACGCCGCGGACGCGACGTTCCAGTCCGTCCTCACCTCGAAGTACCGCGCGCCCGCCCCCGCCTGAAGTCCCGGGCGTGATAACCACGGGAGAAGGTATTTAGCGGCGGGTCCGGAGATTGCGGGCCGCTGGCCATGGTCTCGACGGACATAGCCGAAGCGATTCTCGTCGCGGTCATCGGGATCATGGTCATCCAGGGCCTGTGGCTCTCGTTCCTCACGTACAACCTGTACCGCAAGAAGATGCGCGAGCGGGAGGCGAAGGCGGAGCAGGAGAAGGAGCGGGTCGAGGCGCAGCGGAGCACCCTGATCGAGGACATCTTCCTCCTCCATCGCAGCGGCCTCCTCCTGAAGCACTACACGCGGCGCCTCCGGCCGAACGTCGACTCGGACGTGCTCAGCGGGATGCTCGTCGCGGTGCAGGACTTCATCAAGGACTCGTTCCGCGGCGAGAAGGGCCAGCTGAACGAGATCCGGTTCGGCGAGATCCGCATCGTGATCATGGAGGGGAAGTGGACGATCCTCGCCGCGGTCGTGCGCGGGGTCCGGCCGTTCGACATCCAGCCGGAGCTCGGCGTCGCGCTCGCGGACCTCGAGGCGAAGTACGAGGACCCCCTCATCGACTGGGACGGGACGATGGACCAGATCGGGGACGTCGACAAGATCATGGGCGACCTCATCGAGGGCCGGTACCGGGGCCGGGTCGCCCCCCCCGCGCCCGCTGTCACGGTGGAGCCCTAGAGGGGTCCCCGGTCCTCCAAGGGAAGGCTTAAATCGCACCGTACTCCTACTTCGAGCGTTCCCGCAGGAGGGGGACGGTTTCCCTGTTCTTCCTCCACGCGCCCGAACGCGCGAGGATACGGTGGCCATGGGGTCGAGGTTCTGCGTCTTCGCGGTCCTGATCGGGCTCTTCGTGCCCGCCCTCCTCGGCGTCGCGCCCCCCGCGGCCGCCCTCGAGCCGGACGTCGCGATCTCCATCCAGGTTGACCTCGCGGCCGCCGACCCCGCGGACCTCCTGACGTACACGATCACCGTGAACAACGTCGGGCCCCAGGCCGCGCCGTCCCTCTGGGTCAACGACACGATCCCGACGGGCGCCGCGTACGTGGACGACACGGCCAGCACGGACGTCGGCCCGCCCGTGTTCCTGGGCCGCTCCTTCGCGGGGAACGTCGTCCAGTTCCGGTTCGCGAACGTCCCCGCGGGTCCCTCGACGTTCCGGGTGCGGGCGCGGGTCGGGTTCGGGGTGACGGACGGACAGTCCCTCCTGAACACCGCGGCCCTGTGGTACACGAACTCGACGGGCGCGCCGCAGCCGATGCGCAGCTCCTCCGTCGCGTCCACGGTGTCGATCCCCGTGATCTCGGCCGCGAAGTCGGTCGTGTCGTCGAGCGCGACGACGATCACGTACCGCGTCACGATATCGAACACGGGCAGCTCCGCCGCGCTCCTGCTGTGGTGGAACGATTCCGCGCCGCCAGGGACCCAGCCGGACCGGGTCCTCCCGCCCCTGGGCCAGGGGACCGCGTGCGCGGGCGCCTCCGGGCCCTGGCTGAACTGCACGGTGTCGGACTTCCGCACCGGGACGCGGACCTGGGACCTCCGCGTGACGATCCCGGCGCCCCTCGCACCGGGCACCACGATCGTGAACCGGGTCTTCGTGAACTACACGGACAGCGACGGGACGGTCCTCGGCGAGGTGCGGGCGTCCGCGCCGTTCACCGTGGCGGCCGCAAACATCCAGGTGTTCAAGCTCGCGGACGCGCTCGCCGTCCCGCCCGGCGGGACGGTCGGGTACCAGGTCTTCTACAACAACACGGGCCAGGTCGCCGCGCGGGACGTCTGGGTCAACGACACCCTCCCGCAGAACGCCTCCCTCCCCGCCGTGACGGTGGTGAGCGCGAGCCCCGTCCCCGTGATCAACACGTCGTCGACGGTGCGCTGGCAGCTGAGCAACGTTGCGCCCGGGGTCCACTTCGTGAGCCTCGTCGTCCGGGCGCTCCCGACCTTGGCGGACGGGACCCGACTCGTGAACTCCGTGGTCCTGAACTACACGAACTCGAACGGCCAGGGTCGGCCCGGGAGCACGAGCTCCGCGACGACGCGCGTGTCCCTCACCGTGCCCCAGATCGACGCGGCCCTCGTGGCGGACCGCAAGACGGTCAGTCCGGGGGGCACGGTCCGGTACTCCCTGTACTACAACAACTCCCGCCCCGCCCTCTCAGCCCTTGTGACCGCGGAGGTCCTGCTCCCGTCCGGGATTGCCCTCGTCGCGGCGGTGCCCGGGTACAACACGAGCGTCCCCGCGGAGGCGAAGTACATCTGGAACCTCACGAACGTCGGCGGCGGGACCCACGCAATCAGCCTCACGATCTCCGTCCCGCTCGGGACCGCCTCGGGCGCGCTCCTGCGGGCGACCGCCTTCGTGAACTACACGGACGACCGCGGGAACCGCGTCGGCGGGTCCCAGGTGTACGCGGACGTGACCGTGTACGTCGCGCCCCCGCCCCCTGAGGGCCCCCCGTACGGCTGGATCGCCCTCGGCATCGTCCTCGCGATCGTCGTCGCGGCGGTCGCGCTCCGCCTCTACCTCGTCACCCTCGACGAGACCGTGATCGACGAGGTGTTCCTCCTCCACCGGGACGGGCTCCTCGTGAAGCACTACACCCGCCGCCTGAAGCCGGACGTCGACTCCGACATCCTGAGCGGGATGCTGATCGCGGTCCAGAACTTCGTGAACGAGAGCTTCATCGGCGAGGCGGGCCTGAAGAAGGAAGGCCTGCTCGACGAGATGAGGTTCGGGCAGTACCGGATCCTCCTGACCCGCGGGAAGTACGTGATCGTCGCCGCGGTGATCTCCGGGTCCCACTTGGAGCGGGTCCCCGTGCAGATCCGCGCGGCGATTGACGGCCTCGAGCGGGAGCTCGGCCCTGTGCTCGAGCGGTGGGACGGGAACATGGAGGAGGTCACGGGTGCGGACCGGTACATGCAGGACCTCATCGCGGGCAAATACCGGAGCCGCGCGATGCGGCGCCGGGGGAACCATTAAATCGGCCGAGCGGGCTATCCGCGCCGGCCCCGCCGTCGGGAGGCCAGCGAAGCCCGCATGTCCCCCGATTTCATCAAGCGGAAGGTCCTGCTCCTCGGCGATGCGAGCGTCGGGAAGACCTCCCTCATCCGCCGGTTCGTCGTGGACAAGTTCTCGGACGACTACATCACGACGATCGGCACGAAGGTCACGAAGCGGGACCTGCGGCTCGAGCTCGGGAACCGGACCGTGGACCTGTCCCTGATGATCTGGGACGTCCTCGGGCAGAAGGGCTACAAGGGAATCCAGGAGTCCGCGTTCCGCGGGGCCCGGGGCGTCCTCCTCGTGTACGACCTGACTCGGCCGGAGACGCGCGAGAGCCTCGGCGAGTACTGGATTCCGCGGGTCCGGTCCGTCGCGGGCGCCGTCCCGATGCTCATCGTCGGGAACAAGGTAGACCTCATCCCCTCGAAGGCGAAGGCGACCGAGGAGGTCGCGGAGGCCGGGAAGGCGCACGGGATGCCGGCGTTCGTCTCGAGCGCGAAGACGGGCGAGAACGTGGAGGCCGCCTTCCTCGCGATCGGCAAGCTCGTCGTGGCCCTCCCCGAGGCCGCGGAGGCGGGGGAGGGCGGGGAGGACGAGGAGGGGCCCCTGACCCTTGTGAGCGCCACGGACCAAGTCATCGTCGACTTCTGCACGGAGTTCGGGGACATGGAGAGCGGGATGCCCGTCGTGCGCCAGCAGCTCACCCGCGCGGGGGTGGACATCAACGCGCCCACGAAGGACGGGCTGCGGCTCGCGGTGGAGTATCTCGCGGAGGTCGAGGCGGGTTTCAAGAACGCGGACGAAATCGAGGCGAACAAGCTCCGGCGGCTCGCGTGGATCAAGGAGGCGAGGTGAGGGCGGGGGTCCCGCGTCACTCGAGGGCCTTCGCCATGTACGGCCCCCTCCGCGCGTACCCGAGCCGACGGTAGTACTCCCGCACTCCCACGCCGCTCGTGACGAGGAGTTCCCTCCGCCCGGACTCCTCGGACGCGATCCGCTCGCACTCCGCGACGAGCCGCGTTCCGTATCCCCGGTGCTGCCACCGCGCCCCCGGCTCCGCCGCGAGGGGCACGACCTGGCCGAACACCTTCAGTTCCCGGAGGTACGCGCCCGCGGGGCCGATCCGGAGCCTCGCGTATCCGACGAGCGCGTCCCCGGGGCCGTCCTCGAAGGAGAGGAACACTTCGATGCCGCCGGACGCCTCGTACTCTGTGCGATGGAGGCGGACGTCCTCGGGCCCGAGCGGGACGCGCCGGAGGCCGATCTCCCGGCACCGGACGCAGCGGCACCGGCCGCCCGTCTCCGCGAGGCGCCGCTGGGCCCGCACCCGGAGGTCCCCCTTCGTGGGCCCGCCCTCGATCACGTCCGCCCCGATCTCGCGCTGGATCCGCTGGATCCGGACCCAGGGCGGGACGATCGCCTTCACCCGCGCGACGAGCTCCACCGCGTCCTCTGTGGACAGCGGCGTGTACCGGCCGAGGGCCCACATCGTGTGGAGGCCCGTACCCGGCAGGACGAGGGTCGGGTAGATCTTCAGGAAGTCCGGCCGGTACCCGGGGTCTTCGAAGATCGCGCGGAACGACTCGAGGTCCCGGTCCGCGTCGTTCCCCGGGAGGCCCGGCATCATGTGGTACCCGAGCTTCAGCCCCGCCTCCTTCGCCCGCCGCGTCGCCGCGCGGGTGTCCGCGTCCGTGTGGCCGCGGTTCACGAGCCGGAGGACGTCGTCGTGCGTGGTCTGGACCCCGAGCTCGACGCGCGTGACGCCGAGCCGAAGGCTCTCCTCGACGTCCGGGCCGAGGAAGCAGTCCGGCTTCGTCTCGATCGTGAGGCCGATGCACCGCGACGCCGCGGTCTCGTTGATCCGGTGGGCCTCCTCCAGGTCCGCCGCGGCGCGCCCGTTCAGGCCGTCGAAGCATCCCTTCACGAAGCCCTCCTTGAGGGCGGGGTCCAGAGAGCTGAACGTCCCGCCCAGGACGATGAGGTCGATCTTGTCCGTCCGGTGCCCGGTCGCCCGGAGCTGCGCGAGCCGTGCGGCCGTCTGCGCGGTCGGGTCGAACCGGTGGCGGGCGGCCCGGCGCGCCGCCGGCTCCGTCCCCGTGTACGACTGCGGGGTCCCGAACCTCGGCCCGCCCGGGCAGTACACGCACACCCCATGGGGGCACGGGTGGGGCGGCGTCATCACGGAGACGACCGCGACCCCGCTCGCGGACCGCGTGGGCTTCACGCGGAGGAGGTCGTCGAGGGAGTCCCGCATCGCGGGCGGGGCGTGGGCGAGGATCTCGGAATCCGCGGGGACGCCGACGATCCGGTGGCGGCGGACGAGCTCCGACTTCACCCGCTGCAGGTCCGCCTTCCCGGAGACGTCGCCGCTCGCGAGGCGGTCCCACAGCTCCCGGAGGAAGGGCTCCGACACGGTCATCCGAACATCGGCCCCTCGACGTCCTTCGACTCGCTCCGCTTGCCGTCGGAGCGCTTGAACCGCTTCCGCTGGGACTCCTTGTATCCGTAGAAGGAGAGGTCGTGGCGGAGCAGCCGCACGTACGTCTTGCCCGGGAGCTCCTCGAGCTCGAGGACGCCTTGGAGGGCGAGGGCCTTCAGCGTGCGGGCGAGGCGCGTCTCCGGAATCCGCAGGTCCCGCGCGAGCTGCCTCACCGTGACCGGGTACGTCTCCAGGAGGTACTTCAGGACCCGCTCCTCGAGGGAGCCGTGGAGGACCTCGACCGGCATCCGCCCGCCATCGCGGCGGGGCGGGTTAAGGCTTTGGCGGGGCCTACCCGTACATCGTGCCCGGCTTCTCCTTCTGCTTCTTCTCCTCGGCCTGCTCGACGACGTCGATCGCGATGATCATGTGGCACGGGATGATCCGCACCTTCCCCGCGAGTTCCGCATGGGACGAATCCAGCTCCAAGCAGATCCCGTCGTCGGGACCGACCGCCGCGTATCCCCGGAAGACTCCGTGCGTGAGGAGGGGCTTGTCTCGCGTCTCCATCGAGGTGATCCGGTAGCGAGAGCCCTTCGTGAGCACGACGTAGTCGTTCTCGGCCATCGCCCTACCTCCGCGCCTCCGCGAGCTTTTGGACGTGGTCCACGGTCTTCCGGTAGTTCTCCATCGCGATCTCGACGTTCGACTCGACGAAGTTCCACGCCTTCGCGAGGTTCCCGTACCGGATCCGGTAGCCCTTCTTCGGCCCCCCCTTCTCCATCACGTCGACCTCGTCGAGGAGGTCCATGTCCTTGAGCTTGTTGATGTGCCGGTAGATCGTCGCCTTCGTCGTGCGGAGCTTCGTGGCGAGCTGCTCCACGGTCCACCCCTTGTCCGCGCGCCCGAGGAAGCACTCCACGAAGAGGCGGTACGGCACGCTGTCCCGCACGGACCTCGCGTCCGTCTTCGGGTCGTACCCCTTCGGGATGTATCCGATCTGGGTGAGGAACATCAGGGAGACCTCGTCCAAGTCCTTCAGAGGCGTCAGGGGCGTGTTGCTCACGACCATGATCTCGAATGGGGCCATGGAGAAACCTGTCGCCGGGAGAGGGCGATGAATAGTTAAGTCTTCCGCTCGATTATTATCTCAAATCGAAATAAAAGTTAATGTGTTCACACGTCCAGTACGCCGCCGTAGCAGTCGACTTGGAGGCCTCGCTTCCGCAGCTCCCGGACCAGGACGTTGATCCCGATGCTGTCAGAGGCGATGTGGCCCGTGACGACGAGGTTCTTCCGGCCCTCGCGGCCGTACTCGTCCCACAGGCGTCGCAGGTGCCCCGCATCGACGTGGATGTAGAAAACGGTGTCGATGCCGTTCTCGAACGCGGCCTTCGCGACCGGGTAGCCCCCGTTCGTGCCCGCCCCGTGGATCACGACCCACTTTCCGAGCGGGTTCGACTCTGCCCCCATCCGCACGATGATCTTCGTGAGCGCTTTCGCGAACTCCGGCATGCGGTCGAGGACCGCGACCGCGTCCCGCACGGTCGCCCCCTTCGGCAGGCCCGCCTGGAGCGCCTCGTCCATCGTCCGCCGTCCAATCTCGTCGCACGGGTTGTGGATCGCCATCAGGGGCATGCCCAGGAGCCGCGCGGCGCTCGGCAGGCGGTCGTAGTTCTGGCGGTGCGCCGCAGGGCCGTGCTCGTCGAGGAGCGCGCGCACGGCCGCGTCCGCGGCGGCCTTCGGCACGCCCGCCCGCTCCAGGAGGACGCCGTGCTTGCGGAGGACATCCGGGAAGTCGACCTGCGAGGTCCCGCCCGTCGGGTGGTGGTTGATCACCAGGTCGTACCCGAGCTGCTTCGCCATGACGAGGTCGCCAGCGTCCGCGTCGATGCCGAACAGGGCCCGCCGGGCGTCCTTCGCGGGGACGTTGATCCCGGAGTCGGGCGGGACCTCCTTCTGGCGGGCGAGCTCGAGGGCGAGGGCCATGATCGCCTGCGAGTCCATGGGGGCGCGGAACGCCCGCGTGGATATAAGCCCTGCCGGCGGGCGCGCCGCCGAACGCAAAGGTTCATGTGCGCCGCGCGGCCATGGGAAGGCGGCGGTGTCCGGCGGTGCGAGAGAGGGATCCCCAGGCCCGCGGCGTCCCGCGGTCCGTCCTGACCGTGGCGGTCCTCGTCGCGGCGACCGCGGTCGTCCTCGGCGTCCTCCTGGCCCGCGCCGGCATGAACGCGCAAGGCCCGGACGCGATCGGGATCGCGGAGGGCCAGCTCGCGCCCGACTTCACGATCGTGGACGTGAACGGCACCGCGTGGAACCTCGCGGCCCACCGGGGGCAGGTCGTGCTCATCGATTTCATGGGCGTCCGGTGCGAGAGCTGCGAGCGGGAGATGGCCTCGGACGCGCTGCAGTCCGTGTTCAACCGCCACGCCGTCCACGGGCTCGCGTTCCTGTCCATCGACGTCGGCGGCGCCCTCGGGACGGAGAGCGGGCTCGAGGCGTGGCGGTTCATGCAGGGCTTCCCGCCCGGTGGGACCCGGCAGTGGGGTCCCGCGGAGTGGCCGATCGCGCTGGACCTGCCGCGGGTCCAGACGACGTACCAGGCGACGGCGTTCCCGACGAAGTACCTGCTCGACCGCACGGGCCACATCGTGTGGAAACACGAGGGGATCGTGACGGAGGCGGACCTCGACGCCCGGATTCAGGCCCTCCTCGTATGATCGCGCCCGCGGGGAGAAAATAGTCGCGCGGCGAGCCGAGGCCTCCCCCTCCAGTCCCCGACTACGGCGCGGGCATGGCCCGCACCGACTCGGTTCCGAAGAATGCCCTGCCGTCCTCTGGCTCGCCGCGGACGTTAAGTGTGACGTCGCCGGGGCCGCGGACGCCGGGGACCGGGGCCGTCCCGCGCGGGACGGCCTCTCCGTTGGCGTACCCCACGCGCAGCTCGGCGTTGCATGCCGTCGCCAACGTCCCCCTCTCTCCCCGGTCTCCCCCGACCGTGCGACTCGGAATCGATTCCGCACGGATGGCTTAAGGATGCCGGACGCGTGGTGAGAACTTGGTGTGTTGGGGGGCTCACCCGCCCTCGGGCGATCGGGTCGCGGCCCCCGCCGCGAGGGGCGGGAACGTCTTCCCCGTGGCGGAGAACCCCACCGCGGGCCGCCCGTCCGGGCCGAGGTCGATCGACGCGACCCGGAGGTACCCGCGGCGGACGAGACTCTCCGCGCGGCCCAGGACGGCGTGTCCCGACAGCCCGGTGGCCTCGGCGAAGTCCGCGAGGGACCGCGGCCGCGCCGAGGCCTCCACCACCATTCCGAGGGAAACGGGGTCGAGCCGGGCGTCCATCTCCGCGACGGCCCGCGTCGCGATCCGCAGGGCGAGGTCCTCGAACGCGGCGCGCACGTTGTCGCCCGTTTTCGCGCTCGTCAGGTAGCACGGTGCGACGTGGCGGCGGCCGACACCCAAGGCGCCCGCGACGACCTCGGACCGCGGCGGGAGGTCGGACTTGTTCACGAGGACCTGCACGGGAACGTCCGATCGGTGGCGGGCCGCCAGGCTGACCCACGACGCCATCGGGGTGATCGTCCGGGCGTCCGAGACGTCGCACACCGCGAGGACCCCCTTTACCCCGTGGAGCACGATGTCCGTGAGGGTCGGCCGGAGGGACTCCTCCCCCATCGTGTCCCAAACGGTCATGTCAACGCGCACGGGGCCCAGCCCGGGGAACTCCACGTCGACCGGCCGCTTCGAGACCTTCGCGCCGAGGGTCACGATGTACCGGTCGTCGAACTCGTCCAGGACGTACCGCCGGATCAGCGAGGTCTTCCCGACCCCGAGCCCGCCGAGGAGGACGACCTTCGCCTTCAGGTACGCGGCGTACGCGGGGGTCGCCAGCATGCCGGCGGGCCCATCTTTCAGGGGCGACATGAACCTTGCCCCGTGCGTGCCGGAACCGATTCCAGGGCCGCGAGATTCGGCCGGGCACCTCGAGTTCGGCAGGCCTTCGCACTCCGGCACATAAGGGTGGGCTGGGGAGGAGAGCGAAAGTACTCGCCGACCCCGACCCGATGTCAGCGCCGGGCGATGTTGACTCGACCCCGGCGGGGGTCCGTCACACCGTCCCCCCCGCGGACACCCCCGCGAGCAGCTCCGCGAGGCGATCGTGGGTCTCTCGCGCCCCCTCCTCCATCCCGGACTGGGCCATCGCCTCAAGGTCCTCCGTCGTCTCGAAGAGAGACCGGACCGTCAGCTTCGTCTTGCCGTCGCGCTCCCCGAGTGTCGCCGTCTCGAGGACGACGTGCCCCGGCATCCTCTCGAACTCGAACGTTTGGACGACCCGCTCCGGCGGCAGGATCTCGCGATACTCCCCGTGGAATCCGTACTCGGTTCCGTCCGCACCGCGGGAGACGAACCGCCACGCGCCGCCCTGTCGGACGTCCATCTTGTCGACCGTGGTCGTGTACCTCCGGGGCCCCCACCACTGCGGGATGAGCTTGGGGTCCATCATCACTTGGAACACGCGCTCCCGAGGGGCGTCGAACATGCGCGACATGACGATCTCCCTCTGCCGCAGATCCGCGACGAACTCGGTCGTCGAGATCCGTTCCAACGACTCGGCGAGCTTGTCGAGGGACGTGCTCCAGCCCTCTTCCGCCCCCTTCAAGTGCGCGCCCGGCGGGAGGCCCGCGTGCCGCAGGGTGAGCTTCGTCTTCCCCTGGACATCCTCGAACGTCACGGTGACGAGCATCTCCCGCGGGACCTCCGGGCCCATGCCGTAGTGGGTCGCGGGCACCACGTTCCCCTTCTCGTCGGCGAAGCTATCCGTGCAGACGATCTTCTTCATCGCGACGATCTCGCGGAAGACGCCTGTGCTCCAGTAGTCCTTCCCCTCGGGCGATCGCATGCAGTAGAGGTACTTGCCTCCGACGCGCAGGTCGATTTCGCAGGATGGGGCCATGAAGCCCTTCGGCCCCCACCAGCGCTTCACGAGCTCGGGCTCCGTCCATGCTTTCCACACGAGTTCGCGCGGTGCGTCGAACGTGCGCTTGAGCACGAGCTCGTTCTTCTTTTCCCGCCCCTTCGCATGTTTCCTGGTCCTAGCCGGCATCTTTGTTCCCCCGAATCGTACGTCGAGACTTCTTGCGTCTTGTCCTCAACTGCTGGGCCAACCGGTCGAAGCGGTCCTCCCACAGGACGCGGTAGCGCGTGAGCCAGCCGAACGCCGCGCTCAGGGGCGCGGCGTCGATCTGGCAGCGGTGCACGCGGCCCTCGGGTTCGACCCGAATCAAGCCTGCGCTCTCGAGAACCCGCAGGTGCCGCGAGATCGCGGGCAGGCTCACGTCGTGCGGCCCGGCGAGCTCGCCCACCGTGGCGTCCCCGCCGGACAGCCGTTCGAGGATGGCCCGTCGAATCGGGTGGGCCAACGCGGCGAACACCGCGTCCAGGTCGAGGGCGAACGTCGGTCGGTTAACCATTCGGTTAAGGATAGACGTTCCGATATTTAACGATTTGGTTAATCAACCGACAGTGTAGGGGCGTCCCCGGGGTCCGGTCGCGCCCGCTCAAATTCCCCCGGTATCGTCAAGTTATTAGCTTCACGGTTAGAGGAATGCGTGGGCCAGCACTCTACCCAGAGATGGTACGTGGGTCTAGGGAGACCTCGCTGCCCATAAGGTCAGTTGACCTGGTCCAGACGCAGAGCACGCCCCGTGAACCCGGCTGTGGACTCCCGCGGATCGACGGCATCCCGTCAGAACGCGCTGTCGTATCTATGACAGGCCCAGTAGTCTAGACCAATCAGCGGCAACAGATAGGTGTACTCTCCGCTAGGCGGATCGGTCGGGCACGGCTGACCATTGAAGAGGTCGTCGCGGACGATGATCTCGGTGCCGAGGAACGGCGCATCCCCTGCCGTCGGGTCGGTGGTCTGGAAGACCACGAACGTCATGGTTTCAGCGGTGCCGTCCAAAACACGTGCGAGTCCCCCAGGAGGGGCGCAGTGGACGGCGCCGAGCACGAAGAGGCAGTCCCAGCCCGCTTTCACGAGTTTGGCCGGGCTTACGCTTCCCGCCGAGGCCGACGGGGCGGCGAGAGCAAGAACGGCGAGCACCACGGCAAAGATCCAAAGGCGATTCATCTCTTCTCCTCCACCGACGCCACCTGCAGTTACAGCGGAGTCAATAAAGCTTGCGGAAATTACCAGATTGATAACACGATGGGCTCACGCCTTCCGGGGCCGCATGGTTCGGGGGTCAGAGGCTAACCGCCATAGCGCATCAGGACCGCTCGGCGCACCTGCTGCCTGCAGGCCGCCGTGGGCTTCCTTCCAGACGACATTCTCTGCAATGTCCAACTGCTTTCTCACCCGGGGGTACTCAGGGGTCAGACCGAAACCCAGGGCGGGTCCCTTATCTGGGCCTCGCCGCCACGGGAGGATGCGTGGGCCAGGATTCGAATGGATCCATGGGCGAGCTCGCCCTCAGCACCCCCCTCTCACAGCAAGACCGCGGATTGTCGACAATAGCGAGGATTGGCTACCTTTTCGAGTATCCACTCTGCCTGCTGTACGTGCGATGGTCCCACAGGTACAGAATCCAGATTCGCGCGCCACCCGGTTCTCCAATGAGTGAGTAGTAGCCTCGCCACCGGTCGGCCAGTTCGAATCGGAACAGGTTGGGGATGTCCGTCCCATAGTCGCGGACGAGGTCGCGAGGCCAGCGATCCTTTGCAACGGGCTCGCCAGCAGTCAGCGGATTTGACCGGCCACGAAGCTCGAATGTCGCGAGGCCTTTGAGCTTGGCCCTCGCAAGACGTTTCTCGTCTTTGGTTCCAAACATCACTAACCGGCGCCAATCCTCGACCTTGGGTGAGGCTTTCGCGGCGTAGTCGATGCCGAGAAGCTTTGGTTTGGCCACGCGCACCGCCTATTCGCCGCGGAGCCGAGTGCGCGTCGCCGCGGAGGTACGGATCCAGAGGACTTTGCCGCCAGGGCCTTCGTCGTAGACCATCTCGTGGTCGGCCATGTACTCGAGGCCCTCGTCGAGTAGCGGCTGGGCGATTCGGTAGCCGAGAGCCTGCCGAATCTTGTACCGGGTCATAGGAACCGCCTCGCGCCGCAGCACATCCTCGATGGCAATGAGCGTGGCCACCGTGGGCCCCCTCGGCGCCATCATGGAGGTGGAAGGCGTCATTAACAAGGGGTAGGTCGGGACTAGTATATTAATTCATTGCTTAATGAAGTCGTTGTCGTCGGTATCCGGCCGAAATGCGAATCGACAATCGGGGATTTCACCAGTTGAAGTAGGTGAACACTCACGCGCCCTCGGTCATTTCTCACTCGCCCACGCGTAGGGACGAATTGATGATGCGTGGACCAGGATTCGACCAGATCGAGGGGCGAATTCCTCTCTCGCGCTGTCGAGTATTTTCACCGGATAGTCGTCGGTCTCCGTTGTTTCCGGGTGGTTCTCGAGGTTCCATGCTCTCTCTGCAAGATCGTAGGCAAGGATTTCCCCCGACGGGAACGAAGGCGAACGAATCAACATAGTCTGTCTCGACCCCTTCAGTCCACCGCATCAGCATCCCATGCGACTCTCTGGGCCAGTCTATGGGATGACGACGACTACCCCGGTCATGTACGGATGCGGGTCGCAGTGGTACGGGTAGGTCGCTGGCTCGATGAAGGTGTAGCCGAAAGTGCCCATGTGGCCCATGAGGTCCGATTCGACCCCGGTCTCATTGCCATGCATTCCGAAACTCACCGTGTGGGCGACAAAGTCCATGTTGATCCAGCGGACCGTCGTCCCTGCCTTGATGGTCACATTGGCGGGTTGGAACCGGTAGTCCACAATCGAAACCTGGACGACGGGCGGAGCTGTCAAGGACCGATAGGCGAGAGCTCCCACGCC
>Ga0209619_10000389_pt1 | contig 30662 bp, 32 predicted proteins | sample Rifsed16ft3_FD_184011 | JGI IMG/M metagenome (GOLD analysis project Ga0209619, IMG submission 184011) | Soil microbial communities from Rifle, Colorado, USA - sediment 16ft 3 (version 2) | ecosystem: Environmental > Terrestrial > Deep subsurface > Rock core/Sediment | place: Rifle, Colorado... | reverse complement strand
GCCCGTGACAGGCTCCATGCCGCCATTCTCGCCGGGCACGAGTCGGAGGTGCTCGACGCCCAGGATTTTCGGCACGTCCGGGCCCGTGACGTCCGCGTCCACGATTCCTACGCGAGCCTCCTTCGCAAGGGTCACCGCCAGATTGACAGACACAGACGTCTTTCCAACGCCGCCCTTCCCTGACATGACGACGATCTTGTGCTTGATCTTCGCCATCGCCTGGGCCATCTTCATCCGCTCCTGCATCGCGTGCATGATGTGGGGCGGGATGGCGGGGGCCTGCGGCAATTCCTCGGCCATTGGGCCCTCCACGACCCCGGTCTATTTGAAGATGCGTCGGTCCGATCGAGAACTCAGATGTGCAGACGGCGGATGATCGTCTCCTTGAGCGTCTGGCTCCCCACCCCTTCTGTGGGGATCGCGAACGCCTTCGCGACTGCGACGACCTTCTTCGTGTCCGCACGGTCGATCGCCTTCGCGATCTCCAGTTTGATCTCCCGCACTTCGCGCCCCTCCGTGCCCAGGGAGAGCTCCTTGGCGGCCTTGAGGACCTCGTCCCGGGTCGCCGTGGCCTCGGTCGCCTCGTCCTTCGTGAACTCCTGGCGGATCTCCCGCTCGACCTCCATCTTCCCTCTCCGGAACTCGCCCCACGCGCGCCCGATGGAACGCGCGAACTCCGGCAGCTTCGTCGGCCCGAAGAAGAGGAGGAGGCCGACGATGATGAGGAGGATGATCCACTCGAGCCCGCCGAACTGACGGAGGGCTCCGAAGGTTTCCGAGTTCAGCACAGTTTCGCCCGAGGGCTCGGATGAAGTCCTCTCCTTAAGAACCTTCCCTCATTTCCTTTGGCGTCGGCGTTCGTTGAGGACCGCCGCGACGTATCCCGCCACGTACAGGCCCGTCATCGGCAGGGCCACGAGGAGCATCGTCACACCGCTCCCGTCCGGCGTGATGAACGCGCCGAAGACGAAGATCCCGATGATCGCGAAGCGCCAGTACTTCCTCCACACGGAGGCGTGGATGATCCCCGAGGCGGACAGCGCGTACATGACGACCGGCATCTCGAACGCGAGGCCGAACCCGAGGGTGAAGATGAGCGTGAAGTTCAGGAACTCGTCGAGGGGGAGGAACAGGCGCTGAGCGCCCAAGTCGGCGGCGATGCTGTACAGGAACGCGAACGTGAACGGGAGCACGACCAGGAACGCGATCGCCACGCCAAGGGCGAAGAGGAGGACCGCGGGCACGACGAGGCGGAGGATCACCTTCTTCTCCTGATCGTACAGCGCGGGCGCGATGAACAGGGACAACTGGTACGCGATCATCGGCATGCCGACCCCGATCGCGAGGAAGAAGGCGGTCTTCAGCTGCACGACGAACGGCTCCGCAGGGCTCAGCGCCACGGACTCCACGAAGTCCGGCTTGAGGAACTGGAGGGTCGCGTTGAAGAACTGGCTGGCGAACGGCGCGGTGGGGTCGGGCCACGGGAGGGGGACGGTCACGCCGCCGACGTCGACCGGCTCCGCCCGGAACGCCGCGAAGAAGACGAACAGGAGGAACACCGTGAGGAAACTCCATTTGACCCGCTGCTTGAGTTCGCGGAGATGGTCCAGGATCCGCATCTGTCCGAGTCTTGGCACGGGCGTCCTCGATGGCGCAACGGGTTCCGCGTAAAATCGTTTCCTGCCCTACGCGTACCGGTCCTCCGTCCGCGGGTCGGCGGTGTCGCTGTACCCGCGGACCTCCCAGTAGCCCAGGTCGTGGCGGTTCCGGACCTCCAGCCGCCGCACCCACTTCGCGCTCTTCCACCCATACTTGTGGTGGACAACCAAGCGGACGGGGCCCCCGTGCTCATCGGGGAGCGGCTCTCCGTCCCACCGGTCGGCGAGCAGGACGTCCTCGCGCATCAGGTCCTCGAGGCGCAGGCTCGTCGTGTACCCCTCGCCGCACTCGATCCACACGCTCACGGCGGTGGGGCGGGGGCGCACCTTCGACGCCACGGTGCGGAACGCGACCCCCTCCCACGTGCAATCGAGTTTCGTCCACCCCGTCACGCAGCTGAAGTCCCGTGTCACGGAGATCCGCGGGAGCGTGCCAAACTCCGCGAGGGATACGCGCAGCGGATTCTCGACCTCGCCCTCCACGCGCAGGTCCCACCCCTCGGGGGGCACGCGCGGGACGACCCCGAGGTCCAGCCTCGGAAAGCGCTTCGAGACGTACTGTCCCGGAGGGAGGCGGTTCGCGGCCACGGGCGAGGCCGACGCGTCGGCTGCGTATAAACTCGGCGGGATCGGTCCTCGCGATCCGCATGGGAGTGGCGCGACGTCAGTGATCGTACGGCGCGCGACTCTCGGAGGCGTCCCCCTGGAGGAAGGCCTGCACCGCCTTGCGCTCGGCCCGGTGCAGCGTCTCCGCGATCGTGCTCTTCGACACCCCCAACCTCGCCGCGATCTCCTCCATCCCCGAGCGCTTGGGGAACTCGAAGTACCCCATCCGAAGGGCCACCGCGAGCACCTCCGCCTGGCGGGGGGTCAGGGACGTCCCGCGCCCCGGGGTGATGCGACGGATCTCGACGGTGGCGTCGGCGCGGCGAAGTGCCGCCACGAGCTTCGCAAGCTCTCCCCGGTCGTCGAACCGGACGGTCCACTCGAACCGTCCCTCGCGGGATACCGCGCTCGTCCGGTAGCAGTTCGAGTCCATGAGAATCTGGCAGGATTGGCACTTCCGACACTGCACGATGCCCAGGAGGCGTTTCTCGTCGCGCTCGACGATGCGCAGGGAATGGACGGGCGACGCCGCGGTCACGTCCGCCAGGATCTCCTCCCACGGCGCGCGATCGCCGTTCCGATGGATCTCGACCAGACTCTGCGTGGTCCGCTTCCTCGGGGTCTTCTGATCCACGATCCTGACGAGCCGACCATCGCCTGCAAGGCGGGACGTCCAACATCCCGGGATGTGCAGGCGGAGCGTCGCTTCCTGCATGGCCGATGCCGAACAGGTTCGGGTACATAGTCGCGCCGTATGTACCGTCAGGCACGCGGGACGGTTGCCGGACCCTTGGGCGGGATGCCGAACCTGTTCGGGAGAAACCTTAGACGATTTTGGCAACTCCGCCCCTTCGGTCGAACCGGAAGGGTCCGAATGACGGAGACGCCGCCCCGTGCCGAGGGTGTGTCGCGCAGACGATTCCTCTTCGTGGCCCTGGCCGCCGCCGCGGGAGGCGCGGCCGCGGCGACGCTGCCCGTCGCAACCCTGGTCCCGACGGGAGCCTCCCCGGACGTGGAGGAGCGTGAGCCCCCGTCCCTCCCCTGGGACGTCCGGCGGCGGATGATCCTGCGGGCGCACGACGATGTCGTCCTCGTGGGGAGGGAGGAGGAGTGACCGCGGAGGCGGAGCCCAACCCCCTGCGGCGCCTCACCCGCCGCCAGCTCCTGAAGCTCGTCCCCCCCGCGGCCGCGGCGGCGGCTGCGGCCGCGACCCTGCCGTCCGTCGTGTTCGCCAGCCACCATCTCCGGCCGATCGATCCGAACCTGAACCCCCTCGACTCCTATCCCAACCGTGGCTGGGAGGAGGTATATCGCGAGCTCTACTCGGACGACCTAACCTTCCACTTCCTCTGCGCGCCGAACGACACGCACGGGTGCCTCCTCAAGGCCCATGCGAAGAACGGCGTCGTCAAGTGGGTCGATCCATCCTACGGATACGGTCAGGCGACGGACCTCTACGGGAACCGCGCGTCCCCGCGGTGGGACCCGCGGATCTGCATCTCCGGGCACGCGTACATTCGACGGTTCTACTCCGACCGCCGGGTGAAGGGCGCGCTCATCCGCCAAGGGTTCAAGGACTGGGTCGACGCCGGGATGCCCCGGCAGGCGGACGGCCTCCCGGTCCGAACCTACTTCGAGGGTCGTGGGAAGGAGACGTGGCTGAGGGTCCCCTACGAGGAGGCACACGCGACGGTGGCGAAGGTGTTCCGGAACGTTGCGGAGACGTACAGCGGGCAGGCGGGTCGGGACCGCCTCCTGGCGCAGGGCTACGACCCCGCGATGGTCGATGCGCTCCGCGACGCGGACACGACGAAGACGGACGGGGAGCGGACGGCCGGCACTCGGACGATGAAGGTGCGCGGCGGCATGCCGTTCCTGTCGCCCACGCGGTTTGGCGCCATGTACCGGTTCGCGAACATGCTCGCTCTGATCGACGCGAAGGTCCGAGGCGTCACCCCCACGTACGCGCTCGGAGGCCGGGGCTGGGACAACTACGCGTGGCATACGGACCTGCCGCCGGGTCACCCGATGGTGACGGGCCACAAGACGAGCGAGTTCGACCTCTACGCGGCGGAGCACTCCGACGTGATCACGCTGTGGGGGATGAACTGGATCGCGACCAAGATGCCCGATGGCCACTGGATCACGGAGGCGCGCATGCGAGGAGCGCAGGTGATCACGATCGCCACGGAGTACCAGTCGTCAAGCAACAAGGGCGACGAGGTCATCGTGATCCGCCCGTCGACGGACACGGCCCTCGCGCTGGGGTTGAGCCACGTCATGCTGCGCGACGGGACGTACGACGCGGAGTTCGTGAAGCGGTACACGGACCTTCCGCTCCTCGTGCGGATGGACACGCGGAAGCTCCTGAGCGCGGCGGACGTGTTCCCCGGGTACACGCTCGCGACCCTGACGAATTACATCTCGCTCCTGGCGCCCGGGCAGACCCCGCCGCTGCCGCCCCAGCAGGGCACGCAGCAGGTCCCCGGCACCTTGCGTCAGGAGTGGGGGGACTTCGTCGTCTGGGACCAGGCCTCCGGCGGGCCGGCGGCGTTGACGCGGGACCAGGTAGGGACGAGATTCGACGACACGGGTCTGGACGTCGCGCTCGAGGGGGAGTTCGATGTCACCCTCGCGGACGGCGTCACGGTCGTGAAGGCCCGCCCCGTGTTCGACCTCGTGAAACAGTACATCATGGAGAACTTCGACCCGGTCGCGACCTCGGAGATCACGTGGGCGCCGGTCACGGCGATTGAGTCCCTGGCGGGGACCCTGGCGGCGAACCGGGGCAAGGTGTTGTTCGCGACCGGCATGGGCCCGAATCACTATTGGAACGCGGACCTGAAGGACCGCGCGATCTTCCTGCTCGCGGCGCTGACGGGAAACGAGGGGAAGTTCGGGGGCGAGGTGGGTTCGTACGCCGGCAACTACCGTGCGGAGATCTTCTCCGGCCTCCCGCAGTGGCTCATCGAGGATCCCTTCAATCCCGAGCTGGACCCGACGAAGCCCGCGCCGCAGAAGGCGTACTGGAAGGGCGAGTCCGCGCACTTCTACAACTACGGGGACCGCCCGCTCCGCGTGGGGAACAAGCTGTTCACGGGCTCCACGCACATGCCCACGCCCTCGAAGACCGTATGGTGGGCGAACACGAATTCGATCCTCGGGAACGCGAAGTGGGCCCACGACGTCATCATGAACACGCTCCCGAAGATCGAAGCGATCGTCGTCCAAGAGTGGTTCTGGACCGCGACGTGCGAGTACGCGGACGTCGTGCTCGGCGTCCCGTCCTGGATCGAGCGGAAGGTCCCGGACGTCTACGCCTCGTGCACGAACCCGTTCATCCAGGCGATCGTCCCCACGCCGATTGCCCCTCCGTACGACCTCCGCGACGATCTCGAGAACATCGTGGGCGTGGCCCAGGCCCTCGGCACGGAATTCGGAGACGCCACGCTGTCGACGCGGATCGCGAACTACTGGCGGTTCTTCCTCGACGGCGAGCATGAGAAGTACCTCCAACGCGTCCTCGACTACAGCAACACGACAAAGGGATACTCGTGGCAGGCGCTCCTCGCCTCTTGCATGAACGGCACGCCGTTCCTCAGCATGTCCCGGACGAGCCCGCGGATTGTGGGCTGGGAGCAGACGAACGAGAGCAAGCCATGGTACAACAAGACCGGCCGGCTCGAGTCGTATCGCGATGAGGATGAGTTCATCGAGTACGGGGAGAACCTGCCCGTCTGGCGGGAGACTGTGGATTCCACGTACTACGAGCCCGCCGTGATCGTCTCGCGACCGCACCCCGCCATCGCCCCGAAGCCGCCGGCGGACTACGGCATCAGCATGTCCGACCTGTCGACGGAGGTCCGCCAGGTCCGGAACGTCGTGAAGAGCTGGAGCGAGCTGAAGCAGACGGCGCACCCCCTCATGGCGCAGGGCTACGAGTTCATCCTGTACACCCCGAAGTACCGCCACGCGTGCCACTCCATGGCCGCGTCGCAGGACCTGTCCATCCTGCTCTTCGGGCCGTACGGGGACTTCTACCGCCACGACAGGCGCACGCCGTACGTCGGCGAGGGGTACGTGGACATGAACCCGCGAGACGCGAAGGACCTCGGCGTGGAGGACGGGGACTACGTGTGGGTCGACGGCGACCCCTCGGATCGCCCGTTCCGAGGGTGGCAGGGGAAGCCGGAGGACTACGGCGTGATGCGGTGGCTCGTCCGCGCGCGGTACTACCCGAACATGCCGCGGAAGACGGCGCGCGCATGGTTCCACATGCACATCGCCACGCACGGGAGCGTCGAGGGACACGCGACGCGGGCGGACGGGCTCGCGAAGAGCCCGCGGACGGGGTACCAGGCGATGTACCGGTCCGGCTCGCACCAGAGCGTGACGCGAGCGTGGCTCAAGCCGACGCTCCTGACGGACAGCCTCGTGCGGAAGGCGTACTACGGGCAGGTCATCGGGAAGGGGTTCGAGATGGACGTCCACGGCGCCGTCGGGGCGCCGAAGGAATCGTTCGTGAAGATCACGCGCGCGGAGCCGGGCGGCATCGGCGGCATCGGCCTGTGGCGGCCCGCGCAGGAAGGGTTCCGTCCGACGTACGAGTCGGCGAAGATGACCCGCTACCTCGCGGGCGACTACGGGAGGTGAACGAATGCCGGACGTGGTCAACTGGCAGATCGGGCGGATGATGAAGTACGAGTACCCGGAGTCGCGCCCGGACCGGCAGGTCGCCGCGGTGTTCGACATCAACAAGTGCATCGGCTGCCAGACGTGCACCCTCTCGTGCAAGACGACGTGGACCTCCGGGAAGGGCCAGGAGTACATGCTGTGGAACAGCGTGGAGACGAAGCCATGGGGCTCGTATCCCCTCGGATGGGACGCGAACATCCTCGACGACATGGGCCGGCAGTCCTGGGACACCACGAGCCAGGTCCCCGTGTCCACCGGAAAGACGATCTTCGAGAAGGCTCCCACGGGCGAGCGTGCGTTGGGATACCGGCCGAAGGACGAGGACTGGGCGGGCCCGAACCGCGGGGAGGACGAGACGAGCGGCGAGCTCGACCCGTCGAACTACCACATGAGGCTCCCGCACCAGGTCTGGCAGTTCTATCTCGCGCGCATCTGCATGCACTGCACGTACCCGGGCTGCCTCGCGGCCTGCCCGCGGAAGGCGATCTACAAGCGGAAGGAGGACGGCATCGTCCTGATCGACCAGCAGCGGTGCCGCGGCTACCGGGAGTGCGTGAAGGCGTGCCCGTACAAGCGCTCGATGTACAACCACGTGACGCGCGTGTCCGAGAAGTGCATCTTCTGCTATCCCGCGATGGAGAAGGGGATCATCCCGCGGTGCATGCGCAACTGCATCGGGAAGATCCGCATGGTGGGCTTCGTCTCGACGCCTTCCGAGGCGGATCCGGAGAACCCGATTGACTTCCTCGTGCACGTGAAGAAGGTCGCGCTCCCCATGTACCCCCACCTCGGCCTCGAGCCGAACGTGTACTACATCCCGCCGATCAACGTGCCAATGCCGTTCCTCCGGCAGATGTTCGGGCCGAGGGCGGACGAGGCCGTCGCCACGTACAACCGGATGCGGCAGGGGCAGGAACGAGAACTACGGGCCGTCATGTTGCTGAGCGTCAGTTCCCCGCGTCTCCTCCGGAAGTTCCGCCTGGAGGGCGAGGAGGCCGTGGGCCTGGACGCCCTGGGTGCGGAGGTCGTCCGCGTGCCGCTCGTGGAGCCCCAGATCGTCCGGCCGTACGAGGACACGACCGTCGTGGTGTACCGTCACAATGTGACGTAGGAGGGAGAGCATGACGAACGGATCGACTCGAAAGATCGTGGGGATCGCGTTCGCCCTCGCCGTCCTGATCGCAGCGGGCCAGATGGGGGGAGTGCTCGGCCCGACGTCCGCCGCCAACGAGACGATTGAGGGGGTGCGCACGGACGCGGCCCTCCCGGTGTCGGACCCCGCATCCGGCGCGTGGGAGCGCGCTCGCGCGGTCGAGGTAACGCTCTCGGGCCAGCCGCTCGTCGCGCCAACGCGGCCGCTCCCCTCCGTCCCGTCGCTCTCGGTGCGCGTGCTGTTGAACGACACCTACGCGGCCTTCCGTCTCTCATGGCAGGATGCGACGAAGGACAACCGGACGACGAAGGACGCCGAGTTCCGGGACGCCGTCGCGATCCTCTTCGGGCCGGCTGACGCGACGCCCTTCATCTGCATGGGCGGACCGGGGAAGGACCTGCACGTCGCCCAGTGGAAGGCGGATTGGCAGGCCGATCTGGACGAGGGGTTCCGGGACCTTGAGCACGCATACCCGAACTTCTGGGTCGACTACTACCCGTACTCGATCGGGGGCCCGCCATACCACCTCCCGGAGGCGTTCCCAGAATCCGCCCGCGTGTACCTGCCGGGCTGGTACGTCGGCAACCCGTTCTCCGATCCCCTTCGGGTGACCCCGGTTGAGGAAGGGATCGCGCAGGGGTTCGGCACGCTCGCGACCCAGGCGAGCCAGGACGCCCTCGGAAGGGGGGTTCACGAGGGCGCCGGGTGGTCCGTTGTGATCTCGCGTCGCCTCGACTCCGGGGACGCCGAGGACATCCCGATCCAACCGGGCATGATCTTGGCGTTCGCGGTGTGGGACGGCGCGACCGGCGACGTGGGTTCCCGAAAGTCCGTCTCGTCGTGGATCTCGTTCACGGTCGTCACGGAAACGCCCGTGCTGTCGCTCGTCCTCGCGGGCGGGTTAGTCCTGCTGATCGTGATGGTCGTCGTCGTGATGCTTCTCGGCCGACGAAAGCGGCGCCGCGAGGAGTCGGGAGGGATGGCGGAATCCTCGACGCCCGCGGAAGAGAACCGAATCGCACCCAGGGAGAAGGAGCCGGGGGGATGACGTGAACGTCCGGCCGGCGGACTGGACGCGCCCGCTCGCCCTCGGGAGGCTGTACGGACTCGCGGGGGAGATCTTCCGCGACGAATTCTCGCCCCTGGCCCGCGCTTGGGCGGACTCGTGGGAGACGGTACAGGCGTTCGGCGCGGAGTTCGTGTCGAGGGTCCTGTCGGGCGCCCTCCTGCACGCGATGGAGGAGGCCCGGCGAAACGCCCCTTCCGCAGCGGCGGAACGCAGCCGTCTCCTCCTCCTCGGGGACTGCCCCGCCTACGAGACCGCGTATGCGCATCCCTTCTCCCGGCAGCGGGAACTCGCGGACATCTCGGGGTTCTACAGAGCCTTCGGGGTTCAGATCGAGGGGGAGCGCCCCGACCACCTGGCGGTCGAGTGCGAGTTCGCTTCCCTGCTGTGCACGAAAGAGGCGATCGCCGGCGCGTCGGGCCGGGAAGAGGAGCGGGTGACGACGAGGCGGGCGAGGGCGGCGTTCCTCTCCGACCACCTCGGCACGTGGCTCCCCTTGTACGCCGAGGACCTGCGCGCTCGCACGCGGCTCCCCTTGCTCGGCGCGGCGGTTGCGGTGATCCACGCGCTCGTGATGAGCGACGCGGCGGACCTGGAGGTGGTCCTCCACGACCGAGAACGACCTGCTGCGGAGGAGCGTTCGGTCCCTCTCGCGTGCGGTCCGTCGGCTGTCGGCGCTTCGTGACCCGCCCGACGGCCTGTCGACGGCGCTCGTGATCGCCGCAACGCTCTCGTTCCTTCTCCTGGGTGTCGTCCTCCGCGGCGGGTCTGCGGCGCCGCAGGGGCCCACCACGGACGCGGTGTTCCAGGCCGTGCTCTTTGGCGGCATGATCGCGTACAACGCCACGTTCGTCCTCGCGGTCCTCGTGCTCTTGGGGTCCGCTCTGGTGTGGCGGCGCGGGTCCCCGGCGCTCAGCCTCCTCGCGGCGGTGATCGTGGTGGTCGTGGTGCTGCCCCTTCCCTCCGCGGGGGCCGTCCGGAGCATCCTTCCCGCCCTGCTGGCGGCGGTTCTGGCGGCGCGCGCGTGGTCCGCACCCGAGGAGGGGACGGTTCGGGAAGGTCCGCGGACGCACCGGTGGGCGCGTTCCGCGTTCGTCGGCGCGATTGCCGTCCTGTATGGGGCCATCGCGTGGGCGCACGGAGCGCCCCTCGGCCTTCCCGGAACGGCGGCATCCATGGGGCTGGCCGAGCTCATGGCGGTGATCGTCGCCGTGTCCTCGCCGTTCGCCCTCGGGTGCCGGTTCGACCGACGCTCGCTCGCTCTCTCGCTCGCCGTTGCGTTCACCCTCGCCGCCGTGACCGCAGCGTCCACCCTGGTCCCCCTCGTCGCGATGTGGTCCGTCTCGTTCTCCCTATCCTTCCCATTGCCGCTGTACGTGGTGGGCGCGGGGATGCTCGCCTACGCCGTGCTGGAACGGATGCGGGCGACGGGGACGCGGGGAGGCATCGCCGGCATGTGGCTCCTGGTCCTCGCGGGGGTGGGACTGCGGACCACGCAGGAAGTCCTTCTCGTTGCGGTCGGGCTCCTGTGGCTGTTGGCGAGGCCGCCGTTCGCTCGACCGGCAAGGTCGCGCGATGTCGTCAGCAGACCTGCTCCCGCCACGACCGAGGTACGAAGGACGGGAAGCCCCGATGGTGCCACGCACGCTAGCCTCGATCCCTAGGCGCCGCGGCCCGAGGGATGCCGAACCCTTTCGGGACAATCGTTACCATGCCGCAGGGAATCCGTTTCCCGTGCGCCCACCGGGCGTGACGGCCGCGATGGCATCCGGCGTTCCCCGAATCCCGCTCACCTGGACGGTTCGAGAGGCGGCGGAGGCACTCCTCCGGGAGGGATGGCCGACTGGAATCGTGCTCACCCCCGAGGGCGGTCCGGCGGGCCTGATCGGGCCCAGGGAGATCCTGGGTGCCCTCAGCAAGCGCACCGGGGGATTCTTCACCGAGCAGGAGTTCGCGCTCGGAATGGTCCCGCCGGAGGCCTTCGACTCCGGGGCGTTGCGGGACATCTGGCGAAGGTTTTGGGAAACCCCGGTCGCAACCCTCATGCGGGGAGACGTGCCCGCGGTGTCCGAGACGGAGTCCGTATCCGTCGCCGCGGGGCGCATGCTCCGCGCGTGCTCGGACCTCGTCGTCGTCACGAGGGGCGGGCAAGTGGTCGGCGCGCTCCGCCCATCCGACATCCTGGAGAGCCTCCAGAAGACGCCCGAACAGGTTCGGCGAAAGCCGCATCCGCACCGGGCGCGTCCACACCGATGATGCAGGGACTCGAATGGGTCGTCATCCTCATCATCGTCGCCCTGCTCGTCCTCTTCGGACCGAGCCATCTCCCGAAGCTCGCCCGCGCGATTGGGCGGTCGTGGGGCGAGTTCCGACGCGGCCGGCTCGAGGTGGAGCGGGAAATCGGGCGGGAATTCGCGGGGCCTCCCTCGCAGTGACCCCGGGCGCAACGTCCTCGGGGGAAAGGCGTCCGCGGGGGTTCGTAACCATGACCGCCACCTCCGCGTCCTCTCGATTCCAGAGCGCGTTCGCTCGATGGGGAACCGTTATATAACCCGCCGATTTCCGTGCGCCGAGATGGCGGCGGATCTCCTCGCGCGGTACTTTCCGGTCGCCCTGTTCGCGATTTTCTGCCTCCTGTTCCCCATCGGGACATTCCTTGCGACGCGGTTTATCCGTCCGCACAACCCAGGGCCTCTGAAGGACCTCACCTACGAGTGCGGCGAGGTCCCCGAGGGCGAGGCGATGATCCAGTTCCACTTCCAGTACTACGTGTTCGCCCTCATCTTCGTGGTCTTCGACGTGGCGGCGATCTTCCTCCTGCTCTGGGCGCTCTCGTTCGGCGTCGTGGCGAGCCTGACCGCGGGGTTCGCATCGATCATCGTGTTCATCGCGATCATGTTCGTGGCCACGAACTACGCCCTTAAAAAGGAGGAGGTCCTCTACATATGATGGGGAGGGGCGTCCGTGGCGGGTGAGGGCGAGATCCTCGCCCGGCTCAAGGAGAAGTTCGGCGCGGAGGCCTTCCAGGACCTCCGGATCGTCCGGGAGCGCGTCGTGCGGATCGCGGTGGACCGGACGCGGTTGTCCGCGCTGTGCGCGTTCCTCAAGGAGACGCTCGACATGGAGCACCTGTCGAGCATCACGGCGGTGGACTGGCGAGATCATTACGAGTCCGTCTACCACCTGACGAGTTGGACGCGGAACGTCATGGTGCAGATCAACGCGTGGATCCCGCACGAAGATCCGCGCATCGACTCCGTGACGCCGCTGTGGAGCGGTGCGGACGCCCACGAGCGAGAGGCGTACGACCTCATGGGCATCGTGTACGACGGCCACCCGAACCTCACGCGGGTCCTCCTCCCGAGGGACTTCGAGTACCACCCGCTCCGGAAGGACTTCCCCCAGGAGACCGACCGCCAGTACGTCTCCCGCCGCAAGATCGGAGGTGGCGGCTGATGGCGGAGATGTGGATCAACATGGGACCGCAGCATCCCATGACGCACGGCCTGTGGAACCTCCGCATCAAGGTGGACGGGGAGACGGTCGTCGACGCGGAGCCCGAGATCGGGTATCTGCACCGGGGCTACGAGAAGATCATGGAGGTCCGCGAGTTCCAGAAGAACGTCGTCCTCACGGACCGCCTGTGCTACGTGTCGTCGATCACGTGGAGCCATTGCTACTGCCTCGCGTGCGAGGCGGTCATGGACGTCGAGCCACCGCCGAGGGCGGAGTACCTCCGCGTGATCACGAACGAGCTGCAGCGGCTCGCCTCCCACTTGATGTGGCTCGCCGCGTACGGCCCGGACCTCGGGCTCCTCACCGCCCTCCTGTGGGCCCTCCGGGAGCGCGAGCTGTTCCTCGACTTGCTCCAGTTGATCACCGGGGCGCGGATGAATCAGAACTTCCCGCGCATCGGAGGTGTGCGGAACGACGCGCCGCACGACTTCGACAAGTACTGCCGCAAGGTCATCGCGCACTTCCGGAAGAAGCTCGGCGAGCACGAGAAGCTCTTCGAGCAGAGCAAGTTGTTCCAGATGCGCACCCTTGGTGTGGGCTCGATCTCCCGCAAGGACGCGATCGACTGGGGGGTCACGGGCCCGAACCTGCGTGCGTGCGGGGCGGCGATCGATCTGCGCAAGCTGGACCCATACGACGCCTACCCGGAGATTGACTTCGAACCTGCGGTCGAGCACGACGGCGACTCGTACTCTCGGTACAAGGTCCGCGTGGAGGAGATGAAGACGAGCTGCAGCATCATCGAGCAGGCGCTGGCGAAGATGCCCGACGGGCCGTATCGGGTGAAGCCGCCGCGACGCGCGGAGGGCGAGGCGTTCCGCCGGACGGAGGACTCCCGCGGCGAGGCCCTCTTCTACGTGATCGGCGACGGGGACGACCGTCCGTACCGGGTGAAGATCCGGAGCCCCGTGTTCTCGAACATCTTCGCCGCGCCGTTGATGCTGCGCGGGAACAAGGTTGCGGACGTCGTCGCGATCATGGGGAGCATCGACGTGTGCGTCGGGGAGATGGACAAGTGAGCGGACACCTCATCGACCTCCTGGGGTGGTCCGAGGCCATCGCCGGGTTTCTCCTCTGGCTCCTGAGCCTGCCCCTTGCGCTGGGGAACTGGATCGCCCTCCAGGTCGGCGCCCCCTCCCCCGGCCCCCTCACGGGCGTCATCGGCTGGGTGACCGGACCGGACCTCGTGTCCTTCCTCGGCGTCATCATCGCGATCAACCTCCTGCTGCTCTGGGCCACGGCGTTCCACCTCCTCATCATCATGTGGATCGAGCGGAAGATGTACTCGCGGCTCCAGGATCGCCGGGGGATCATGATCGGCCTCGGGAGCTCGGAGATCCTCCGCCGGATCCTGGGACCGATCCCGCTCCTCGGCCGGCCGTTCCGGCGTCCGAGCCATCTGGGCACGGGGTTCCTTCAGACCGTCGCGGACGGCGTGAAGTTGTTCCAGAAGGAGGTCATCACGCCGGCGAAGGCGGACCGGTGGATGTTCCACGTCGCGCCGGTCGTCATCGCCGCTTCGACCCTGATGCTGTTCGTCGCGATCCCGTGGTCCGACGGCTTCTGGATCATGGGGTCGTACGAGACGCATTTCATCAATGGGACGCCGCAGTCCGTGCCCGTGAACCCATGGGGCATCCTGGTGATCCTGGCCGCGTTCGGGATCGCGCCCCTCGCCATCCTGATCGCGGGGTGGGCATCGAACAACAAGTACAGCCTCCTCGGCGGGATGCGCGCGGCCGCCCAGCTCATGGCGTACGAGATCCCCCTCGTGCTGTCCCTGATCGCCGTGGTCGTCCTGTCCGGGACGCTGGACCCGTTCGAGTTCGTGCGGGACCAGTCGCGGCCCCTGACGATCGGCGGCTTGACGGTGCCCTTCCTCCCGAACTGGTACATCTTCCATCCGGCGCTCGTGATCGCTTTCGTCGTGTTCTTCATCACGATCATCGCGGAGGCCGAACGCATCCCGTTCGACATCCCGGAGGCGGAGGCGGAGCTCGTCGAGGGTTGGACGACGGAGTACAGCGGGATGCGGTTCGGCATCGTGTTCGGGTTCAAGTGGCTCCGGGCGTTGGCCGGTGCGGCGCTCATCGTGATCATGTTCTTCGGCGGGTGGGACGGGCCGGTGTTCACGACCCTGCAGGTGCCCAACCTCGCCACCTTGGGCGCGGGGACCGTTCCCTTGCCGGTCCTGTTCCAGGAGTTCTGGTTCACGGTCAAGATCTACGTCGTCTTCATCGTCTTCGTCTGGATTGGTTGGTCCGTCCCGCGCATCCGGATCGACCAGATCCTGAACATCGGATGGAGGAGGCTCGTGCCGCTCTCCCTCCTCGCAATCCTGATTGCGGCGCTTGCGGGAGGCCTGAATTGGCTGTGACGGTCGACGGCGAGCTCGTCGCGTTCCTGGTGTTGTCCGCCATCGAGGTGCTGGCGGCACTGATGGTCGTCGTATCGAAGAAGCTCGTTCACAGCGTGTTCTGGCTCTTCATCACACTCCTGACGATCGGGGCGATCTACCTCCTGTTCCGCACGGAATTCATCGCGTTCATCCAGATCATCGTGTACGCGGGCGCGGTCCCCGTCCTGATGCTCTTCGGCATCATGCTCACGCGGCGGAAGATCATGGAGGAACCCCATGAGCCCGAGTGAACGGGTGCGCGCGCTGGCGGCCTGGATCGTCGGTCCGCGGGGCGTGATGGCGTTCGCGGTGTCCCTCCTCTTCGTCCTGATGGTCGTCTCCTTCGCGGACATCCCGTGGGACTCTCCACCGCCTCAGTGCGGAGGCACCCTCTGTGAGATTCCGGTGACGCCGCCGCCCGCCGGGGAGTCGATCGCGGAGGCGCTCTTCGGCGACTACCCGGTCCTCGTGATTCTCAGCGCGCTCGTGCTCGCCGCGTGCATGATTGGCGGCGTGTACCTCGCGAAGACGGAGGGACCGGGCCCATGATTCCGCTCGCGGCGGAACTGATCCTGTCCGCGCTCCTCTTCGTGATTGGCCTCTATGGTGTGCTGACGCGCCGGAACGCGATCATCGTCCTGATGTCCATCGAGATCATGTTCAACGCACCGATCCTGAACCTCGTCGCCTTCTCCGCATACCTCGGCGACGCGTCGGGCCAGATGTTCGCCCTCGTTGCGATCGCGTTGGCGGCGGGAGAGGCGGCCGTGGGCCTGGCGATCTTCCTCGTCCTGTACAACGCGCACGGGACGGTGGACCTCTCCCGCGTGAGGCTGCTGAGGTGGTGAGGTGTTCGAGTACGCGTGGCTCATCATTCTCTCGCCGCTCGTCGGCTTCGCCGTCGCCGGGCTGTTCGGCCGCTTCTTCCCGAAGCACGTCGGATGGGTCGCCGTCGGATCGATCGGGTTCTCGTTCGTCGTTTCCCTCTGGCTCCTGAGCGAGGTCCTGCAGGCCGGGCCGATCGGCCGCGGCGCGAGCGTGACCGTAGAGGGGATCGAGTGGGTCCCCGGCGTGCACTTCCGTCTCCTGATCGACAACCTATCCGCGTTCCTGCTCGCCCTCGTTTCCCTCCTGAGCACGCTGATTGCGCTGTACTCGATCGGCTACATGGCGCACGAGGAGGGCAGACCCCGGTACTTCGCGGAGATCTGCCTCTTCGTGGCGGGGATGCTCGGGACCGTGAGCGCGGACAACTTCCTGCAACTCCTCGTCTTCTGGGAGATCATGGGTCTTTGTTCGTACCTCCTCATCGGATTCTGGTACCACAAACCCGAGGCGGCGAGCGCCGCGAAGAAGGCGTTCCTGGTCACGCGGATTGGGGACGTGCTGTTCCTCTTCGGCGTCATCGCGATCTACAACGTCTTCGGGACGCTCGAGTTCCGCGGCATCCAGGAGGAGCTCGCAAGGAACTGGGCGTCGATCGACCCGCGACTCCTTACGCTGATCCCGCTCCTCCTGTTCGGCGGCGCGGTCGGGAAGAGCGCGCAGTTCCCGCTCCACGTGTGGCTGCCCGACGCAATGGAGGGCCCCACGCCCGTGAGCGCCCTCATCCACGCCGCCACGATGGTCAAGGCCGGCGTGTACCTCGTCGCGCGCTCCTTCATCTTCCTCGTGCCGACGCGCGAGGTCTCCCCAGGCGTCCACGAGGTGATCGCGGGGGCGGTCCCGTGGGACGCGATCCTCGTGATCGCGATCATCGGCGGCTTCACGGCATTCTTCGCCGCCACGATGGCGCTCGTGAACTACGACATCAAGCGGGTCCTCGCGTTCTCGACGATCTCGCAGCTCGCGTACATGTTCCTGGGCCTCGGCGCGGGCGCCTGGCTCATGGCCTCGCACGGAGTGGAGGAGGGCACGATCGGATACAGTGCGGGACTCTTCCACCTCACGAACCACGCGTTCTTCAAGGCGCTCCTGTTCCTCGGCGCGGGCTCCGTCATCCACGCGGTCGTGACGAACGACATGCGGAAGATGGGTGGGCTGCGTCGCCACATGCCGATCACGGCGTGGACGATGCTGTTCGGCTGCCTCGCGCTGGCGGGGATCCCCCCCTTCAGCGGCTTCTGGTCCAAGGACGAGGTCCTCTCGGTCACGTTCCACGCTGGGGGCGACCAATCCGCCTTCTACGCCCTGTACGCCCTCGGAATCCTCACCGCGTTCCTCACCGCCTTCTACACGTTCCGCCTCTGGTTCATGACGTTCGCGGGATCGTTCCGCGGTCCCAGCGAGGAGCACCTCCATGAGAGCCCGCGCGTCATGACGAGCCCGCTCGTCGTCCTCTCCGCGTTCGCCGTCGCGAGCGGCCTCCTCTTGCTGCTCCTCGTGCCGGGGACGTTCTCGAACTTCGTCTACTACGGGGCCTCCGCCGTCGAGAACCCGTTCAAGGCGTTCGCGCCGACCGTCGATGGCGGCCTCCTCGCGCTCTCCGTCGTGGTCGCGCTCGCGGGCCTTGGCCTCGCATTCGCCGTGTACTACCGCCAACGGATCCCGGCCGAGCGGTTCACGCGCAGCCCCGTGGCGGCCCGGGTTCACCGCGTGCTGTCGAACCGGTACGGGATGGACGCCGCGTACGACAAGCTCGCCGCCCACGGGGGGATGGGGATCGCCGCCGCAGCCGACTGGTTCGACCGCCGGGTGATCGACGGGTTCGTGAACGCGGTCGGTCGGGCGGCCTTGGCGATTGCCGGGGCAAGCGACTGGTTCGACCGCAAGGTCGTCGACGGCACCGTGAACGCCCTCTCCCTCTCGACGGTCCGCTCCTCGCTCACCGCGCGCCGGCGGCAGACCGGGAGGGTCCAGGACTACACGGCGGTCATCGTGCTCGGGCTCTCCGTCGTAATCCTCGTGATCCTGATCTGGCGGGTGGTCCTTCCGTCCTTGGGAGCGCCCTGAATGGCGATCCCGATCCTCTCGCTCGTCGTGTGGCTCCCCTTCCTCGGGTTCGTCGCGACGATCTTGGCGGGAACGACGCTGCGCCGCGCACGTTCGATCGCCCTTGCCGTCTCGATCGCGGACACGGTGCTCGTCGCGATCCTCACCGTCACGTTCCTGACCCACTCCCTGGACGCCTCGCTTCCCGGGTCCGTCACGATCGCGGGCGGCGCCCAGACGTTCCTCTACGTGGAGCAGTTCAACTGGATCCCGAGCCTCGGGATCTCGTACGTGATGGGACTGGACGGGCTCTCCCTCCCGCTCGTCGTCCTCACGCCTCTGCTGACCACGCTCGCGATCGCCTTCAGCTGGGGAAAGGAGCACCGGCCGCGGGAATTCTTCGGGCTCCTGCTCCTCATGGAGTGGTCGATCCTCGGCGTCTTCGTCACCCTCGACTTCTTCCTCTTCTTCGTGTTCTGGGAGCTCGTCCTCATCCCGATGTTCTTCCTCATCGGGATCTGGGGCGGGCCGAACCGCCAATACGCGTCGATCAAGTTCCTGATCTACACGCACGTCGGCTCCGTGATCATGCTCCTGAGCATCTTCGCGATGTACCTCGTCGCGACGCCCGCGTTGTTCCCGGGGGAGCGGAGCACGTTCAGTATGATCCGGATCCTCGACGGGATGTCGGGGACGCTCCCCGCGGCGCTCGGCATGGCGTTCCAGGCGCCCGTGTTCGCGGCCTTCTTCTTCGGCTTCCTCGTGAAGCTTCCCAGCTTCCCGTTCCACACGTGGCTTCCCGACGCCCACGTCGAGGCGCCTACCGCCGGCTCCGTCATCCTGGCGGGCCTGCTCCTGAAGATGGGCGGATACGGGATCTTCCGGGTCGCGATCCCGATGCTGCCGGACGCGTCCGCGAGCGCATGGTGGGCGTTCGCTGCCTTCGGCATCGTGTCGATGATCTACGCGTCCTTCGTCTGCCTCCGGCAGGTCGACCTGAAGAAACTGATCGCGTACTCGTCGATCGGCCACATGGGATTCGTCCTCCTCGGCGCCTCGAGCCAGACGACGATCGGCATCGCAGGCGCGATCTTCCAGCTGTTCAACCACGGGATCATCACGGCGGCGCTATTCATGCTTGCGGGGACGATCAAGCACAGCGCGGGGACGCGCGACATCCCGAAGCTCCGCGGCCTCGGCCAGCCGATGCCCGTGTTCTCCCTCGTCCTCATGGTGAGCTTCTTCGCGTCCTTGGGCCTTCCAGGTCTGAACAGCTTCGTCAGCGAGTTCATGGTGTTCACGGGAACGTTCGGCGGGCCCCCGTACGCGTTCTTCCAGTGGCTCGTCGTGCTCCCGCTCCTCGCGGTCGTGATCACCGGCGCGTACTACCTGTGGACGATGCACAAGATGGTCTTCGGATCGTCCAACCGGGCGCTCGGGACGCTCCACGACCTGACGCGGAGCGAGACCGTGGTCTATTCGATCCTGATCGTGCTGATGTTCGGGGTCGGGTTCCTGCCCGCGGTATGGCTCGGGATGTTGGAGTCGCCGAGCGTGTACCTCGCGGGGATCCTCACGGGAGGTCCGTAGGATGGCGGTCCCGTACCTCACGATCCTGCTGTTCTTCCCCGTGATGGCGGCGGTGATCACGTACCTCGTGGGCCGCACCCCGCGGGTCGCGAAGTGGGTCGCGACGGCCCTCTCGCTCGTCCCGCTCGCCCTCAGCTCCTACCTCGTCTACGCGTTCCTCTTCGCGCGCGGGGACCTCGCCTCCTTCACGACGTCCCCGCCGGTCGGCGTGGCGCCGAGCACCTACTATGCGTGGGAGCAGGCCGCCTGGATCCCGCAGATCGGCGTGCAGTACATCCTGGGCGTCGACGAGCTGTCGATCTTCCTCGTCTTCCTCACCACGCTCCTCACCCCGCTCGCGCTCGTGTTCAGCTGGGATGAGCGCCATCGCGTCCGCGAGTTCTACGCGATGTTCCTGTTCATGGAGACGACGATCCTCGGCGTCTTCCTCTCCCTGGACTTCTTCCTGTTCTTCATCTTCTGGGAGGCGGGCCTCGTCCCGATGTATTTCATCATCGCCGTGTGGGGCGGCCCGCGGAAGCGGTACGCGGCGATCAAGTTCTTCCTGTACACGCAGGCCGCGTCCCTCCTCGTCCTCTTCGGGATCTTCGCGCTCTACTTCTACGGCGGGACCTTCGACATGACCCGCCTCATCGACCTCAACCCCCTCGCGGCGCCCGCCCTCGCAGGGCTCTCGGGCCTCGTGTTCGTCGGCTTCCTGATCGGATTCGGGACGAAGCTGCCCACGTGGCCCCTCCACACGTGGCTTCCGGACGCGCACGTGGAGGCCCCGACGGGGGGCTCCGTCCTCCTGGCGGGGATCCTCCTGAAGCTCGGAGGCTACGGCCTCGTCCGCGTGAACGTGCAGATGATGGAGGAGGCCGCCACGCAGTGGTGGTGGCTCCTCGCCCTCCTCGGGATCGTCTCGATCGTGTACGGCGCGTTCGTCTGCCTCGCGCAGGACGACCTGAAGCGCCTCGTGGCGTTCTCCTCCGTGAGCCACATGGGGTTCGTGACCCTCGGCATCGCCGCCGGGATGTTCGCGGGGAGTGGGGCGCAGCTCGGCTTCGCGGGCGCGGTGTTCCAGATGTTCGCGCACGGCCTCGTGAGCCCCGCGCTCTTCATGGTCGCGGGCGCGTACGGCCACCGGCTCGGCACGCGGAACATCTCGGAGCTGGGCGGCGTCGCGAGGAGCATGCCCACCCTCACGTGGTTCTCCGTGATCGCGTTCCTCGCGTCGCTCGGTCTCCCCGGCCTCGTGGGATTCGTCGCGGAGTTCACCGTGTTCCTCGGCGTGTACGCCGCGTGGGGCCTCGCGATCGCGATCCCGCTCCTCACCGTCGTCATCACCGCTGCCTACTACGTCTACGCGGCCCAGCGCGCGTTCTTCGGGCCGATGAACCCGAAATGCGAGGACGTGAGCGACGCGCGTCGGTACGAGACCGTGCCGTTGGCGGTGCTGACGGTCCTCTTCGTCGTCTTCGGGGTCCTCCCGCTCTTGTTCCTCCAGGCGATCTACGATTGGAGCGGCGCGGTGTTGGCGGGGGTCCCGTGACATGATCGCGGAACTCGCGCTCCTCCCGGAGATCATCCTCGTCACGGTCGCGCTCCTGCTCGTCGTCCTGGGGTTCGTCGTGAAGCGGGCGGCGACCCTGTGGGTGATCGCCCTCGTCGGCCTGTTGGCGGCGACGTTCGTGAACCTGGACATGATGGGGCTCTCGTGGTCCCGCCTCCTCGGCCTGGACCTGTGGCCCGTGCCCGGCCTCGGGGACTCCGGGGCGGTCCCCGCCCTCCGGATGGACGTGAACCCGTTCGCCGCGCTCTTCAACGCGGTATTCCTGCTCGTCGCGCTCCTCGCGGTGATCGCGTCGAAGTCGTACGTGAAGCGGGAGGAGCCGAACCAGGCCGAGTACTACGCGCTGCTGTTCCTCGCCGTCGTCGGCATGATGTTCGTGGCGGCCGCGACGGACCTGCTCGTGCTGTACCTCGCGTTTGAGCTCTCCTCCCTGAGCACGTTCGCGCTCGTCGCGTTCCGGAAACGGGACAAGCGGGCGACGGAGGCCTCCCTGAAGTTCTTCGTCATCGGGGCGGTGAGCAGCGCCCTGATCCTGTTCGGGATCTCGCTCGTGTACATCATCGCGGGCCAGATCGACGCCGCCAACGTGTCGATGGACCTGGGGGCGATCAAGCGGATGGTCTCCTCCGGCGCGGTCGTGTCCGCGGGAATGGAGCCGCCGTTCATCATCGCCCTCGTGTTCCTCCTCGCGGGCTTCGGGTTCAAGGTCGCGGTCGTCCCGTTCCACCAGTGGGCGCCGGACGTGTACGAGGGCTCGCCGACGACGGTCTCCACGTTCCTGGCGGCGGGGTCGAAGAAGGTCGGCGTGGCGGCGATGTTCAAGGTGTTCCTCGTCGCGCTCCTCGCGATCCAGGTGGACTGGCTCCTGGCGGTGGCGGCGCTCGCGATCGTGACCCAGACCGTCGGGAACGTCCTCGCGATCCCCCAGCGCAACATCAAGCGGATGCTCGCGTACTCGAGCATCGCGCAGGCGGGGTACATCCTCGGCGCCCTCGTCGTCGGCGGGCTGGCGATCAGCTCGAGCCCGGCGGCACGGGACGTCGCGTACTACGGCGTGGCGGGCGGCCTGTACCACGTCCTCACGCACGCGTTCATGAAGGCGGGGGCGTTCCTCGTCGTCGGCGCGTGTGCGGTCCTCTTCATCGGGGAGCACCTGGACGACTGGAAGGGCCTCGGGAAGCGTGCGCCGTTTCTTGCGTTCGCGATGCTGATCTTCCTCCTCTCGCTCGCGGGCATCCCCCCCCTTGGCGGGTTCGTGAGCAAGTTCGTCCTGTTCTCGAGCGCGGTCTCCGCATCGAGCGTCCCCGCGCAGTTCGGCGGGAGCGGCTGGTTCCTCTGGCTCGCCGTCTCCGGCGTGCTGAACAGCGCCCTCTCGTTCTACTACTACGCGCGCGTAATCCGGTTCATGTACATCCTAGAGCCCGCGGACACGCGCCGCGTGGACGCGCCGCCGTCGATGAACGCCGCCATCGCGATCGCGGTCGTCGGCGTCGTGGTCACGGGCATCCTCGCGCAGCCGATCATCGACTACATGCAGGCGGCGGCGCGGGGCTTCTTCCTGCCGTGAGCCCCTTCAGTAGCTCTCGACAGTCAGGCCCGGCACGCGGACGAACGTCCGATCGCGCGTGAGAAGCCTCTGGCCGTGCCGCTTCGAGATCGCGGCGATCAGCAGGTCGTTCGCGCTCAGGGGCTCCCCGCGCGCGAGGAGCTCGGCGCCCATGCGCCCCGCCTCCTCGCATGCTTCCAGGTCCGCGTCGAGGAGGACCAGCGATCCGAGCAGCATACGCGTTCGCTCCAGTTGGGCACCCCCCGCACGATATGCGCCGACGAAGAGCTCCGCCGCGGCCGGGCTCGTCACGCACTTCGGCTCTCCGGCTTCTTCGAGCGCCTGTGCCTTGAGAAGCGCGACCGGAACGCCCTTTCGCAGGTCGATGAGGAAGGTCGTGTCCAGACTGACCATCGATTCACCCTGACATTTCCCGGAACACGCGTTCGAGCTTCGCCTTTGAGAGGTCGTCACTCCGTTTCAGCCATTCCTCGAATTCCCGCAGTCTTCCCTTCGGGATGTCCTTCCAATCGCCGGCGAATTCGAGGAGCGACCGGTTCGTCTTTGTCAGTCTCCGAATCACGTCGCTGAAGCTCTCGCTCCCTCGCTTCAGCGCGGCGAGGGCGGCGTACGCATCCTCGGTGACCGTGATCGTCTTGACGGCCATGATGTGTGTTTATGTCCATGCACTTATATAAACGTACGCGAGACGTTGCCGAAAGTATCGCCGGGGGGCAGCGCCAACCTTTTCCTTCTCGCTGGCGGCCACAACGGTCTCGGGTTCGTGGAGCCGGGTCCGGACGATGGGCGATCTGGCTGGGTACCCGAAGACGGACCTCGCGGAGATTGTCGGGTACCTGGCCCACGCCTGTGGGACAGGGCGATGCTGCGGACGGCGGTCCGTTGCACGTCACGCTCCGGTCAGGCATTGAGTTCGAGGAACGCCAGGACGAACATTCCTAGGAACGCGTACGTCGGCAATGCCGCGAGCACGATTGCCTTCTTCCACGTCGCCTCGTTCTCCGGAGACCAGCTCTGGGAGAAGAGAAGCCCGGCGGCGGGCGCGGCGAGAGCGCCAATCGCGACGTACCACGCGGCGTTCCCTGCGGAGATTGAGAACGCTTCCACGGTCGCGGTCGGCGGCAGGGACCGGAAGCCCATGAGGATGAGAAACGCCACCGCGAACCCAAAGAGAACGGCGGTCTCCGGGAGGACGACCCCCACGAGGCCCTTCCCGAAGAGTCGGACATCCGCGAAGGTTGCCTGCAAGGCGCGCCGAATCGCGATCGCCTCGCCGAGGGCCGCGAGAAGCGCCGGAATTCCATACGCCCTCGCGCTCGCTTCCACGACGGCGGTCGGAAGTGGCTCGTCGGGAAAGACGGCTAGCAGCATGTAGAGGGCGAATCCGAACAGAAGCAGCGTGACGGGAAGGACGACGAGCACGATTGCCATCCCCTGAATTCGAGAGAGATCCGCGCTGGGATGACGCTCCCGACCTGCGGCCCATGCGCGGCCGGTGAAGATCCACGCGATGACGCATCCCGCCGCGGGGAAGCCGAAAAGGGACAGGATGGCGAGTTCGGAAGCCATATTGGGGAAGAGTCCACTCCTGATAAAGAATCACCTTCACATCCGCAACCATCACGTTTTAGGCGGCGCGGTCCTGTACGCGCCGCGTGGCCGCGCGCATCGTCTTCCACGCCGACATGGACGCGTTCTACGCGGCGTGCGAACTCAAGGAGCATCCGGAGTGGCGTGGAAAACCGGTCATCGTCGGCGCGGACCCGAAGGAGGGCCGCGGCCGGGGTGTCGTCCTCACCGCCACATACGAGGCGCGGGCGTTCGGCGTCCGCTCCGGGATGCCGATCTCCCAGGCCTACCGCCAGTGCGCGGACGCGACGTTCACGCCGCCAAACTTCCCGCTGTACGTCCGCACGTCACGGGAGGTCATGGCCACCGTGCGGGCGTTCGGGGACGCGTTCGAGCAATGGGGGATCGACGAGGGGTACCTCGACGTCACCGCGCGCGCCGGAACCTGGGACGGGGCGCGCAGTCTGGCGGCGGACCTGAAGGCCGCGGTCCGCGATGGCATCGGCATCACGTGCTCCGTCGGCGTCGCGCCGAACAAGGCCGTCGCGAAGATCGCGTCGGACTTCCAGAAGCCGGACGGCCTCACGGTCGTGGAGCCAGATGCGGTCGAGTCGTTCCTCGCGCCACTCCCCGTGAACCGGCTCTTCGGCGTGGGGAAGAAGACGGACGCGCGGCTCGACACGCTCGGCATCCGGACGATCGGAGACCTGGCGGGGTACCCGAAGAGAGACCTCGAGGAGATCGTCGGGAGCTGGGCGAACACGCTGTGGGACATGGCGCACGGGATCGACGAGTCCCCCGTGGCCCCCTGGACAGGCCCGCCGAAGAGCCTCGGGAGCGAGACGACGTTCCATGAGGACACGCGGGACCCGGAGACCGTGCTGGCGGTGGTCGGGAACCTCGTAGACGAGATCCACCCGCAGCTCGAGGAGGACGGGCTCGTGTACCAGACCGTCGGGATCAAGGTGCGGTTCGAGGACTTCGAGACCCACACCGCCGCCAAGAGCCTGCGCGTGCACACGCGCGACAAGGAGCCGATTGAGGAACAGGCCCGCATGCTGATGTCGAGGTTCCTGGCGGACGGCCGGAGGATCCGCCTCGTCGGCGTGCGCCTGTCGAACCTCAAGTACGAGCGGCCCAAGGCCCCGTCGCTTTCGCGCTTCTCGTGATCCCGGCTACGCGAGCGGCCCCGCCTTCAGCGCCTTCACGACGTTCGTCCATCGATTCGCGACGCTCACGAACGGGCTTCCGGCGAAGAGGAGTCCCACCGCGCGGTTCTGCGCGTCGACCACGAGCGCGCCGCTGTCCCCCGGCCCGCTGAAGGCGCGATCCCCCGAGATCAGGAACTGGTCCGTGAAGACCAGGGTTCCGTCGGAATACCCGACGCGGAGCGTCACGTCCGTGGCGGTGATCGTGCCCTCCGTGAGACGGGTCGTGCGCCCGGACTTCCGCACCGCCACGTCGATCTCCGGCTCTGCCCCGCCCCTCACGACGCCGATGTGGAGCACCTCCGGGGCCACGTCGTCCTTCGCGAGCGGGGTGGCGACCGCGGCGTCCACGAGGTTTGTCGCATCGGGCTCGAGCGCCACGAAACCGGAGAGTTTCGCGATCGTGTCTCGGTCAGGGCGGCCGCCGTCGTACCGGCCCGGCTGGAGCACGGGATCCCCGGCCTTCCCGCGGTTTTCGTTCGCGAGCACGTGGTTGTTGCTCAGGATGCGCACCTCCCGCCCCTCCCTCACGAGCGCCCCGAACGTCCCTGCGCTGACGTCCTTGTGCCCGATCGACACGCCCGCCGGCGCCGGGCGGATCCTCCGATGGTACACCGGCGGGAACTTCCGCCCGATGGAGAACACGCCCGTCTCGACCACGTCCGTCGGCGCCCCTTCGATCTCTGGCGGGATGCGGTCCTCCGGCCGCAGGAGCCGCTCGTGCACCTTGCGCTTCACGTAGATCTGAATGCCCTTCTCCTTCGTCGGGATCCGGTGGACGACGCGGTACCCGATGCCGACGCCCTGGACGTTCGGGTTCACCGTAGACTTCATGCCGTCGACGGCGACGCCGAGGTAGCACGCCTCGCACACGAGCCGTGCGTGATCGAGGTCCATCACAGTCCCCGCACGTCGCCCACTCGCTTGATCCGCGTGAAGAAGCCGCCGATCTCGGCGGGCACCTTCTCCCGCAGCTCTTTCGTGATCTCCTTCGCGAGGATCTGGATCACCCGGCCCCCGGACGTCCGGCCGATTCCGACGCCGACGACGCCAGGGAGCTTCATCAGCCACGCCTCGTTCTTCCGCTTGACGTCCTCGATCGACGTACCGACACCCCTGGGCGCCACCGCACCGAGCCGTATTAGCGTTGCCGGACGCCCGCGCGCGGCTTCCCCTTTCGGCGGGAACGCCCGGGGACTCCCGGTGGCGGGAGGATGAACCCTTCGTCCATCAGGAGCCGGGCCTGCGACCGTGCGCGGCGGATGATCGAGCGGGCCCGCTCGAGCAACTCCGTGCGGGACCTCTTCACGCGGGCGATCCCCTGCTCGATCGCCTTCAGACCCACGGCGACGGCCTCGCGGGAGAACACGTCCTCTTCCTCCATCGTGGGCACGATGCGGTCCGCGCGCAGTCCCCCCTCCTCCGCGATCCTCGCGAGCTCGTGCGCCGCCGCCAGGCACATCTCGTCCGTGATCGTCTTCGCTCGCACATCGAGGGTCCCGCGGAAGATGCCCGGGAAGCCGAGGGAGTTGTTCACCTGGTTCGGGAAGTCCGACCGCCCGGTCGCAACGACCGCGGCTCCCGCCGCCTCGGCCTCCCACGGCCAGATCTCCGGTACGGGGTTCGCGATCGTGAAGACGATCGCCCGGTCCGCCATCCCCGACACCCATTCCTTCCGGACGACGCCCGGCCCGGGCTTCGAGGCGGCGATCATGACGTCCGCGCCAGCCATCGCCTCCGGGATGCCCCCTGCGAGGGCCTCTCCGTTCGTCTTCAGGCAGAGGTCCCACTTCTCCGGATACGTGTCGATGAGCTCCGTGCGGGACGGGTTCAGGATCCCCCGGCTGTCCGTCATCACGATGTGCTTCGGGTTCACCCCCGCCGCCATGAGGATGTATGCGGTCCGGACGTTCGAGGCGCCGGCCCCGACCATGGCGACGGACACGTCTCCCAGCTTCTTCCCGACGACCTTCACCGCGTTGATCACGCCGCCGGTGACGATCGTTGCCGTGCCCTGCTGGTCGTCGTGCCACACGGGGATCTCGAGCGTCTCTCGGAGTCGCGCGAGGATGTCGAAGCACTTCGGCTGCGCGATGTCCTCGAGGTTGATGCCGCCAAACGCGGGCGTGATTCGCTGTACGGTCTCGACGATCTCGTCCGGGTCCTTCGTCTTCAGGCAGATCGGGAAGGCGTCGACGCCACCGAGGAACTTGAAGAGGAGCGACTTCCCCTCCATGACGGGGAGCCCCGCCTCCGGCCCGATGTCCCCGAGCCCGAGCACGCGGGTCCCGTCCGTGACGATCGCGACGTTGTTCCACTTGTTCGTGAGCCGGTAGACGGCCTCCGGCTCCCTCGCGATCTCCCGGCACGGCTCCGCGACGCCCGGCGTGTACCAGATCGCGAAGTCGTCGAACGTTCTCACGGGCGTCTTCAGGCTGACCTCGATCTTCCCCTGGTAGAACGGGTGGAACCTCGCGGCAAGGGCCGCCGGCTCGTTCGCCTTCTTCAGCGCGGCCTCCACGTCGACCGACCTCAGCTTCATTGCGGCTCCCTTCGTTTTCGTTGCCATGAACTCACGGCGGCTGTGGGCAGCCGCGAGGCATTTTGCCTGTCTGCTAAAAGGCTTGTGTCCATAGTCTCTTGCGGCGCAGCCGGGCGTGCGTGGGCATGCGGCTTGAATTGCGGCTTGAATACTCGTGACGACGGCAGGATGGAACCGGAAGCCTTTTACTCGCACGGAGTCTTCGCGCGTCGTCCCGCCTTGGCTCAGCCTGGTTAGAGCGGGTGACTGTAGTCGGTACCCGCCGGAAACGGCGGTGCCCGCGGACATCATCAGGTCCCCGGTTCAAATCCGGGAGGCGGGACTTCTTCCAATCGCTAGTGGACCCGCGCCGCGGAATTGGGCCGTGGTTCGGCCTTTCGTCGTGGTGACGCCTTGATGCGCCCGATCAGCTCGATCCAAATCCCATCGGGGTCGCTCACGAACGCAAACTCGTACCGTTCCTCGCGGAACGGCTCGATTTCAGGACGGGCTCCCCGAGAGACAAGGTCTCGAAACGATTGCGCCACGTCCTTCGCGAGGAACGCGAGGTGATCGAGCTCCTCCCCTCTCCGGTAGGCCGTGTGGAACTTGCTCCCCGGCGGATACCAGTTCAGTTCCAGCCTCTGGTGGGACCCCGGGCTCTTCAGTTCAACCCATCGGCCTCCGTGGCTCATCGTCCCCCTCCGCGAGAGGCGCATCCCCAGGACCTGGCGGTAGAAGCGAATCGAGCGGTCGAGGTCCCGCACGCGGATGCCAGTGTAGAGCAGCTTCATGGGCTCCGGGGACCGGACTCGCGCGAGGGGTATTAGCTCCTACGCCTTCCATACCTTCCCTCACGGGACCCAAGCCTCCCATGGTTCATTAGGAGCGGTTGCGTTCGCGCGCAAATGGCACCCATGAACAAGACGGCCAGGAAGAAGGTCCTGCAGATGATTCCATACGGGGCCTACGTGGTGGGCACCGAGTCGGAGGAGGGGGCTGCCCACCTCATGTTCGGGACGTGGCTCATGCAGACATCTTTCAAGCCGCCCCTGGTAGCGTTCGCATTCTCGGAGGCCAGTCGGACGCTCGCGAACGTGCGGCGAACCAAGTCGTTCGCGGTCTCGTTCCTCGCGCAGGGAATGGAAAGCCTCGCACAGGATGTTCTTGACGAGGCGTTCCACAAGGTTGGGACCACTCCCACGGGTTCCGGGCTTCCCATCGTGAAGGGGGCCGCCGGGTGGATTGAGTGCCGGTCCCTCGAGGTTCTCGACCGCGGAGATCATCGCGTCGTGCTATGCGAGGTCGTCGAGGCGGGCCGGGGGCAGGGAGTCCTCCTCTCCCTCAATGCACTGGGTTGGCACCACGGGGGCTAACACCGAGGACCCGTCCCCATCGCGGTTCCCGGCCGTGCCAATTGCGCGTTCGGGCGGTCGGTTCCATAGAGGCAAGTCGCAGCGGAGCGTCGGTGGTAGAGCAGCGAGATCTGGCGGTAGGGATTTGTCAATCTCCGATCCGCTAGGGGCGAGAGATCGGCGGGGAACGCTGGATCCCAGCCTCCCGTTCTAGGATGTCCATGGAACGTCTCAGCGCGGCAAGAACGACTTCGGCCCGTGAGCGATAGAGGCCGGTCCGAACGAGCGCGTCGATTCGCATGAGCAGCGGGGGAGGGACTCGGACCCCGATGCTCGTGGAGGGCCGATGAGGGATTGCTCGGCGTGGCACACTGAGGTAATCGACGAGCAAGCTAATAAAAACCAATGATGTATATAAAAATGCGCCGCGAAATCCACACTCGACGATTATTCTTGATTCTGATACTTAGATGGAAAGAGTCATCAATTGAAATCAATCGTCGCCAAATCGCGGCAAGAGTCCGCAAGGCAGGCCAAGTGTCACGCGAAACCTCCCCTCTGACCGGAATCGTCTACCCCGCGAGATCGGTCCACTTGGGCCTGCCTCTTTCATGTCCAGACGGCCGAAGTGGCTCATACGGTTCGGGAATTCGCTATTCCCTTCGACCGGAGTCGTGCGCGGTCGCTCGTCAATCTGCGAACGCGAGGCGTCAGGGGGATCCGTAGTGCTCCGCTTGGACGAGTGTTATCGGTGCCCCCAATGTTCCGGGGACCTTCAGGCCCTGTCGGTGTGTCCTCCGTGCAGGACCACGACCGTCGTCGATCCGCTGATTCGGGTCGAGCCCGAGATAGCGTGCGCCCGGTGCGGGTCGCCGAATCCGACGAGGTTCGTGTGCATCGGCATTCCTCCATCGGGCCCGGAACTCGAAGATTCCCCGATCCTGACTTGCTCGCCTTGGTTCACGTACGAAGAGGTCGCGCAACCGATTCATCTGCCGATCACCGCGGACGCCCTGCCCGAGATCCCCGTGCAGCCTGCGCCCGTGGCCCAGCTCGCCCTTGAGGGTCGGGACCCGCAGGCGAACCGGGCGTTGTCTCGCCGCCGGGGCCTGCTAAGCCCATCCCCAAGCTGGCCGGTCTTGGGGGTGTCCAATCGGGGACCGGTAGACCGGCCGCGATCCCGGAGGGGCCGCGTGAACGGCGCCGGCCGAGTCAACGGCCTCATCAACGGCACCGGACCGGCGAACGCGACCGGCCGAGTCAACGGACTCGCG
>Ga0209619_10000387_pt1 | contig 30736 bp, 37 predicted proteins | sample Rifsed16ft3_FD_184011 | JGI IMG/M metagenome (GOLD analysis project Ga0209619, IMG submission 184011) | Soil microbial communities from Rifle, Colorado, USA - sediment 16ft 3 (version 2) | ecosystem: Environmental > Terrestrial > Deep subsurface > Rock core/Sediment | place: Rifle, Colorado... | reverse complement strand
CGAAGCACCTCCGCGCGGACTTCAACGTCGCGTGGCCGAGCGCGGAGATCGCCGTGATGGGCCCGGAGGGCGCGGTGAACATCGTGTTCCGGAAAGAGATCGAGGCCGCGAAAGACCCGAAGAAGCGCGCGGCGGAACTCGTCACGGAGTACCGCGAGAAGTTCGCGAACCCGTACCTTGCCGGGGAGCTCGGCTATGTCGACGACGTGATCGAGCCGCAGGACACGCGGCCGATCCTTGTGAAGACGCTCCGTGCGCTGCTCTCAAAGCGGGAATCTCGGCCCGCGCGAAAGCACGGCAACATCCCTCTGTAAACTGTCAGGAGATACAGCATGAAAGAAGCATGGGATGCTCTCAAGTACTTCGTCGGGTCGTGGGAGGCCACCGAACGTGGCGATCCGGGCGTCGGTCGGGGCGAGCGGGAGTATGAGTACGTTCTGGGCGCGAAATTTCTCGAGGTCAGAAACACGTCGAGGTGGGAACCCACAGACCAAAATCCGAAGGGCGAGGTCCACGAGGATTGGGGATTCTACAGCTACGACCGCCAGAGGGGCACCGTCGTCTTCCGTCAGTTCCACATCGAGGGGTTCGTCAACCAATATGCTCTCGATCCCGCCTCTTCGGACCCGCGGACGTTCGTGTTCCAGACGGAACAGATCGAAAACCTCCCGCGCGATTGGCGGGCGCGGGAGACCCTCCGAATCCTGGGCGAGGATGAGTTCGAGGAGATGTTCGAGCTCGCCGCTCCGGGGAAGGACTTCGAGGTGTACACTGAAAGTCGCCATCGGCGTCGGTTGACCCGCTGAGCACTCGAGGTTGATTCGTCCTTTTCACTGGGCGGATGGCGGGAACGAGGAATCTTCGCTACCGGAGAGTGCGGCGAGAATCAGATCCGGCGCGTTCGAGGCAATGTAGTCGACGCCGAGCGCGGCGACCTGCCGAGCCCGTCCAGGGTCGTCGATGGTCCAAGCGAGGACTTCGAGGTTTGAGCGATGGGCCGTGTCCACGAGGTGCTCCGTGAGCCCATCGTGACGGAAGCCCGCCACGCTCGCCCCCGCTTCTGCTGCTTTTCCGATCGCGGACTCCGAGAATCCGTGGAAGAGAATCCCCGCCCTCATCTCAGGGCGCGACGTCATCAGATCCTTGATTTCATCTGCGAGGAATGAAACGAACAGGGTTCGCTGGGGATCGCCGCTCTTGGACACGACGTCGAGGGCATCCCGCCACAGCCCTCGCTCCTTGATTTCGATCACGAGTAACGCGCGGTCGCGGACTGCACTCGCAATCTCACGCAGCGTTGGTACCCTCTCTCCGAGGCCGGCGTCGAGCTGGCGCAGTTCCTCGAGGGAGAGGTCCGCGACGCGCCCGGTTCCATCCGTCGTCCGGCTCACGGTCTCGTCGTGCATGATGACGAGCTCACGATCCTTCACTCGGCGGACGTCGACTTCGATCGCTGGCGCTCCCAGGTTCAAGGCGTGTCGAACCGCGCGGAGGGTGTTCTCGGGCTCGTACGCGGGCGCGCCGCGATGCGCAATCACGATAGGCATGTTCACAAGTCTCGCCAGCGGGCGGAGGAAGGGGACGTATGGCTTGACCCTTCCCGCTTGCCACTACACCTCGGCTTCCGACTCCTCGAGAGGCGACGTCTGTGTCATCGACCGTTCCGGTGGCTTGTCTCCTATCGCGAAGAGCTCCAGGTACGGGGCGAGGGCGGCGACGATTCGGTTCTCCGCCTTTCGGAGGTGCTCCTCGTACGTGGACCGGCCTACGCCGACCGCGCTCGCGATGCTCTCCGTCGTGACCTGCCGCGGACTCACATAATACCCGTACCGGTGGGCTTTCAGGACCGCGTTGATCTGCTTCGACGTGAGCCCCGCGAACAGGCTGTTCACCCACACGCTCGTCGGGAGGACGGAGAGCGGGAGCTCGCGCTTCCGGATCAGCTCCGTGGGCCCGCGCTTCGAGAAGTCCCGGAACAGGCCGCGGGTCGAATCCTCGTCGAACGTGAGGACCCGGAAGTAGCCCCAGCCGTCCTTGTACACCGCGGGCGGCGCGTCCGTGAAGTTGTGGGGCTCCCAGACGTTCCACGGGCTGTCGAGTCCCCCGCATGTGCACTTCAGGAGGAACAGGCGGGCCTCCCGAGCCTCGACCCACTTGTCGACGACGCGCCCCGCTCGGCGGATGTCCTTCTCGATGTCTTTGAGGATCATCTCGTCCTGCGTCGGCACCTGGAGGAGCTCCCGGTTCCAGATGCACCACATCTGGATCGGCAGGTCGGGGTGCTTCGCGGACATCTGGATGAACGGGTAGTCGTACTGGGTCCGGAATGAGACTTCCCACAGGCTCATGGTCCGTCGTATGACGGTTCGGGGTGATAGCTCTAGTGCCGCCATACGCCGGCTCGCCCCGGCGGCCCAATCGAGTTCCTCGCCGGCGTCATTGGCCCACTCAAGAGGTGCGCACAATGAACGCAATCCTGGTGGCAACGGAACGGATGGACACGATGGTGGGAACGACGGCGGCGCTCCGGCAATACGCCCGATTGGAGTACGGGAACGCGGACGCGGCATGGCTCCTCGGAATGTGGGCGAGGCGTCCCCGAGGGACTCGGTTCCACTTCGTAGCCTGGCTCCGCCGCTTCCTCGTTCCTCGTGTCCCGGCCCGGTCCGTCACGCCAGACCCGAGGTTCTAAGTCCGTTCTCGGTGCGGGCCCCGGCCCTTCCCCCGTTCCTGTGCGCTGACGGACCTCCCGGTCCAACCCGCTTGTCTTCACCGTCGCGATGAAAGGCTAAAAGACCGGCCACGGCATCCTGGGCCCCCATGCTCCGCATCGAGGCCGATGTCTTACTCGCGGGCCGTGGGGGTCCGATCCGGAATGGGTGTGTCGTCGTCGATAAGGAGACCATCGCGTTCGCGGGCGCGATCGAAGACGCTCCGAAGGCCTCCCGCAAGGCCCCGACGGAACGAGTGCCGGCCTTGATGCCTGGGATGTGGGACGTCCACGGCCACTTCATGGGAATCCGCTCCGCGAATGTCGAGGAGATCGCGAAGACGCCGATGCCCGTCCTGGCCGCCCGCGCGGTGAAGGACGCGGAGCGGGGCCTGATGGCGGGCTTCACGAGCGTTCGGGAGCCCGGGGGGCTCGGCATCTACCTCGCTCGGGTCATCGACGAGGGCGGGGCCCCGGGCCCGCACGTCTACGCGGCGGGTGCCGCGTTGAGCCAGACCGGCGGGCACGGCGACCTCCACATGTATCCCCTCGACTTCATTGACGCCCTCGGAGGGACCGGATTTTACTCGGTCCTGTGTGACGGCGTCCCCGCGTGCTTGCGGGGGGTGCGGATGCAGCTCCGCCTCGGAGCGCGGTTCATCAAGGTCTGCGCCTCCGGAGGCGTGATGAGCGAGCTTGACCATCCGATTCACCAGCAGTTCTCGGACGAGGAGCTCCGGGCGATCGTCGGAGAAGCGGCCCGCGCGGATCGGATCGTCGCGGCACACTGCCACGGGAAGCCGGGAATCCTTGCGGCTCTCCGCGCCGGCTGCCGTACGATCGAGCACGGCACCTACTTGGACGAGGAGGCCGCGAAGGTGATGCTCAAGCAGGATGCGATCCTGGTCCCAACGCGGTTTATCCTCGAACGACTCGTGAAGGTCGGGAAGGAGGCCGGGATGCCTGAGTACGCGTACCGGAAGGCCGTCACGGTCCTGGACCATCACACGAAGGCGTTGCGGCTCGCGATCCGGAAGGGCGTGAGGATTGCCGTCGGGACGGACATCTTCTGGTCCGGTGAAGGGAGTGCCGTCGCGTGGGGGATGAACGGTGCGGAGCTCGTCCACCTCGTCGAGGCGGGGATGAAACCGCTCCAGGCGATCGAGGCCGCGACCGCGAACGGACCGATGACCCTCGGCCCGCAGGCGCCGAAGTCCGGGGAGCTCAAGGCGGGATACGATGCGGACATCCTCGCGCTCTCGAGGAACCCGCTCACGGACATCTCCCTCCTCGCGAACCCGGAGAACATCACGAAAGTCTGGAAATCCGGAACCCTCGTGAAGGCGGCAGACGCGAAATGAAAGGAAAGAGGGGACGTCTCTCCGGAATTCCTGAAGGTGAGCCCCTCGGGCCTCGACCTTAGGGAGTGACGATGACAATCCCTGTCATGTACGGATGGGGATCGCAGTGGTACTCGTAGGTCCCGGGCTCCTGGAACGTGTACGCGAACGTGGCCATGTGGCCGAGAAGGCCTGAGCCCATTCCTCCCGCCGAGTCGTCGTGGGCGCCCATCATCACACTGTGTGCGACATGGTCCATGTTCGTCCACCGAACCGTCGTCCCCGCCCGGACCGTTGTCGTGCTGGGACCGAATTCGTGGTTCGCGATGACGACGTCCGCCACGGTGCGACTTGTCGAGAACCCGCGGAGGATGAGCGCCGCGGTACCGGCGGCGAACACCACGACAGCGACGATCGCAAGAACGGCCAGCTTGTTCATCGGATTCCGCCTCAGTGCGTTCGGGACTCGAGGTCCGTGCGCATCCTCAGGTACTCCTCTTGGGAGATCTCGCCCCGCGCGTACCTCATGTTCAAGGTCTCCAGCGCCGACATGCTCGAAGGAACATACGGCCGGGACGGGGAGAAGATGCCCAGGGCCGCCAGCAGGATCAGAATCAGGAACACTGCCGGGACGACCATGAACACGGCCCCCCAGCCCATCCCCGCGCCCATCATGCCGGATCCGCCGAAGCCGAACGGCATCACCAAGGCGGCGAAGAGGGCCATGAGGCCGACCCCGAGGACGATTGCGAGACCGAGCCAGACCAACGGACTTGTTTGCTTCGTTTCCATTCGATTCACCTCGGCAAACCTATGGGATGAAAGAGCCCTTAAGGGCTTCGCGAAAACCCGTGAAATCGCTTTGCAAAACGCGCAATTGTCCGTCCGTCATGCACTCTCGCGCCATGCTTCCGACAGCCGGATGCGGTTCGTCATCCCGTGGCGCTCGCGCTCGATCAGCCCCTTTCGCTGGAGGCGATCGAGGATGCGCGTGACCCTCGATCCTGAATACAGGCCCTCCCCGACAAGCTGTTTCTGAAGGATCGATCCGCCCGCCTCCACGATCTTCCAGTACAGACGCCGCTCGTCCCCGGACAGCAAGCGGAGCGCGACCTCGGGCGCGGTCCCGGGAACCGTGCGGAGAGTCCCCGTTTCTTCGCGCCCCGTTGCGCCTTCCGGCGGGCCCGGTGCCGAGGCTGCCGTCTGGGCCGATGCCTCGGCAAGCCCGCGGGTCATGAAGACGTAGGACAATGCGACTCCCGCGATGATCGCGGCAAGGAGAAGGAAGAGTCCCCACAGGATCAAGAATGCATCAGACACGGACGCGTGGTCGACGAACAGGAAGAGGCTGAGGTCAAGCCCGACGAGGGCGATCGCGCTCGCCAGGGCGAGTTTCGCGAGCGTGCGGCTCTTCGCAAGAAAGCCAACGTCGGCCACGGTTGCTTCGTAGATGGATTGGGCCCTTAAGCTTTCCCGGAACCGCAATGTCCCGGGAGGCGTTTCACACGCCGGCGCAGCTCTTTATCCGCCGAACCCATCGCGGCGATCGTGTTCCGGCGTGTCCTCATTGCAAACCGCGGAGAGATCGCGATCCGCGTCGCGAGGACGTGTTGGAAGCTTGGGGTTCAGCCGGTCGGCGTCTACTCCGAGGCGGACACACGATCGCTGCACCGCCGGTTCATGGCCGAGGACGTCTGCATCGGCCCCGCCCCTCCCGCGGACAGCTACCTCGTCATCGACAAGATCGTGAACGCGGCCAGGGACACGAACGCCGAGGCGATCCACCCCGGCTATGGGTTTCTCGCGGAGAACCCGCAGCTCCCGAAGCGATGCGAAGAGGAGGACCTCGCGTTCGTTGGCCCTCCCACCAAAGCGATGGCCCTGTCCGGGGACAAGATCGCGTCCCGAAAGGCGCTGGCGAAGGCGGGCATACCTGTTACGAAGGGCGTCGACCGCGTCCTCCACTCCGTTGAGGAAGCGCGCGAGGTCGCGAGAGACCTCGGGTATCCGGTCCTCTTCAAAGCGACCGGTGGCGGCGGGGGGATCGGGATGTCCCGCGTGGATCGTCCCGACGAGCTGCCCGTCGCGTTTGAGTCGTCGCGGTCCCTCGCCCTCGCGAACTTCGGCAACCCTGACGTTTTCTTGGAGCACTTCGTCGCGAGAGCGCGCCACATCGAGATTCAGGTCCTCCTCGATGGCGATGGCGGTGCGGTCCATCTTGGCGAGAGGGAGTGCTCCGTTCAGCGGCGGCATCAGAAGCTCATCGAGGAGTCGCCCTCGCCCGTCGTCACCGCGGACATGCGCGAGGAGATCGGCGAGAGGGCGGTCCGAGCCCTCCGAACGATCGGATACCGAAACGCGGGCACGGTTGAGTTCCTCTTCGCGAACGGCGGATTCACGTTCAACGAGGTGAACGCGCGGCTCCAGGTCGAGCATCCGGTGACGGAAATGACTACGGGTCTAGACCTTGTCGAGCTCCAATTGCGAATCGCGGCGGGTGAGGCGATTCCGTTCGGCCAGGACGATGTCGTGTTCCGGGGCCATGCGATGGAGTGCCGGATCAACGCTGAGGACCCGCGCTCGAACTTCGCGCCGGGGCCGGGCCGGATCCTCGAGTATCGCGAGCCGTCTGGACCCGGCGTCCGAGTCGACGCCGGAGTCTCGGCGGGGTCCGACGTGAGCGAGCACTACGACCCCCTGATCGCGAAGCTCATCATCCATGCGGGGTCTCGGGGCGCCACGATCACGGGGATGGGGCGCGCGCTCCGGATGTACCGCATCCTCGGAGTCCCGACGACGATCCCGTTCCACCGCGCGATGCTACAGGACCCGAGCTTTCAGAAGGGACGGATGTGGACGACGATGGCGGCTGACCTCGGAATTCTCGAGCGTCTCGCGGGAGCCGCGCCACGTCCGGAACATGTCGCCGCCCTCGCCCTCGCGCTCGCGGCAAGGCCCCACGTCGCGGAGGTTCTGGCGGAGCGACGTGCTTTGCGAAGGCCCTTCGTCTCGCGCTGGACGGGCGAGGGCAGGACGGAGTTGTTGGGAGGAAACGATGCGATTTCAGCTCGTCGTCAGCGGTGAGCCGCACGACGTGGAGGCCTCGGACGGCCGCGCCTCGGTCGACGGTCGCCCCGTGCGGGGCGAGGCGACCCCGGAGGGGACCGGCGTCACGGTCCGAATCGGCGGGAAGCGGTACCGCGTCCTCCTCACCCGTTGGGGCGCCGTCGTCAACGACGTGCCGTACCGGGTCGAGGTCCGCGATATCGATGTCGGCACAATCGAGGGCGCGGGCGTAGGTGTGCGCCGCGCCGCCGGAGGGTGGATCGATGTCCGACCTCCGATGCCGGGACGGATCGTCCGCGTCGGGGTGAAGGAAGGACAGCGGGTGTCCCGTCGTGACTCGCTCGTCGTGCTCGAGGCGATGAAGATGCAGAACGAGATCCCCGCCCCCGCGGCGGGCATCATCCGCGAGGTCCGCGTCCGGGAGGGACAGACCGTCCTCGCGGCCGATGTGCTCGTCGTCCTCGATCTTGAGTGATCAGTCGAAGAGGTGCGCGAGCTTCTCTCGCTTCGCCCGGAGGTAGCGGCGGTTCGCCGCGGTTGTCTTCACGACGAGAGGCATCCGTCGTGTGACTCTGATCCCCTGCCGCTGCAGCTCCGAGATCTTCCGCGGGTTGTTCGTCATGAGCACGACGCTCTTCACGCCGAGGAGCTTCAGGATCCCGGCGGCGACGCGATAGTCCCGCAGGTCCGCGGGGAAGCCGAGCGCCACGTTCGCCTCGACCGTGTCGAGGCCTTGGTCCTGGAGGTGATACGCGGCGATCTTGTTCGCGATTCCAATCCCGCGGCCCTCCTGTGCAAGGTACAGCAAGACCCCGTGTCGGGCCCGCCCGAGCCGTCGGAGCGCGGCGTCGAGCTGCTCCCCGCAGTCGCACCGTTTCGAGCCGAAAGCATCGCCCGTGAGGCACTCCGAATGGAGTCGCACGAGGACATCGCGGAGGCCTGTCACGCGCCCCTTCACGAGCGCGACGTGCTCCCCGGGCCCGTCGGGCCCCGCGAAGCTGTAGATGTGGAAACTGCCGTAGCGGGTCGGCAGCTTCGCGCGGTGCAGGAGTTCCACGCGATCCTCGCCGCGCGGTTTGCGGGCCATGGCACCGTTCCAAGGAGACGATTCTATTTGAAGGTTCGGCGCGCGTCATCCTGCTCGGAGGAGCGCAGCAATCATCGCAGGCGCCGCACCAATCGCGGTCGCCGTTTCGAGAGAGAGCCCGCGGGACGTGACGTCGAAGTGGTAGCGGCCGAGCGCGTACACGTCGCGGTCGTCGAGGCCCCGGGGCCCGAGGCCGAACACGAGGCAGATCGAGGTGCCCTCGCGCAGGAGGCCCGCGAGGAGCTTCGCAGTCGCCCGGCGCCTCGGGTCCGGCCGGTTCGTTGTGACTACGATCTCCCCGAGCTGCGGCGGGAACCCCTTCCGCGGAAAGTCGAACGTGGCGAACCGCCCCGCCTCCGCGAGTTCGACGAGATACTTCCCGCCCTCGCCGATCGACGTCGTGGACGCGACCCAACGGACGACCTCGATCGGTGTTCGAAGGTCCTTCTCGTACGGGAAACCGAAGGTCGCGAGGTTCGCGTCGAACGCGAGCGCAATTGGCCCCGCTCGTGCGAGGGCGCGGCGGTGCGCCTCGCGGAACCGCACGGGGTCGTATGAGTTGTAAAGACCGATCGACATTCGACCCGTGGGCACGGTGCGGCGAGGCGCGGGCTCCGATTTGACGGTTGCCATGCGGGGCCTTGCGGTGGGACGCGGCGTTCGTCCTGGTTACCCATAAATATGGGTAACTTGGCACAGCTGCGTGGTGCGGCGATGGCTGACGCCCGACACCGGAGGGTCTTTGACTCCTCCCGCCATCGCAACCACGGATGGACCCGTACATCTACACGATCGACGGCGGCCGCGTCGGCGGGCGACCTGCCCCCGGCCGGATCCCTTGGGATCTCGAGGCAATCAAGAAGGCGGGCTTCACGACGATCGTGTCCTTCGAGTGCGAGCGGATCGACGGGGACGAGATCCGGAAGTCCGGCCTCGAGCACATCCGGATCTGCGTCGAAGACTTCGCGCCGCCGACCCAGGGGCAGCTTCAGCAGTTCAACGAGATCGTCGACGAACGCCTCGCGAAAGGGGGCAAGGTCCTTACGCATTGCTGGGCGGGGCGCGGCCGCACGGGGACGTTCCTGAGCTCCCGCCTTATCTGGAACGGCACGCCAGCACACGATGCAATCTCGGAAATCCGTGCGAGGGTTTTCGAAACGCAGGGCACCCTCGCGGGCGCGATCGAGCCGGCGCAGGAAGAGGCGCTCTATGTGTTTGAGAAATCGCTCAGACCGCGCCTCAGGCGAGCTTGACGAGCTCGTCCCCGCGCCACGTGAACTTCTTCGGCTTTCGCTTCTTGTGCACGCCCTTCTGGAGGAGATAGCCCGCGAGGAGGGGCAGGCCGATCGTCGCTTCGACCAGGGACTGCGCCATCTTCGCGTCCTTCTGGAACTTACCCCACGACTGGCTTTCCTCGAACGTGCAGCCGCTGAGGCCGCCCCACTGCGGAACGTCCGTCGTGATTTGCACCGCGTACCAGTGCGGGTTCTCCTCGAACCCGAGGACCTCCTGGGTGACCTCGATTTGCGAGATGTAGTTCTTTGGCGTCCCGCCGCCGACGTAGAACACGCCCGTCCGTGGGGACTTCACCTTGATCTGTGTAATCTCGTAGTTGTCCTTGATCGCGTCGATGTGGATCATCGGCTTCCCCGCCTTCCGGCGGTCCCGGTAATGCTTCGTAATCGCGATCCCGATCGAGGAGTCGTTCAGGGCGGGGACGAAGTACGGAACGCCCCGACGGTAGCAGGCGCCGACGAGGGAGTTCGGGTCTTTCGCAGCCCGAGCCCCCATCATCCCGAGGAACTCCCGAGAGGAGTACGCGCGGGGCTCGAGTGCATCCGCCATCGCCGATATCTCGTCGTCACACTCCCGGAACAGGGACTCGTCGGCAAGGGTGTCGTACACGCGATCGAGCATGTGCTCCCGCAGAAGGATGTCGTCCGCGTCCGGTGAGCTCATGTAGTGTCGGTACCCGTGGGCCTCGTAGAAGTCGTGGTACGCGATCGCGCCCGTGGTGACGACGACATCGACGAGACCGAACGCGACGAGGTCCCGCAGGACCTTCCGGAGCCCGCCGGGGATTAGGGCGCCCGCCGCCCCGAAGAACACCGTGCATTCCGGGTCGAGCATCGCCTTCTCGAGGATCGCGGCGCACTGGCCCAGGGTGCGGGCCTGGAACGAGATCTTCCGGTATCCGTCGAGGAGGTCCGCGAGGTTCCGCACTTTCTCGAGGTCGAGGTGCTCGATCGGCACCTGCGTCAGCTCCGCCTTCGTTGGCTTCCGCCCGCCGGCGGGACGACCCGCGTGCGTCATCTTGTGCGCCATGGCGAATCCGGGGGAAGCCCGCGGCGATGTTAAACCTATCCGACGAATTCACTCGCGCTTTTTCGGACGCGAACATACGGCGTACTCATCACCGTCCCAGAACACGTCGAGGTCCGGATTCTGACGCTGGATTTCCTGGATCTTCTGCATGATGTCCTTCAGGGTGATGGCCTCGTCATTCGGGTCAATGCGATAATGGACCTTCTTCTCCGTCCCCGCCATCGTCGCCCCCAACGGCTCCCCGGATGCGTCGGTTATTATAACCGCCGTCGAATCTTATCCAGCGTATAAATACATTTGGAGCTTGGGTGGCTGGTGAACCATACGACGAACTCAGGTCGACGCCCTTAAATAGAGTCAGTTTTCATACTTCGCCCCACACCAATACGGATTCCGTTCTTCTGGAGCCGAGGTGGAAACCCGTTGGCGACGAAGACCAGGGCAGAGGAGATTTCCTCCCACACATGCGGCGTATGCGGCGGACCGCTCGGTCCCGCGGGGAGTTGCACGATCTGCGGGACGAAGCACGACATCCGCGACGGCCTCCCCGTGCCCGCAAACGCGAATGCTGCTCCGAAAACGAACGGGGAATCGGGCCTCGCGCGTTGGCTCTCCGGTGAGAGTGGGGACCAGGGCCTTCAGGCGTGGCTCGGCGGGTCCCGGGGCGCATCGTCCCTTCCCGGCGATCCCGCCAGAGACGCCCTCCGGAAGTGGCTCACGGGCGAGGAAGGCGCGCTCGACGTGTGGCTCGGCGGCGCCTTCTCCGCCGCGGGCGCCGGGACGGTTCAGGTCGCCGCGGCTCCGGAGGCAGAGCCTTCGGACGACCTCCAGGGCCGGCTCGATGCGAGGGACCGAGATGCGCGCGCGCGGCAGCTCGAGATCGACGGACTCCGCGCCGAGCTCGAGGCGATCCGCGGCACGATGCGGAGCGAGCTCTCGAAGATCAAGTCCGGCCGGTTCGACCCGGTGAAGTACATCGAAGAGACCGCGGCGCTGAACAAGCAGCTCCAGACGGAGATCACGACGCGAAAGGAACTCGAGGAAGAGATCGAGCACATCAAGAAGGGCTCGATCGCGGTGATCAAGTACGTGAAGGGCCAGCAGCTCAAGTCCGGCGCCTCGCCTCACCTGAAGAAGAAGCTCGCAGAGGAGGACGTGAAGCGGCGTCAGCTCGAGGGCCGGCTCCAGGAGACCCAGAAGTTCGTCGCAACTCTGAAGGCCCAGATTGACCGGAATCTCCTGAACCAAGTGCCCGAGTCCCGCGAACTGAAGCAAAAGGAGCTCGCGCTTGCGGAGAGGGAGGCGGAGCTCGCGGCAAAGGAAGCGGGAATCCTCGCGCTCCGGGAGGCCGCGGAGGCGGGCACGCTCGCCGCACCCGGCGCGGGCACAGGAGAGGATCTCCGCCACCGGTTCGAGGAGAGCCTGCGAGAGAAGGAGCGGGAGTTCCTCAAGAAGGAAGACGAGCTGAAGAAGCGGGTGATTACACTCGAAGAAGATGTGAACAAGCACAAGATCGAGGAGAAGTTCCGCGCGGAATCCGCCGCCCTCGAGGGGAAGTCGAAGACGGAGGTCGACGTGATCTTCGCGAAGAAGGAGCAGGAGCTCCTCGGGAAGGAGAAGTCCATTCTCATCCGGGAGCAAGAGATCCAGCGACTTAAGGAGGAGCTCGCGACGCGCGAGGAGGAGTTCCGGCGCGTGAAGGAGCCCCTCGCGTACAAGGAAGAGGAGCTCATGCGGCGGGAGGAGGACCTCGTGTACCGGGACCGGCTCCTTCAGGCAGAGCGACAGAAGCTCGACCAGGCGAAGGCGCTCGGCGGTGGGACCGCGGAGGTCGATCTCAAGGAACGGCTCGAGCAGCTCAAGGCGGAGATCGCGCAGAAGGAGGAAGAGGTCCGCGCGAAGGAGAAGTACCTGACGGCGAAGATGGACGAGCTCCGGCTCCGCGAGCAGGGACTCATCGAAGAGGAGATTGACAGCCGCGAGCAGGAGCGAATGCTCGAGGTGAAGCAGGACAAGGTGAAGACGGGCACGCCCCGGCTCGACGACCTGCTCCTCGGCGGCGTCCCGTTCGGCTCGAACGTGACGATCTACGGCCCGGCTCACGTCGGGAAGGAGGTGATCGTGAACGCGTTCATGGCGGAGAGCCTCAAGAAGGGAATCCCGGTGATCTGGGTCCTCACGGACAAGATGCCGAGCGACATCCGCGAGGAGATGACTTTCGTCCTCCCGAGCTACGAGGAGTACGAGAAGCTCGGCCTGGTGAAGTACATAGACGCGTACAGCAAGTCGATGGGTGCGGACACGGAGGACCGATACACGACGTATATCGCGGACCTCACGGACTTCGCATCGATCTCGAAGGTCGTCGACGCCCTCTCGATGGGAATCAAGAAGAAGCACCCGTACTACCGGCTCGCGTTCCGCTCCGTCTCGACCGTGATGGCGTACCTCGACCACACGACGACGTTCAAGTTCCTCCAGCCGTTCGTCGGTCGGCGGAGGCGGGACAAGTCCGTCGCAATGTACGTGATCGAGAAGGGGATGCACGAGGACAAGGAGATCGAGATGCTGTCCTCGATGATGGACGGCACGCTAGAGTTCAAGGTCGAGCAGCTCCGATCGTTCCTCGCGGTCCGCGGGGTTTGCGACGTTCAGTCGCGGGCGTGGATCAAGTACACGCATACTCGCAGCGCGGTCAGCGTCGGTTCGTTCTCGCTCGAACTCATCAAGTAGACGCCCGGATTCGAGGTCCCGGTCCTACGCGACCTCGGGGCTAGGGCGCTTCGCGGGTGGCGGCGCGCCGATGTTCACCTGAGGAATCGGAATCGGTGGCGGGAGCTGGAGATCCCTCGCGAGTAGGACCGTCTCCGGCACGCACATGCTCATGATCGTCGTGTGGATCTCGCTCGCGACCTCGTTCGGCATCTGGTTCGTCGCAACCCACTGCTTCGCGAGCTCCCGGCCGTGCCCCTCCCACAGAAGGTTCCCCTCGATCCGAACGACGCCGACGACCTCCTCCGTCGCCCGGTAGTTCGCGGTGAACCGGAAGTCGATGCTCGCCTCCCGTTCACTGACCTCCGTGATCAACGTGACCGTGCTATTGTGGTCTACTCGGAGGTTTTGCCCCCTTTGACCCGTCCGCGCGAGGCGGCGCGCGTCAATCGCGGACAGGGATAACGACTTCACAGGCATGAATCCGCTACGCGATGGACCCGACGTTATTTGAAGCCTTGGGGCGCCAGCCTTATTCGGCGGGTCTCGATGTCGAGCCGGATGCCCCTTTACCTGGCGGTCGACGACACGGATTCCCGCAATGGGATGTGCACGACGTTCCTCGCGACGGAGCTCGTTCGTGTCCTGTCGGCGTGGGATCTCATCGGATTCCCGCGGCTCGTGCGGCTGAACCCGAACGTCCCGTGGAAGACCCGAGGGAATGGCGCGATCTGCCTGCGCCTCGGTCGGGGTCGTGGGCCCCCGTTCATTATTGGCGAGATCGAGGGACGTCAAGTCTTGGCGTATCCACGGGGCGATGAGGTTCCGATCGACGCCCTCCTGATTCGCATCGTCCAGGAGACGGTGGAGGCATGGTCGCGGTTCGACGACCCAACGACAAATCCCGCGTTCGTCGTTCTCCGGAGGCCGCCCCCCCCTCGACTCTACTGGCGGGCCGTCCGGACGCTTGTGACGAAGGAGGAGGCGCTCGAGGCGATCGGAGGCCTCGGTCTCCACCGGGAATACAAGAACGGCCGCGGGGTCATCGGCGCCGCCGCGGCGGCCGCGTGGCGTCCGCGGGACCGGACGTACGAGGTCCTCGCATATCGTCGGCAGGACCGATGGGGAACCCCGCGGCGGATTTCCCGGGAATCCGTGCGACGGCTCGACGCCGCATTTCCGTCGACCTTCAACAACTACGACTGGGAGGACGATCGCGTCGTGATCGCGCCTCGCACGCCGTGCCCCGTCCTCTGCGGAATCCGGGGTGATGATCCCTGGGAGTTGCCCGTCGCCCTCGCGGGACTCCGCGGGGAAATTCCCGATCGCTGGCTGCTGTTCGAGACCAACCAGGGGACGGACGACCACGTCATCGAGAATCCGGCAGCGCTCGAGCCGCGGACGTCCGTGTCGATTGTAGGGACCGTGATGGGACCGCCTCGAACGGTTCCCGGAGGCCACGTCGTCGTCCGGCTTCGGGGCCGGCATGAGATCGACGTCCTCGCGTACGAACCCTCGAAGGGATTCCGGGCGCACGTCCGCGCCCTCGCCTCGGGCGATGTCGTGCGTGTGCTCGGATCGATCCGCGAGGAACCGCGGAGCCTGAACCTCGAGAAGTTTGAACTCCTCGCACCTGCGACGGTCGTCGCGAAGGTCGGGAACCCGAAGTGCCCTGCGTGCACGCGACGGATGAAATCTGCGGGGCGCCGGGGGCCGTATCGGTGCCGTCGATGCGGGATGGAGCGACCACAATCCGACGCCATTTTCGCGATTCGGCCTCGTTCGATTCTCCCCGGTTGGTACGAGCCTCCCGCAGGGTCTCGACGGCACCTCAGTAAGCCCCTGAAGCGCATGGGGGAAACCAGCCCCCGAAAGGAATCGGTAGTAGGCAGGCCGTCCAAAAGGCCTCCCCCAAATCTCGCGCGGAGCCGTACCCCTGCCTACTACCTTCGGTACCAAACCACGGCGCGTTATTAGCTATCATTTGTAAAGCGTTCTAATCGTTGAAGGCCGGCACGGGGGAGGTCCGAGCCGAGATTTCACGTTGTGTAACCGCCGCGTTAGCGCCCAGCCCCCTCGGAATCGCTCTCCGGCATCGGCAGTCAGCCACTCTTGTCGGCACGGACCGGGCCTGGCACGAGACCTCCGGGATGGCTCCCGATTCGACGTAAGCGAGCGCTCGAAGACCCGACCGGGATGCGACTACACTCGGGCCGTCCGGGCCTGTTGCATCCCCAACCCAGGAATCCGGTACCGTCTCTCGACGTACGCGATGGCCTTCGAAAGAGGAACCGTCATCAGGAAGTAGATTCCCGTTACCAGGGCGAAAACCTCGAAGACCTTGAATTCTCGGAACGCTTCTGATTTCCCGACCGTCGTTAGTTCTTGGACACCGATGACAAATAGGAACGAGCTCGCCTTCAACAGGCCGATGTATTCGTTCGTCAGAGGGGGAATAATCAGGCGCAGGGCTTGGGGGAGGACGACGTAGCGCATCGCGCGCAGTCGCGACATTCCGACGGCCCGGGCGGCCTCGGCCTGGCCGGCGTGAACGGTCTGGAGCCCGGCGCGAAAGATTTCACTTTGGTAACCACCCGTGTTCGCGGTCAGCGCAGCGATTCCTGCAATGAGTCCGAGGTCGTCGAGTCGTGGATAGTTCACGAGCAACACCGACCACGCAAACACAATTTGGACGAAGAGCGGAGTGCCTCGGATGATCTCGACGTAGGCATCGGCCACCCGTCGGAGGTAGTACTTCCCGGTGGACGACAGAATCAAAGGTACCGCGCCAAGTCGAGATTTCCATCGCGGAGTATCCGCCGCGCGGAATCTTGCATGATCGTGGAGGGTCTTCCGCAAGGGGACAATCCGAGCCGTCCGGGCCCATCCAACGAAAAAGCCAATCGCCATGCCGATGACGAAGGAGAGGGTCGTCGCGTACAGTGTTAGCTTGGTGGCTTCGAGGAAGATGGGATACTTCTCTTGCATGTACGCGAAGTCAAAGCCTGTCCTGCCCACGAAGAGGTTGGCGATGAACGCAATTGCGCCGAGGGTGAGAACGATGGCCGCCAACGTATCCAGGGCCCTCGTCCTCCTCCGTCGTTCCTCCGCGAGAGGTGGCACCATGGTTCACCGGAGAATCTTGCTCACGAATACGCGAGTGCGCTCATGTTTCGGCGTCTCAAAAACCTCCTCGGGCCGCCCTTCCTCGATGATCGTCCCCGCGTCCAGAAAAACGATGCGACTCGCCACACTGCTCGCAAAACCCATCTCATGTGTGACGACAATCATCGTCATGCCTTCTCGCGCCAAGGCAGTCATGACATCGAGGACCTCGCGTATGTACTCGGGGTCCAGGGCCGAGGTGGGTTCGTCAAAGAGAATCGCTTTCGGGTCCATGGCCAATGCGCGAGCGATGGCCACCCTCTGCTGCTGACCGCCGGACAATTCCGCGGGGTAGGCCCCGGCCTTGGCCGAAAGCCCGACCCGCGCTAAGAGATCCTTCGCCCTCTCCTCCGTCGCTTCTCGCGACACGCCCTTGACCCGAACCGGTCCGAGCATGACATTCTCCAAAGAGGTGAGATGCGTAAAGAGGTTGAAACTCTGAAAGACCATGCCCACCTGCTGTCGTACCCATTCGGGTCGGATGTCCGGATGGTTTACGTGTACCCCGTCAATGAAGACCCGCCCCTGGTCTGGCTCGACGAGAAGGTTGATGCAACGGAGGAGGGTGCTCTTTCCAGAGCCGCTGGGTCCAATGATTACCAGCACCTCGCCCTTCGACACTTCCAGGTTGATGCCACGAAGCACGTGGAGCGCCCCGAAGTGCTTGTGGATGCCCTCCACTCGAATCATAGCGCCAGCGCCTCAAGCCCCCGAGCGTGGACCTTCCGCTCGAGCAGCAGCATCGCGCGCGTCACGAGGAAAGTCATGACGAAGTAGACGACGGCCACCGCCGTCCAGATCGCGAAGAGCCAATCCAGCGAACCGCCCCCTCGGATGATCGTATCCTGGATTCGCTGACTCAGGTGGAAGAGCTCACCGGCCGCGATGGCGGCCAAGAGGGATGTGTCTTTGATGACCACGGCGAACTCATTTGCCAACGGAGGCAGGCTCAACCGCAAGGCCTGGGGCAAGATGACGTGCCTCATCGACTGGAGGCCCCTCATCCCGATGGCCTGGGCGGCCTCCACCTGTCCCCGCGACACGGATTGGAACCCCGCACGGAAGATCTCCGCCTGGAACGCCGCGGAGTGAAAAGCGATAGTCAACGCCCCAAGAGTGAGTCCGAGCTCGACGCTCTGGAAGCGTTCCGGCAGGAGCGTCGGACCGAGGATCGAGGCGAAAATGAGCACAAAGAGCGGAGGGACGCCTCGGAAGAACTCGATGTAGACCGAGACGGGCCATGTGATGGCGCGATACCGGGACACGCGCGCCCAGCCAAGACAGAATCCGACGGCCACGCTAACGGGTAGGATGAGCGCGATGTAGCCGAGCGTCCTCAGGATGCCATTCCAGAAACTCCTCGAGTACACTCTCCATAAGTCTGGGTCCAGGAGAGAGAAGCCCAGGATGACTTGGAGGAGGACGAGAAACAGAAGCCCTCCCAGAAGAATCTCCGCCATTCGCACGGCTGATTGTCTCGCGAAGAGGGAGCGTCTGAAAGCTGGCCTTACGGCGGCTTCGACGGTCCCCATGGAATACCGAGTCAGAACGAATGGAAAGCGGAAAAGGTTTGCGGCCGTCCACGAGGCCGCAAACGGAGTCGCTCAGAAGTATTTGTCCAGCAATGTGGCGTAGGTGCCGTCAGCCCTCACCGCGGCGAGTTGCGCGTTTAGCTTCGGGATGAGTCCATCCGGATCGTTGTTCGCGACGGCGAAGCCGTAGAGCTCATTCGTCTGAATCGTCCCCTCGACGGTGAAGGCAGAATTCCCCGCGGCGATCCCATCGGCGGCGGGCTTGTCGATGACGACGATGTCCACGCTGCCGGCCGTCAGGGCCTGCAGGACCTGGGTGACGCCAGGGAACAACTTGAGGTTGTTCGAGTCGACGACTGCGGGCAGGTTGTCTTCGACCCAGAACTCGCTGGTCGTAATCTCCTGGGCGCCGATCACGAGGTCCGTCCTGTTCAGCTCTGCGACCGTGCAGTCTGCGGCGGCGCAGTAGTTCCCCGTGTCGCTGGTGAGCTTCAGGATTCCTTGGTCACCCTCGTAGTATGAATTCGTGAAGTCCAGTGACGCGTTTCGATCCGCGCGGATTGTGATTGCGCCGATGGCTATGTCCACGCCGGTGGCGCTCACTGCGAGGAGAAGCGCTGTGAAGTCCGTGAAGTCTCGCCATTCGTATGAGTAGCCGGCGCGGGTGACCAACGTCTGGATGAGCTCAATGTCGAAGCCGACGAGCCGATCCTGTTCATCATAATATTCGAACGGAGGGAACGGCGTGTTTGTCCCAAGCAAGAGTTTCGGGGCTGCTGGCGGTGGCGCGGGAGCGAGGAAGACTGCGCCAACCCCGAGTCCGGCGAGGAACGTGATTATCGCAACAACGATCGCGATGACCCCAGAGACCCCTTTTCCTTTGCGCATCGCCTCGGCGGGCTGCGCTCCTCCTCCCTCGGCCATGGGGGGTGCAAACACTTGTCAGTATTTGAATGTCACCGGGAAAACAGAATCGGAATGGAAGCCGAACTTTCGTGGCGGTTGAACCCCTATTATTTCTCGACGCGGCGGAGGGATTCTTCGAAAACGTCCAGTCCTGCGTCGAGCTGCTCCTGCGAGATGGTCAGCGCCGGTATGTATCGGATTGCGCTCGTACCCGCGGGCAAAAGCAGGAGGCCATGTTCGTACGCGTCCTTCAAAATGCGATCGCGGACCTTGGGGTTGGGCTTTGCGGTCCTTGAGTCCGTGACGAATTCCGTGGCGCGCATCAATCCGAGGCCGCGGTTGTCGCCCATGATTTCGTACCGCTTCTTCATTTCGTCGAGACGCTTCGCCATGTGGCGGCCGAGCCTCTCCGCTCGCTCGACGAGCCTCTCGCCCTCAATCACGTCGATGGTCGCCAAGGCGCTCGCGCATGCCACGGGGTTGCCGCCGAACGTGTTCGAGTGGGCTCCGGGAACCCCGAAATCGAGGCGGGCGTCAAACACCGCCGCACCGATCGGGATCCCTGAACCGAGCGCCTTCGCCATTGTGAGGATATCGGGCGCCACCCCTTCGTGCTCCACGGCGAACATCTTCCCAGTCCGGCCCATGCCAGTCTGGACTTCGTCCGCGATCAACAGGAGGTCGTTAGCCTTCGCGATCTTCGAGATCCTCTTCAGCCATCCGGGTGGAGGCACGACGTAGCCGCCCTCCCCTTGGACCGGCTCAACAACGATCGCGGCCGTGTCGGCGGGGGGCGCGACCGTCTCCATGTATAGGTCCTCGATGATGTTCGCGCAATACAAGTCGCACGACGGGTACGTCAGCTTGTACGGACATCGGAAGCAGTAGGCGTAGGGAACCTGGACGACGCCCGGCATCATCGGGGAGAACCGCTCCCGTTGGACCCGCTTGCTCGAGGTGAGCGCGAGCGCCCCCATCGTCCTCCCGTGGAACGCGTTCAGGAACGCGAGGAACATGCCCTTCTTCGTCGACCACCGCGCGATCTTGATTGCGGCCTCGTTCGCCTCCGTCCCGCTGTTCGTGAGGAACACCTTTTTTGACTTCGTCCCCGGGGTCATCGCGGCAAGGCGCTCCGCGAGCCTCGTCTGAACGTCGTAGTAGAAGTCCGTCCCCGCGAAGTGGAAGAACTCCCCCGCCTGCTTCCGGACGGCCTCGACGACCTTCGGATGGCCGTGGCCGACGTTCAGGACGGAGATTCCGGACGTGAAGTCAATGTACACGTTCCCGTCGACGTCCTCGACGACGGACCCCTGGCCCCGCCGGATCACGATCGGGGAGGTCTTCGTCGTCGTCGCGAGGAACCGTTTGTCCCGCTCGATGATCTCGCGGGCCTTGGGGCCGGGAGGGGTCACTTTAACGTCCGGAACCTTCACGACGACACCCGGCGCCGACGAGCCGTCCGTGGGTATTAATATCCTTGGAAAAGAGGACCGGGATGGATAACCGTCGGCGCCTACGCGGCGCCGATCCGGAACAGCGTCGTCCCGCACACAGGGCACTTGCCCCGCATTGCGGGTTTGCCGTTCTTGAGCGTGACCCTCTTCGCATCCTTCATGTCCCGCTTCGCCCGGCACTTCACGCAGTATGCTTGGACCATGGGAGGCTCACCGACGGCCGGATGCCGGGGACCCCTCATAATGATATGCGTGCGGAAATCACGGAGGACCCGGGCGCCGCCACGGCTCGGCGTCACCCGCGGAGCCGCGCCATAAGGTTTATATTCATCCCGTTTTTAGGTCCGCACTCCGGGGTCTCCTCCTTATGGCACTCACTCGATTTGAACGAGCTCGAATGATCGGTGCCCGCGCATTGCAGATCGCGATGGGGGCGCCGTCATTGCTTATTGACGTGAAGGGAATCGTGGACCCGATGGACATCGCCGTGCGGGAGTTCGAGCGGGGCCTCATGCCACTCACGGTGAAAAGGCTCCAGAATGCCGTCCATTGACGCCGCTATGATTCGGAAGATCCTCGACAGCCGCGGGGAGCCGACCGTCGAAGTCGACGTCGTCGCTCAGGGGATCCATGGCCGGGCCGCCGCGCCGAGCGGGGCAAGCACGGGGACCCACGAGGCGGTCGCGTTTCCAGAGGGTGGGGTCGACGCTGCCATCGCACGGTTCGCGGAGGAGGTCAAGCCGCGCCTCCTCGGGCGCGAGGTGACCGCGCAGAAGGACGTCGACCGGATCCTCCATGAGATTGACGGAACGCCGAACTTCGCCCGCCTCGGCGGGAACGTGACGGTCGCCGTCTCGCTCGCTGTCGCGAAGGCCGCAGCGAACGCGATGGCGGTGCCGCTATACCGGTATGTCGGCGGCGCGGTCGCGCACCGGATGCCGCACCCGATGGGGAACGTCATCGGCGGCGGCCGCCACGCGATCGGTGGCACGACCATTCAGGAGTTCCTTGCCGTCGCGCTCGGCCCGACCGTCGCCGCCTCCGTCTTCGCGAACGCGCGCGTCCACCGGACCGTTCGCGACCTCCTCCGGAAGAAGCTCCCCGCGGGGCCCCTGGGTCGAGGCGACGAAGGCGCCTGGGTCGCGCCCGTCGACGACGAGGATGCGCTCGGGATTCTCGCCGACGCTTGCCGTGCGGTCTCGAAGGAGGTCGGCTTTGAGGTGCGGCCCGCTCTCGACCTCGCAGCCTCCGAGTTCTTTCGCGACGGCATGTACCGGTATCGGTCCCGAACGCTCACGCCGGAGCAGCAGATCGACTTCGTCGCGAGCCTCGCGGAGCGCTTTGGCCTGTTCAGCGTCGAGGATCCGCTCCACGAGGATGATTTCGCCGGATACGCGCGCCTCACCTCGTTGATCGGAACAAAGTGCCTCGTGATCGGCGACGACCTCTTCGTGACGAGCGTCGCGCGACTCCGAGAGGGCATCGATGCGCACGCTGCGAACGCTATCCTTATAAAGCCGAACCAAATTGGCACGCTGTCCGACGCGAAGGCCGCGGTCGACCTGGCCCATCGGCACGGGTACGCGACCGTCGTGTCCCACCGCAGCGGGGAGACGACGGACGACACGATCGCACACCTCGCGGTCGCCTTCGGATCTCTCGCAATCAAGACCGGTGCGGTCGGCGGCGAGCGGATCGCAAAGCTCAACGAGCTCATCCGGATCGAGGAAGGGCTCGCCGGGGGATAGGATGCAGGAAGAGGAACAGATCGGTGCGGAAGGGCTCCTCGTGCCCGAGGACGTGTACCTGACGAGCGGCGTCCATATCGGCACGCAGCAGAAGTCCGCGGACATGAAGCGGTTCATCTACAAGGTCCGGACGGACGGACTGTACGTCCTCGACATCAAGCAAACGGACACGCGAATCCGGGTCGCCGCGAAGTTCCTCGCACGGTTCGAGCCTTCGAAGATCCTCGTCGTCGCCGCCCGGCAGTACGGCCAGAAGCCCGCCCGCCTGTTCGCGAAGGTGATCGGCGCAATGGTCCTCGCGGGCCGCTTCGTCCCCGGAACGCTCACGAACCCACGGCTCGAGGAGTACGTCGAGCCTGAGGCGGTCGTCGTCACGGACCCCGCCGCGGACGAGCAGGCGCTTCGGGAGGCGCTGAACGTGAGCATCCCCGTCGTGGGTCTGTGCGATGCGAACAACGAAACGCGAAACGTCGATGTCGTCGTCCCGACGAACAACAAGGGCCGACGGGCCCTCGCGACAGTGTATTGGCTCCTCACCCGCGAGGTGCTGCGGGAGCGAGGCGCGGTCAAGCCCGGCGGCGAGTTCACGGCGACGATCGACGATTACGAGGCATCCCTGTAGGGGGCGGGAATGCGCTACCCGGCCGTGGCCGGACAGTTCTACGAGGCGGAGCCGCGAGCGCTCGGGATGCAGATCGATGGCTGCTACCGCCATCGCCTCGGGCCCGGGGAGAAGCCCGCAGTCGCGAAGGGCGGCCCCCGGACCCTCAAGGGCCTCGTCGTCCCCCACGCGGGCTATGTGTACTCGGGTCCGATCGCGGCCCATGCATACGCCGCGCTCGCGCGGGATGGCCTGCCCGCGACGTTCGTGATCTTCGGGCCGAACCACACGGGCCTCGGCGCCGCGCAGGCCCTCGGGACGCACGACTGGGAAACCCCGCTCGGCATCGCGCGGTGCGATCGGGACCTTGCTGCGCGCATGATGAAGGGCCCGATCATGGACGACATCATCGCGCACCGCCACGAGCACAGCATCGAGGTTCAGCTCCCGTTCCTGCAGGACCTCACGCCGGACGTCACGTTCATCCCGATTTGCATCGGCATCCAGGAACTCGAGGACGTAGTTGAGGTCGGCAAGATCGTCCGGGACGCGATCAAGGGGAAAGACGTCGTCGTCCTCGCGTCCACGGACTTCTCGCATTACATTCCGAAGGACGAGGCCGCGCGGCGGGACCGCCTCGCGATTGAGAAGATCCTCTCGTTCGACGTCGACGGGTTCTATCGAACGATCAAGACGCACGACATCTCGATGTGCGGGTACGGTCCCGTGATTGCAATGATGACCGCGATCGAGTCCGCGAGGCCGGAGTTCATCGCGTACGGTTCCTCGGGCGACGTCGCGCCGATGCGGGACGTCGTCGGGTACGCGGCGATCGCGATGCGACGCTGACTCGGTCAATTCGTTTTCGTCTTCAATCCACCGCCCTCTGATTTTCATCGGGAATAACGGGGGCGACACTATCATGCCTACACGGCCTCTGAGCGACGCCGCGCGACTATGCCGGTCGTCACGATGTCGGAAATTCGGGCGGCCCTCCGCGTGACGGTCGGTCGGCGGGGGATGTCGGAGGAGGACATCAGCGCGCTCGCGGACTACCTGATATCGTTCTTCGGATTTGACACAGAAGTGATCGACAACCGCCTCGACGTCGACGACCGCGACGTGTTCTACATGCTCGAGGAGGCCGGCCTCCTCACGACGCGCCAGGAGGAGGTCCACATCAAGAAGGGCAAGCTGTGGAGGATTCACTACTGGGTCCTCCGCACGGAACGGATCAAAGACCTCGCAGCCCGAACGTCGAACCGTCGTGACGAGGCCGTGTTCGGCGTGTACGACGGCCTCCCCGAAGAGGCGTGGGCCCGCACGCCGCTCCCGAAGTGACGACGACCTCGTTGTAGCGGTCCGGAATAGGTCTTTATAGCGCGGGACTTTCTGAGAGGTGCCCATGGTCGATTGGCTCGACCCGCTCCTCCCGTGGATCTACGGGTTCACTGCAATCGCGCTGTGGACCCTCGGGGTTTACGTCCTCAACCGGAGGGGCACACTCGCGAAGTACAACCTTGTCCCGATGGGTCCCCTCCTCATGGTGAAAACGGTCCGGGGGCGGGACTTCATCGACCGGAGTGCGCGGTTCCGGCGCACGTGGCGCGTGTTCGGGGACCTTTCAATCGTAATCGTCGCGCTCACGATGATCGGCATCACCGCCCTCCTCGTCTGGGAGGCGACTCTTGTGCGGCTCATTCCCCGGGACCGCGCGCCATCGCCGGAGTTGCTCCTAGGAATCCCGGGCCTGAACCCGATCATCCCGCTGTGGTACGGCATCCTCGCGCTCGCGATCGCAGTCGGGTTGCACGAGCTGATGCATGGGATCCTCTCGCGCGTCGCAAAGGTGAAGGTCGAGAGCCTGGGTCTCCTCTTCCTGATCGTTCCGATCGGCGCGTTCGTCGAACCCGCAGAGGCGGAGTTGAGGGCGCTGCCGCGGCGGGAGCGGGCCCGCATCTACTCCGTGGGCGCCTCGATCAACATGCTCCTCGCGGTCTTCTTCGGGTTCCTGTTCAGCACGATGATGCTCTCCGCGCAGCCTGCGCAACCCGGCGTTGGTGTCGTCGCATACTCGATTACGAACAGCCCGGCGGAAGTTGCGGGCATCCCTGTCGGAAGCATCCTAACGCACGTCGGCGCCGCCCCGGTCGTGACCTCCGCAGATCTGCGGCAGGCGTTGGACGCGTTCGCTCCGGGAGACGCCACCGTGGTGACATGGTGGAAGGACGGTGCCTCGCAAACGGCGCCCGTCCGGCTTGGCGACGACGGCACGGGACGCTCGATTCTCGGAATCCGGGCGATCGAGACCCGCACGTCGATCTACCATCCGTTCACGGACCTCGAGGCGAACGGCGGCTTCACGGGCGCGCTCCTCCTTTTCATCTCCCTCCCGTTCTCCGGGTATTCGCCCCTCCAGGCCCCGATTACGGACTTCTACGTGATCACAGGCCCGTGGGCGGGCGTGCCCACCTCCGTGTTCTACGTTCTCGCGAACATCCTGTACTGGCTCTTCTGGATCAACCTCATGCTCGGCGCGACGAACGCGCTGCCCGCGGTCCCGCTCGATGGCGGGTATGTGTTCAAGGACGGCATCGAGGCGCTTCTCCTCCGGGTCCGCGGGGGCCTCGAGCCGAGCCGTCGGGAGGCGATCGTGCGGCGGGTGAGCCACGCGTTCGCGTTCTTGATCCTCGCGTTGATTTTGTGGCAGATTATCGGCCCGCGGCTCTAGGCCCGCGGTTTCTCGCGAGGCGGACTACGTTCGGGCCCCCGCGCCAATGATCCCGAGGGCCCCGCCGACCGCGACGAGGACGGCATCGAGGGAAATCGAGCGCGTGACGATCATGATCGCGATGCCGATGACGAGGGTCGCGAGCCCGCCCGTGCTCATTCTGCCCCGATACAGGTACACGCCACCGAGGATTGCCGCGACGCCGAGGATCCCCTCGACGGCGCGCTCCGCGATCGCACTGAGGTCGAGGTTCCCGCTTCGCGGGAGGTTCAGGGCGCCCGCGAGGACGAGGATCCCGCCGATGAGGGCGAGAAGGAATCCGAGGATGGCGAGGAATCGCTTCTCGGACATCGCCCTGTGTGAGAAGCCGGGTCTACTTCACGCTTTCGGGCGCTCAGCCTTTCTCAAGGCCTGCGAGCGCGAAGACGCCCTTGGGATCTCCGTGGAAGGCATCGCGTCCGCGGTACATCCGAAGGGTTCGGAACGCGATGTCGAGCCGCAGTTCCGACGCCATCCGCGCGTGATGTTCGTTTCGTGTCGGGACCGTGAACGCGATTCGCGTGGGCCCAAGGCGGCCGAGAATCGTATGGAGGAGATCGCCCGCGGCTTCCGGGGTCTCGGGGTCGACGACCCATGGCCCGATCTCCGCGGATCCGTCGCCCGCGTTCGCGACGATGTACCCGCTAATCCCGCGATCGTCGCGCGCGACGAGGAACTGCGACGGGAACTCGTGGTGCAGACGGCCAAGGAGAGCATTGCGTCGCGTGCCGAAGTACGCGGCATCGAAGTCCGCGATCTCCGGGACCTCTGCGTGAATGGCGGGACGGACGTTCGTGGACGTGGATCCCGCACTCGCCACACTTCCGTGGTAGCGGACGTTCTCGTATTCCCCGCGGAACCCAAGTCGTTCGTAAAACGGGATCACGTGGAGGTACGCATTGAGTCGCACGGTTTCCACGCCTTTCCGATCGAGGTACTCGAGGGCCCGCGCCATCAAGGCCTCGCCGACGTGCTTGCCGCGGACGTCCGGGTGGACGATCACGGCGCCGAGGAACGCGAGGGGACCGTACGTGGTCGTGCACGTGATGCCGACGCGCTTCCCGCCAACCGTCGCGACAAAGCAGCCCTCCGGCTCGAGGGCCCTGAGACGCTCGAAGTCCGCCTTCGCGTAGCCCCAGGTCTCGAGGTCCGTGAGGCGAATCGCCCAGGCTATGTCCCGCCGGGTGAGGGTTCGGACTTGTGCTCCCGCCATCGCGCCACCCGCGCCTGCAGCTCTTCCGCCTCGTCGCACTCGTGGGCGCCGTACGTGACGAACCGCTCGTCCTTCCGGGCGTGCTTGTACATGCACGGCCCGTACTCGTCGTCCTCCTGGCCGTACCACTTGTCGCAGTCCTTGCACATGTGGGGCCGGAGCAGCTGTCTCTGGAGTTCCTCGACTACATTCCCCAAAACGGATCCGTCCTCCTCTTGATCGTCGCGATCTGCTCGAGCACCTCGCGCTCATCCGGGTTCAGCTCCGCGTCTCGGAGCGTGCGGGCGTCTTCCTCGGAAAGCTCGACGAGCAGGACGTCGCCCCCCTTGACTTGGCGGCCGACGGTGATCCCATCCACCGCGATCGCGACTTCCTTGCCCGCGATCGCCTCCGTGACGACCTCCTCCCCGCTCCGAACGGAGCGGACTCGCCCGATTCGCTTGCCGTCGTCCCGCATGAGCGGCATCCCGGGCCGGATTCGCCCCGCGAGGACGCGGATGCCGAAGATCGCGGGCTTGCTCGCGCGGAAGACGTACTCCGGCAGGAACAGGATCTTTGCGGGGTACGGCCGCTCGAGCCGCTTCGCGGCCTCGATTTCCGTCTTCCGTTGTTCGACCCGGGCCTTGTACTCCTCGAGGAGGCGGTAGATCACATCGCCCTCGATCACCTTGAGGTCCTTGTTCTTCAGGAGCTCCTCCCGCGCGTCGTCGAGAACGCGGACATTGAACGCGAGGATCACTTTATGGAGCGGGTCGGGGATCGTCGCGGCATCGACGACGTCCCGCCGTGACACGGGCCCGACGCGCGCGATCTTGATCGGCGTTTCCGCCTGCTTGCACTCGTATGCGATCGCTTCAAGGGAGCCGAGGGCGTCCGCCTTTACGAGGATCCCGGTCTCCGAGGTCTCGATCTTCGGGAGAGTCTCTGCCGCGACGGCCTCGACGACCGCCTTCAAGTTCCCCTTCACCTCCCGGAGCGGCGCGCCCGCGAGGGCGCCCTCGAGGCCGCTCGCCGCGATCTTCACGCCCGCCGCGGCGGTGACCTTGTCGACGGAGTCGAAGCGGTCCTGCGGGTCCCGAATCTCGTTGAGGGGCTTCGGCTTCAGGAGCGCCTTCACTTTCGTGACGATCGGCTTTCCCGCGGACCCGAGGACGAGGGTGTCCCCGAGGCTCAGCGCCCCGCGGTACACGATGGCGTCGATCGTGAGGCCGAGCCCCTTCTCCTCCTTGACCTCGAGGATCGTCCCCTCCGCGGGCCCCTCGGGGACCTTCAGGTCCGCCTCGAGAAAGCGCTGCGCGAGCCCGATGAGGACGAGAAGGAGCTCCGGGATCCCGACCCCGTGCTTCGCGCTCGTCGGTACGACCGCGACGGTCGTCGCGAAGTCCTCGATCCTGTCGTACCGCTCCGCGGAGAACCCGTTCTGGAATAGGCTCCCCACGAGCTCGTACAGGCGCTTGTCGAGTTCCTCGCGGACGCTCTCGTGCTGGTTCCCGTGCGCGACTCCGAACGGCACGTTCATCTCCTTTCGCCATCCGGGGACCATGTCGATCTTGTTCGCGGCGACGAGGAACGGCGTCTTGTACCGCCTCAGGATGTTGATCGACTCGACGGTCTGCGGGCGGAACCCCTCGTTGAGGTCGACGACGAGGACCGCGAGGTCTGCGAGTGCCCCACCCCGCGCGCGCAACGTCGTAAACGCGACGTGGCCCGGGGTGTCGATGAAGAGAAGGCCGGGGATCTTAAACGACTTCCCGGCCATAAGGTCCCCGCAGATCGAACGGATCGCCTCGATCGGCACCTCCGTCGCGCCGATGTGCTGCGTAATGCCGCCCGCCTCCCGCGCGACGACGCTCGTCCCTCGGATCTGGTCGAGGAGGGACGACTTCCCGTGGTCGACGTGTCCCAGGACAGACACAATCGGCTGCCGGATGTAGGCCATGCGGGCGTTCGTAGCGGGCGGACCGTATTAGAAGTTGCGCGTGGCGACGTTTCATGCGGCACCGACGACCCAAAGGAGAGACGAAATCCAAATCGGAAGGCCCCCACGACGATCGCCCACGTATGAATCAGGGTGTCTCCGTAGTCGAAGAGCGCGACCCGGATGTCCGGACATCGCAGGCGCGGCCGTCGTCACTCGTACAGCGACCCCTCGTCGATTCGCGTGTACGAGAGGAGCTCCTCTGGCCGGAAGAACAGCGAGATCTCCCGTTTCGAGCTCTCAAGGGAGTCCGAGCCGTGGATCAGGTTCCGGCCGATATCGAGCCCGAAGTCCCCGCGGATCGTGCCGGGCTCCGCCTCTGCGGAGTTCGTCTTCCCCATCATCTTCCGCACGACGGCAACGGCGTTGTCGCCCTCGAGGACCATTGCGACGACGGGGTCCGCCGTGACGTACTTCACAAGACCCTCGAAGAACGGCTTCCCTTTGTGTTCGAAGTAGTACGTCTCGGCGAGCTGTCGAGAGACCTTCATCATCTTGAGTCCGACGACCTTCAGCCCGCGGTGCTCGAACCGGCCAAGGATCGGACCGACGAGGCCTCGTTGGACAGCGTCCGGTTTCAGGAGGACGAACGTCCGCTCGCGGGCCATGCTAGCCTCCCTTCTTCCTCTTCGCGGGCGCGGCCTCGACCGGGGCCTCCCCGCCGCCACGGCGTCCCTTCATCCGCTTCGATTCCTCGTCGAGCCATCGCTTCAGGGTGTTCCGCCCCTGCGTCGTTACGAGGAACGCGATGAACTCCTGGAGCTCGACCTTCTCAATGTTCTTCCCGCCATGCTTCTTCCGGTACCACGGCGTGATCTGGACCTTGAGCGTCTCGGAGTGCGCGAACCGGCTGAAGTAGGCCTCGCCCTCCGCGCGGGGAAGGTCGGGCCCGAGGCGGTGATCGATGAGGTCGATCACGTCCGCCGGGATCGCCTTGCCTTTCGGCGCCTCGACGTCGAGCAGTGCTTCCGTGCCCGGCTCGGCTATCGCCTCCTCCGTGACGGGCACTCCCGTAGGCGCCTCCTCGGTGACGAGTCCCTTCGCGCGTCGGTAGGGCTTCGTCCACGGCGTCCACCGCGGGACGCGGCCGAGGCGGAGCAGGTTCCGCTCGCACTTGCTCGAGCAGAAGAAGTGAATCGTCCCGTCCCGGCGGACGAACATCTTCCCCGTTCCCGGCTCGATGTCCTCGCCGCAGAACGAGCACGTTCGCGTCAGGGGCATGTCCCTCGGCTCACCTCACGCTGAGCTTGCGGGCCTCGCGGGCCGTTTCCCGGAGGACGAGGACGTCGCCGACCGCAATGGCGCCCTTCACGTTTCGCGTGATGATGCGGCCCTTGTCCGGGCCCGAGCGGACGCGGACCTTGACCTGGGTCGCCTCGCCCGTCATCCCCGTCCGGCCGACGATCTCGACGACCTCTGCCTCGAAGCCTTCTTCGTCTGCCATCGCCGTTCCCTTATTTCTTTAGGGCCCGAAGCCTGGTCGCGAGGTCGTCCATCATCGGCTTCGCCTTGCCGCCGTCGACGATCGCGACGCTCGCGGTGGCCTTGCCGAGGCCCGACGCGACGCCGAGCTCCTGCTTCGAGGGGACGTAGCTGTACGCGATGCCCTTCTCCTCGCAGAGGAGGGGCATGTGCGCGAGGATCTCCTCCGGCTGCACGTCCTCCGCCATCACGACGAACTGGGCCTCGCCGCGCTCGACGAGCTTCGTGACCTCGTTCGTCCCTTTGCGGATCTTTCCGCTTTCGCGCGCGATCTCGACGACCTGGTATGTCTTGTCCGTGAGCTCCTTTGGGACCTCGAACCGGACGTAGATAGGCTTCGCCATGGGAGACCTCCTTCAGTTCTTCCGAACTTCACGATTCATCGGGCTCTTCGAGAAGAGCGGCCGTCGAGAGGTGGCAACGTATTAAGGCTTTGCGTGGTCGAACGCGACGATATCGATCCACGCCATCCTCGACGAGGAGTACTTTCGGCCATCCCCCATCCTTAGATTGAGGCTTTCCAGCTGTATGCCCAATTGGGCATAAGGCATGTCGCAACGGTCTCCATCGATTCGCCGCGTGAGGCGCCAGAGACGCGGGGCCATGGCGGGGTACATTGTAACTTGGGACGTCGACAGCCGCGATTC
>Ga0209619_10000385_pt1 | contig 30827 bp, 29 predicted proteins | sample Rifsed16ft3_FD_184011 | JGI IMG/M metagenome (GOLD analysis project Ga0209619, IMG submission 184011) | Soil microbial communities from Rifle, Colorado, USA - sediment 16ft 3 (version 2) | ecosystem: Environmental > Terrestrial > Deep subsurface > Rock core/Sediment | place: Rifle, Colorado... | reverse complement strand
CCCGCCGCAGCGGGCGCGGCGAGATGCTTTTTCAAACCATGGTAGAAATACTTCGCCATATTCTCCGCCGAGGGATTTTCCACGTCAAAGGGCGGAACCTCATTCATGAATTTATGATCGAGGGCCTGGATCAAGTCGCGCACAATCTTTCTCAGGTCGTGGAAATCGTAGAGCAGGCCGATGGAGTCGAGCACCTTGCCTTCAAGCGTCACGCGCACCTTGTAATTGTGCCCGTGGACGTTTTCGCACTTTCCCTTGTAGCCGCGCAAGGCATGGCCGGCGGCGAATGACTCTTCTACCGTGATCTCAAACATGCGGCTTCCTCTGGCTTACCTGGGTGCGCGGGCACCGTCCGCCGGGGCCGGCGGCCAATGTGCCTCAAAGCCTTGCATCCGGGAGACGGAAACAACACCTCCCTGCCCGCGGCAAACGGGCCTGCATCACCCGCTCCCTCCCCCTCAGGAACCATGCATGAACTTCATGACATCGCCCAAATGGCTCGTGACGCGATAGTCGGGCAGACTTTCCAGGAAAATCTTACCATAGGGCATGCGCTGGATGCGATTGTCGAGGACGGCCAGGATGCCGCGGTCGGTTTGAGCGCGAATTAACCGGCCAAACCCCTGCTTCAGCGCCAGAACCGCCTCCGGAATCTGGTACTCGACAAAGGCGTTGCGACCCTCTTCGGCAATCGCCCGGATGCGAGCCGCCACCACCGGATCGCTCGGCACCGCAAACGGCAAGCGGTCAATGATGACGCAAGAGAGCTGCGGCCCCTGCACGTCCACTCCTTGCCAAAAGCTCGCCGTGGCAAACAGCACCGCGTGGGGCGTCTTGCGAAAGCGTTCGAGGAGCCGGTGCTTCGGCGCGGAGCCCTGCAAGAGCAGCGGAAAACCCACTTCCGAGCGCACGCGGCGGTAGAGTTCGTTCATCTGCTGATAGCTGGTAAAGAGCACAAACGCCCGGCCCCGGGAAATCTCCAGCAGCCGGGCAATTTCGGCCGTCGCGCGTTCGAGAAACCCCGGGTGGCGGACATCCGGGAGCTCCGAAGGCACGTAGAGGATCGCCTGCCGGCGAAAATCAAAATGCGAGGGCAAGACGTGTTCTTTGGCAAACCGCAGCCCGAGGCGAGACTTCAAGAAATCAAATCTTCCGCCCACGGCAAGCGTCGCCGAGGTCAGCAGGATGGTGTCAAATTTTTCAAACAGCCGCTCGCGCAGAATTTCCGAGACGTCAATGGGCGTCGCTTGCAGGAAGATGCCGCGGCCGCGCCGCTCAAACCAGTACACGTAGTTCCGTTCCTTGGATTCCAGCACAAACTCCAGCTCGTCACGCAATTCCCTGGCCCGCTCGATGAGCCGGAAAACCTCTTCGGGCTTTTCAGAAAGTCCGGCCAGCTCGGTGGCGAGCCGCTGGAGGGAGTGGCCGAGGGAGTGGTAGGGGTCGTGGTGGCGGTCGAGGAAATCATCGCGCTCTTCGAAGGCAAAGCGCCCCTCTTTATCCGGAAAGAGATCAAAGAAGGCGCGGGAGCGGTCGCGCAGGGTGTGCAGCACGCGCAGGATGGGCTCGTTGATGAGCGCTTTGAGCTTCAAGGTGTGTTCGGTGTCGCGCACCAGCTCTTCCACCCGGTAGTTGCTCGCCTCGATGCCGAAATACCGGCTGGCGACGTCCTCGATCTCGTGCGCCTCGTCGAAGATGATGGCCGAATATTCCGGAATAATGCCGCCGAAATCGTCCTGGCGCACGGCCAGGTCGGCGAAGAAAAGATGGTGGTTGACAATGACGATGTCCGACTCAAGCGCCCGGCGATGCATCAGGGTCAAAAAACATCGCTCGAACTGCCGGCATTTTTTGCCGGTGCAGGTGTCGCGTCGCGCGTCCATCTTGGACCAGAGCTCGCTTTCGTCCGGCAATTCGACGAGCTCGGCGCGGTCGCCCGTCTCGGTTTCCTTTTCCCATTCGCGGATGCGGGCAAGCTGGTCCACCTCATCGAGTCCCTTGAGGATCGGTTGCGTCTCCAGGTCATAGAGTTTTTGCCGGCAAAGAAAGTTGTTCCGCCCCTTCATGTAGCTGACCTTGATCTCCGGAGCGAAGTGCCGGCGGAGAAAGGGCACGTCCTTGTAAAAGAGTTGCTCTTGAAGGTTCTTGGTGCCGGTGGAAATCACCACCCGGCGGCCGGCGCGAATGGCCGGGACAAGATACGCCAGCGTTTTCCCGGTGCCCGTCCCCGCCTCGGCAATGATGTGCTGCTTTTTTTGAAAAGCTTCCTCAATCGCCTCGGCCATTTCAATCTGGCTCCGGCGGAATTCGTAGTGGGGGAGGCATTTGGCCAGCGCGCCGTGAGCGCCGAAAACGGCCTCCATCGTCCCGGCAAGTCGGGACGCCGGAGTCAGAGAGGTTTCTCGCTTCCTCATCCTATTTTCTTTGCCTTGTGGGCCTTGTGGGCTTTCCGAGCGCGCCGGGCGCGCTTCCGGTTTCGGGCACTCTCAAGGATCTTTTCGAGCCGCTGCCGGGCCATTTTTTGGCGACCGCTCCGGAGCATGCGAAGGATGTCCGAGCCGGCCAGGCGGTGAAACGTCCTGGCGCGCAGCTCGCCTGAGGAAACGCGTTCCAAAAGCCGTTTGCGCGCGGCCTGCATCCAGCGCAAGAATTGAGCATACTCTACCCCGTACCGCTTTTCGAGTTGCTGGCGGAGCTTTTGCGCCAGCGCCGGGCTCGCGCCGCCGGTGGAGATGGCAATCTGCAAATCGCCGCGGGCGAGCGAGGCTGGAACGATCAAGCTCGAATGCTCCGGCGCGTCCACCACGTTGCAGAGAACGTTGCGCCGGGCCGCATCCTCAGCCACTCGCTTTTGGGTGAACGGGCGGTTGGTGGCCGCAACCACCAGAAACACACCATCGAGGTCGAGGTGCTCATAGGGCCCGCGCCGGTAGGCGATGCGGCCTTGATGCGCCATGCGGGCCAGTGCCGGCGTCAGATCGGGGCTCGCAACATAGACCTTGGCGCCGGCCTGGAGCAGCGCGCGCACCTTGCGTTCGGCCACCTTGCCTCCGCCAATCACGGCACACCTCTTGCCGCGCAAATCCAAAAATGCGGGGTAATAGCGCATGGAGTCAGCGAATCGCCCGGAGCACGCCCCGAAAGAATCGGGGCACGCGGGCCCCGACGTGTCGGGGCGGGCAAAGTGTACCACAACAGCCAGAGCAGTTTTGAAATCCCCCACTCGGTCTCCGCAGAAAGTGAGTCGCCATTGCGGCGCGCCGAGCCCTCGGGCACCTGTCCGGGGGAGGCTCGGATGGAACTCGGTGGCCGGCGCCACCGGGCTCAGCGCACGAGCGCGAGGGCTGCGAGAGCGTGTGTGACGAGCCACCAATTGGAGATTGCGTATAGAATAGAAGTTTGGCCTGAGCACAGGAATCTCGCTATGTCCCCATCCAGCAAAACAGAAGCAGGTGCCCTTCCCCTGGTGGTTATTGTCGGTCGGCCCAATGTCGGAAAGTCTGCGCTCTTCAACCGCATCGCTGGCCGGCGACGAGCGATTGTCACCAATGAGCCGGGCATCACCCGCGACCGCATCTATGGCCAGGCGAACTGGCAAGGCCGTCCCTTTGAGGTGGTGGACACCGGCGGAATTGTTCCCGATGAAAAGGCGGGCCTCGCCGCCGAAATCCTGGCTCAAGCTCGCGTGGCCTTCGAGCAGGCCGCCGGGATCATTCTCGTCGTGGACGCACGGGCCGGCGTTCTGCCGGTGGATGCCGACCTGGCACGCATGTTGAGGAAGCTCGGCAAGCCCGTCGTGGTCGCCGCGAACAAGGTGGATACGCCGCAACAGGTCTCGCTCGCTCACGCCTTCCATGAGCTTGGCCTCCCGGATGTTTTTCCCGTCTCGGCCGAACACGGCCTGGGAGTGGACGATTTGCTCGATGTCGTGACAGCCAACTTTCCGCAGCGGGAAGAAGCGGCTGAGGAACCCACCGTGCGCGTGGCCATCATCGGCCGGCCTAACGTCGGAAAATCCACGCTGCTCAATCGCCTGGTGGGCGAAGAGCGCGTGATTGTAGCGCCGGAACCCGGCACTACGCGCGATGCGGTGGATACGCTGCTTCGGCGGGACGGCCGGCTCTATCGCCTTATTGACACGGCTGGCATCCGTCGCAAGGGCAAAACCGAACTGCTGGCCGAAAAGTTGAGCGTGGTGATGGCGCGAAAATATCTCGAGCAGGCCGACGTGGCCCTGCTCGTGCTCGACGCCACCGAGGGGGTGACCAAACCGGACGCCACCATCGCCGGATACGCTCACGAATCCGGCCGATCGGTGATCCTGGTGATGAACAAATGGGATGCGGTGAAAAAAGATTCCCGCACAACAAGAAAATTCGAAGAAGCGGTGCGCTACCGGTGCAAGTTTCTGGAGTACGCCCCGCTCGTTTTCATCTCCGCGCTAACCGGCCAAAGAGTGGACAAACTCTTCCCGGTCATTGACCAGGTGGCCGAAGCTCGCCGGCGCCGTGTCTCGACCGGCGAACTGAACCGCTTCCTGGCCAAGACGGATTTTGACCGCGCCACCAGCCCCTCAGCGCGTCCCGTGAAAATCCTCTACATGACACAGGCTGCCATTGCCCCGCCCACGTTCGTCCTCTTTACCAACCAGTCGCGGCCGCTCCATTTTTCTTACGCGCGGTTTCTCGAGAATCGCATCCGCGAAGCCTTCGATTTCACCGGCACGCCCATCCGCTTCCGGCAACGCCTACGCCGGTAGGCCGAACATCGCCGAGCCCCCAGGCACCAGCCTGGGGGGTACGAAGGCCCGGTGGCAGGTGCCACCGGGCTCAGCGTCAGATGGGTCGAAGGGTCAGGGCACGGTTTTAACCGTGCCGTAGCGAGGGAATAGGGAATAGTGTTGTTGACCTTTAGGCCCTGAGGCCAGAAGCCCCAGCGGCTAAAGCCGAACAGTGATGGCCCCTGAACGTCAGGGCTGAAGCCCCGACCTGACGAAAAGCCCGCGCGGTATTAGACCGCGCCGAGCCCCCAGGCACCTGCCTGGGGGCCGAGGGAGCAAGAACCCCAACACAACGGCAGAGAACAACCAAGCCAGGGCCCTACAACTTCCGGTCAAACGTCAGGTTTTGGAGCATTTCATCGAGTTGCTTCTGAGCGGTGGCGCGGGCGTCTTCGAGCCGGGCACGTTCGGCCCGCAGCGCTCCGAGGCGGTTTTCCTGCTGCTCGAGTTGACGGATATAGCGCAAGCGGAGGTTTGCTTCGTCAGGCGTCTGCCCCAGGCGCTGGAGGTTTCCGCGGACGCGCTCCTGGTCGCGGAAGATTTCGTTCTGCTCAGCTTCGAGCCGCGCAATCTTCTTGTTCAAGTCGTCAATCTCATTCTTCTTGGCCACGATGCGTCCAAGCGCCCGCTCGATTTCCGCGTCAATGGTCTTCTGCCGCACCCAGAGAGCGATTTGCTCGGGCGTGATATTCGCGAGCGCATAGGTCGTCTGCTGGGGATTCTCCTCGCGCACAGCAAACTCGGTGGTGGTCTTGGGCTTGGCCTCGATGCGGAAGCGATGGAAAGTAGCGCTTGATTCGGCCGCCGCCGGAGTTTCGACCAGCGTCCAGTTGGGGCGCACCGGGTGCTCGACGACTACCGTGCGCGGCTTCTCGTCATTGTTGCGGATGGTGTAGGTCTTCTTCTCCACAACTTTCGTGTGGAATCGCATCACACCTTTGAGGATTTCCACTCGCTCGACGCGCTCGCGATCGGTGCCGCGGTTGGTGCTCACCTCGACGCCCAGATCGAGCGCATAGCTCAGCAGGCGGCGCTCCTGCGGGTTGATCGTTTCCGTCAAACCTTCGCCCGCAAAGGCGCTCGAATCAATCACCGTGAACGAGCCGGCGTCGAGCGTCAGGCTGCTCGCATTCTTGAGCCAAACAGCCAGCCACGGCCGGCGCTCTCTTGTGGCTTCGTTGTAAAGCGACACCTTCTCGCCCTCGACTTCGGTGTGAATGATAGGCAGCAGCGCCGACTGGTTGCGCCGAATGGTCACCGGCTGTCGCAGCTTGTATTCGAACTGCTCGCCGAGCGCCTGCGCCCGCGCTGCCTCGGGGGCCGCCTGACGCATCACGTCACCCAGGCGCCCACCGGCGATCCCAGCCGACAGGGCCGCTGGAGCCTCGGCCGCCATCTTCATTGCCCTGTCCCGCCGCGCTTCCTTTGCTTCATCGGCTTCCTGAGCAGCCTCAGCAGGAGCGGGTTTCGCTGTAGGTAGCGGCTCTTCCAAGGTGGCTTCATGCGTTTGGGGCGTCACTTGGAAACCCTCGGGCAGAGGGACGACCGGCCGGCGGGCGTAGAGCGGCTGGGAGAGGTTCTGCACAAAGCTCACCGGGGCGCCGGCCACGAGCGACAGCTCCACCTGCTCCCAGTCCATCGGCGTGGTGTTATCCACGATGGCCCAGCCCTGGAGGAGCGGTTTCTGCTTTTCGTCGAGCACGATGCGGTAGGTAGTCTTCCAGATGGGCGCCTCCGAGGTATAGCTGACGTAGAGCTTGCGGGCACCCGAGCCGGTGGTCTGGATCTTCAGCCGGCGGACGTCGCGCTGGTGCGCCGAATCGAGCAGGTCGAGGTAGCGGCCGACGTCGCTCGCGAGTTCCCTTTCCACCAGCCGCAGCGCCCCGGCCGACTCCAGTTCCACCACTCGCACTTCTCCAGCCGCCGTGAAAATCGCCAACTGCACCACCTGGGTCGTTGCCCCCGGCCCAGTGGAACGGGTTCTCAGCTCGGCGCCCATCAGCTTGCCGGTGACCGGCCCGCCCGGGGCGCGAATCTCGACTTCAGTGCCGCGTATTTGGTTCAGAAAATCCACTAGACCTTGGGCCGAACCCAGGTTGATGGGCAGTTCGGCCAGCCGCCGGCCGAGCGGCGCAGTCGAATCGTACGTCACTCCCGCCACCTGTCCCCGCCCGAGGTCAATCACTGTGAGTGACTTCAGCACGTCGTTCAATTGCGCGCTGGGCAGCACAATTTCTACTGACTGCGCCTCGCGCACCTCGCCCAGGTGCTCGAAGTAGCCCATGCCGTTTTTGTACAGGACTACTTTGCGCACCGGTAGCGGCACCGGTTCCTGGGCCGCCCCCAGCAACGGGAAAAACAAGAAAACAATCCCTATCAATGCCACGGACTTACGCATTATCCTCCTCCGTTCCACCGTGCTTCTCTCCACGTAACGGTTCACCGTAAACGGACACCAACTCCCCCTCGGCGGGTTTCACGATTCGATGCAAAAAAGAATCGAGCGTGGGACCCGAGCCGCTTGTGTCGCCCAAGCCCCTCGAACCCGGATTTGCCATTTGACAACGAATGAAGGGGAAGGTCAACGCCCGTCGCCGACGACAACGAGTCATACAGATTGAAACGTGTACCCAACCCTAGCCCCGAGGCTCCCACCTCGGGGACTTTGATTCTTCCGCGTCCCCGAGGCAGGTGTCCTTCGGCTGCGCTCAGGGCAGGCAGGACAAGCCTGGGGGCTCGGCGCACGTGCCGGGGACTCGGCACAGGTCACTTTTCTCCTTGACCTGTCCCATTCCCGATGTTACCGTTCCGCCGATTTCCCGAAACAAGTTACCAATTTTCTTTAGCGCGTTCTCTTCCAGCTCCGGCCCTGGGCCACGATCTGATTGGTTTGTTAGTTGAAGTTCAAAATGCGGGGGGAATATCGCTTCCCCTTCTTCAGGAGGGCAATGAAATGAACACAGGCCGCTTCTTCGGGGCTGCCCTTGGTGTATGGATTGTTCGAGTGGCGCTCAACTGGACGTTCTACACGCAGGTTGTGGGGAACGAGTTCAAGCAGATTACGGATGCCCATCCGGGCATGTTTCGCGAGGTCATTCCCGCTTACATTATGACCGACCTGATTTTCGCGCTTGCCTTTGCATTCCTGTTCGTCAAGGTTGGCGCGGCGATGGGAGGCGGAGCAAAGGCGGGCGTGAAACTCGGCATTTACGTTGCGATACTCTCTTCTGTGGTGTGTATCCTATACCAGTTCTACAGCGTGACGTATCTGTCTGTTGGCCTAGCTGTCACGGACGCGATTTTCCAGGTGATTGCACATGGAATCGAAGGGGCAATCGCCGGGCTGATTTACAGAACATAGGCAGAGAGCAGAACGACCGGCGTCGTTTGCAACCCAGCCAGTCCGTTGTCTTATTTGAGGATCAGTGCGCCCTTCCAGGAGAGCTTTGCGTTCGCTTTCTTGACCCTGAGTGACCGGGCGACTAAGATAAGCCCACCATGGGTCGCAATGGCGGATCGCTTCCGGCGGGGAAAGCCTTCTTCAAAATCGGCGAGGTGAGCCAGTTGACCGCCGTCGAACCCTATGTCCTTCGCTACTGGGAAACGGAGTTCAAGAAGCTGGCCCCGGTCAAGAGCGAGCGGGGCCAGCGGCTCTACCGTCCCCAGGACGTCCAGACCGTGCTCGAAATCAAGCGCTTGCTCTATCAGGAAGGCTACACGATCGCCGGCGCCCGCAAAGCGCTGGCGGACAGCCGCCGGCCGGTCGTTGAAAAACCTGCCGCCGGCAGCCAAGAGGAGCTGCTTCACTACTTGCGCAACGAACTTGCCGCCATCTTGACTCTGCTGTCCAAAAGGTGATAGCTTCTATTGCCAAGGCGGGGCGTCCAGCGACCCACTTGGCGCCCCGGCTTTTTTTCTGCCCGCCCCGCTGAAGGTGGGCTGGCCGAAGCGCCCGCTGCTCGACCCGACCTTCCCTGTCCCGCAGAGCGGGATGCCACGACCCCGCGGGTAAGACTTGGAAGGAGTAGAACGCGCCGAAGCGTCCCGAAGGTTCGGGAAGCCCGAAGGTTTGAGAGGAATGTTGGATGCGTCAGATTCTGGTCAGCAACGATGACGGAGTGCAGTCTGCCGGACTGAAGGCGCTGGTACGCGCGCTCGGCGAACTCGGCCAGGTGACGGTGGTTGCCCCCACCAAAGAGGTGAGCGCGCAGAGCCACGGGCTCTCGCTTCGCCGGCCGATTCGCTATGAGCGTGTCGCCGAGCGCACCTACGCGGTCGAGGGCACGCCGGCTGATTCTGTGATCCTCGCGCTCAACAAGATCATGAAGGCGCGGCCGGACCTGCTCGCGAGCGGGATCAACCGCGGCGGCAACATGGGTGAGAATATTTACTACTCGGGAACGGTAGCGGCCGCCGTGGAAGGAACGCTGAACGGAATCCCTTCCTTTGCGATTTCGGTGGCGCACAAGGACGGCGAGTTTGACTTCGAGCCGGCGGCGGCCTTTGCCGTCAAACTGGCCAAGCGCATCCTGGCCGAGGAGCTGCCCAAGGGCGTAACGCTCAACGTCAACGTGCCGCAGCCGTGGAACAACGGAGTGGAAATCACGCGGCAATCCAACAAGATCATCAAGAATTTGCTGGTCGAAAATACCGACCCGCGCGGGCGGCGCTACTATTGGCTCCACGAGGAGGTGGACCGCGACCGCGTCGCCCCCGGCACCGACTACGCCGCTGTCTTTGCCGGAAGCATTTCCATCACCCCGCTCGATCTCGACCGCACGAACAGGGCGGCGCTCAATCACCTGAGTCACTGGGTGGAGGAGCTGAGCCCGCGCAGCAAACGATCCTCAGCCCGCCAGGACTTGCCAGCCCAAAGCAAGTAGCCCATAATTCTGCTATAGGTTTTTCTGGACTTCCTTCGGTCGGGGCGTGGCTCAGCCTAGTTAGAGCGTCCCGACGAGTCGGGAAGGTCGGGGGTTCAACCGGAAGCAGCTACTTCCGGAGAAGGTTTGGTCGGTCGGGGCGTGGCTCAGCCTGGTTAGAGCGTCCCGACGAGTCGGGAAGGTCGGGGGTTCAACCGGAAGCAGCTACTTCCGGAGAAGGTTTGGTCGGTCGGGGCGTGGCTCAGCTTGGTTAGAGCGCCTGGTTCGGGACCAGGAGGTCGGAGGTTCAAATCCTCTCGCCCCGACCAATTCCTTCTCATAGCTTTCCTACCGGATCTGCATGGGCCTGGATTTGACAATTTCCCTGGTCTCTTGGGACTTGAGCCGAGAGAGCCGCAGGAATACTATCCTATGGGAACTCCCCTTGAACGGGAGGCTGTCAAATGCTGGGGGTCATTATTCTTGCTGTTATTGGAGCATTGCTTGTTGTGGTCTTGGCTCTATGGCTTTTCGGCGAGCGCTGGAGGCTCTTACGCCGTTCGACCAGACGCATGGTGCGTGAGGGCGGTTTCGGGCTGAATGCGTGGCATGGGTACGTCTACGGCCGATGGACCAACCAATATGTCAACCTGCTTATCCAGTCCTCCCCTCTTACTCCAACCCGCCTGGGTACGCGAAGCGCAAGGTGGTTGTCCGATCACTATCACGGCAAGGTTCTTACGCAGGAACACGCCGAGGCGATTATCGACTCGAAAAAAGACATTCCGTTACAAGACCTGGAACAGATTATCCCCTATCCGACAGCACGGAATTTAGTCCTCAAGGGCCCGCCTGACGTGGCTGTTTACGAATGCGCCTGCCGACATGCACGGGCTGAGCACTGCCAGCCAACCCGGGTGTGCATGGTGATCGGCCAGCCGTTTGTTGACTTCATTCTGGAACACAATCCGCAAAGCAGCCGCCGGCTTACCCAAGCGGAGGCACTGGTACTCCTCCATGCCGAACACGAGCGCGGGCACGTACACTCCGCATGGTTCAAAGACGCGCTCCTGAATCGCTTCTACGCTATCTGCAACTGCTGCAAGTGCTGCTGTGGCGGCATTGAAGCCATGATGAAGTACGGCATCCCGATGATGGCCTCTTCGGGCTACGTCGCCGACGTGGAGCAAGACCTTTGCAATCTTTGCGGCGCCTGTGTGGACGCGTGTCCCTTCAGCGCCCTCTCCGCGGACGACACGCGCCTCGCGAGGAGCTGGGAGCTCTGCATGGGTTGCGGGGTGTGCGTGGAAAAGTGTCCTACCGATGCCATGACGCTGGTCCGCGAGGAGAAGAAAGGAATACCCCTCGACGTGCGGGTGCTGGCCTAGCGTTTCCGTGTGTGTTTTGCTTTACAGAACAAAGTACTTGACATGAAAAAGTTTGCTTGCCATCATGGCGTCCTGCCGCAAGGCGCCGCGCCAAGAGAGGAGCGCCACCACCATGGTCAAGCGCATCGTCGCCATCGCCTTTGTCTTCGTTATGACCGCCGTGGCCTGGGCCATCCTGGGCTCGACCATTTTCTACCGAACGTATGAGACCGACTCCGCACTGAGGGGCCGGGTGGTGTCCATCTGGGGAGCGCCGCACAAACAAGGGCCCTCGACGGCTTCCTACGAACAAACCGTGCCGAAGACGGTCGAAACCATTGAGGAGGACAGGAAGATCGTCCGCAAGACCCAGGAGCGCATCGTAACGCCGCTACCGCTTGAGAGCAGCCGCGTTGACGTTGCGCTCGACCTCGAACACCGCAGGAAGGGACTGCTCTGGTACAGCACTTACAAGGTTGCCTTCGCCGGTGCTTATACCTTCCGGAACGCCAGCAACCAAGACCAGTTGGTCACCTTCACATTGAATTTCCCGACGGCGCAAGCGATCTACGACGATTTGACGCTGAGCCTCGATGACTCGCCCATGCCCATCACAAACGAGAAGACCGCCGTCCGCGTCACCTCGCGGGTGGCGGCCGGCAAAGCGGTGGTCCTGAAGGCGGCCTACCGCTCGCAGGGACTACAGAGCTGGCGCTATGACTTCGGTGGTGAAGTGGCTGAGGTGCGTGACTTCGTGCTCAAGATGAAGACGAACTTCAAGGCGATCGACTTCCCCGAGAACACGCTTTCGGCCTCGGAGAAGCGCGAAACACCGGACGGCTGGGAACTCACCTGGACTTACAAGAACCTGGTCACCGGCTTCCAGATCGGGATGACATTGCCGGAAAAGCTGCAGCCCGGGCCGCTGGCCGGGCGAATCAGCTACTTCGCTCCGATTTCGCTCTTTTTCTTCTTCTTCCTGATGTTCATCATCACGACGCTGCGCGGCATTGAACTGCATCCGATGAACTATTTCTTCCTGGCCGCGGCGTTTTTCGCATTCCACCTGTTGCTCGCCTACTTGGTGGACCACCTCTCGATCCACGCGGCATTTGCGATTTGTTCGGCCGTTTCCATCTTTCTGGTGGTGAGCTACCTGCGGCTGGTGGCGGGCATGCGTTTCGCGCTGGTGGAAGCGGGCCTCGGGCAACTCATTTACCTGGTCTTGTTCTCTTACACGTTTTTCCTCAAGGGCTACACGGGTCTGGCCGTCACCATTGGCTCGATCATCACACTGTTTGTCGTCATGCAGATGACCGGCCGCATCAGTTGGGCGGAGAAATTCGCCAGAAAACCTGCCTGAGCGCGGAGCCAACATACGCTGGAAGACCTGATGACGGTAGCTACTTGGAACCCGCATGGACGGGCTGGGCCGGGGCAATCTGGACAAGCCCGGCGGCGGGTTTCTCAAAGGAAAGGGTGTCCATGGGGCAGACGCTGACGCAGAGGCTGCGGCCGATAGGGAAGCCGGTCGCGCCACCAAGTCGCATGTGTCGTGCTGGCCTTCAGGTTTGAAGAGCCGGGATTTCGCGCATGCGAGCAAAGGCGCGGCGGAGGTGCGGGATGGTAATCGAGCCGCCCACGATGAGGGCGACGTTCAGCGCTTCGATCATCTCTTGCCGGGTCGTGCCCTCTTCGGCGGAGCGTACCAGATGGTAGGTAATGCAATCGTCGCAGCGCAGCACCGTGGAAGCCACCAGGCCGAGCAACTCTTTGATTTTGGGCGAGAGCGCGCCCGCTTCATAAGCCTGGTGATCGAGCGCAAAAAAGCGCTTCAATCCCAGGTGGCCGCAGCCCAGGATTTCCTCGTTCATCTCGGCGTGAAATTTCTGAAAATCGGCAAGTCCTCCGGATCCTTCCGAACTTCCTGGCATGTTTTCTCCTCCAAGTGGAATCTCAAACTATAAGCAGGCAGGCGGCGGTTGGCAACTCGGGCGAGACGATCGGTAGTCTCTCCGACCCCGGGAAGTTGCACGGGGCGCCACCGCATGAAGAGTGCGATGCCCCCTGCGGTCGCCGTCGTTGACTTCAATCGTTTTTGAGTCTAGTATCCAACAAGATACCTTTTTACATCTTGCCATTCAAGCGGCCCGCTCGAGGTTGCTATGGTGGGCACGACCGTTTCTCATTATCGAATACTCGAGCGACTCGGCAGCGGCGGCATGGGCGAGGTCTATCGGGCAGAAGACACCCTGCTGGGCCGGTCGGCGGCGATCAAATTCCTGCCGGAGTCTGTCGCCCAGGACAAGGATCGTCGCGAACGATTTATCCGCGAAGCGCGCGCCGCTTCTGCCCTCAACCACCCCAATATCATCACCGTGTATGAGATCGGCCAGGAGGGCGAGAACTATTTTATCGCCATGGAATACGTCCCGGGCTCGACGCTGGGGCAACTGATCGCCGCCCAAGAACTGGACTGGCAGGAGTGCCTGAAGATTGCTCGGCAGGTGGCAGAGGCCATGGCAGCCGCGCATGAGCACGGGATCGTGCACCGCGACTTGAAACCGGACAACATCATGGTCATGCCGGATGGCCGGGCGAAGATTTTGGATTTTGGCGTCGCCAAATTGCTGGAAAGCGGCTCGGGGGCCACCACGGTAACCACCGCTACCGGGATTGTCGGCACGCTTGCCTATATGTCTCCCGAGCAAGCTCTCGGCCAGCCCGCTGACCAACGAAGCGATATTTTTTCCTTCGGCAGCGTGCTCTACCACGCCTTGACTGGCCGGATGCCCTTTGCCGGCGAGAGCGCCGTCGAGGTGCATCGTGCCCTGCTCGAGAAGAACCCCGAGCCCGTCAGCCGCGCAAGTCCGAACGTGCCGCAGAAGATTTGCCGGGTGGTGGAGCGGTCGCTCGAAAAGGAGCCATCGCGGCGCTATGCTCATTTCCGCGAGGTGCGTGCCGACCTGGATGCTATCGACCGCTATCCAGAAGTCTCTCGATCCGCGGAGAAGAAATCCCTGCGGTGGGGTGCTGCGGCGGTTCTCGGAATCGCGCTGGTCGCGGCGACCGCGTGGATCCCGGCGGTGCGTGATCGGTTGCCGTGGGCGCGTCCTGCGCTGGCCGGGCCCAAAAATCTGGCGGTGCTTCCTTTTGAAGCCATTGGAGGAGGCCCGGAAGACCAGGCGTATTCAAACGGGATCACCGAAACCTTGACGGCGAAGCTGACGCAGCTCACGGCCACCCATCAGTTGCAGATCGCGCCGACGCGGGAAGTTCGCGCACGCGGGGTGATGACAGCCAGGACAACACGAAAAGAGCTGGGGGCGAGTCTCGTGGTTGAGGGTACCGTGCACCGCTCGGGGAACACGGTTCGTGTCAATTGCGTGCTGGTGGACACAGCAACGCTGCGGCAGTTGCGCGCCGAGACGATCACCGCCGATGCCTCGGATCCCTTCGCGGTGCAGGACCGCGTGGTCGTCGCCATCGTGCAAATGTTGGCTCTTGAGCTCCGGCCGCAGGAGCGGCAAATGCTGCGCGGCTCGGGCACGCACGTCGCCGGCGCCCAAGAGTACTACCTGCAGGGGCGCGGCTATCTCCTGAACTACGACAAGATCGAAAACATCGAGAACGCCATCCGCGTTTTCATGCGCGCGCTCAGCCTAGATCCGAACTATGCGCTGGCGCACGCCGGGCTTGGCGAGGCCTACTGGAAAATGTACGAGGCGCGCAGAGAATCGCAGTGGGTCGAGCAGGTGCGCCAGGCGTGTGAGCGAGCGCGGCAGCTCAACCCGGCACTCGCCCAAGTGCACATTTGCCTGGGAACAATTGCGAACAACACGGGGCATCCGGAACGCGCTGTCGCTGAGTTCGAGCAGGCGATCAAGCTCGAACCGACGAACGATGACGCCTATCGAGCACTGGGCGCTGCTTACCAAAATCTTGGCAAACCCGCCGAGGCAGACCGCACTTACCGGCAGGCCATCGAGCTGCGCCCGCATTATTGGGCGGGCTACAGCTGGCTGGGCGCGTTTTATTATCACCAGGCGCGGTACAAGGAAGCCGAGGAAATGTTCCGCCAAGTTGTGGCGCTCGTGCCCGACAGCTTCCGCGGATACTACAATCTGGGGGCTGTGCATGTTGAACAGGGACGTTATGCCGAGGCGATCGAGGTATTGGAGCGTTCGCTTGCCATCCGACCGGCGGCTACGGCCTACTCGAACCTGGGCAACGCTTACTTTTATTCGCGGCGATTTCAGGAAGCCGCCCGCGCCTTTGAGCAGGCCGTGAAGCTCGATGAACAAGATTACTTGTTCTGGTGGAACTTGGGCGACGCGTATTACTGGGCCCGGGAAAGTCGTACCCAGGCGGCGCGGGCTTACCGCCAGGCCATTTCTCTCGCCGAGGCACGATTGCATGTGAATCCTCGGGACACGTCTGCTCTCGGCGTGTTGGCCGTTTGCCACGCCATGTTGGGCCAAAAAAAAATGGCGCTGCAATATCTCCAGCGCGGACTACGGGTCGCGCCAGACGACCCGGAGCTGCGATTCAAGGCGGCGGTCGTTTACAACCAGTTCGGGGAGATCAAACCCGCGCTAGGGTGGCTGGAGAAGGCGATGGCCGCGGGCTGGTCGCCGACAAAACTGCGCGATACTCCCGACTTCGACCACCTACGCTCCCATCCGCGTTTTCAGGAATTGCTCCAGGGAAAAATGACCTAACGAAAAGGAGGAAGAACATGGCCACCCCATCGCTCGCTCTAGGAATCAAACCAGAAATCGTGAGAATTTCACTCGATGCGAAGGGCGACATCAGATGCGAGCCTGATATATTTCGAGTCAGCAAGGGAAAAAAACCGAATGTATGTGTGGTCTGGGTCTGCGATCAACCTTTCTCGGTGGACTTCGGCAGCAAAGAGAACTCGCCGTTCTACGAATCGCACTTCACCGAGAGCGAAACTTGCTCGGGCCTCGTCCGGCGCGATGTGCCAGCCAGCGGGGAGGAGAAGGTCTACAAGTACACGGTGAGGGTTGGAGGAAAGAAGCTCGATCCCGGCGGCAAGGTCGACCCGTAAACCTAGTGGGCCCGTGGGTTGGGGAAGCCAATCAGACGCTCCAATTGTGCTGCGCGGGAGTGTGTATGCTGGGTCCTCTCTGGGGAGGATCTTCTTGCGCGAAAAGGAATCGCGAGCGGGGAAATCAAGTACGGAAGGGAGCAAAGCACGCCCGGAGCAAAATCGGGTCGCAGGTGAGCAGGAGTGTCTGAAACGTTCGAGAAACAACTTTCCGGTCTCTCAGTGCCCGAAATAAGCCCACTGAAAAACCAGCACTTGGGGTCGTTGTGGCTCGGCCCGGCGGCAGGATAGGGCTTTGCCACCTTTCGCCCGCATCACGGGCAGGAGAGCCACCAGCGGATCCCGCCCCTCGTGGACGTAAGTTGTTTGGAGGCGAATCGACTGTTGGAGAACCAGTTAGGTGACGACCCGGACCCAGGACTGAACTGATGCGGAGCTCGGGCCGGCCGTGTTGTGTACTTTCCAGCGAACAGTGTAGTCCCCATAGGTAGATGCAGCGCCTCCCATGTCAAAAGGCAGAGGAGTCCGAAAGGTCGAAGCAATCGCACGCCTCCCGAATTGGGCGTGAAGCTGATCCCGTGCTAGAATGGGGTGCGTCGGGCTGTAGTGAGCTTGGCTCAGCGCGTCCCGACTCGTCGGGAAGGTCGATCGCCTCCCTTCAACCTGAATCCTGATCGCTATGCTAGAATGGGATGGCGTCGGGCCGTAGCGCAGCCTGGTTTAGCGCGCCTGCTTGGGGTGCAGGAGGTCGAGAGTTCAAATCTCTCCGGCCCGACCATCTTCCTGATCCCTTTTCCTGGCTTACTCCTGCTACAATTCCTGAAAGGATGGATGGGGACTCTCGGGCTATGGACGAGGTTGCTCGTCGGTACGTGATTCGCGGCATCGTCCAGGGAGTGGGTTTTCGCTATTTCGCTCAACGCCGCGCCGAGCAACTCGGTGTTTGCGGTTACGTCAAGAACCTTCCGGACGGCCGCGTGGAAGTCTATGCGATCGGTGCCCCGGCAAAGCTCGAGGAATTGCGGCAAGTGCTGGAAATCGGCCCGCGGTCGGCCCGCGTCAACGAAGTGGAAGAGCACGAGGCCCACGTCCAGGCGCGCTATGCCCGCTCGTTCTCCGTCGAAGGAGACTTCTGGTAGATGAACGATCTCAAGAGACTGATCCGCGAAGTTCCCGACTGGCCCAAGCCGGGAATTGTCTTCTACGACATCACCACCCTGCTGAAGGATCCCGACGGCTTTCGAAGACTGATTGATGCTCTCTCCGCGCACTACCAAGAAAAGGGAGTGGCAGTGGTGGCGGGGATTGAGGCGCGAGGATTCATCTTTGCTCCGGCGCTTGCCTATCGTCTCGGCGCCGGATTTGTTCCGGTGCGCAAGCCCAAGAAGTTGCCGTGGAGAACGGCCCGGGTGACCTATCAGCTCGAGTATGGCGAGGACTCGCTCGAAATCCACAAGGATGCGATTCAGCCGGGCGAGCGCGTGCTCGTCTGCGACGATCTGCTCGCCACCGGGGGGACAGCCTCGGCCACCGTCGAGCTCGTCCGTTCGCTCGGCGCGGAAGTGGTCGGCGTGGCCTTTGCCGTAGAACTGAACTTTCTCCAGGGGCGTTCCAAGCTCTCCGGCCTCGATGTTTTCTCACTCATCCAATATGACAGGTGAGGCAGGCGATGAAGCGTGTCTTCTCCGGCCTGGCGATTGCTTGCGCCTCCCTTCTGGCAACCGCTTTTCTTCCGGGCGAAACAACCAAGCAAGCTCTCTATCGGTCGGCAAACTTTGGCTATCAGGTCTATGTCCCGCCGGGCTGGTCGGTCAGCGAGGATCGCCTGGCGACGAGCGGCGCGGTCAAGGACAAGCCAAAGATAACGTTTATCATCCGTCCGCTGGGCAACCCGCGCCGCCTGACGCCCCGTGAACAGCTCGCTGAAATCATAGCCCGCAAGCCGGCCGGGAGCATCTTTGCCCGAACTTCCATCCTGCGCGCCGGACTGGAGGGCTTTCAGCTCGAATATGTCACGGAAACGGCCCGCGGCGCTTTTCGCACGCTGCACATCTTACTTTTCCAGGGTGAGGAAACAGAGGGCGAGAAACGCGTCTTCCGGACTTGCTATGAAATGATTTATTCGGCGCCCGAAGGCTTCTACCAGGATTTTCGCGCCGAGTTCGTGCGCTCCGTCGAATCTTTCCTCCCGCCGCCAGCCTCCAAGCGGAAGGAATGAAGAGTTTGTGTGAGGAGCCATCCCCGCCGAGCCCGGTGGCACCAGCTACCGGGTTCTTTCTTCGCCCCCCAGGCAGGTGCCCTTCGACTCCGCTCAGGACAAGCCTGGGGGCTCGGTACCCTCCAGTTCCTGCGGCGTGCCCTGACGAGACACGCGAGTTTTCATATAAACTCTGAAGCCCCGCCCTCCTGAAATCCGCTTCTCTTCACACAGGCTCTTCAGGGGAAACCCCGCGCATCTGCGGTCGCATTTTTCGTTGGCGGACGACTTCGTAGAGGATAATTCCCGCCGCCACCGAAACATTGAGCGACGAAATTTTGCCGAAGGTAGGAATCGAAACGAGGAAATCGCATTTCTTGCGGATCAACTCGTGCAGCCCGCGACCTTCGCCGCCCAGCACGAGGACGACGGAATCCTTGAGGTCCGCCTGGTCGTAGCTCTGCTCGGCCCTCTCGTCCAGTCCGATAATCCAGTAACCGGCTTCTTTTAACTCTTCGAGGGCACGGGCCAGGTTCGTTGCTCGCGCGACGGGCAAATAGGCAGTGGCCCCGGCGGAAGTCTTGGCCACCGTATCGCTCAGACCCGCCGCCCGCCGCTCCGGAATCACCACGCCATCCGCGCCCGCGCAATGGGCGGCGCGAAGGATAGCGCCGAGGTTGCGCGGGTCTTCCACCCCGTCGAGCGCCACCAGCAGCCCCGGCTTTTTCGCGCTCGCCAGAAGCTCTTCCAGGCTGCGATAGCTTTGCGCCGCGGTCAAGGCAACCACTCCCTGATGGCGAGCGTCGCCGGCGAGGCGATCGAGCTCCTCGCGCGCCACAAACCGCACCGGAATGTTCTGCCGGCGGCATGCTGCCACGATCGCCGGCACGCGTTGGCCGTGCCGCCCGCGCGCGATGGCCACGCGCTCAATCGCCTGGCCGCTTTCGAGCGCTTCCCGGACCGCGTTCACCCCATAGAGAATCGCCATGGTCACCCCAGCGCTCCGCAGAATTCGAGGACCCGCTCGCGGCAGCTCTTGATTCGCGCCGGCAGGTCCAATCGGCTTCCCTCCTCGATCAAAGGCGGAAGTTTCCTGAGCTCCGGTCCCCGGAACTGTCCGGTGAGCACAATGCGAATCGGCAGCATCAAGTCGCGCCCGGTACAATGCGTCCTGGCGCGAATCGCGCCGAGCATTTCTTCAAAGCGCGCTTCATCGGGCGCGGCTTCATTCAATATCAGGTGAGCGAATTCGCGGATCACCGGCCGGGCGCGTTGCCTCGTTACCACTTCCTGGATGTCCACTCGGGCGAGCGCGGCAGCCGCGTCGTAGCAGAAAATGGCGCGGACCCGGTCGGGCAATGCAGCGACATTTTCGAGATCGGGAAGATAGGCCGTCACGAGCGTCTCGAGCCAGCCGCGCGCCTCGCCAGGGATTTCAGCCGGCAAAAATCCCGCCCGCCGGAAAAAACCGAACGCCTCTTCGAAGATTTCGGCTGCCGGGTTGGCCTTCTTTTCCGGGTGCTCCGTGTCCGTCTCGCCCATCATGCCGGAAGCATTGTACGCCGGGATTGCTGCGGGTATCAGACCCGGATGCCGCCGGCAAGGCTCTGGCTGTAAAAGATGGACGATTGACGAATGAGGATCAACGACGGGGTTGCGCGGGCTTGCGCGATGTTCTCTGCTTTCTTGCCTTCCTGCTTCTCTGCTTCCTTGCTTCGAGTAACGCCACCGCCTGCACCGCCATGGCCTCGCCCCGGCCGATTTCACCGATGCCTTCGCCGGTCTTGGCTTTCAGGTTGATGCGTTCGGCAGGAATGGCGAGTGCCCGGGCCAGCGTCTGGCGCATGGCGCCGAAGTAGCGGCCAAGCCTGGGCTGCTCGGCCATCACCACGCCGTCAATGTAGCCGATCTCGTAGCCGAGTTTGTCCACCAAATCGCGGGTATGTTCGAGGAAGCGGAGGCTCGAGGCATCTTTCCAGCGTGGGTCGTCGTTGGGAAAATGTTGGCCAATGTCGCCGAGCCCGGCAGCGCCGAGCAGGGCATCACAAATCGCGTGCGCCACCGCATCGCCGTCCGAGTGCCCGGCCAGGCCTTTGTCAAAAGGGATCTCCATCCCGCCCAGGATGAGTTTGCGCCCCGCGGCTAAACGATGCAGGTCATATCCTATTCCGATTCTCACCGCTGCGCTCCCGAGCCGCGGGCTTCGCGCTCGCGCAGGATATAGTTCGCCAATTCCAAGTCGCGCGGCTTGGTGATCTTGATATTCCGGTCGGAACCCATTACCACGAAGACATTTTGCCCGAGCCGCTCGATAAGGCCCGCCTCATCGGAAGCATAAAAGCCGTCGGCAACAGCACGCTCGAAAGCCTCTTTCAGCAGCGTGTAACGAAAGGCTTGCGGGGTTTGCGCCTGGACAATTAACTCGCGGGGAATCGTCGTCGCAATCTGCGCCAGGCCTTCCGGCATACCGCTATGGGTAACCTGCTTGATCGTATCCATCGCCGGAATGCCCAGGATGGCCGCGCCGCGGTTACGCGCTTCGGCGATGACGCGCTCGACCTGTTCGACCTCGACAAACGGCCGCACCGCGTCGTGCACCACCACGACCTCGGTGTCCGGGGCCAGCCTCTGGAACGCATTCCAGACCGAATCCTGCCGGTGCCCGCCGCCGCTCACCACGCAAAACGGCTTGCCCAGTTTTTCCTGTCGAAAGCGTTCGTCAAGCGGCTTGACTTCCTCCGGCCGCGTGGCAACCAGGATTTCCGTGACCGAAGGGCACTCGGCGATGCGCCGCACCGTGCGCACCACGATCGGCACGCCGTCCAGTTCCAGGAACTGTTTGGGCAGTTCAGTACCCATGCGGGTGCCGAAGCCGGCCGCGGGAATGATGGCAGCAACCTTCATGCTGGTTTCCGAATGCGCCGTTATTCGTTCGTCTCGTTGCCCCGACGGGCCGAAGGTTCAGCCACGCCGTTGGCGGGGCTCGACGGAGAAGGCTGCCCGGCCGAGGGCGCCGGCGGCGGGGCAGGAGCGGCGGCGACGTGCGGAGCATGGTGCCCCGTCCTGGCGTGGTCGTGCGCTTGCCGTTCGCCGCGAAGCTCTCGTGACTCCTCGTAGCGACCAAAGATCATCTTGCCGGCGGTGGTTTGCAAGACCGACGTGACGGAGATGTCTATGGTCTTGGAAATCATGCGGCGAGCATTGTCCACCACCACCATCGTGCCGTCGTCCAGGTAGGCAACGCCCTGGTTGTATTCCTTTCCCTCCTTCAGGATGAAGACGCGCATGGTCTCGCCCGGCAGCACGATGGGCTTCAAGGAGTTCGCCAGCTCGTTGATGTTCAGCACCTCGACACCCTGGAGCTGAGCCACTTTGTTCAGGTTGAAGTCGTTGGTCACCACCTTGGCTTCGTAGCGCTTCCCCAGCTCGATGAGTTTGCGATCCACGTCGCGGAGGTGCGGAAAATCCTCTTCCAGGATCTGCACCTGGACGTGGGTAAGCTTCTGGATGCGCTGCAGGATGTCCAGTCCGCGCCGGCCGCGATTGCGCTTGAGCGAATCCGCCGAATCGGCGATGAGTTGCAATTCCTGAAGAACAAAATCGGGGATCAGGAGAATGCCATCCACGAAACCCGTCTCGCAAACGTCGGCAATGCGGCCGTCAATGATCACGCTGGTGTCCAAAATCTTGTACGCCCGCTTGGGCCCTCGTTCCGCCCCGAAAAGGCCACCCATCGCCGAAAGGTTGAGCAAGTCGCCCTTGTTCGCGCCGACAATGAGGCCGACATAGGTCATCAACAGCAGGAGCGTGACCTGGAAGAAAGAAAGCGTCTGTTGCTCCAAATTGGTGCGGGAAAGCACCAGGCTCATCAAGAAGGCGCCAACGATGCCCAGAATGGACCCTACCGCCGCGCCAATCAGCCGCTTCAGGCTGGCCCGCTTCAGCCGCATCTCAAACAGGATGATAGACACGGCAAAGAGCGCGCCCACGATCCCGGCGATGCGGCCGGGCAGGTTGAAGGGGTGAAAGTAAACCGCTGCCACCGTCATGACCGCCACAAAGATGGCCCGAACAAATAGCAGATCCCACCGGGCTGCGCCGGTCGGTTCGAGCGGCGGAGGTTCGGGAGCTAAGGGTTGCGACCCCGCAGCAGGGCGGGGCTCGGTACGGGTTCTAGGGGCAAAACTCTTGGGAGAAGCAGGACGCTTTTCTGATTCCATAGGAAGGGCCCCCTCTCGGGGAGGTATGAACAAGGTGTCCCCATATGAACGGGGTGGAGTATAGCACCCGCCGCTTAGCCCCTTCAACTCGCATTCCGTCCCGAGGCTTCGGGATTGGGAGGAGACCTGAAGTGTCGGCAGGCGGTTTGTGCCTGCGAAGGGAACAGCACCTCCGAGCGGTTGGCCTTTTGGGGCCGGTCTTGCGGCAGTAACGGGTGCCGTTCCCGCTCACTTTTCCCAAACCCAGTGACTCGCGGAGACGGATACAAGGTAAGGCTCGTTGATAGGAGTATCGGAATTCATCCCCATAGGCTTGTCGGGTTAGAAACCCGAAAATCCGATAGGAGGAGAAATGGATCGGAAGGGCGCTAGAAGGGTTCCTCCCCTGCCCCGGTGGGGCTGGCGAGTTCAAAGTGGGTAAAACGATCGAGGAAGATGAACTCCACCTTGCCGATCGGGCCGTTGCGCTGCTTACCGATGATCAATTCCGTTTTCGCTCTCTCCTCGGGAGTGGCGTCGCGGTTGTACAACGCTTCGCGGAAAACGAACAGAACGACGTCGGCGTCCTGTTCGATGGAACCGGACTCGCGGAGGTCGGAAAGCTGCGGGCGATGGTCGCGGCCACGCATTTCCGGGGCGCGGCTGAGCTGGGAAATAGCCATCACCGGAAGGTCCAGTTCCTTGGCCAGGGCTTTCAGGCCGCGGGAGATGGAAGAGATTTCCTGGGTTCGATTTTCAAAGCGACCACGGCCGGAAACCAGTTGCATGTAATCTACAATCAAGAGGGCCAGGCCGCGCTCCGCTTTGAGCCGCCGCGCCTTGGCTCCCATCTCCATGACGGTGACGGAAGGCGTGTCATCAATGTAGATGGGCGCTTCGGCCAACCGGCCGAGCCCAATCGTCAGTTTGCCCCAGTCCTCTTTGCCCAGGTAGCCGCCGCGCATCTTGTGCGAATCCACCTGCGCCTCGGAACAGAGCAGCCGGAGCAGCAACTGTTCCTTGGCCATTTCCAGGCTGAAGATGCCGACCGTCAGGCCTTGCTGGAGAGCGACTTTCTGAGCCACGGAAAGGGCAAACGCGGTCTTGCCCATCGAGGGCCGCCCCGCCACGACAACCAAGTCGCCGCGTTGCAGGCCGCTCGTCAGGTCATCCAGGTCTTTATAACCGGTCGAGAGGCCGGTGATGCGCTGGCCTCGTTCATACAGGCGATCAATCGTTTGAAAACTCGATTTGACAATCTCTTTGATGCCGAGCAGCCCGGCCTTGATGCGGTCTTCAGCGATCTTGAAGATGGTGGCTTCGGCGCGGTCGAGAATTTCTTCCGCGCCCCCTTCGCCGTCCATAGCTTCCAGGATGATGTTGTTGGAGGCGTGGATCAGCCCGCGCAGGATGGCCTTTTCTTTGACGATGCGGGCGTAGTGCTCGATGTTGCTGACGCGGGGGACGCCGTCGATGAGCGAAGACAGATAAGCCGGGCCGCCCGAGGCCTCCAGTTCCCCGGAGCGGCCCAGCTCCTCTGTTACCGTGACCAAATCTATGGCCCGGGACCCTTCTGACAGACGCAGCATTCTATCGAAAATGCGGCGGTGTGTGTCGAGAAAAAAATCTTCGGGCTTGAGCAGCTCGATGGCCGCGTTCAAAGCGGCGTTGTCGAGCAAGACGGCGCCAAGCACGCATCGTTCGGCGTCCAGGTTGTGGGGCAGGCTCTTTTCTAGGATAACGTCAGTGGGCATGGGAAGGGGCTCCGGGTCTGGAGACGCCTAGCCCTGATTCCATCAGGGCCAGTCTATTTTCGCTTTATTTTCGCCCGGAGGCAATCCCCAATTTAACCCGGCTACGTCCGCTTGGCAAACAAAAAACTCCGTTCCGCTGTGAGAATCCGGTGGAAAAGAAAAAATATCTGTGCACGGCTGTGGAAATCGAGGGCCAAGGCGGAGACCGCCTGGAGGGAGCGATGCCTGAAGACCGGCTACTCCTCGCGCTTGAGGTGGAGGTGTATGTTGACGCTTACCTCGCGGTGAAGCCGCAGGGGAATATCGAACTCGCCCAACACCTTGATCGGGTCGTCCAGGATAATTTTTCGCTTGTCCACCTGAAAGCCCTTGGTGGCGAGCGCCTCCGCCACGTCCATCGCCGTGACCGACCCGAAAAGCTGGTCGGTCTCCCCGGCCTTGCGCACGAGCGTCAAGGAGAGGCCCGTCAACTGCTTCGCCAGCAACTCAGCGTCTGACTTTTCTTTCGCTTCCTGACGGACCATGACCGATCGCAATTGTTCCAGGCGCTTGCGGTTGGCTGGCGTGGCCGGCACCGCCAGCTTGCGAGGAAAAAGATAATTTCGGGCATAGCCATCGGCCACCACCACTACCTGGCCGCGCGTGCCGAGCTTCTCCACGTCCTGTTCCAGAATCACATCCATAGGCGACCTCAAAAGCTTGGGTGTGTCGTCTCCATGACAGGACCAGCAGATTCTAGCGAAAGCCTCCGAACGGCAGGAGGGCGATATTGCGGGCGCGCTGGATCGCTTCCGTCAGCCGGCGCTGGTGCGGCGAACAGGTTCCCGTCAGCCGCCGAGGAAGAATTTTGCCGCGCTCCTGCACAAACTGAGAAAGCAGCCGGGTATCCTTGTAGTCGATGTGGTCCATTTTTTCGGCGCAGAATTTGCAAAACTTCCGTTTGCGGAAGAACTGGCGCTTGCCGCCGCCCTTGCGACCGCCCGGGCCGCGGCCCTCGCGGCCTCCCTCGCGACGTCCGCGATCCTCGCGCGGGGCTGAGCCTGATGCCTGTCCCTCGTTCGCCATGATGATCTCCTTCTAGGTTGTGGTTGCAGTTTCGCCCGCCGCTGCCGGCGCCCCGCCCGGCGCAGCCGCCGGAGTCCGGCGTGGGCGGCGCGCCGCTCGCTTTTCGCGGCGTTGGCGCATCTTCTCCATCCGCTTCCACTCTTCGTCCACGCGGATACTGAGGTACTTGATCACCGCGTCGGTCACCTTCAGCCGCCGCTCGAGCTCCTTTACCATTTCTCCCTTTTGACCGTGAACCACGAGCAGGACGTAGGACCCTTCGCGGTGCCGGGCAATGCGATAGGCCAGCCGCCGCTTGCCCCACTTCTCCGCCTTGTCCACTCGCCCGTTCATGGCGGCAGCCGCTTCGCCAAGCTGCGCCACGATCTTGTCAATCTCCTCTTCGGGCGTGTCCGGCCGGCAAACAAAAAGCAGTTCGTAGATTCTCATGCTTTCCTCGTTGCCCCGATTCTATTATTGCCTCGACGGGGACACTTTCTGGTTGAAGCGCGTCATGGCGCGCTTCATGCCCTCTTTCAAAATCATGGCTACCGCCTCGGCGGCTCGATCCACCGCTTCGGCGGCCACCGCGAGCTGAGCCTTGCGCATCGGCGCGAGCACGTACGCGGCGACGTCACTGACCGGATGCTCGGGCTGAATCCCCAGGCGCACCCGGCAGAACTCTCCCGTGCCCATCGCGCCGATGACGGACTCCAGGCCGTTGTGCCCGCCCGACCGGCCGCGTTCGCGGAGGCGAATCATGCCCCACGGCAGCGCCACGTCGTCGGCGATGACCACCAGCGACTCGGGCGTCTCTTCCCGCTTCTCGAGCAGGGCCCGCACCGCCATGCCGCTTGCGTTCATATAGGTCTGCGGCTTGGCCAGCACCACTTCTTCTCCAGCCACCCGCGCCACCGCCACCAGCGAGATCGCTTCCGGCCGCGTCACCCGCACCCCGGCCCGTTCCGACAGGCGGTCAATCACCAGAAACCCCAGGTTGTGCGGCGTGAACTGGTATTGGCTCCCCGGATTCCCCAATCCAACAATCACTCGCACGGAAGGCTACTTCTTTTCCTTCTCTTTCCTGGCTGGAGTTTCCGCTTCGGCTTCCCGACCTGTCGGGACAGCCTCTTCTTCCTCGGCGGCCGCTTTGCCTTTCTTGATGACTTCCGGCTCGGCCGGCGCAGCTTCCACCACCACTTCCGGCGCCGCCACCACCTCTTCCTTGATCGAGACGACGTGAGCGATCACCCGGTCGCGGTCGGTCAACACTTTGACCTTCGCCTCGACCACCAGCTCACCCACGCGAAGCTGTTTCCCGATCATCAATTCGCTGACATCGGCGCTCAAGTGATCCGGGATATCGGCGGGCAAGCACTCGACTTCCACTTCCCGCGTCACCTGTTCGAGCACGCCGCCCTGCACCTTGACTCCTTTCGCCTCCCCTACGAGCATGACCGGAATCTTCACGCGCAGTTTCTCCGTCAGGGCGACGCGGATGAGATCCACGTGGAGCAGGGTTTCGCGCACCGGATCCAATTGCCAATCCTTGAGCATCACGTTGGCCTTGCCCTCCCCGGCGATGTTCAGGGTAAAGATCGTGTTGTAGCCCGAGGGCGAATGGAGAATCTCCAACACCCGGCGCGGATTCACTTCGACCGGAACCGGCTTGTTCCTCGCGCCATAAACGATGGCTGGAATCGCTCCACGCCGGCGTGTCCGGCGCGATGCGCTCTTCCCGAAATCTTTTCTCAGGGTTGCTTCCACCACTATCTGTTCCATAGGCGTTCTCCCAAACTCTCCCGAGCGCGCTACGCGATCCCGTCGTTCCGGCAGGCGGCAAGGGCTCGACATCGGCTCGTCTCCCGCCCCCATCCCTGGCCGGGGTGGACGGTTAGAGGAAAAGCTGGCTGATGGACGTCTCCTCGTGGATGGAGCGGATGCCGCGAGCCAGCAAGCTGGCGACGCTCAACACCGCCAGCCGGTCGCAGCCCTTGGCCTCCGACTTGAGGGGCACCGAGTTCGTCACCACCACTTCTTCAAGACAGGAACCGCGAATGCGCTCAATCGCCGGGCCTGACAGGACGGCATGGGTGCAGCCCGCCAGCACCCGGGCGGCACCCTGCTCCTTGAGGGCACGGGCCGTCTTCACGAGCGTGCCGGCGGTATCCACGATGTCGTCAATGACCAGCGCGCTTCGGCCCTCGATTTCGCCGATGACGTGCATCACCTCGCTCACGTCCATATCCACGCGCCGCTTGTCCACAATGGCCAAGGCCGAGTCCATCTGCTTGGCAAAGAAACGCGCCCGCTCCACCCCGCCGGCATCGGGGGAAACAATCGTCAGGTCGGGCAGGCTCTTGGCCCGAAAATAATCAAGCAACACCGGCGAGGCAAAGAGGTGGTCCACCGGGATATTGAAGTATCCCTGGATCTGCGGCGCGTGCAAGTCAAGAAAGAGCGCCCGCGTCGCTCCGGCGGTGGTGATCAGGTCGGCCACCAGCTTGGCGGAAATGGGCACGCGCGGTTTGTCTTTCCGATCCTGCCGGGCATAGCCGTAGTACGGCAGCACCGCCGTAATGCGCGACGCGGAAGCTCGCTTGAAAGCGTCCAGCATCAGCAAGAGCTCGACCAGATTCCGGTCCACCGGATGGCACGTCGGCTGGATCACGAACACGTCGGCGCCGCGAACGTTCTCTTGAATCTGCGGGTAGATCTCACCGTCGCTAAAACGGGTGATCTCAATCTCCCCGAGTGTCACCCCAAGGAAGCTGGCAATCTCTTCCGCCAAGGGCCGGTTGGCCGACCCCGAAAAAATCTTTAGCTGATTGCCCGGCATGAGCCGGTCTCTCCCTTTTGCAATGTCCCCGAGCCACCGGTGCTGTCGCCGGCGTGGCCCAAGAAGCGCTTGCCCGGGGCGCAGCAAGGACATCCTGGCTGGGGCGCTAGGATTCGAACCTAGATTACCTGCTCCAAAGGCAGGCGTCCTACCATTGGACGACGCCCCAGAAAAGTCATCTGGCGCTCGCCGCGGCGAGTTGCTCGCGCGGGATGCCGAGCCTTCGCCAGTATTGGGCGCGGGTTACGGTTTGGGTGACCAGGGCCTGAGCCCTCTGAGTGGCCCGCGCCGCCTTTTGAGCCTTTTCTCTGCTGGCAAACAGTGCGAACAACGCCGAACCGCTTCCGGTCAACGCCGCCACCTGCGCTCCCTGCCGTTCCAACTGCCTCTTGATTGTAGCAAGTTGCGGGTGGCGGGCAAAGACAACGGGCTCAAAATCGTTCTGGACGTCTTCGGAAATCCATCCTGCTGGAGAGGGAGCCTTCCAACAGCCTGCGCAAAAGCTCAATATAATAGGAGCGGCTGCTCTTGAAGTCAATCGCAAACTCAGCCAGCGATACGCCTCAGCGGTCGGAATAGAAAGATCCGGCGACACAATCAGGCAGGGAGTGGGCAGCAGGTCGGGCAGCGGAAAGACTTCTTCGCCGCGGCCAATCCCCAGCGCCCGTCCACCCAAAAGAAAAAAGCCGACATCGGAACCAAGCTCGGCCGCCATCGCCAGCCATGCCTTGCCCGCCAGACGCCGGCCGGTGAGCCTGCCCAGCGCCAGCAAGGTCACCGCCGCGTCGCTTGAACCGCCACCCAGACCGCGGCCAACGGGAATGTTTTTTTCCACGTAGATGCGCACGCCCGTCCGGATACGGGTCTCGCGCAGAAACAATTCGGCCGCCCGGTACACCAGATTTTCCGGCCCGGTGGGCAGCAGGGTGTCATCCGCTTGCACCTCGATCTTCGAGCCGCGCGGGTGAAGCTCCACGGTCAACCGGTCGTGGAGGCCGATGGTTTGGTAAACGGTGCGCAGCTCGTGGTAGCCGTCCGGCCGCCGGCCGAGCACACGCACGCCCAAGTTGATCTTGGCAAACGCCGGCATGCGTAGCGATGGCATGAATCAAGATTCCTGGGGAACGGATGGCGGCGAAAGAATCAATCGGGCTTCTTCTTCACATCCACTTGCCGTTTCTTGGCCAGCAAATGTTTGAGATCGGTCAATTTCTTGTCGGTCCGGGCGTACTCCTCAGCATCGAAATCCGGCCTGAGCGACCGCCGCCACTCCTCGGTGGCGCGCTCCCACTCGCGCTGAGCCAGCTCCATGCGCCCGGTCTTGAAATAGACGTCGCCGAGATGCACGTGGATGGTTGGGTCGCGGCTGATGCGCGCCGCTGCCCTCCGCAGATATTCTTCGGCCAGATCCAGCCGGTGCAGACGAAAATAGACCCAACCGAGGCTGTCGAGGTAGGCGCCGTTGAAAGGCTCGAGCTCGACTGCTTTCTGGATCAGGCTGAGCGCTTCCTGGAGCCGAACGCCTCGATCGGCCCAGGAATAACCCAGGTAATTGAGAGTGCCGGCGCTCTTGGAATTGATAGCCAGAACCTTCTTGAAACTTTCTTCGGCGAGGTCATATTTTTTTGATCGCTCGTAGATGGCGCCGAGAAGGAAGAAGACGTATTCCTGATCTTGAGGCTTGGCAGCGAGCTTTTCTGCCGCCCGCACTGCCTCCTCAGCTTCGGCGTAGCGCTTCCCGCGTTCCAGCACCTGGCCCATGGAGAGATGAATCTCGCGGTCGGTGGCATCGCCTTTGAGAAGCTTCCTGAGCTCGGCCACGGCCTGGTCGGTGTCGCCGCGCTCGCCCAAAAGCGTTCCCACCATGATGGCGGTGGCGCGGTTATCGGAAAATTTTGCGGCGGCAGCTTGAGCCTCGGCAACGGCCTGGTCAATCTGGCGATCCAGGCGCAGCGTGTCGGCCAGCAAGTTCCGGGCGCGGACCGCCTCTTCCCCTTCCGCGATCGCCACCGCCTCACGAAAGGTATGGATCGCCGTGGCGTAATCTTCCACCTGGCGATAGAGAAACCCCAGGCGCTCGAGCAACAACACCAGCCGATCCTTGCCGCCGCCCCCGCGCTGCACCCGGTTCCGTTCGGAGGCGACCAGTTCCGTCAACCTGAGAATGGCCTTCTCAAATTGGCCTTGATCCTCCTCCAGCGAAGCTTCGTTATAAAGCACCTCCAGGCTGTCGGGCGCCAGAGTCTTTGCTTGCTGGAGCGCGCTTGCCGCCAGGTCAAATTTTTTCTGAGCGCGATAGATCTGCGAAAGCCGCAAATAGGCTTGCGGATCTTCCGGCTCAACCTTCAAGGCCGCCTGATATTGGGCGAGGGCAAGATCCAACTTTTCTTCCTCCAGATAGAGCTGGCCGAGGCTGCGCCGGTATTCGGCGTTTGCCGGATCGGCCTCGATCGCTTTTTCGAAAGCCTCCACTGCCCGCGCGGTATCTTTCATCTGCTCGTAGGCACGGCCGAGCGCGGCATAGATCAGCGGGGAATCAGCCTGTGGCGCGGCCTCTTTCAATAGCTTGACGGCATCGTCATATCTTTTCTGCTCGATATAGATGGCGGAGAGTTGCTGCAAGGCCTGCTCTGAAGTCGGATCGAGGCCCAGCACCTTCTTGAGGATGGCCTCGGCCTTCTCCGTCTGGTTGGAGAGGCCGTAGAGGCGGG
>Ga0209619_10000381_pt1 | contig 30993 bp, 23 predicted proteins | sample Rifsed16ft3_FD_184011 | JGI IMG/M metagenome (GOLD analysis project Ga0209619, IMG submission 184011) | Soil microbial communities from Rifle, Colorado, USA - sediment 16ft 3 (version 2) | ecosystem: Environmental > Terrestrial > Deep subsurface > Rock core/Sediment | place: Rifle, Colorado... | reverse complement strand
ACAGGAGCTGGCCGTGCCCTGCCTCATCCTGCACCTTCGCAAGAAGAATAAGCTTGCGGCGAAACCCGGGCGCATAGGGAATCCATTTCCCTTCCGGCAACTGACCGACAATTTCGCTGTGAGCATGCTGGCCAATCATCCGAATAAGGTTTTGGCGGTATTCATCCGGCATCCAGTCTCCTGGCTCAACCCTGTCCCCGGCTGCAATCCGCGCCTCAAATTCGGCCAGTTTTTGTTCGTCCGACTGCCCCGTCATCGGGCCTCCTGTGGTCTGGTATTCGAAAAAGATAAGCAATTTTGAAACAGAAGTAAACGGAACGCGGATTACGCGGAGTGAAGACACCTGCCCGCCAGAGTCGTTTCTCAGAGGCAGACGGGGATTACGCGGATTTGTCAAAATTCCGCGCAGCAGAATTGTGTGGCGAAATTCCTGTCTCCTGTTTCCCCGCGTCCGTCAGAAACGGACGCCTACAGGCCCTCAACTGTTGCTCAATCCCGCAAAGCGGGATTGTGATCCGCTGCGGGCTTGTTAGCCGTCGCCTGCCTGCCGAAGTGAATGCGACAAGCTTCGTCGCAAGCGAAATGGTCGGCACGCAGGCAGGGTTTTCAACCGATGGCGTGGAACGCATGCCAGAGGAGCCGATCTTCCCGCGTCCGTCAGAAACGAACGCCTACAAGCCCTCAACTGTTGCTCAATCCCGCAAAGCGGGATTGTGGTCCGCTGCGGGCCTGTTAGCCGTCGCCTGCCTGCCGAAGTGAATGCGATAAGCTTCGTCGCAATCGAAATGGTCGGAACGCAGGCAGGGTTTTCAACCGATGGCGTGGAACACATGCCAGAGGAGCCGATCTTCCCGCGTCCGTCAGAAACGAACGCCTACAAGCCCTCGACCGTTGCTCAATCCCAGGATTGCTACAACGAACGCGGTCAATACTCCAGCGTAAGTCCGACCGAGGGGAAAAACGGGATCATGTTCACACGGCTGCCGGTGGTCCGGTCATAGTAGAACATGTTCTTGCTGCTGTAGAGATTGATGAGGTTCACTCCAGCTGAGGCTTGAATGCCCCAGAAGGTGACGTGGTATGTAAGGCTCAAATCGAGCCGATGGTAGGGAGGCAGGCGCCCCGCGTTCTTTGCTCCCAAAAGGGTATATGGATCCCCCGCTTCATATTCGAAATCGGCCGGGATTGGAGTATGAAGCATCAGCCGATCAAAGAAACCGATTGTAGGCGTGTAAGGGAATCCCGAGCCATACTCCCAACGAAGCGAGACATTGAAACTCTTCAGCAGTTCGGCAGAGACCAGTCCGTTGAGATGGTGCCGGCGGTCATAGCGCGGATAGTACGACAATCCCTTGTTATTCAGTCTGGCCCAACTGAGGGTGTACGCTCCGTAAAAATCGATGAACATATACTTTGCCCTGAGAAGAATTTCCGTGCCGTACGATCTGCCAGTCCCCGGAAAATAATCGGGATCGGCCGCATCAATTTTTCCCCGGTTGTAGGCCAACAACGTTCCATAATATTTGTAGTAGGCCTCCGCGGTGAGGGAGATGTTTTCGGAGAGGTTTCCCTCAATTCCTGCGACAAAATGGTCGGCGGTTTGAGCAGGAAGTTTCGCCGGTATTGCGATCCACCCTTCAAATGCGGGTACGATGTCGTCTTCGTTGCTCACGGTCATCACCGACTGCCGAACATGGCCGTATGACATCTTCAACCTCCAGTTTCCGGCGTAGAGATAGCTCACGCTGATACGAGGCTGAAATATTCCCTCGCCATTCCCCCTGTAATAGAGGTCGGTCAGTTCGCTGTGGAATCCGACGGTGTACTGGAAATCGCCGGCCTTACCCTGATATTGCGCCCAGAGGTAGATTGACGGGATCGTCTCCTTGAGCGTGAGAGGTGTTCCCACCGTGTTCACCAGCTGATATTCAAGGGCTGGAAAGCTTGATTCGAATCCGAATTGAACAAGATCATCGGTGCCCACATAGGCAGTGGCACTCACGCGTAGGCCGTTATCTTTGATCGACGTTGACGTCGGCGGTTGATTCAGGAAAGGGTCGCTCACCCGCTCTGCGGTGAACGCCGTGTAGTATGCGTTGATTCGGATGAACACCTTGTTCCCGAGGAGGTCCGAGACGGATGCAGAGAACGCCTTCCCCTGCCAGAGATAATCCGGATTAAGCGGGTTCGTATAGTTAAGGTCGTCGACGGCCGTGAGATACGCGACGTCAATCTTCATATTCCCCCCCGGCTGAGCCGTACCCTTTACGTACAAATCGTAGAACGAGAGGGGCACATCATCTCTCACGATTCTCTTGAATGTCTGTGCAAAGAGCGACTTCCTGCCGTTTGCCATCCATGAAATCCCCTTTGAAACAGGTCCTTGCAGTTCAAATTTCGAGGAAAGAGAATTCACATGAGCTTTTGCAGAATATCGGTCAAGCCGCGGTTCCTTTGAATTGATGTTGACGATCGAAGAGAGTCGGCCGCCGAATTCCGCCGGAAACGCGCCTGTGTACACTTCCACCGACTTGATAATATCGGGATCAAAAACACTGAACACACCCAGGGCATGGAACGGACTGTAGATCTTCATTCCGTCGAGAAGAACAAGGTTCTGGTCTCCCGCCCCGCCGCGAACAAAGAAGCGGGAACTTACATCGCTGGTGGAGACAAACCCGGGAAGCATTTGCAGGGATTGCAGGACATCTCCCTGAGCGGTCACCGGGGCGATCGTTATTTCCTTGGGGGTCATTATGTGAATGCTCGTGCCGATTTCGGAAAGCCGCCCCCCCCGCGTTCCGCTGACCACGATCTCTTCGGTCTCGATCGCCTGCGGCACAAGGCGAATCGGTATATCCACGCTTTGCCCGGCGGGGACTACGATCGTCTGTATCTTCTTGCGATACCCAACCGAGCTCACGGAGAGTTCATACGTCCCGGCATTGAGATTCGGGATAAGATAGAAACCCTCCGCGTTTGCAGCTGTTCCCCGATTCAACTCGGCAAGGATGACGTTTGCATACGGTATTCGTTCACTGGTGAGACTGTCAGAGACGATTCCGTGGATGGACGATGTTTGCGCACGCGCGGCAACGCAAGCGAGAGCGACCGTCGAGGCGACAAGAAGAGACCGTATGAGGCGTTTTGACGTCATAGCTACTTGATCAATAACAGCTTTCGCGTAAGAAAGGCACCGCCTGCAGACAGCCTGCAGATGTACATGCCGCTCGCCAGGTGGGATGCATTCCACGTTACCTGATAGGTACCGGCGGGTTTTCTCGCGTTCACCAACACCGCTATTTCGTGTCCTAGAAGATCAAAAACACTCAGCTTCACATCACTGAGAACTGACAACTGAAAACTGATAACCGTCACCGGATTGAACGGATTCGGATAGTTTTGGCGAAGAGTGATGGAGCTTGGGATACTCGCTGCCCATTCGTATTCAACAACGACGGGAATATCTGGGCCCTCCCGACCCAATATTATACCTCCCTCACCCACCAGAACAATATTATCAGCGAACAGCGAGACTCCATAAAGCGTCTTGTTTGTGCGAATCACCAGTCTCCTTTGAGTTCCCAGAAAGGAGAGGTCCGACCAATTCCTCCCGCCGTTCGACGAATGATACATTTGTCCATTGTCTCCAACGGCCATGGCGAATGTTGTATCCCCGTAGGAAATCGATCTCAGGTTCTGTTGCGGGATCACCACGCTCCCCCATGTGAGACCCGAGTCTGCGGTGTGGAGAACCACTCCGCCGGCACCTACAGCCGTCCCAACACCGACGTGTGATTTCGAGAACGCGACAGAATGGAGGATTTGGGTGGTGTATGCGGCCCCAGCCGACGCAGACGCGCGACTATTAGGGAGCGTTGTTGTTGTGAGTGTATCCCACTTCACACCGGCATCTGTCGACCTGAGCATCCTGCCTTTTGCTCCTACCGTCATGGCAATGAGCGAATCGACAAATGAGACTGAGTTGAGCGTATCGCGAACATAAACAAAACCTTCACCCACTCTAAAGGATATCAAGGTGCGCAACCATGTCCTCCCCCTATCATTGCTGTGCAACGTGAGACTGTAGGGAAAGGTAAACTGGCCCTCTGGCCTGCCGAGGTGCCCGACGATCAGAGCCTTCCCTGTTGATGAGAACGCGATACCGGAAAGGTAGTTTGTCTCGCCCGGTATCGGGGTCAACGATGCGTCCATCCAGCTCACACCGCCGTCCTCCGTCCGGACAATGGTTCCATTCTCCCCCACGGCTACCGCCGTGTCGCTCCCGAACGTTGCCACGGCAAGAAGGTTGCTGGAGACACCGCTCGTGCGAGGAACCCATGAGGCGCCACGATCGCTTGTCGCGAGGATTTCGCCTCTTTGACCCACAGCGATCATCCTGAAATCATCAAAAGGAGCCACGCCATAGAGCGAAGAAATGGATCCAACGGTCCGTTTGGTCCAACTCACCCCCCCGTCTGTTGACTTGAGAACGATCCCTGACATTCCCGTGGCAATAACAATGCTTGCGTCAATCCGAAGAATGTTGGTAAGAGATGCTCCTATGAAGCCCGCTTGCGCGGTCCACGTGGTGCCTCCATCCGTGGTCGTAAGAATCGCGTTGCTCTCGCCAACGACTATTCCGTTGTTCGGGTCGGAGAAACTAACACTTGACAGGAGATACGTGTTTCCACTTTGTTGCGGACTCCAGATCTTGCCTCCGTCGGAAGTATGCAGTATCAATCCGTTCTCACCCACAGCGTACCCGTTCATGGAATCCGGTAATGATACACTGTAAAGGTGGCGCGTCGTGGAGTCAACCTGACGGCTCCATGATTTCCCCGCATTCGTTGTTCGAAAAATCACACCCTGAGAACCTACGATTGCGCCCTTCCTCTCATCAATGAACTGAACGGCATGCAAACGATCTCCACCCCCTGCAAGCTGCTGCTCCCAGGTCAAGCCACCGTCCGTGGTTCTCAGGACAATGCCGGGGTACCCGACAACTGTTCCAGTCATAACGTCGGTAAACGATACGCCGTAGAGTGTCACTCCGGCACCAACAATCTGTTGAGTCCAGGAAATGCCGCCGTCCGTTGTCTGCAGCACCGTTCCGCCGTCTCCGACCACTAAGCCCCTGTCGGGCACGGGAAACGAGATCCCGCGGAGATTGACAGTTGTCGGTCTCTCAAGAAGGAACCAGTTCGATCCGCTGTTTGTGCTCTTGATGATTGTGCCGAACTCTCCCACACCGTAGAGGACCCCTCCCCCCGCATAACACATTGCATGGATGTCGTTCCCTTGCGGAAGTGGGTTCTTCCAGAACCAGTCCTGCGAATAAGAAGTCGCCACGGTGCAGCAAAGGAAAGCCGCGGTGATCAGGATTCTTTTTCGATTTCTGTGGTTTTGCATGATCGGAATTAGCGGCGGTTATGTTGGAAATCGGCAGGGAGAATCTGGAAGACCGTATCAACGGCACAACCTGCAAAGATCCCTGTTCCGTTTGTGATATTTGAATAGTTTGACTGATCGAGCCGGATCGAAAAGGGATCCTGAAAGCCCGTGACACTCGTGTAGTAGTTATAGAACGTCTTGTCGAGCTGGACGAACTGAAGAACAGCGTAATTGAATACAAGTTTGTAGGGTTTTGTCCGCTCGTAGATGTCATCCAGAACCTGCAAGTACACTCCGACCGTGTATGCATTCGCCACAGACAGACTCTGAACTCTCGTTACCTGTCCGTAAATGGCATTGGTGATGGAAGGGGGGTCGGATCGAAAGCGGGCAGGAACCTCCGTCCATTTCCTTACCCAGCTGTTTCCCTCAAGCACGTCATAACATACGAGCAGCCGAAACAGATATCCCTCCGCCTCCCCGGACATTTCTGCCCTCATCAGCATCTTCTGTGTAAGATCATACTGCTGTGGCTTCTCAAGCGTCGATCGCTGATCCATGTACACGCCCGGTTTCGAAGGTATGGTGGTAGTCCCCGTGAGAAGTCCCGCGGAAGGTATCAACACCTCCAGTGTGTACGTGGCCCCGTATTGGAGGGTCAGACCTGAGGAACGATAGGCATAGATCGGGCTTGTGTATCTGGAGGAATCACTTCTCGGCAATACGACGAGCAAGAGTGGATACGTCGTTGCCCCGTCCCGAATAGTCACGACAGCGTCCGTTATCGGGTATTCGACAGTATTGGATCCGGGTGTCCGAACAGATGGTGGATAGGTGGAAAGCACCCTTACAACCTGATCGGCCTTATCCGTCGAGAGAATGGAATAGACAATAGGCGAGGATGATCCCGACGGCCGCGGATCAAATGATTGATCGCAACCAACCACGGAAAGGAACGAAACAATGAGAAGCGGCTTTAGAATCTGAGGAATGAGACTTCGCAAATAGGTTTCTTCTATTGATAAAATAGGATTCGCAAACTCTTCAGTCTACCCAATAAGCCGAAGGAGAGCAACAAGAAAGTGACGAAATAATTCAACCGCAACGAAAGACGTGAAGCGTCGAATTCTGCCGAATTGTGAGACCGATTCTCACATCAGAAGGAGACAAGGATGAGCTTCACTGATGCGATCAGGAGAACGAGCGCCAGGAGTCTTCGGAGGAGCGAACCCGAAAGGCGGTTTGATCCGACGTAAGACCCGAGAAATCCGCCTACAAATGCGGAGAGGACAAACGGCCATATGATGCCCAGTTCAATTCCTCCACGCATTGCCCGTCCTCCCAGCCCGGCAAGAGAGTTCACCACGATGAAGAAGGCGGAAATTGCCGCCGTTTGCTTCGTCGTCGCCCATCGAAGAAAGATCATCATGGGACTCAGAAAGATGCCACCACCAACCCCCACGATCCCGGAAAGCAGTCCGATCCCGGCGCCTCCCGATAGAGCGACAGCAAGTGCCGGATTTCCCGTCGATTCGTCGGTGACTGTACTCTTCGCCGACATGTACATTCTGTAAGCGGCAAAGAGCAGCACACCTGCGAGGAGTATGAAGTACACCTTCTCCGACACTTTGAGAGAGCCGCCGATAAATGCCGCGGGCACTGAAAGAACCACAAACGGCCAGGCCTTTCGCAAAGAGAAATGTCCCGCCCTCATGAAATGGAACATCCCCACGCCGGCAACGAGGACGTTGAGGGTCAGCGCTGTGGTAGCCATGAACTCAGGCGCAAAGGAGAACAAAGAAAGCACCGCGAGATATCCCGATGCTCCGCCGTGCCCGACGGAGGAATACAACGCGGCAACGATGAAGATGAGTGTCGCGATGAGCAGGATGGTAAGAAAAGGGAGTTCCATGATCGATGAGGTCGGAATGATCCGCCACACAGCATGGCGGGCAGGCATTCCGACCTACAAGCTACCGAAACAAGAGCCTGATATTCACGATTTCAGGTGTGTTGCCAATTCGGACCGGTGGGCCCCAGGTTCCGACACCGCATGATACATAGAAATGGGTGTTTCCCCGCTTTTTATATCCCCAGCTTACTTCATACATTTTCCGGGTGATGAAGTTGAAGGGCCACAACTGCCCGTGGTGAGTATGACCCGACAACTGGAGGTCTACTCCGTGCTCTTCCGCCTCATGCAACCGAAATGGCTGATGATCCATCAGAATGATGGGCCAGGAACGATCCACTCCATCCATGATTTCGCCCAACGATTTTCGTATCCCTCCACCAAAACTCGTCTTGCTCAGATCCTCACGCCCCACCACATACACGGTGTCGGCAATTCGTGTTAGATCATCCCTCAAAACCCTGATCCCGTGTTCCGTCAGATATTTGTCCGCATCCTCGACACCGCCGATGTACTCATGATTGCCTGTGATCGCGATGACCCCGTATCGGGATCGAATCGTCCGAAGCGTCTCGCCAAGGTTTTGCTGTATGACCGGTCCCAAATCCTCATCCACCACATCCCCCGGTAAGAGAACAAGGTCGGGATTCAAGGCGTTGATCTTGTCGACGATCTTTGAAAGCCTGCTTTTCCCGACAATTGTGCCAAGATGAATGTCGGAGACCGCGACTATGTTCATCTCCTTCAACGCACGGCTGTTCTTGGGAATTTCGATGCTCAAAGTCCTTACCCTCAATCTCACGGCGTTCCAATGGCCATACATCAGTAATCCGAGAACGCCAACGATAATCGCTCCCGCGACAATTCCGGCCACAAGTTCGGTGTCCTCCCGGATAACTTGCGGGAAGAACGGCAAGAAACCATCGATCAGCCTTAGAACATCAAGAGAAAGCAGCGCCATATAGAAATAGACCATGGCCGCGAGCCAGTACGACCCTATCCAGACCATGCTGCTGCTGATCCACGAAAGAGCTATTCTCTCGAGAAACCGGCCCGCAAGGAATGACAGAGATAAGAAGAGAAACAGGATTGTGTAGAAAAGATGAAGGCCCGATGATTCAGGGACGGCTTGCCATCCGCGCCAGAAGATGTAGGAATTGAGAATCCCGTAGAGGATGAAGAAGACGGAAAAGAAGAGAATGAATTGGAGGCGTCTTGATATGTTTTTCTTCCCGGCAGGGGTGATATGTTGGTTGTGTGGCATTCTGGGGCTAAAGCCCTGTTTACTTCGCGACATGTGTCCCCGACCTTCCACCTACGCCTTGCTTCGGAGGACAAGTAAGGTCGGGGCAATTCCCACGCACTCCAGTGCGCGGATTATTCCATCCCGCATTCCGGGCTTTAACCAATTTTCTAACAGAATACGACGATCTTCTCCCCGACATATTGTTGGTCCGATCAGTGGTGGCGTTTCGAACAGGCGGGTTGAAGAGGCTGATTAGTGCTCATCAAAGGGAACCGTTACAAGGACGCGGTTACCCTGGCCAAGATACTGGAGGTCGAGGAAGGCGCGTGCCATGGCGATGCCGCGGCCATGGTTGTCCATGAGCCGTGTCTCATCAAGGGTAAAATAGCGGGAAAAATCAAATCCTTGCCCCTGATCCTCGATGAGAACCGTCATCTTGTCCTCATACCGTTTCATTCGCAGCGTAACAAACTTCTCTGCATGTTCCGGAAGGTTGAGTCGGCGTTCAACCTCTTCGAACCAAGTGCCATTGGACAGGAATTTTCCCTTTTCTTCATATGAGATGCCAAGATTGCCGTGTTCCACCGCATTCGTGATCAATTCCATGATCAGTGCCGCCCGCTCGGGGACCGGGCAGGCGTTGGCGATCCGCAACCCCAGGAATTCCCCCTCGGAAATCGAATGAAAGCGGAAGACCGCTTCGGTGAGATGATTGAACGGATTCTCGCTTTCCTCGAGTTTCTTGAGAAGCCTTTTCTTGTCTCTGAAATCATCGACCGCAGCATGGACAATAGAATGGATCACTTCTTGCGGGGCGGGCTTTGGGATATAGTAGTAGGCTCCCGCCTCTATTCCTTCCTGAACCCGTTGTGCATCGGTGTGAACTGTATGCATCACAACCGGGATATGCTCGAATGCAGCTTGCTCTTTAATCCAGAGGAGGAAATCAATTCCCGACATGCGCGGCATGGTCCAGTCGAGAACAATGGTGCTCACTTCCTTTCCGGACCGGTTGACGACTTCCTGGGCCTCAAGGCCGTCGTGTGCGATCAACACCTTGAATCCGTCCCTCTGAAGAACGGTGTCGAGGAGCATGCACAGCGCAGGGTCATCATCGACAATCAGGATTGTGTCAGCCAACTTCGGTTACCTCAATTGGTCGGTGTTTTGGGTCGCAACGGGTTCATCCCCTTTCCTCCATCCCTTCCATCCCGGACCTCTTACAACGCGGCCGGGAAAAGCTCCCGTGTGTTCTCCTGCCTTCAAGACCTGCACTCCATTGACGAAAACGTCGGACACCCCCGTGGAGTACTGATGCGGCTTCTCAAACGTGGCGTGGTCGGCGATCGTTGCAGGATCAAATACCACGAGATCTGCGCCGTAACCGGCAAGAATCCTGCCGCGATTTCTCAGACGAAGATTCTCAGCCGGGAGAGAAGTCAGTCTCCTTACCGCCTCTTCAAGCGAGATCACCTTTTCTTCGCGGACGTACTTGCCCAGCAGGCGTGCCACGTTGCCATAGGCGCGCGGATGGGGATTTGATTTGAGGAAAACCCCCTCGGGAGCGAGCGACTCGGCATCGGATCCGAACGAAACCCAGGGTTGTGCAATCTGCCGCTTGGTATTCTCTTCAGACATCATGAAATACACCGTCCCCACCCTGCTATCGTCATCGATAACAAGATCCATCGCAGTCTCTTCAGGAGACTTTCCGCGTAGACTGGCAACCTCGCTCAGGGTCTTCCCCGTCAGGTATTTGAGGGAATCCGTTCTGAATCCTACCAGGAGCACATTGTCCGACGATCCCGCGGCAAGGTAAAGATTCTCCCACTTGTCGGTCGGCTCGGACATTTCCGCTTTGACGGCCCGCCGAATCAGAGGATTCTTAAGCCTGTTTACCCATGCTTTGTGCCCTCCCTCTTGCACCCAGGGGGGCATAGCCGCATCGAGTCCGGTGGCGCCGGCAAGGTATGTGTACATGTCCGCAGTGATGTGCAATCCTTGAGACCTGGCCTCATCGACCTTGCGTATCACCTTCTCCATCTTTCCCCAGTTCGATTGGCCCGCGGCCTTGAGATGATAGATCTCCGCCGGAATGTTCGCTCTTTTGGCGATCGTCATGACCTCATCCACTGCCTCCAGAAGACGGTTCCCCTCGCTCCTCATATGCGTGATGTAGATGCCTCCGTACGAGGCAGCAACCCTGCAAAGTTCGATCAGCTCGTCGGTCCTGGCATAGAATGCAGGCGCGTAGATCAGTGAGGAGCCGATTCCGAGCGCCCCCTCCTCCATCCCAACCCTGACAAGGTTCCTCATGCGCTCCATTTCAGCGGGGCTTGGAGGACGATCGGCGTATCCCAGTTCGTGAATCCTCACCGTCGTGGCACCGACAAACGATGCGACATTCGTCGAAATCCCCTTTCGCTCCAGGAAGCCAAGATACTCCCCCAGCGTTGTCCATTGGATAGGATACTTGATGTCTCCCTGACGGTCCTTTTGCTCCTTCTTCATCTCATTGTTCAGAGGACCTTCCGACCAGCCCTCCCCAAACACTTCAACCGTCACACCTTGACGGACACCGCTTTGCGAGCGGCCGTCTTCGATCAACGACTCGGTTGCCCAGCTCAGCATATTGATGAATCCGGGGGCGACTGCGAGGCCGGTTGCGTCGATCTCGATGGTTCCGCTTTCGTTTTCCAGATTCCCCACAAAGGCGATCGTGTCCCCTTTCACCGCGACATCGCCGACATACGCGGGATTTCCCGATCCGTCATGAATCGTCCCGTGACGAATAACAACGTCGTAGGCGGGTGGGGTGGAGCAGCTAAAAAACGCCAGGAACAACAGAAGGAGGGTGGTGTTTCTCCGTATGGCAGGGACTGATTTCATTTCTTTGGATGGAGGAAGTTCTCGCCGACCTTGACCCTTACGACGGCGTTTCCTTCCATCTCGAATACCACAAGTTCCCCGTTGCCGTTCGAGCCCGTCATCCGGAAGGTATGTTCACCGACAGGGGTCAACTCAACGAGGTTCATCCGGGGATTCTCTTCCGGCGGGTAGCTGTGGTCGTACATCATCAGCCTCCCGTTCATCATCAACACCTGGGTTTCAAACCACCAGGCATCCTGATAGTTGCCCACGTAGGCCGTCCATGCGGGGAGGGGGATCGAAACCTCGACGGACCTGGCCGAGGCCCTTTGGACGGGCGGCAGCATCAAGGAGAGGACATGGTTCGCAAAGAAAGACGGGTCGCCGTCATCGGAGTTCGTTAGAACAATGACAGCAAGTTTTTCATCGGGCAAAAAAGAAAGCTGCGATCGATATCCTCCGACCCAACCGGAGTGCCCCACGACCGTACGGTCGTTTTCGCGCCAGGTGGAAAAGCCGAGGCCGTATCCGCTTTTCCAGTCAGGATTGAGCCATTGGATCCTCCTCATTTCCTTGATCGTGCTGCCCTTCAGGATCTGATCCCCGAAGACTATCTGACTTTCTCTGAACTGGAGCGAGGCGAACTTCGCCAGGTCTTCGATTGTCGAAGACATGTTGGCGGAGGCAACGATCGCTCTCGCGTTTGTGAACGGCATGATCTTCCTTGTGCCGTCCTCAAGCTTTCGGCTGTACCCCATTGCCAGCCGCTTCGATTGCGAATCCTGGAAGTACACAGTCGTGCTTTTCATGCCGAGCGGCAGCAGGATGTTCTTTTCGACATATTCCGAAAAAGGCATCCCGGCAACTTCGGCGACAATTTCGCCGGCAATCGCAAAACCCAGGTTGGAGTATTTGATGCGATCTTCCGGAGAGAACGTCATCTCCTGTCTCTCCAGGCCTTTGATCATTTCGGTGCGTGAGGGGAACTTGTTGTCGGTCCAGTATGGGAATGCAGCTTCGCGCGGCAGCCCCGATGTGTGCGTCAGTAACTGACGAATCGTCACCTTCGGTTGATCGGGGAAACGGCTTTTGATGCGGAACCACGGGAGGTATTGCTCGACGGGATCATCCAACCGGAGCTTCTCCTGGTCCCGCAACTGCATGATCGCTGTTGCTGTAAAGATCTTTGTAAGCGAGGCAATCCGATAAATGGTCTGGGTTGAGGTGAGGATGCTGTCTTCCAGATTGCTGTACCCAAAACCGCGGGCGTACACAAGCTCCTGATCGTACACGATCCCGATGCTCAGCCCCGGGATGCTTCGGAAAGCCACTTGGGACAGGAGCCACTGTTCCATGAACCGGAGGCTGGCCGATACTTCGGGATTATCAGAAATTTTGCCCTGGGAAAATACCCCAACGGAGGGAAGAAACAGCAGAAAAACCGCAAACCACAGCCTCTTCATGACACTCCTCAAGAACGACGTTAGTACCGGATTGGAAATCAACTTATGGAATAGGTGCAGGAAAAGCAAGGAATGAGTGATGAAACGACACAGGAAAACCGTTGAGCAAGCGCTTAGAAGATGCGGGCGATGCCCAGCGTAACAAACCAGGCATCGGAATCGGTAAGACGACGGGTAACGTCAATCCGCAGGAGGCCAAAAATACGGCTCATGCCGATTCCCGTTTCTGCATACCACCCTTCCGTCGATCTGCCGTACGGAAGGGAACCCGACGGATTCCACGATTTCGCGACCGAGCCGTAGAGTATCAATTCGAGGCTGTTCTTGTAAAGGCAAGGGACATCCAGTACAAGAAAAGGAATCGAACGGAAATTGTGCTCAAGTGAGAGGACGAAATAACGTTCGCCGGCGAATTCCTTCAGTGAGGCTCCTTTGAGAACACCGAAGGGACCGAATCCGTCGGACCTGCTTTCAAGAGTAAAGATACGTTGGGGTGGAAGATGTCCTGTTGAATATCCGGCGGAGAGCCGCCCAAGCAGGGTCGGGGGGAAAAGGTTTCGCTTGAGGAACGTCGGCACAAAGAATTCTCCAGTAACCCAAACCCTTGAAAAAAAGAAATCGCCCGCGAGCAGCGACGGCTGAGAGCGCTCTATTTCGATGTCGATGTAGTTTGTAGAGACAAGGCCGAGCGGAACGGGCGAATCGCCATAGCGAATGTTCAGTGCAACGGACCGGAGCATCCCTTTGGCCGCCATGGCGTTCGGCCGGTATTCCTTTGACCGATCGAGCAGGCTGAACTCCGTCATCTTGCGGGCGGTCTTGTGTTCTTCCGATCGATAGGTAGCCTTGAGTGAAAGACGCCGAAACGGCTTTGCGCCGACAAAGAACTTCCACCCGAATGTGTAGAAATAGTCCCTCTGATCGATCTTGGAAAGCAACGAGGAAAGCGTGATAAAGAACGTGTCATAAAAACCCTCGTCGGGAAAGTGTCCCAGATCCTTCGATCCCCCAAGACCGAGGCTGTAGTTTCTCTTTTCATCGAGGAAGAATTCTGCTTCGGCGCCGTATTTCCATCGCTTATCGGACAATCCGTATCCCGCCTTTGCGGAGAGCTTCATCCATGGAGCAATGGAATCCACTGTGACCTCGCCGCCCAGGAACAATCCCTCCACCCTGTTGAAGTGCAGATCCAAGTACTTGAGAAAGCCCTCGCTGACCGTATTCAGCGCCATCAACGGCCCCGAGGGCTCGAATTGTTTCTCAAGGGTCTGGGTACTATCCAGAGTCTTGTAGGCAGTCTGCTCCTCCGTCGTAAGCGGAAGAACTTCCCTCTCCGCCCAGAATGTTGAGTCGAATTTCTCGGCCCCCGGCGCATTCATTCTTCGCGGTTTTTGCCGAAGCGTGTCGGGAACTTCGGCATTGATCCGATACTCGTAGATGGTCGAAACCTGGTCAAAGCCGATCACGGGGAATGAGAACCCCGCAATGCCGATCTCCGCGTTTCCATTGAGCCGGATGTCAACAGGCATCCAGAAGAATTCCTCATATCGGGCGAACTGCTGGGCATATGTGATATTCAATTCGGTCACAAAGGGAATTCGGTACGCCTCGTTCGGCTTCACCTCGATGCCTACAACGGAGTAGCTGTCGCCGATAATGTTGATCGTGCCGCTAAAGAGGGGCGTCAGCTTTGTTCGGGGCGTCATGCGTATCGAATAGAGCTCCACGCTGTCCTGCATTCGTGTCCCCTCCAGCGTGAACCGGTAGTACTCAAACGCCTCGGGGGATGTCGGGCCGACGAAGGTGAAGCCGCTGAACCTGATCTCATCGTCGTAGAAATTCACAATCCCGCCGACGGAGGCAAAATTCTGTCCCAGGGGAACATTTTCGGTCTGCCGTTTTTGTTTCACTACCTCTCTGAGCGTGTCTCCTTGCTGCCAGTAGCCGGTCGTGTACGACTCGGTAATGCTGGCAATTGCAGTATCCCTGCGGAGAATTTGGCGGGTGAACGCGTCAAACTGATATGACTTCAGCCTCTCTTTCCATTGTCCTTTGTTCTCGATGACATTCCTCATGATGCGGACTGCCGGATCCTCATCAGTCACGACTATTTCAGCGAGTTGAACCGCGATCGGCTCGAGGGCAACGTCGTGAATCGTGTCCCGCATGAGCGCAACTCGGACGGTATCGGATTTGTAGCCGATGAAGCTCACGATAAGGGAATAGGAGCCGGGAGGAAGGGAAAGTCGGTAGGCTCCTTCGGCGTTCGAGATCGTTCCGCGGGCGGTGCCGTCGATCCGAATATTCGCGGCGACGAGAGACTCGCCGGACGATTTGTCACGAACAGTGCCGGAAACAACGAAGGTCTGGGCCAGCGCAACAGAAACGAGAACGTTCAGGCCAAGCAACAGCAAGGCAAAGTGAGTGAAGTGGGAAAAGCGGAACATTAAATCAGTGAACGAAAAGGGAAACGTTTTGTTGCACGCCCCGAAGCGGATGGAACGACCATGGCAGGCAAAATGGAATCCCGGCAATCCGTCTATGCCGTCTTTCGAACACGCTCGAACGTATGGATGACTTTCGTCAATCCATGACTCAGAACGGAGATAACAGCCACATCGCCGTCACATTCGACGAGCTTCTCCTGGGCCATTTTCTTCGCCTCTTCCTCACTCTGCGCAGTTCCATGGAAAAGGTTCTTGGGGACATCGAGTGTCTTGGTGATAAGAATTCTATAGGTCATGAGCCTCCTTGGAAATTATGAGTTACGGGTTACGGGTCGGTGCAGGGTTTGTTCCAGGTTTCACGGTTCAGGGTTCAAGGTTCCGGGTTCAGCATTTCGGTCACCTGTCCGATGAGGGATAGGACTCTACAAAAGCCCGCGTTTTCTGACCACTGTGTACCCAGTCGGAATGACATTCCGACCTACAGAGCCCTCTGATCTCTGACCTCTGACTTCTGAATTCTTCATTCTAACTTCTCAGTTTCTAGCTCCTGGCTCCTTCCACACCTTTCCTCTCCTCCGTTGCCTCGTACAAAATCTCCGCAATATCCTTCACCTGGACCGACTCGCCGGCTTCTTTGGCTTTTACTCCGTCGGTCATCATTGTCATGCAGAACGGACAGGCGGTTCCTATTACATCCGGCTTGAGAGCGAGGGCCTCTTCGGTCCGCTCAATATTGACCCTTTTGCCCTCCTTCTCTTCCATCCACATCCTTCCGCCTCCCGCTCCGCAGCAAAACCCGCGGCTACGGGACCGGTTCATCTCGACGAGCTCGACGCCGGGAACGGCCTGGAGCGCGTCTCTCGGGGCGTCGTAGACGTTGTTGTAGCGTCCCAGATAGCACGAATCGTGATACGTGATCCTTGATTTCCGGGCGGCCGATACCTTGATCTTCCCCGTCTCCACAAGCTGCATCAAAAAATCGGTGTGATGGATCACTTCATAGTTTCCGCCAAATTGAGGGTATTCATTCTTCAACGTATTGAAACAGTGCGGACATGAGGTGACGATCTTCTTCACTCTGTATTTGTTCAGTGTCTGCACATTATCCTTCATGAGGATCTGTGCGAGATATTCGTTTCCTATGCGCCTTGCCGGGTCTCCCGTACATTTCTCTTCGTTGCCGAGGATGGCAAATCTGATGCCCGCCTGCTGCATCAAACGCGAGAATGCCTGCGTTACCTTCTTGTAGCGCGTGTCAAACGATCCCGCACACCCGACCCAGAAGAGAACTTCAGGCTCCCCGCCGTCTGCCATGCGGGGAATGTTCATTCCCTCCGCCCAATCGGCCCTGTTCGATGCACTGAAGGCCCACGGGGTGAAATTATTTTCGAGATTCCGAAACACGACCTGAACTTCGGGCGGAAATGCGGATTCCATCAGCACGAGATCCCGGCGCATGTCCACAATCGCATCGACATGCTCAATATTCACGGGACATTCCTGGACGCACGCCATACACGTCGTGCAGGCCCAGAGCTCCTCGGGAGTAATAAAATCGTGCACCAGCTTCTTTTCCGCCGACGTTCCCTCGCTTGTTTTTTCCGTCAGCCTCGCCCTGATGTCCATGATGATTTTTCTCGGCGACAACAACTTGCCGGTCGAATGTGCCGGGCATGCAGTGGAACATCGGCCGCATTCGGTGCACGTGTACCCGTCAAGGAGCTGTTTCCATGTCAAATCCTGAACATCGGCAACGCCGAACTGTTCGACGTTCTCTGCTTCGAGGTTGATCGGTTTCAGCGATCCCCGGGGGCTCGTCGAGGAGAAATAGACATTAAAAACAGATGTCAGGACGTGCAGGTGCTTTGAATATGGAAGATAATTGAGAAAGGCGAGGACCAGGACGATGTGTACCCACCAGAAGAGCTCGAACCACACGGAAACGGCGGACGGCTCCATTGACGAGAAGAGAGGCACGGCAAATGCTGAGAGAAGTCGGGCCGGATTCTCGTTTCCTTCCAGAACGATTCTGCATGCATTTTGCCCGATCATGCCCGCCATGATGAGCAGAATCGTCATCAAGATCGCCGTGGCATCGAGCCTGGAGTGCAATCCCAATTCGAGGCGTTTTGGCCGAAGAATGTATCTCCGAAACAAAGCGACTATGACGGAGACGATCACGAGTCCGACAAAGAGTTCTTGAAGAACGGCAAGGAGATCGTAGAGTCCGTCACCGAGTGCCGCTGCCGTAAATCCCGGGATGATTCCTTCGGCAATCGACTCAAGGACCGCAGAAAGGAGCACGACAAAGCCCCAGAAGATGAAGAAGTGCATAAGGCCCGCAACGGGTTCACGGAGAAGCTTCGATTGGCCAAATGCCACTGTCAGGACCTTCATGAGGCGCGTCCCGGGCTTGTCGAACCGATTCTCAGGCTTTCCGACCCGAAGATGTTTGATGAGCCTGGTGACGCTCCACGAGAACAAGCCCATGGCGAGGACGAACACGACCAGGAAAATGAGGTTCTTTGTCGTCATGACACCCTTAGTGGTTATGAAGAGCAGAGGTGAAGACCGTTACAGCTTCGCCGGCGATGCTCACCTCATCAACGCTGCCTTTCTTCACTTTGATCCTCACTTTAACTCTTCCCTTTCTTCCCAGGACGTCGCCCTGCTCACCTACAAATTCGAGCCGGCCGTCTTCAAGAGAGAAGGAGGGGAGGGCGGCACTCTTCCACAACGCGAACCGATGCATATAGACGCCCAGCGGTCCGTTTGCAGATCCGGTGACAGGATCCTCGGGAATTCCGGCGGCGGGGGCAAAGAATCTCGAATGGAACGCGGAACTTTGTTCCTTCGTCTGCAGCGTGAAGACGCAGACTCCGATCCATCGGTGGGTTCTGCAAGCCTGTGCGAGGGCCTTCATGTCGGGCTTCATCGAAGAGAGCCGCGCAAGCGATTTGACGGGAACATAGAGATAGTTCGCACGCACTGACGGAAGTTTCTTTCGGAAATCTGTGGACTTCAGCCCCAAGGCGTTCCTGATTGCCGAAGGCACGCTCTTCACAACCTCGAAATGAGGAACAGGCAAATAGAATTCAATGATCGATCCCGAGGCCTTTTTTTCAACGATCACTTTCAGCAATCCGCTTTTCGTCTGAACCTTGAACGGAAAGACCCCGTTCTGCCTCATGCCCGCCATGCCGCTTTCCGCAAGGGCGTGAAACGCCCCTATAGTCGCATGACCGCACAACGGAATCTCTTGCGTCGGGCTGAACCAGCGAATCTGAATATCGGCCCCGCGAACACCGGGCGGTAGGACAAAGGCGGTTTCGGGCATGGCCAGCTCGCGCGCGATAAGCTGCATTCTCGACTCAGAAAGGCCGCGAGCATCGAGAACGACACCGGCGGGATTTCCGCTGAATCGTTCCGCGGTAAATGCATTGACGTGCTTAAAAGGGACCTTTTTCATGATGAGACCTCATCGCTCAACCCCGGCAGTTCAAGGGCGCTAAGCGTACGTTGATCTTTGATGAAATAGAGGAATCCCGCCCTGACAAAGAATGAATCGGGAACGGGGGCCGATGATTCTCTCGAGACGACATCGGCAAAGAGTCTGACGCCCTCTTTCGTATCAATAATCGCGAGATGATTGTCCAATTTCAACGATTCCGGCGTCGAATTCCGCGACCTCACATGGTAGTTCATGATGAGGTACGGGCCGGCAGCCAAATATTCCGTTCCCCCTACAACTTCCTTGTTCCCGACCTCACGCTCCAGGAAGGATTGCAGCCCGCCGGGCAGGCGATCAGCCTGCACGGGCTCAGGAAACTGAAGTTGGTCATCGCCGGCCTCTTCAACGGCAAGCTTTCGAACAGGAAACAATTCCTCGATCCCGTTCTCGAAAGTCTCAACAACGGTCCCCGAGCGAAGCTCAAAGGCATACCCCACCCTGCGTTCAAAGAGCGTACGGTATGAATACACCCGCTCTCCGTAGCAGAACCAGAAGGTCGTCTCCTCGTTGCGCCAGAGCTCTTCGCCCGTTTCGAGTTTCCACGCTTCGATCCCCCGATGTCCCGGCATATCGGGCTGTTCAAAACCGTGCACAAGCACCATGTCCTGATGAACGGCCTCTATCCCAACCCACCATGGTTCATTCATGCCCTTGTTTTCCCACAGGGGTTGGCCCGATATCCCGTTCAGGCAGAAGAAGGTCGCCTTTTTCCGTTCATTGTCCCGGCATTCACCAACGATATGGTCTCTCTTTCCGACAAGGATGCGCCAGATTACTCCTTGCGGGGAGTAGGACCAGGATGGTTTCAACGATTTCTTGGAGAAAAAGGAGAATGAATTCAAGGGTGGGTGGCACGCTCAGTCAGTGCATCCAAGGGCCGGGAAGTTTGATGCCAAGGTAGAAGAGACGACAGTCGTGTCGGAAACAAATGATCCAAACACTCCCAGTCCTCCCTGGATGTTTGTGTAGTTGGGTTGATCGACGCGGATGGAATACTGATCCTGAAATCCGTTCACCACACTGTAGTATTTGTAGAGATGCTCATCAGTTTGAATCACTTCGACGTAAACCCGATTGAAGTCAACGACGACGCCTTCATGCGTCTTGAGAATCCTGACCAGCGCCCGGCGATAATTCTCGAGCGGAAACCTCCACAATTCACGCGAACCGATGAGCTCTCTCCTCCGCACCCGCGGGTACTCGGCTTCAAAGTTCGCACAATCCTTGTAGCTCGTGATTTCAAGCGGGATTTCCTCGGTGAAGATCGTTCCCGGATTAGCAACAGGAAGTTCGTATTCCACAAACACGCGCACGGCATGTCCCTCTGTCAGAGCCGACAGTGTGACAAAGATCGAGATATCAGCCTGTCCGTTATCAGGTGTCGTCAACGAGAATCGACTGTCGTTGTCGATGTCGACAACCGCGTTTCCCGGTACTCTTGTCGTTGCGCTAAGAACCCCGTACACCGGTGAATTGACCGTCAACGAGTATACTTTCCCCCGAGCTATCGGGAGTGGTGAAGCGATAAACGCCTTGATGCTGTCGGTGTATCTGCCGGGATCATCTCTCGGGACCACAGTATCGCGCAACGCCACCGTTGTTGTATCAAACGAAAGAGAAACGACAGCATTGGTAACCTGATTGCTGGTGGTATTCGTCTGCGGATCAAAATCCGGAGGATTGTAGGTCGAGAAGAGTCGAACGTAGTGTGTCTGGTTTATCGGCGTAAGCACCCCGTACACCGCCAAACGGTCGAGAAACGGTCCTTCCGGATTGAAGCTGGTGTCGCAACCGCCGAGAAGGGCAAGAAAAAGAAATATCAGTCTGGTATTCTTCATCAGAATTCCATTGTCAGGGTCGCAGAAGGGAAGAATGCGAGCATGTTCGTTCTCTTTCCAGTCGTCCTGTCGAAATAGAAAAGGTTCTTTCTGTCATAAACGTTCAGGACATGGAAGCCAAGCGTCCCGCGGAATCCTTCGTACATGAATCTGTAGGAAAGGCTTGCATCGAGCCGATGGTAGGCCGGCAGGCGGCTGGCATTCTTCTCGCCGAGCAGTGAGTAAGGCTCGCCGGACTCACCCACATATTTGCCCGAGAAGACATCTTCCATCGTGAGACGATCGTAGTATCCAACCGTTTGCGTATAGGGAAATCCCGATCCAAGTTCCCACCGCAGGCTCAGATCGATGCTTGGATTGATGTGAACGTTTGCGAGCAGATTCAGCGTATGGCGGCGGTCGTAACGCGGAGGATATCTCAATCCGTTGGCATTGATCCCGGTCCACCCGAGAGTGTATGAGCCATAGAGGTCGACCAGCGGTATTCCGTATCGTATGAGCGACTCGAAGCCGTATGACTCTCCCTTGCTGTTGACATAATCCGGGTCCTGCGAATCGATTTTGTCGCGGTTATAGGTGACCAGCGAGCCGTAGTATTTGTAGTACGTCTGAAAATTCGTTGAAAGTGCCGGAAGGACGTTTCCCTCCAAACCGAGCACGTAGTGATCCGCCCGTTCCGATTTGAGGAAATCCGGTACGGCGATCCAGGCGTCAAACACAGAGACGACGTCGTCCTCATTGTTGACCGTGATGATGTTCTGGTTGAACCGTCCATATGAAACCTTGATCCTCCAGTCATTCGTCAGGACCCAGCTCGCGTTGAGGCGGGGCTGGACCAGCTCCGTTTCAAATCCCCGTTCAAACATGGACCCCACATCCATGTGCAGGCCGCCGTCCACCTTGATATCCCCAACATTGGCCTGATATCGAATCCACATCGAGACATCAGCCCTGGTCGCGAAAAGCCTTCGATTGGCACCCACGGAATTGATCAGCTTATATTCCAGCGTTGGAAAGCTGAATTCAAATCCGAAGAAGTACAGGTCCTGATTGTCCGAATAGTATGTCGCTTCCGTCTTCACGCCGCTCTCACGAACCGTCGTCGTTGACGGAGTAATGGAAGGCGAGTTCTTTGCGTCACGCTTTCCTTCAAAATAGTTTTCGTACGCCACGGCGTGGACAAACAGGCGCTCCTGGATCAGGCCCGAGGCTGTTACGCCAAAAGCGTGCGTCCGCCAGCGATAGTTGGGCAGGGCCGGGTTGTCGTTGACAAGTTCATCACCGCTGAAGAATCCCTGAATCGACGAATGCGAATCCTCGTCACCCTGGTTGGTCACCTTGAAGAAAGCATCGTAGAAATCGACAGGGGCGTCCTGATGCAGAAACTTGGAGAGTGTGTGCTCGAAGACGGATTTCCGTCCGTTGACAAGCCATTGGAAATTCTCGAACACCGGCCCTTCGAGCTGGAGCTTTGTCGACAGAAAATTCACGTTGGCCCTTCCCCCTATTCCTGCAGTTTTTCCGTCTCGCGTGGTCATGTTGACGACTGAGGAGAGCCGGCCCCCGTACCCCGGGGGAAAGGCCCCGGTGAACACCTCGGTTGTCTTGATAATGTCGGGATCGAAGACGCTGAAAATGCCGAACGCATGGAACGGATTGAAGATCTTCATTCCGTCAAGCAGGATCAGGTTCTGGTCTCCCCCGCCGCCGCGGACGTAGAAATGAGAATTCACATCGCTCGTCGAGACGATGCCGGGCAAGACCTGAATTGACCGAAAAACATCTTCCTGGATTGTCACGGGGACCAGCTTCATTTCCCTCTGGTCGAGGACGTGAATACTCGTATTGATCTCTTTCAGTTCGCGTTTGCCCGCCTCTGTCACAACCACCTCGCCCATCTCGACGGTTGTCGAAGCGAGAGCGGCATTGACCACCACAGGACCGGAGATACCCACGAAGACCTTTTGCACCTTCTTTGCATAGCCGACCGAGCTGAAGGAGATCTCGTATTCGCCGGGGAGGATATTTGGAATGAGGTAGAATCCGTTGATGTTGCTCGCAGCGCCTTTGTTTGTGCCGAGCAAGACGATATTGGCAAACGGGAGCTTTTCCGATGTTGAGCTGTCCGATACGATACCCCGGATGTCGACCCCCTGCGCCGAAACGCACATCGGGAAGAGAAGCAAAAAGAGGGGCAGGAGCGGCTGTCGGGTCGGCAGGGTGAGTCGTATCATCATTTCAATATCGGGAAGGAAGATCCCAAGAGCAACAATTCAGGGTAGTGTCTCAATTTGGTTGTAGTTTCTAACGCAGAGACCTGCCTGCGTGCCGACGACGTTGTAGTCTATATTTGAAATTGAGACACTACTCAATTCAGCGGGTATGCAGGGGCGACGAATACCGTTCGTCGACAACCATGATGGGTCCATCCGATCAGGAATTCAAACTTGTTACGCGTCGACGTGCGCCGTGTAGAACCATGCCTTCCCGCGGAATTCGCTTGTGTGGCTGCCGCAGTCGATTTCGCGGCATTCATATCGCTTCAACCCGAACGCGTTCACGAGCTTCTCTTCCGTGTCGAAAAACTGCGTGTGGTAATTATCCATGTACAACTTGAATTCCTGTTTTGGCGTAAGAATGACGATCTTCTTTCGGGTTATGCGTTTGAATTCACGAGCAACGGCGTCAAGATCCCTTACATGCTCAATCGTGTGAGCGCATGTGAGATAGTCGAATGATTTGTCGGGGAACGGAAGGTGCTCTGCAAAGCCCTCGATCCAATCTACCTTCACCTCATATTTGGCGGCGTTGGCCCGGGCAAGTCGAAGGGCCTCGGAGCTGACGTCGACGCCCGTGACAAGGAACCCATCTCGTGCGAATCGCATAGCAAGGGATCCCTGACCGCAGCCGATATCGACAACGCTCCCGGGAGTTCCAAGAGCGTTCATGAACAGACCGGCATCGGTCTCTTCCACGCAATCATTCCAGCGATGCTTCCATGCCTCGTCGTAGGCACGCTTCCAATCTCCATCGCTTATTGTCCGGAACTTCTTTCTCCAATCGATCTCAAACCAGCTGCCGTATTTGCGGCGCAGGGTACTCCTGGCAAACAGATTCTGGTTCAGAAAACTCAGGAGTCTGCGGAGGGATGATGGCAGCAATTCCTTGAAGCCGTTGTAGAAAGTTAAGCTCACGGTTATGCCCCCATCTTCACGATCTTGTCCCACAGCGGGCGAGAAACCGGCATGACTGATAACCGCGGCAACCGGACAAGCTCGAATGCTGAAAACACCTTGTTTGCTTTTATCGCCTGCAGGGTCACCGGAGACTTGAGTCTTGCAGCGGCCTTGATCTCGACAACCGTCAGCTTCGTTTCATTTTTCCCCGCGGGTTGGCCGGGATTGCCGACAACTTCAGCTATCCCGACAATGGCTTTTTCCGATCCCGTGTGATAAATCAGAACGCGATCCCCTTTCTGCATCGATCGGATATGCTTAAGAGCCAGCGGATTGCTGACGCCGTCCCAAACAGTCCTGCCTTCACGGACGAGATCGTCAAACGAGTATGTTTCAGGCTCCGTCTTCATCAGCCAGAGGTTCTCCATGTCAATCACCTTTCCTGATCATTGCACTAAGCCGTCATCGCATGTTCGGGGAATGTCACCCGGACAAGACCCCGCACTGAGTTGCAGAGAAACAGTTGATCGGCGGACATCAGGTCGTCGGGGTACAGCCGTTGTTCACGAACCCGGTGTTTTCGGGATGAAAGCAGATACGACCTGTACACTCCAGGGAGGAGGCCGCATTCCACCGGAGGTGTCAGAAGCGTGTCCCCGCGCTTGACAAAGATGTTTGAGCGAGCCCCTTCCGTAATCTCTCCCTCCTTGTTCCGAAACACAACGTCGAAATATCCTTCCTCCTTTGCTGCTTCAAGTTCACGGTCGTAGACCGGACGATTGGTCGTCTTGTGAAACAGAAACCTGTTCTCCGCATCCACGGCAAACGGGGAAAAACGCACATATTCTTTTCTTCCTGGAGGCTCGAGGCGGGAATGGGTAATCGAAACATTACCATGCCGGTTCAGCTCGAGCCGCATCCTGAACGCCTCACCTGCAGAACGTTGCCTCAGCCTCCGCTCCATTCTCTTTAACTCTTCGCGCACTTCAGAGGAAGAGAACCTCATTCCAAAATAGAGCGCCGACTCCCTCAAACGGCGAAGGTGGCCGGGAAGCAGCAACCATCCTCGCCGCGAATCCCATCGCATGGTTTCAATCAGGCCGAATTCCGTTGCCTCCGACTCAAGAAATTTTGCTTTGAGGAGACATTCCCTGTACTCATCCGCTCCGCGTGAATCATGCACAACTCCGCTACCGACCCCGAACTCGGCATTTCCTGATTCTCTGTCCACCACAAGTGTTCGAATCGCGACGTTAAAGACAGCCTTTTTCGCAGGACCAAAATATCCGATGCTCCCGGTATAGAACCCGCGCGGAGTTGTCTCCAGCTCGTCGATGATCTCCATAGTCCGGATTTTGGGAGCGCCGGTGACCGACCCGCTCGGAAACAGGGAGCGAAACAATTCGGGAATACTTGTCCCTCCATTGAGCACAGCCTCGATGGTTGATGTCGCCTGAAAGACGGTTTCATACCGTTCGATTTCGAAGAAGCGCTTAACACGAACCGTTCCGGACCGCGCAATCTTCCCCACATCATTGCGGAGAAGATCGACAATCATCAGATTTTCTGCACGGTTCTTCTCAGACTCCTTCAACTGGGCCGATCGTTCCTTATCCTCCGCCAGGGTCCGGCCCCTTTCGATGGTCCCTTTCATCGGCTTCAGAGTAATCCGATCCCCGCTGCGGCGGAAGAAGAGCTCCGGCGAACACGATAGAAGAGTAAGCAACCCCGTGTTGATGAACGCCCCGTAGGCAACCCGCTGAGCCCTCCTCATCCGTTCGTACAGAGAATGGGTCGCTGAAGGAAAAGGAGCAAACAACCTGAATGTCAGGTTGACTTGATATGTATCTCCGGCTTCGATGTACTTCTGGACTTCCTCGAAAGCATCCATATAACGCGCCTCGGATACGGAAGGTCGGAAATGAAGAGGGTGGACGATTGGAGCGGCGACTTTGCGCTGTTCCCGAACTTCTTCTCTCAACTGTCGAATGTCGCTGAGGGGGCCACCTACATTCCCCGTGCGCCGGTGGACCGTGATCGGCTGTTCGTACAGTCCAAACCACAGAAACGGAGGATTTTGCGCCTTCTTGTCCGAGAATCGCCGTTCAAGCGCATATCCCGCTTCGTACGAGACGCAGCCGGCCGCGAAACATCCGTCTCCGACAGCAGCATCGATCTTGCGTAAGGCCTCTTCAACACCCTCAAGCGCTTCGGCACGAATTATTTCGCGGGGACGGGAGAAGAGGTAGCTTGTCTTGTTCACCGCGTCACCCGGGTTCGATTCAAGAATCACTGTCCCGGGGTTCCGATCGGCCCATTGAAGGACCTCTGAACTGAAAAGCCCGTCCTCATCGAGAAGCGAAACTGTACCTTTTCGGCCCATAGCAATACAAAATAAAAAAACCGCCTCTCTTCTCAAAGCTCAAAAGGCGGTTTGCTGGAAATCAGCACCTGCACTTATTCTTCCGCAAGGAGGGCCTCAATCTTCTGCACCACCGCATCATCCGTGGGTTTCGTCCGCGTCGGAAACATGGCTACCACGTTGCCCCTTTTGTCCACCAGATACTTCTGAAAGTTCCACTTCACGTCACCCTTGAACGGTGTTTCGGTCGTCAGATACTTGTAGAGAGGATGCTGACCCTCTCCTTTGACGCTGATCTTCGAGAAGAGATCGAAGGTCACATCATAGTTCATTTTACAGAATTCCTTTATCTCGGAATCCGATCCGGGCTCCTGGGCGCCGAAATTGTTCGCCGGGAAACCGAGGATTGCGAGTCCGCGATCCTTGTATTTCCGGTACGTGGCCTCCAGGTTTTCATACTGAGGTGTATATCCGCATTTCGATGCGACATTGACGACAATCAGAACCTTCCCTTTGTACGACGAGAGTGGTTGGTCTTTGCCGTCGATGGTCTTCATCGTGAATAGATACAGCGGGGCCTCGGCTGACTGATGCATCGGTTGTTGAACTCCTACTATGGCGAGGAGAATGGTAAAGAGCATGGGTTGCATGTTGAAACCTCGAGAGAATGAGTTGGGTGACTCACTCTCAACACAGGGAACAGAAAAAAGATTCCACATTACCCCCCTTTTGTCGCAAAGAGCCTTAAGGCCGACGGGCCGACGATATTCAAAAGTTTATACCACATTCGCCGGGGGTCTTTTTTCATGGCAAATGCCTGATTGAGATAGTCCCTTGTCACTTCATCAGTATGGCCGAATGCCAGCAGCCGGAGAGCGAAATTGAAGACGAGATCGGCATGGGCCTCTTTGAGAAACATATCCTGAGGGTCATTGAACCATCGGCTTCTGAGTACCCGAAACGATCGGTGCAAGCTGATTCGATCCTCGAAGAGCCTCTTTCGGTTACTGTCGGCATGATAGATGGCACAGGGTTTGTCGACGTAAACGGCCTTCGTCTGCTGGAGGACCTTGAGATGAAAGTCAACATCCTCCAGGCATGCCAGCTTGTCATCGAATGGCACCAGAATTTGTCGCCGGATAAGGGGGGCGTTGATCGGAAAAATGTTGCCTGCAAGGAAGTGCAGGAAAATGCTCCCCTCCTCACCGTCATAGAGAAACAGCTGCAGCGGAGTCCCATTGCGTCTGACCTCGACGTCTCCCACAACCACACCGACCCCTTCCACCGACTTGCTAAAGGCGTCCATCTGAACCTCAAGCTTGTCGGGAAGGAACTCATCGTCATCGTCCAGAAACGCCACAAACTGACCCTGAGAAACTGCGACACCGGCATTACGGGCCGGTCCGGGTCCCCGAGTCACTTCATGACGGATGTACTGAACACGTTCGTCGCGAAGAGATTGCACCGCTTGAGGGGTATCATCTGAGGAGTTGTCGTCGACAATGATGAGTTCGAGCCGGGAATGACTTTGGGTGAGGACACTCTGAATCGCCCGCGAAAGGAGCCTTGCGCGGTTCCGGGTGGGAATGACGACGCTGACCAGTGAATCAGTGTCGGGAATATCCATTGACCTATTGTCGGGCTGCCAGTTCAGCTTTGGTTGGAACGATCCACCAGGCAAAAAGATAGCCGACAAGAAAAGGGACAACTGCAGTTGCAAGGGCAAGGACAATTGCCACAAGGCGGACTATCGTCGGGTCGACGTCGAGAAGTTCACCGACTCCTCCGCAGATACCGCCAATCCTTTTATCGGTTTCAGAACGATAGAGCTTCTTCATGGGATTCTCCGACAGTTAATATACCGTAAAATCTGTTCAAGTGGTGTGAAAAAAAATCCGCCATCCCTCGCGAGACGGCGGATCGCTCTGCGGGAAAAAGTCCCGTCAATGCTGCACCAACCTGAACGATCCTTTCTCGGTGCGAAGTCTGAGGAGCGGGCCTCCCCCGTTTACGTCTCCGCTGTACCAGTACTCACTTCGCGAACGCCGGGAGCGGGATGAAACAAATTCAAAATCCGAATCGAAATCGCCGCGTCGGCCGACATCGGCATCGAGCTTGAATCCTGCTTTCGACGGAAGCGTGATTCTGATCTGGCCCTTGTACGTTTCAAACCTGCTTTCCGATGCCAGTGTGGCAAAATCAATCGTGCACTCCCCCTTGTAGGTCTCCAGATTCAATCCGCCGTTCAGAGACCTGACGTCAACCTCTCCCTTGTACGTGTCCAGGACCAGGTCCGAACGAAGGTTGTTGACGTTGATCTCCGACTTGTAATCCTTGATGCGAAGTTTTGCCGTTGCCGGCATCTTAACGGTGTAATGGACAAACGGCGTCGTGCCGAGCTCTCCGTCGAAGATGTCCCAGAACGAATTCCGCCGACGATGCAAATTCTTGTAGTCCGTTTCGATGGAAACAGACCCGGAGGTGGCGTCGATGCGGATTTCCGTATCCCTCACTTTCTCCTCGTCGTAGCGACCCCATCCGTCCGCCACGATCCTCGCAGTTATGCTCACCTCCGCCTTCTCCCACGTATCGACATTGACGCTGCCTTTATATGTGTCGATCGACACCTGGCCGTCCTTTGGAAGTGGAACGGTCTTATTCACTTCACGGCTTTCCTGGGCCGGAGAACCCAACGTAAACCCGACCAGAAGTGCAATGCACAGAATCATTTTCGATTTCATGCGGATCTCCTTCCTGTACATCCTAGGTTACGAGGTACGACCGGGGAAGTTGCGGAAAGGTTGCACCTACTCCTCCCGCACGCTCCGCATCCGCTTCTTTTCCCCCCTTCGCTTCTTGGCCTGAATGCGCCGCTCACGGGACTGACTCGAGGGCTTCGTAGGCAGGCGCTTCTTTCGCGGGCGCAGGGCCTTTTGAAGGAGCTCAGTGAACTTCTTTACGGCTTTTTCCCGGTTAGACCATTGGCTTCGCGACTCCTGGGCCACAACCCGTAGAATGCCGCCGGCCGTAATTCGGGGGCCAAGCCGATCGAGGAGGGTCTGCTTCTGCGCTTCGCTGAGACTTGGGGATTCGCCAATATCGAACTCAAGCTCGACCCGAGTCTCAACCTTGTTGACGTTCTGTCCGCCCGGTCCGCCGCTTCGCGCGGTCCGGAATTGGAGTTCAGACCGCGGAATGCGGATCGTTAAACCTCCTGCAACCACTGTTATTTGGTTTTCCATTGTCAGCAGACCAAGTCGGGGCAATGCGACATCACTCTTGCGGACATTGCCGCGCACTTCAGTGCGCTGGGGTTTTCATGAATCTATCTGCCCAGTGACCCGTTAAACCAGGCAATGATTCGCTTTCCGATGTCAGTGATAAACTTCGGCTCCTGCGGCCCGTGGGGAGTCCGCGGGTACGTGATCATTTCCGTCTTCACCCCGAGCCTCTTGAGGGCAATGTAGAATTCCTTCCCCTGTGAGGGCGGCACGCGAACGTCTCTTTCGCCGTGAATAACCTGAGTCGGCGTCTTGACGTTCTTTACATGAAACATGGCCGAATGCTTCATGTAGGTTTCCATTCGGTCCCAGTACTCCCCGCCAAAATAGTCGGGAAGGAATCCCGGGATGTCGGCCGTTCCGACAAAACTCATCAGGTTCGTAACACCCGCTCCGACACTTGCCGCCTTGAAGCGATTCGTCTTGGTCACAATGAAAGACGTCATGTAACCACCGTAACTCCATCCGCATACTACGAGACTGTCCGGGTGGGCTAATCCCATCTGGACCACCTTCTCAACGCCGGCAATATCGTCTTCGTAGTCGCCGAATCCCCAATCGTTGTAGTTCGCGAACCGGAATTCCTTTCCGTATCCTCCGCTCCCGCGTGGGTTGGGCCGGAGAACAAGGTAGCCCTCCTGAGCAAACGCCTGGATGGGATAGATGCTTCCTGCGCCGGTAAATGATTGGGTGAAGATTCCGGTCGGGCCGCCGTGAATATTGAGGACAAGCGGGTATTGCCTTCCTTTCTCGTAGTTCACGGGATAGGTGAGGAGTCCTTCGATCTCCCTGCCATCCGGGGATTTCCACGAGAGCACCTCGGTCTTGCCCATCGGGCGGTTCACAAATTCGGGATTGACGTTCGAGACCTTCTGCGGTTTGAAGGTTCGAAGCGAACTCACGAAGACATCGGGAGGCGTTTCAGGTGTCTGATAGATCCAGGCCGCGGTTTTCATGTCGCCGCTGATTGCAGCGCCGGAAAATGTTCCATTGCCCCCTGTGAACGCTGCCGGCTTTCCGCCGTCAATCGGCAGCGTCCAGATCCGGCCGGTGGTTTTCTCGGTTTCATAGATGTAAAGGAATTTGCCGTCGGCGGACCAGCTTGTGATTCCCGGCCCGCGGTCCTTCGTCTCGCCCAGCTTCCGTGGCGTTCCTCCCGCCGCGGCGACAACATAGACATCGCCCTGAAAAGCCCATCGCGGGTCGCCTCCGTCAGAAACAAAGGCGATCCATTTCCCGTCGGGGGAATATTCCGGGTCAGCGTCTGAACCTTTCCATGCGACAAGAGACGCAACCGCACCGCTATCGCTTGGGACTGTCGAAATGTTCGTTGAAGGCCAGACGTCCGCCGTTGGATTTTCCTGATGCGAGAACGAAATCGTCTTACCGTCAGGCGACCAGACAAAGGAGGTCACATGAAACTTGCCGCCCGTGAGTCGTTGCACCTTACGCTCCTTCCCGTCCTTTGCGATCCCAACGGTGTGGAGATGCGCAT
>Ga0209619_10000378_pt1 | contig 31052 bp, 29 predicted proteins | sample Rifsed16ft3_FD_184011 | JGI IMG/M metagenome (GOLD analysis project Ga0209619, IMG submission 184011) | Soil microbial communities from Rifle, Colorado, USA - sediment 16ft 3 (version 2) | ecosystem: Environmental > Terrestrial > Deep subsurface > Rock core/Sediment | place: Rifle, Colorado... | reverse complement strand
CAATCCAGCCGTCAGAGCAATGACTGTCAACGCCACGACTAATTTTGTGGTGCTTCCCCAACGGGGAGAACTATTGGTTCCTTTGGGTGCTCCCGAAACGATTTCGTCTGACATGCTCACATCCGATGGACGTTCGATATACCTTATTGTACCCAAAGGCCAGCCGCGTGCAATAGTTCATTAGCCATATTCAGCGGTTGCCAGCACCGCAAGCGGGCCGGGAATGATAGGCCGCCCCTTCATGTTAGTGGAAGGGGCGGATCAAAATCATGTGGTGCGTTGTTTGCCTAGGGTGGGCAGGCTCCGGGGATCAGGAAGTTCATGATCCCGGGTATTTCACAGTATAAATTCAAGGCATCAAAAATGGCAAAGGCGATACAACCGCAGGCCAGAACACCCACCAGGATGATTAGTATCACTACCAGCCGGGAGGTCTTTTTCTTTTTTGGACGGGCTGCCGGCTTTGGTTGCGAAGGGACTCGACCAGCATATTCACTGGCTGCAGGCGAAACTGCGGCTGCCGGCTCCATCAAATAGGGGTCCATCGTCGCGGCAGCCGGTTGATTATATGAAACTGCTGGCTGCGCAGGTGATTCCATGGGGCGCAAGGAAGCGACTGTCGCATCCGGGTCCATCACCAATTTTTCGAAGAGTACATTGGTGTGCTCCCCAAATGTGATCATCTCACCGGGGCGTAAAATATAAGGGCCAGCAAGCCGTTGACCGCTGACCATGGTGCCATTGGTGGACCCGAGATCTTCTATAACATAGTTTGCGCCCTGCAGACTCAACCGTGCGTGGCGGCGAGAGACTTCGGGATCGTTGATCACAAATGTGGCGGTGATGTCTCGCCCAATGATAATTTCGCTGGTCTCCAGGTTGAATGCCTGACCGGAGTTAGGCCCGGATTTCAATACCAGCCGGAAGGTGGGGTTCATCGAATCCTCCTTGCTCACAGTTTCACAATAAGTGTAGCGAAATTGATTATTTGTGTCAACGTAAAATGAGGTCTACTTACCTGGCTGTCCCCGTGATCTATACCATTAAATAAAAGACCCCGCCGTGCCGTGTGCCGCATAGTTTTGAACCTGCTTTCGCAGGCGGGACTCTCCAATCCTGCTCGGCCTTGGCCGAAGCCTATCGCGTCACAGGAATGATATGAATCCCTTTAAGGGGGTGTTGGCTCAAAACCGGTCGTGCTGCATCACGAACACAGCAGGGCTAATCAACTTATACCATAGAAATAATCGACTGTGTAGGATGATCATGTCAAGATATTCGGGTGCAATCCATGAAACGATTACCTTGACATCCCATTTGCGCAACCCTATACTCAGCAAAACTGGATGAGGAAATCTATCGCACATGACCACAATTCGCGCATTTATCGCCATCGATCTCCCCAAAGAAGTACGGACAAGCCTTGAGGCCACCGTCCAAAAATTCAAGGCACGGTCGGTACACGGTGTCCGCTGGGTGCCAGTCGATAACATACATCTGACTCTGAAATTCCTGGGGGATATCTCGTCGGGGAACCTTGAGCGATTAACCAAGTTGTTGCAGGTTGAATGTGCCGCTCTGCCGAGCTTTCCGGTTGAGGTGGCGGGTGTCGGGGCATTTCCCAATCATCGACGCCCGCGGATAATTTGGGTTGGGGTTCAGGCTCCTCCCGAATTGAAGACCTTGCAGGCCTGTATTGAATCGGCAGCAAGTCAGATGGGTATCCAACCCGAGGAACGCGATTTTTCTCCGCATCTGACGCTTGGACGGGTGAGAAACGAGATTTCATTCTTGGAGCTCCAAGCGCTTAGCGCAACGCTGGACTCTATCCAGGTTGGCGCATTGGGTAGGTTTACGGTCAACCAATTTACGCTATTTCGCAGCGACTTACGACCGCAAGGACCGCTTTATACCGTCATGGCGCAATTCAATCTGAACACCGCCGAATCATAGGATTGGTTTTCGCCTGTCAAGTATGTTAAAATCAGGCCATCTTAAATCTTTGAATGAGGTGCCAACTGAACACTTTGGAAGTAGCTCGCAGCATCATCAACGCGTTGGAAGACAAGAAGGGGGAAGATATTTTACTCCTGGACATTCAGGAAATTTCATCCTTTACGGATTATTTTGTCATTTGCAGCGGCAGCAGCGATCGCATGCTGGATGCGCTGTCTGACACTGCCGTGGAGGCTGCGAAGAAGAATTACAAAATCAACGGCCGCATTGAGGGAGGCTCGAAATCGGGCTGGGTAGTGGTTGACCTTGGCGATGTGGTGGTGCACTTGTTTTCAACCGAGCAGCGTGATTATTACCGGTTGGAAGAGTTGTGGTCCAAAGGTAAAGTATTGGTCCACCTGCATTAAATAAGTACATCAAGAACCAGCGCCAGGAAAATGAACGCCAGATACATGCTGGAATATCGGTACATGGTCCACGCCACCTTATTGCCTGGTATACGCAGGACATTCCAGGCTGCATAAATCAACCATAATCCCAATACCACCGCTGATACCAGGAACAGACTGCCGGTCATTTTGAGTAATGGCATGAGCAAAGTCAACGCCACCAATTCCAGAGTATAGATAAAAATCTGGATGCGGGCATACTGCTCGCCTTTGACTACCGGAAGCATGGGGACGCCAGCGCGGGCATAATCATTCTTGCGGACAATCGCCAGCGCCCAGAAGTGCGGCGGGGTCCACATGAATATAATGGCGAACAGAAAAAGGGACGGGATATTCAAGCTGCCGGCAGCAGCTGCCCAGCCCACCAACGGCGGAATTGCGCCAGCTCCGCCGCCGATGACAATATTCTGCACCGTGGCATGTTTTAACCACACACTATACAGCAGCACATAATAGACCATTCCAACCAGCGACAGCACCGCAGCCAGCAAGTTGACAAAGCCAGCCAGTATGAAGAAGGCAGCCAGACAGGCGCCCACCCCGTAAGCCAGACCCTCAGCCGGCGTCAATGCGCCAGAAGGCAGCGGACGTTTGGCGGTGCGCTGCATGTTTCCATCGATTTCGCGATCGATCACCTGGTTGAGCGCTGAAGAACCGCCGGCTGCCAGCGCCCCGCCCAGCAAGGTCCAGAAGGCCAGAGCGAGTGGCGGCATATGTTTGCCGCCCACTACCATGCCGGCAAAAGTGGTGACCAGCAGCAGAACCACGATGATCGGTTTATTGAGCATCAGGAACGCTTTCAAGCGGCTGGCTCCGACTGAGCGGGGATTATTTTGAACATCGGGATGAACGCGCTCCGGTTCAACAATCGCAGCAGTGATTGTGACAATCAACGCCGCCCACAGTGCCGCAGTCGCCGCGGCATGCAGGGCGACCAGGTCGATGGGGTATCCCCGGGCAACTTTCAGCGCACTAATCAAAACCTGGCCGGCGAACAACAAACCAACTGCAGTCGCGCTGGTCAATAAGACTGGCTGTCGATAATGTTTGCGCCAGGCGGCCAAGAATAGTGAGGCCGCCAATAGTCCGGCAATAAGCGTCAAAATACGGTGCCCAAAAGCCAGCCAACCCGCGGAACTTACCGGCAAGCCGCCGGAACACAAAGGCCAACCGGCGCAGGCATTGGCGGTTCCTGTGGAGGTTAACCAGGCACCAGACAGCATTACTACAAACACCGCCAGCAAGGTTGCCCATGCCAGGCGGGAAAACCCTGAGGATGAGGAAGCCGCAATTAACGTTTTCTGTTTAATGTTGCCCAGCACCGCAGCCGTAGTGACCAGTGCCATGATCAAGAGGGCCAGGCCGAGGTGAATGTTGGCATTCAACCCGGAGCCAAGCCCGCTGCCGATGAACGATTCGGTAATGACGCCCGCCAGGGCGCCGGTTAGAAAGGTTTTTATCGCAGCATTGGACTCGCGGCGGACGTATGCCCAGAGCGCCAACGCGAAGATCGTCAAAGCTGAAATACCAGCCAGGATGCGGTGAACCATTTCCAGTTGAGCTGCCAATCCGGCGGGCATGCCCCACTGTCCGTAACAGGTAGGCCAATCCGGGCAGGCATTCTCAACGCCGTCAAAGCGTACCAAATAGCCAGCCATTACCACCAGGAATGTGAGAATGGCTGCCGCGATTAATCCACGGCGAAACCAGTCCTTCTTGTGTGTCGTTTTCATGTGTGCTTCCATGGTTTATGCTCCTCCCCGGTCAACCCGGGGTGTGACACCTGCTTCAAGGGAAACAGGATCTTCAGTTTTGGATGGTCTTGTTAGTTGCCGGCGCACAAAAAAAGGATAGCCAAGTCCCAACATGGCAGCAAAAGTAAACCATTGGATGGCATAACTTTGGTGCGAGCCTTCGCTTATTTCGATCTCCGGCAGGCTGCGGTAAGGCAGGGCAGTCCAGGAGGCTTGAGGTGCCTGGAGGACGTAGATTGGCAAGAGTGCCAATTCAGACTGCTCCGTAATCCGCGGCAAATTAACCACATTCCAGGCATCCAGGCGGGTTTCGCCGGGTGCCAGGGTAGGGTCGGTCACACCGCCAAAATCCGGTTTCTCCTGCCCGCGGCGGATCATGCCTTGCACCATCGCACTTCCCGTTTCTTCATATTTGGAACGGCTGGCTGCGTCTTCGAATGGGATCCAGCCGCGGTCAACCAGCACATACCAGGAGGAGCCATCCACTCTCAAGGGAGTTAATACATGGTAGCCCAAACGGTTTTCCCACACCTGGTTGCGCAGTAGAACCTCCTGGCTGAAATCGTACGTGCCCGTAACCGTGACGCTGCGGTATTCCATGTCAAAAAGTGCGTCCACCGGCTGAGAAGCATTAAGGTCTAATTCCGGCGCGTTTAACTGGCTGGTAACGCGGGAATTGAACGCCCGCCGCCATTCGAGGCGGTCCAGCTGCCAGAAACCCAGGCGAATCAGCACCCCGACCCCGGCAATTACCACCAGGGTGGTCAATATCCAGCGAACAGTGAGGAAGCGTTTCAGCATGGCCCTATGCCTCAGGTGTCGGTTGCGTTGGGTTAGGCGGCATGGGGATGGCAATTAGTGTGTAAAGCCAGACTAACATCCAGGTGGGCAGTCCAATGGACAGCACACCCAGAACTCGGTCGGAGGTTTTGGCTCTGGCCACAACCTCAATATCCAGGCTTTGGGACGCCTGGAAGGTGCAGGCCATACTGTAGCTGCTGGGACGGTCCAGCGTCAACACACTGGACGCATCAGCCGGTACCCACAATGGTCCCAATTGATGGCTGACGGAATCCATGTTGCGTACCAGGATTTGATCTCCTTCAGAAAAACGCATGTCAGGCATGGCTGGCCCGGGCTGACCGTTGGCAATCTGGCTGGCGGTGCCGGGTGGAATTAATATCTCGATCTGGCGCGGCGCCCGTTCCGATTGGTTTTTAACCATCTGGTACGAAATTTCCGCGATTGCGAAGGCGAAAACCATGCTGATCACAAAAGTAATCCCCAGACGTTTAACCGCGGCGCGTACAGTGGGACTCATTTCAATTTTCTTTCAGCAGAAAACGGATGTCGGCAGCCAGGTCTTCCACCGACGTGCCAAAGGGGTAGGTAACCCGCAGGTTATTGGCAGTATCGATCAGATAAACGCGGGTTGAATGCTCAACCTCGTAGCTGGCGTTACTGGTTGAATCTGACACATTGCGATATACCCCGTAACCCTGCCAGACCGGCGCCAAATCGCTCTCGCTTCCGGAAAGACCGATGAATTCTGAATCGAACCCAGAGGCGTAAGCCTGGACCAGTTCCGGAGAATCCCGCTGCGGGTCGACTGTGATAAATACAAATTCGACCTGCGCGGCTCGTTCACCCAATTCCGCTTTGACCCGTTTCATATCCACCAGGGTGGTCGGGCAAACATCGGGACATGAGGTAAAGCCAAAAAAGAGCAGGACAATATTGCCCTTTTGCTGCTCCATTTGAAACACCGAGCCATCACCCCGTTTCAAATTTACAGGTGGAGCAGTCACCTGATTGGTGATTTCTGATCCATGCAACGTGTACGGCCGCGCGAAGGCAGTTGCCCAGATAAGCAACACCACCGCCAGGATCCCCACCACTCCGAATATTACTTTGCGCTGCATTTACTATCAGCCTTTCAATATTGTCTGGCGAGCCCCCTCGCCCGCCAGACGGCGAATTGGTTAAACCGTACCGATCAGATACAGAGCTGGATAGAAAAGAATCCAGACCAAATCCACAAAGTGCCAGTAATTGGCTGCGGCTTCCACCGCCCAGTGTTTCTGCGGACTGTAACGCCCCTTGATGCCATTGCGCAGGATGATGAAGAGGAAAACCACACCTGTAAACACGTGGAAGGCATGCATGCCGGTCATCATGTAGAAAATCGCGCCTTCAACCCCGTCGGCTGGACCGAAGGGAGCCAGGGCCCACTCAAACCCGACCACGCCAACTAAAAAGCCGATGCCAAGCAGCATAGTGACCAACGTGCTGGTGATGAATCCTTTGCGGTTGCCCTGCGAGATCTGGACTTCCGCCCGGTTCATGAAGAAGCTGGAAATCAACAATACCGAAGTGACGATCAAGCCCAGTCCCTGCTCCAGATGCGGGCGTTTATCACCCAGCAGGTAAAACCGCGAGACGAGCAAAGCCGCGAAGACGAATGAATCGGACAGGATAAAAAGCCACAGACCCATCCGGGCAGTGCCGATTTTATAAGCCTGTTTCTCCAAAGTTGATGTAGGTGTGGTCATTCATGACCTCCTTCACTACCTGAGAGGCGGGTGATGTGCATAAAGTACACCAGCACCAGGGCGCCTTTGAGGATGGCGATCACCCACAAGAAGATCGTTGGGGCTTCGTTGGTGCCAATAATGTATTCAACCGCGGTCAGCACCGCCAGCGCCAGAAAGACCAGCACACCGCGCCGTAATTCAGAAGTTTTTTTGGTTTCCATTGGTTTCTCGCTTTCGCTCAGTCCGCGGACTGCGGCTGAGTCGTTTCAACGAATTTTGAATCTTTCAGGCCATAATCATACGGGTCGCCGACCACACTGAATGGCTTGTCGTAATTGTGCGCGGGCGCTGGCGAGGGCAGGATAGCCCACTCGGGAGAGCGCGACTCCCACACGTTATTGGTCGCCGGTACGCCTTTCTTGGCGCTGACAAACAGGTTGATGAAGAAGATCAGGATCGAGACCGCGATCAGGAAGGCAGCGATGGTAACGATCAGGTTGGTGGTCTGGAAGCCCTGTGCCGGGTCATAATCCGCGATGCGGCGGCGCATACCCAGCAGCCCGACCGCCATCTGCCCAAAAGTCATCACCAGGAAGGAAGGCGTCATCAGGTAAAAGTGGATTTTGCCAAGCGTCTCGTTCATTCTGCGCCCGGTGATCTTGGGGTACCAAAAGTAGATGGCTGCAAATAATGGGAAAATGTAGCCGCCGAATAATGTGTCATGGAAGTGACCAACCACATAGTAAGTGTCATGAAGGTGCAGGTCGGTGGCGACCGTGCCCAACGGGGGGCCGGTCAGACCTCCCAGGAGAAACACCACAATACCACCAAGCGTAAACAATAACGGCGTGGCAAAGCGCATCCGGCCTTGCCAGATGGTCGCGGTCCACGAGAAAAATTTGATGCCTGTCGGGACGGCAACCAGCAAGGTGGAATACATAAATGGCACTCGTAGGTATTCCTCCATACCGGAGGTGAACATGTGATGCGCCCAAACCAGGAACCCAACTAAAGCGATTCCAAGCGAGGACATAGCAACCCATTTGTAGCCGAACAGCGGTTTGCGCACGAATACGGGCAGGAGTTCACTGATGATCCCCAGTCCAGGCAGAATGAAGACATACACCGCCGGATGGGAATAAAACCAGAACAAATGTTGGAACAACAGCGGATTGCCGCCCTTGACCGGGTCAAAAAAGCCCATGCCGAATAAACGCTGAAAACTGACCATTTGGAAAGAGGTGCCGATCAACTGGGTCGCGGTAAGGGCAATAATGGAGGTTGCCAACACTGCCCAGGCAAAAATTGGCATGCGGAACAGGTTCATGCCTGGTGCGCGCAAGCGCAGAATGGTCACGATCAAGTTGAGTGCGCCAAGAATGGATGACCAACCGGCGAAGAACACCGCGACGAAGAACATTTGCATGCCAAGCGGCGCCCGTGCCGAAAGCGGCGGGTAGCCCGTCCAACCGGTGTCAAAACCGCCGGTGAAGATGGCTGCCACAATGGTGACCGAAGCTGGCACCGCCAGCCAGAAGCCGAAAGCGTTCAAGCGCGGGAAAGCCATGTCTCTTGCGCCAATCAGCAGCGGCACCAGGTAGTTGGACAGAGCAGAAATGCCAAGCAAAATGGATATGATCAACACCATACCGTGCATGCCGATCAATGTGTTGAAGAAATCCAGCGTGATGAATTGGATCCCGGTTTGAGCTAACTCAGCGCGGAAGATCAGCGCAAAAGTACCGCCAAGCACCAGCAGCAGCAGCGAGAGAATGCCGTATTGGACGCCAATCACCTTATGGTCCAGCGAGTAGCCCCAATAGCGGATGATTCCCGGCTGGTCGTGGAATTCCTCGGCTTCGAAGGTGTCTTCACCTTTTGCCCAGGCGAACCAGTCGCGGAAACCGCCGACGCCGATCATAAAACCGATGACGCCGAAAGCTGCGCCAAGGACAGCTGCCGGCTCGGTTTTGGGGGGCAGTCCCATCAGCGCGCGAATACCGGTCAACAACCCAATACCGACCGCGACACCGATGATCTGGCCAATGATTCCGGTCACAAAACCGATCGATAAGAATTTTTTCATCAACCTATCCTCCGGATACAGGCTTACTGGAGCGATTTAATAAATGCAATGATGTCCGAGATTTGCTCGGCGGAAATACTGTCTTTGTAGGTTTGCGGCATGACGTTGGCTGTCGCGCCGACTTGAACCTGCATATTGGGGTTGGTGATGGCATTGAGCAGGTAGGTTTCATCCACCACCGCAGTTGTGCCGTCCATCAACTCGACCGTTTTACCAAACAAACCTTGCCAGGTTGGGCCAACATTGGGTGTGCCATCCACCGAGTGGCAGGATTGGCAGCCGTTATTTTTTGCCCATCGCTCGCCGCGCGCAACTGGATCGGTGCCGATGGCTGCCAATTCACCCTGGACCCAGGCATCAAAGTCCGCCTGAGAAACAACAATGACCGGGCTCTCCATATAAGCGTGAGAGGTGCCGCACATTTCAGCACAGCGCACCTTGTATTCGCCAATCAGCGTGGGCGTGATGCGAAGTTCGCGCACCAGGTTCTCGCCAGGCAGCAGGTCTTGTTTGACGCGGAATTCAGGCACCCAGAAAGAATGGATCACATCCAGGGAGGTCAGTGTAAGTTTGGCTTGCTTGTCCACCGGCATGTACATTTTGTCCGATACGATGCCGTATTCCGGGTACTCAAAGCGCCAGAACCATTGACCGGCCACTACTTTAATCTCTACTGGAGCTGGCTCTGCCTGGCGGGTCTGACCCAATGTGATGGCGCCAAAATAGGAGAGGCCGATCACTGCACCCAGCGGGATGATGGTCCAGATGACTTCCAGCGGGTTGTTCGACTTGAAATAAGCGCCATCTTCTTCCTGGCCTTTTCTACGGCGGAAAACCACCATGCTGTAAAAAATAAAAACCACGATCAATGAAAACAAGAAGGAAATGGCGATGATCTCAATATCAAATAGCCGGTCAATCGGTTGAGCTTGCAGGCTGGCCTGAACCGGCAGCAGCCGGGAAACGGACAACAGCATGTCAACCAGGATGGTCAAGATCAAGACCAATACCCCGGCAAAAACATAATGCTTCATAGAAGATTTCCTCCTGGCGGGTTGGATATCCGAATGAGGGGGGTTCGGGGGAAATTGCGGGCTGCTCAGCCAATCCTGAGCCTGCGCAGGGGTCAAGGTGCGCCGGTCGTAGACAACCACCGCGCCGCTGGCCTGAAGTGAAACCAGCATGACCTGCATGGGGAGGTCGCCGGTCACAAATTGTTGCAGAAACTCCGCCCGGGAAATGGATTTATCGTCGTAATCGACGATGACCAGGTTGGGCTGCCAGCTTTCCATTACGTCGAGGGTCTCGTGTGTGGCAGTGGTGGCTCGCAGGACGGTCGATTCGCCGTACCGTCCAAGCACCATTTTTTCCAACCCCTTACGAAATAGCGGGTTGGCGGAGGCGATCAGCACTTTATATTCGGTTGAAGGGGTCGGACTGGCCATAGATCGTTCCCGTGTGGAGCAGATTAGAACCGGAATGGTTGTTCCACAGGTTCTAATTTACACGGTTTTAGTCCGAATTGCTTCCACCCATCCCCCAGACAATTAGGTTAAATCAAGCTTAACGGGCGGGTGATTTACCAATCACCCGAAACGAATAGAAAAAGATATGAAACTCATCGTCCTCGAACGACGCAACAGATCAAAGACACAACAGTAGAATCAGGCTTTTTGGATCAAGCCCAACTGGATGGCCTTGCTGACCGCTTCGGTGCGGTTCGAGGCTTCCAGTTTTTCCAAAATGTGCCGTACGTGTGTCTTAACAGTGTTTTCGGAAATATACAGGCGCGACCCGATCTGACTGGTGGTCTGCCCGGAAGCCAGGCAGTCTAACACCTCAAGTTCGCGATCCGACAACGGCTGCTGGTTGGTAATTTCGGATTGACGCGCCAAAGCACGCATGACGGCCCCGGTCACTTCCGGAGAGAGAGCACCTTCGCCGCCGGCGACCCGCAAAATGGATTTGCGCAGGTCGTCCGGTTCGGTATTTTTGAGCAGGTAGCCGTCGGCGCCTAAGCGGATGGCGCCCATCAAATCTTCCTCGTGCTGCGAGATGGTCAACATCAGGATGTGCAATGGCAGGTGCATCTTGCGGACAGCTTCCACGGTTTGAATTCCGTCCATTTCCGGCATGTTGACGTCCAGCAGGACGATATCCGGTTCAGTCGTCTGAATAATCGGCAGCGCTTCGCGGCCGTTGCCAGCTTCACCCACCACCCGAAATTCCGGCATATCGTTCAATAGCCCAATCAAGCCACGGCGAAAGAGGGCATGGTCATCAACGACGACCAGACGGAGCAGTGCGCTTCTCATAATGCAGGTGTCTCCTGGGTAAAAATGGGTACTTCGATGTGTATGGTGGTGCCCCGACCCGGTTGGCTGGTAATTTGGAAATCTGCGCCAATCAGTTCAGCCCGCTCGCGCATGCCGCGCAACCCGTGACGGGATAAATCCGGCACGTCTTCGGCGGAAAACCCTACGCCGTCGTCGCCAAGGTCAATCATTAATTCTTGATTCCACTCCCGCACATTGATCCATACCGTTGCAGCCTGGGCATGCTTGCGAATATTGCTTAAAGATTCCTGGAGGATGCGTACCAACTGGGCTTGAACCTCCGGACTTACTTGCGGCAGCGCCGCCGGAATGGAAGCAACCACCTTCAGTCCACTGGCCAGTTCAAAATTACGAATAATTTGCCCAAGCCAGGAAACCATATCCTGCTGCGGTGCAAAGCGCAGGTTATCAATCGCCTGGCGAGTTTCAAGATAGGCTTCCGAAAGGGCTTCATGGCTATGCTGAAGGTTCTGCGCCAGGCGAACGAGGTCGCCCTGGGCTAACTGGGTCTGCATCTGAGCGGAGGTAAGTTTGAGATAGGCCAACGTCTGCGCCAGACTGTCGTGGATTTCCCGCGCCAGGCGGGCACGTTCCTGCATCACCGTGCGGTATTCAGTTTCCAGGCGGCGGCGCTCATTTTCGACCAACAACGCAGCCTGAGTTGTGACGGTATCAATCAGTGCCGTCTGCCGGGGCTGAAGAACCGCCATGCGCCCGCCGGTCATCAGCACCGCGCCGATGACAGTGCCTTCCGGCAAACAGAAGGGCAGAACCAGCATCGCCGAGCCATCCTCGCGCGGCTGGATCTGAATTTCCAAAGCGCTGGCACAGCCCTGGTTGGCTGTCTGATTGAGGAGGCCCGCTGCTTCAGCCGTTTCCAGCCAAGGATCGACGCTGCTGACAATTTCGAACCCGCTGAAGCGCGGCTCGGCAGCACGGAAAATGGCTTTTGAATAGCGGAAATCCAGCACATCCCGCAGTCCGTCAATCAGATTACCGACAATGGTCGTCAAATCTTCTTGCTGCCCATTGGCCAACTGCAGCTGCCGCAGCGTGACCAGTTCCTGGTTGCGCAAACGGGTCATCTCAATTGCCAGGGTCATTTCGGTTAGGAGCATCACCAGATACTCATGGACTTCGGGTGCAATTTCCTGATTCGACGGCAGATAAAGATTGACCACCCCAAGGGGATTCCCGTTGCGCGTCAGCGGCAGGCAATAAATGCGTACCAGGTCCGTAAACGGAGCCGCCAATAGCGGGCAATTCCCTCCGGTTTCACTGTGTAATTCTGTACACCGCAGGCAGCGCTCACGAATCGCGGGAGTTGTCAGTTGCGTCGTCCAGAGCTGCAGCCCGGATGATTCCTGGGGACCGTAAACGTAGGTTTTCAGCGGCTGTCCCCATTCGTCATAGGGGATAAAGGAGGCGCCGGTTGAACCGACTACGCCGGCTATGATTTCTAGCGCCTTTTCGACCAGTTCTTTTTCATCCTGAGCGTCGATCAACAACTGATTAAGGCGTACCATGCCATCCAGACGGCGCTGCAATGATTCGCGCTGCGCGTCGCTGGGATTTTCAACAATTGGAGTTAAATATTGCCGCACCCGATCACCGCTCAGAATTGCCAGGGTAAAAGCGAGAAGAATGGCCAAACCCCAATAAATAAGATTCCCGGCCAGGGAAATTTGTTCCCCGTCGATCATTTGCCAGGCAAATGCTTCCATTCCGAGGACCGCCAGCAGGATTCCCCCCACGATGATGTAAGGCACGATAGGCCTGCGCAGCGACGGACGTTTCATGACCTAATTTTACCCTGAAAAAGCAATCGCAGCGCCTGAGGCTGCGGTGGGGCATAAGTGTGCCATGGAAACAAAAACAGAGCGGGTATCAGCCGCTCTGTTTTATTACAAATCAGAGGTGTCTTATTGAGTTATTGAGCGGATGAAGGTCACCAACTGCCAAACCTGATCGTCGGTGAGGATGCCCTTCTGAGCCGGCATGGAAGAATTCCAGGGATCCATTGCCCCGCCATCCATGATGCGCCAGAAGATGAAGTCATCCGTCAGATCTGGCGCTTCTGTTTTCAAATCGGCGGGAGGCGGAGTCAACGCAGCCGCAGCTGGGCCGTCGCCAGCACCAGCAGGACCATGACAGGACGCGCAGCGTTCCGTAAATAACACGCCTCCAGCCGTGGCGGCATCGGCATTACCTGCCAGCGGGTTGGTCATGCCTTTGTAAGGCGCAGGTGGTTCCGGTTCTTCACTGGTGGTACCACCCCCTCCGCATGCAGCTAAAAGCAGTGTGCTCAAGGCAAATACTGCAATAAGAATGTAGATTGAACGTTTCATAACTGTCCTCCATGTTAGTTGTTTTATTAGAAAACGATTAAATAAATTATAACGATCTTAATCAATAAATGATAGGGCAATCCTATATGAACATTATCAAATATATATGAATAAATACAGGACTGTATGTTAACAATGTCACTATCTAATATCAACCATTAATATTATCCTTTATACATTCTTTATCTTAGAGGTGAACAATGTTCCGAATTAGCCGCCGTCTTGATTATGGGTTGCAGTTGATGATTGCTCTCGCCGCTGGCGATGGCGATCAGCCTGTCCCCAGCGCTCGCCTTTCCGAGCAGTTGCAAATCCCACTCCCCTTCCTGCACCAAATCGCCCACACGTTGATGCAGTCTGGCCTGATCAAAGCCTCTCCGGGTCCCCGGGGCGGGCTGCGCTTGAATTCGCCAGCCGACACCATTACCGTACTCAAAATCGCCGAGGTCCTGGAAGGGCCGATCAACATCACTCCCGGTGTTGAAATTGGTGACAACTGCATCCGCCAGGAAAGCTGCGCGACCCAGTCGATGTGGGACGATCTGCAATCAAAGATCATCAACTACATGGTTACTCACACACTGGATGTGCTCGTCAAACGCTCCGTGGACTACAAGAGCTTTGTTGTTCCAGCCGCTGAAACCAAGCAAGACAAAACCCCAATTCCCGCTGACTAACGAATTGAATAAGTGTTATCCACCAGACCGGTAAGGTTCCTTCCGGTCTGGTCAGATATTCCAAAACTGGTTTAGCTTTTCAGCGCTGCCAACACTTTGGCTGAATGGCCTTCGACGGTAATTTTCGGGAAGATTTTCTTCACCATCCCCTGTTCGTCGATCAGGAATGTGGTGCGGATCACACCGTCGAATTCGTGTCCCCACAGTTTTTTCGGACCCCAAACGCCATAAAGGTCACAAACCGCATGTCCTTCATCCGCCAACAGGGTAAAGGGTAATTTGTATTTGGCTTTAAATTTGGCATGAGATTTGGGTGAATCCGGGCTGACGCCGAGAATTACGACGCCGGCATCCTGGTAGACGCTGTAATCATCGCGAAAATTACAGGCTTCCGCGGTGCAGCCTGGGGTATCGTCTTCAGGGTAAAAATATAGCACCACCGGGCGTCCCAGGTAATCGCTGAGAGAGCGCAGCGTGTCATTTTCATCCTGCAGCGTAAATGCTGGGGCGGGTGAATTCTCAAGAATCATTTTTTCTCCCCGGGAAGTTCCCGTAAATCCAAATTTGCGATTAATTTTCCAATTCGTGTGACATCATAACCCGGCAGGGCAGCGACCTGTTGTTTGAAACCATCATCCGCCATCGCGTCCATCAATGGCGCCAGCAGTGGATCATCGGCGAATGCGGACGGCACGATCAGATCGTATTGCTCATGAAATAAGGGGATAAAGTCCAGGCCAAGCGCCTGGGCGGCGGCTGGAATGCCAAGCCCGCAATCCCCCCGCCCGGAAGTAACTGCCGCCGCCACGGCCAAATGGGTGAATTCCTCGGCGTCATAGCCTGTGATTTGATCCGGATGGATACCCAGTTTGGCTAAATGAAAATCCAACAAAACCCGCGTGCCAGCGCCGCGCTGACGATTGACGTAGGTGAGTTTAGGACGGGCCAGGTCTATTAGGCCGGTAATGCCTTTCGGATTACCGCGGTGAACCATCAAACCCTGCTCGCGGCCGACCCAGCCGTAAATACGGATGTTCTGACCGGTCAGATATTGTCGCACAGCCGCGAGGTTGTAATCACCGGTGACTGGGTCCAGCAGGTGGCAGCCCGCCAGGTGAGCCTCGCCGCGTCGCAGCGCCACCAGCCCGCCTTGACTGCCAACGTTGGCGGAAACCAGGCGGCGTCCACGGGTCGCCAGGTATTGCGCCAGTACATCCAGGGTGACATCGTGGGAGCCAATGGCGAAAATGGTGCGTTCCAGTTCGGCTGGCGGGTTATAGAGACGCACATGAACCGAACTGCCCGCTTCGATACCTTGTGTCCCGCGCGGCAAAATAACCAGGCCGTCAGCCCGCACCAGCGAGGTTATGACGCCTGCGCCGCGCGCCAGCGGTGCCGCCAGCATGCGCGCTCCGACTCGGCCAACAACCACCCGTAAATAATCATCATCGCCGGCCGGCGAGGTTACTTTGCGGGTAATGAAAGCCTCGGTTTCCAGAGGTTGAGCGGATGGACGACCCGTCCAGCGGGCCAGCAGCGGCTCGACAAAGATTTCACCGGTCAAGGCTGCCGAAACGGGATAACCTGGCACGCCAATGATGGGAACTTGTTGGCCGTCCTGGCGCCGCACCAAGCCCAAGATCACCGGATGACCTGGGCGAACCGCGACGCCATGAACCAACACCTGGCCTAACGCGGCAATCACTCTGGCTGAAAAATCTTCCGCACCGGCTGAGGAACCGGCGTTCAACAGGATAAGGTCATGGTTTTCGGCTGTGGATCGAACTTTCTTAAGAATTTGGTCGAAATTATCCGGGATAATACCAAATCGCTGCGGTTCGCCGCCCCACCCAAGCACCTGTCCCGCCAGAACCAGCGAGTTGTACTCGATAATATCGCCGCGCTGAAGCTGGCTGCCAGGCGGCACCAGTTCGGTCCCAGTTGGCAGGATTGCCACTTTTGGCTTTTTGGCTATGCGAATGGATTTATGGCCGCTGGCAGCAACCGCTCCCAGGTCGACTGGCCGCAGCACATGACCGGATGGAAGGATCAACTGAGTGGCGACGATATCCTCACCCATCGGGCGCACATGACTCCACGGTGGAAGCGCTGCACGCAGACGGATTTGTGCCGGTGTGCGTGCCTCTGGTGTTAGTTCGCCCTGGGCATCCAAAGGCTCAATATTTTCAATTGGTACAACGGCATTTGCCCATTCGGGCAAGGGGTCACCGGTATCCACATACGCAGCCTGATCGCCCACAACCAGAGTGACCGGCGCGGTGGGCATGGCATTGTGAATGGCTTCCGAACGCAGGGCAAAACCATCCATGGCTGCTGAGTGGTAGTTAGGCGAGGAAGTCAAAGCCCAAATGGGTTCGGCGGTCACTCGTCCAATAAGGTTCTCAGCCAAATCCGCTTCTTCGCTGCCCAGCACACCGTCCAGGCCCGCGTCTGCGAGCGCCGCATTAAAACGTTGCCAGGCCTGGTCGAGCGGGATGTCGTGCAGATAGAAGTTTTCGGTTTGCGGCATGCGTCTCTCCAACACGTAATTAGAGTAACTCCACCTGCACTGGTGATCCGGCTGGTAAACCGTTGGCGTCGGCCGGGATGTGCACCAGGCCATCGGCGCGGGCCAGCGTGAAGATCAGATTACTCTTGAAGAAGATGGGATCGGCGTCCATCCCTTTAGGCGTTGAAACCAGACGAACTGGAACAAAATCTTCACGACCAGCCTGGGACGCCAGATTCACCGTCAAACGCGCTGCCACGGACGGACGAATTCTATTCGCCGGCAGACCCAGCATCCTTTCGATCAGCGGAACGACGAACAGCCGGGCAATGACCAGAGCGGAGACCGGGTTGCCCGGCAAGCCAATGACCGCTTTACCATCACAAACGGCTAAAATGGTCGGCTTGCCAGGTTTTACATTGACCCCGTGCACCAGCACGCCGGGGTTACCCAGAACATTGACCACTCTGGCCGTCAGATCACGCGTACTAGCGGAAGAACCAGCCGTCATCACCACCAGATCACAATCAGCGAGCGCAGTTTGTAAGGCTGATTTGACAGCATCCTCGCGGTCGGCAACAATGCCATACCGAACGGATTCGCCGCCGGCTTCGGTCACCAGCGCACTCAATGAATAACTATTGATATCCCGCACCTGCCCGGGTTGAACGACCTGCTCCGGCGGCACAACCTCGTCCCCGCTGGAGAGAATAGCCACCCGTGGTGGGCGCACCACATCTACGCATGTTATTCCCAGCGCCAGTAACCCGCCAATTTCTGCCGCGCGTAGAAAGGTTCCGGCTGGAAGAACCATTTGCCCGGTTTCCACATCCTCGCCAACTTTGAGGACATTTTCGCCAACCCCGACGGCTCGCATAATTTCCAATTCAGCCGGGCGGGAAAGCTGGGTGTATTCCAACATTAATACCGCGTCCGCCCCAACCGGCAGCATGCCGCCGGTATGAATGGCGGCAGCAGCGCCGCGCGGCAACTCAAACCCAGGCGCTGTCCCCATGGGCACTTCGCCCATCAATGGCAGGTAGGCTGGCAGGGATTCATTGGCACCGAACGTATCGGCGGCATGTAAAGCGTAACCGTCAACAGTGGAGCGGGCAAAAGCGGGCAAGGGCTCCGGCGCCAGGACCTGCGATTTCAGCACCCGCCCAAGGGAGTCGATGGTGGCGATGTCTTCAGATGGCAGGACCGATTTCGGCAGCTGTTTTAATAATTTCTCCAACGCGGCAGCCGGGGGAAGTAATTCGAGAAATTCAGGCACGGTTATCCCACCCACAAGGTGAAGGCCTGCAAATACACGGTGATGGCAAAGGTGGCGATGGCTGTAATGCGCAGCAGGCGCCAGCGCGGCGGAGCGCCGTTGCCAATCTGCCAAATTTGCCAGAATTGGAATAACCCGATGGGCAAGGTGAGCAAGCGCGGCCAGGTAAGCGCCCAGGCCATGCCGATCAGCGCGCCAATGCCGATTAACAGGTAGGCAACCAGGATCAATACATTATGCAGCACCATGCCGCGTTGCCAGCCCAGCCGGATCATCAGATTCTGACGTCCGGTCTTCAGGTCAGCGTAATAAGTTTCGAGTGAAAGCGCTAAAACCATGGCCAAATATAGGGCTGTGATGGGAAAAGTCAACATGCCAAGCAGCTGGCTCATTTCGCCAACTTGCAGCAGGAATCCCAGAGCTGGAACCAGAGTTGTCAACAAAACGGCCATCACCAGTTCGCCGTAACCCGAAAACACCAGGCGAAATGGCGGTACGGCATATGCAAATGCCAGCAAAAAAGCCAAACCCAACACCAGCAGCACTGCGGGGGTGATGGCGCCGACAGCAAATAATATGACGGTGAGCATAGCGCCGGTTGTCAAGGTGGTGACTGCCACCATCATCAACGTACCGCGCGGCATGGTTAATCCACTGCTGCCATCCGCGGAATTAGCCGCGGGATCGCGGCGCGGTTCATATAAACGGGTGTAGAAAGTGGTCAGAAAGGCGCAGCTCAATTGCAGCAGCGCGATCAGCGCCATTCCAAGCCAAAAATTCCGCCAATCGAATAATTCGCCGCGAAAAATCACAATGCCGGCGCCAAGCGCATAAAGGAACGCGCCGGTCAGCAGCGAAGGCCAGGAGGCAATCCGAATGAAGTCAGAGAAGGGAGAGTTGGATGAGCGCATAAGAAAGGTTTACACCAGTTGGTAACCGCCATCAACGACCATCGTTTCGCCGGTGATGTATTGGTTATGAATTAAGAAAAGTACAGCCTGAACCACATCTTGCGGTGTTCCCGGATGTTTGGCTGGCAGCCGATCCACCAGACGCTGCCAGTCGGCAGAATCAGTTTCGTCGGAAGGCAGGATCAAACCGGGTGCGACGGAATTGACCCGAATATTAGGCGCCAGTGATCGCGCCAGCAAGCGGGTAACAACCTCCAAAGCGGCTTTACTGATGGTGTAGGCTGGAAATCCACTCCAGGTCTTGCTCGCACCGGTATCCGACAGGTTAATGATAACCCCGCCGTGAGCTTGCATCAACCGGGCAGCATGTTGAGCGCATAACCATGGGGCGCGCAGGTTGAGGTCCAGGGTATCATCCCATTCCGCCACGGTCAGCTCGCGTAAATCACCACGCGGCATGACGGATGCAGAATTGACCAGTACGGTCAATGGATGATCGAGCCCACTTACGGTCTCGAAGGCACTTTTGATGTGTACCGGATCTCGCAGGTCGGCCTGGATCAAAGTGCAGGGCACGCCATGCGTTTCAATTTCCCGCGCGGTTAGTTCAGCTCCTGCTGTGGATGAGCGGTAATGCAAAACGATCCCATAGCCCTCCCGCGCCAGCCCAAGCGCGATTTCACGCCCAAGCCGCACCGCCCCGCCGGTGACCATCGCCAATTCATATCGGAAAGCAGCAGCCAATACGTTTGTCCTTTATTTTTTAAAGAAAATCGAAATGAAAAACCAAACATTGGCCGGGTGTTCAGCCAGGCGCCGCATATAGTACGGGTACCAGTGGGTGCCATACGGGACGTAAACCCGAACCGGGTAACCCGCTTTCACCAGATCCTGCTGCAAGTCCCGCCGGATGCCGTACAAAAGCTGAAATTCCACAGACTGCTTTGGTAGCCCTAATTCGGCTGCTTTATCCTGGGCAAATTTAATACGAGCCGGGTCGTGGCTGCCGACTGCCGTCAACGGCGGAAAACGGCCATCCGCGCTGCCGCCGGGTGAACCTATAGCCTGTTCAGCCTGCAGCAGGGTTTCGACCAACTGATCGAAGGTTGAATCGACATCCATTTTTTTAGGAAACGCCACCGAAGCCGGTTCCTTGTAGGCACCTTTGACCACCCGCACCCGAATCCCTGCCTGTGCCAGAAGCCGAGTATCTTCTGCGCTGCGGTAAAGGTAGGACTGAATCACAGTTCCGACGTTTTCGAAACCGGCTGATATTGCCCGCTGCACCAGGTTCAATGTGATCTCGGTCAGAGTTGAATCTTCCATATCCACCCGAACGAAGTTGGCATGACTTCGCGCCCGCTCAAGGATGGTCACCAGATTGGCATACGCTAGCTCAGGATCGAGCAGCAGCCCCAGTTGTGATAATTTGATGGATACATTGGCCGGTAACTCTGCTTCGTGGATGGCATCCAGTGCAGCCAGGATATCAGCCGTGGACTGATTGGCGGCAGCCTGTGATTCGGTGTTTTCGCCTAACTGGTCAAGGGTGGCTCGAATACCCATTGCATTTAATTGTTCCAGAGCCCGCATCGCATCCTGGATGGTTTCGCCGGCAATGAAACGGGAAGCCAGGCGCCAGGCAAACTTCCAGTTTGTAATCAGTCGTTGCGCCCACCTGGCTTTGGAAAGTGATATGAACAGTGCTCGCAGCATTGCACCTCAACGATTAATTAAAAATTGTTACCCCGGCAGGACGTTCCGATTAATTCTAACATACGCAGGGTCACGGCTGCGGATACCCAAATCATGCATGGACCAGGGGCCCGTATTTGGGATAAAATGAATTATTCCTATCGAAAATCGTGCTCCGGATTACCGGAATACTGAAGAGGTGAAATATGTCTCCAGCCTTCCCGATGGTCTACTCTGATGGCGTCCTCCGTGCTCGGAGTACCAGCGATCCAGTGGTTGCGCTCGAATCGACAGTTATCACACACGGGCTGCCTTATCCGGAAAACTTGAAACTGGCGCAGGATATGGAAGCCGACGTGACCGCCGGAGGAGCTTTTCCCGCAACCATTGCACTTTTGGACGGGAAAATTCAGGTCGGTCTGAATGCCAGCCAATTGGAACAACTGGCGACCGCGAAGGATGCGATCAAGGTCAGTCGGCGCGACTTTGGACTGGCACTGGCACGCGGAATCCCGGGCGGCACGACGGTGGCAGGTACTTTGCATGCTGCGCATCTGGCAGGAATTCAGGTGTTTGCTACCGGCGGCATCGGTGGGGTGCATCGAAATGCACCATTCGATGTTTCAGCCGATCTGATTGAATTGGGACGCTCGCCATTGGTCGTGGTCTGCGCTGGCGCCAAATCGATCCTCGACCTGCCAGCCACGCTGGAGGTACTTGAAACGCAGGGGGTTATGGTTATTGGCTACCAAACCGATGAATTCCCGGCCTTTTTCTCGCGCTCATCCGGGTTGAAATTGAACGCCCGCTCAGACAGTCCGCAGGAAATCGCGGCAATCGCCAAAGCTCACTGGCAGTCCGGCATCAGCGGCGCGATCCTGGTGGCTAATCCTCCGCCGTTCGAAAGCGCTCTGCCGCTGGATGAAATTGAAAAGGTCATTCTCAAGGCTATTCATGCGGCAGAAGCTAAAGGTATTTATGGCTCGGCTGCCACGCCCTTTCTGTTATCCCACATCAATAAACTGACGAGAGGTCAGAGCCTGCAAACGAACCTGGCGCTGCTGCGATCCAATGCCAAATTGGCAGCCGAAATTGCCGTCGCATTGACACCCGCCAGGTCCGTTACGATCTAACGGATCGCTGTCTAATAGGTAGCGGTCGGCGCACGAGTCGCGGACGGTTTAGGCGTCGGCGTAGCTGTGCGGGTTGATGTTATGGTTGGCGTCGGTGTGATGGTCGGGCGCAGGGTGGCGGTTCCCGTAGCAGTGACCGTCCAGGTAGCCGTTGGCGTGCGGGTTGCCGTGCCGGTGGGCAACGGTGTTGGCGGACTGCCGGTCACACTGAAGTAGCCGGAGCTTTTCCCCTCAGTGCCGACGAAGATCTGGACTTCGTAGTCTCCTGCCAGCCATTCGTCGGAAGAAGGCTCGCATTCGGTGTAACCATAACCACCAGACCCTCCATCCCACGGTTTTGATTCGAAGCACAACAACTTTTGGTCGGACATTCGGTACCACAGCGCTGCCCAGTTCGAGCCGGGAATCATTTGATCATAGCTGAAAGTGCCGAATAGCTTGGTCACCGGGTTGGCGAATTCGAGCTGAGGATCGACCGGTTGGAAAGCCTCATCGATTTCGCGGGCAAGCAAGACGCCGCTAAATACCGCGTCTGGATTGGGTGTAATGGTCGTTTGAATGCCGCTGCGAATGGAATCTGGCAATGCCGGCGTAAATGTGATCGACGGCGTATTGGTAATGGTCGGTGTCAGGGAAATGGTGGGGGTGAGAGTGATGGTTGGGGTGAGCGTGATGGTTGGTGTCAACGTTATGGTTGGGGAAGGGGGGAAAAAGCGGTATGCGACCGGCTCAGCATAGCGGTTAATCGTAAAGGCAATACCAGCCATAACTACCGCGCCAAAAATGGTGCGCCAACCGCGCGAAACCATCTCGCGGCGTTTGCGAAAGTATAGCAAGCGTTGTCCTGAGCGGATGGTCCGGATACCGATAAAGATGCTCAGGAGTACTCCCACTAGAATCAAGACAATCAATGTTTGGACTGCGGTGCGAATATCTAGATTCATTGTCACTCGAAGGAAATCGTGCTTGTGACATTATAGCATGATCAATATTTGTCAAGATTTGGCTGAAAATGGCGACGATCCCGCCTGTCACGCATCCTCACTCACCCAGTGGTCTACATTAATTGCAGTCTCTTTACGATTAGACACATTTTATTGCGCATTATTTTTATCGAGGGTAAAATCCTTCTATATGGCGCTCGCTCCGGGGACTATTCTCAACAATCGATACCGAATCGTATCCATCCTTGGTCAGGGAGGAATGGGGTCTGTATACCAGGCCTGGGATGAAAACCTGGGTATATCGGTCGCAGTGAAAGAGAACTTATTTCTGACCGACGAATATGCGCGTCAGTTTCAACGCGAAGCCAACATTTTGGCCAGTTTGCGTCACCCAAGTCTGCCGCGAGTAGGCGACTATTTCACGGTTCCCAACCAGGGGCAATACCTGATTATGGATTTCATCGAGGGGGAGGATTTGCGCCAACGTATCGAGCGCAACACAACCGTTCCCGATGAAGAGGTAGTACTGATCGGGGCAGCCATTTGCGATGCGTTGGACTATTTACACCACCGCTTCCCGCCCATCATCCACCGTGATATCAAGCCGGGAAACATCAAAATCACCCCCGAAGGCCAGGTGTCTCTCGTCGATTTTGGCCTGGCCAAATTGATGATCGGCACGCAGCAAACTACCACCGGTGCACGTGCCATGACCCCCGGGTATTCGCCGCCCGAACAATACGGCACCGCACCTACCGACCCCCGGACAGACATTTATTCATTGGGTGCTACACTCTATGCTTCGCTGACTGGCGCAATTCCGGAAGATGGATTGGCACGGGCAACTGGTAAAGCGGATCTCACCCCCGTCCGGGCACTTATGCCTAAAGCGAACCGCAAATTAGCCGCTACCATCGAAAAAGCGCTGGCAGTTGAGCCGGATGATCGGTACCAAACTGCGGTGGACCTCCGAAAAGCTTTATTGGAGGCTGGAAACTTGGAAAGGTTACCTGAAGGCCAGGCATTGGTCTCCCCGCCGCCATACCTGCCGCCTCCGGAAGAAATGGAAAACACGGGTATTTTGGAACCGGCTTCCTTTAATTCAAGTAATGAAGACCCTATGGTCGTCCGCCGGTTGTCGCTTCCTGTGTCGCGGCGAAAAAGGCGGCGCCGACTGGCTCCCATTGGGTTGCTAATCGCCGGTTTGGTAACCATCTTCTTGCTGATTCAACCCGGGGTATCCAATACGGTTTTTGGCTGGATTGTCCCAACACCTACCCCGAGTGCGACTACCACTTTAACCGCTTTGGGTGAGATCACTTCCACCTCTAGCCTGGTTCAAACTCCTATAACCACTCCCGAGAATCCGACTTCCACGGATATACTCCCAATTATCCAGCCTCAAACACCCGAGCCAGAAAACACACCGGTGCCTACCATCTCGCCGACTGCGACTCCGACCCGAGTGGGCGGCAGTGCGGGGCAACTCGCGTTTTCATCCAATCGGACCGGAAGTATGCAAGTCTGGATCATGAATACGGATGGCAGCCAGCAGCATTCACTGACCAATCTGCCGGATGGCGCTTGCAAGCCGTCCTGGTCTCCCGATGGTAACAAACTCGTTTTTGTCTCCCCTTGTAAGGAGCGGAAAGACCGTTACGACGGCTCGAAAATTTTTGTGTTGGATGTGGCGAATGAGACAGCCCCGTATCCTTTACCCGTTCCGCCCAGCCCGGCAGAAGATTATGATCCCACCTGGTCGCCGGACGGGTTGAAAATCGCTTTCACGTCCACGCGAGACGGAAATCCCGATATTTATGTCTATAACATGAGCGATCAAACGCTGTTGCAATTAACCGATAACCGCTCGGTAGAGAAGTATCCGACCTGGTCGCCGACTGGAACCCAAATTGCTTACGTACGCGATTTTTCCTATTCACAGTTATGGATTATGTCCGATACTGGGCAATTTCAGACCAGGTTTGCTGTGAGCGGCGAAATTAACGATATGTGGCCTAATTGGTCGCCGGACGGCAACATAATATTGTTCTCACAGCTTAATGCTGCCGAAGTGCCCTGGCTAGTTTCTCTGAGGTATGAGGACCGCAACACCACCGCCTCCACCCGCATCCCGCCGCGCGGGCAACCCGATGTCGGTCCGGTTGCCCAGGTCGATATCTCGCCGGATGGCAATTGGATCGCTTACGAGAGTTGGCCTGACGGCAGCAATCACGATATTTACCTGATGACCATCAACGGTTCGGCCAAAATGAGGCTAACAACCGATAAAGATTTTGATTTCAGTCCAGCCTGGCGGCCTGTACCTGGTTCGTGACGTCTGAGAGGATGTTGGCATGGCGCTGCAAATAGGCGATCTAGTCTCCCAAAGATACCGGATTGGGTCAGTTCTCGCCCAATCCGAAGGGGAAACCTTATATCGCGCTCAGGACAAGATCAGCGGGACAGATGTGCTGATCAAAGAGTTTAGCGCCATTTCCAGCCAAGGCGGTGCGCCTGATAAAGCCAAAGCTGGTCTGCTGATCAGTTTGCAGCATCCTAATTTGGTCCCTGTTTCGGATCATTTTACGATTTCCGGTCGAGGGACTTATGTAGTGCTGGATACTGCCGGGAGTGAAAGCTTACGGCAGCGGATGGAGAAGACTGGAGCGCTCCCCTACAACCAGGTATTACCTCTGTTGTTGAATATTTGCGACGCAATTTTTTACCTGCATGATCGCCAACCACCTCTGGTGCATGGGAATATCGGGTTGGACACCGTTTTCTTGAACACAAACGGTAAGGTTTCACTGTTATTTACCGGAGAACCTTCTACCGCTGTTGAGGAAACAGGAATATCAGCGGATGTATTTGCACTCGGGAAAACAGCCTATAACCTGTTGACCAATGAACCTCCGCCTGAAACTTCCGCCGGAATGCCACAAGAACAAATAAAGAGCTACCTGGAAAGTAATTTCGCTCAAATTCCGCCTACCATAGCTATGGTGATCACGCAGAGCATCGATCCCGACCCGGAACGGCGGTTTGGCAGCAGCGAAGATTTCAAAGCTGCCCTGTTGTACGCGCTCGTGCAAATCCCGCCGGAAACGTTGCGCACGTCACCAGTGAATTTGCCGCTGGAAAATTCGGTCAGTACCGAAGGATCTTCCCCGATTACTTCATCTGAACCGCAGGATCAACCCTCGCCTGCGGTCGCACCGCCTGAACCGACCACACCGATCCGGCGGCGCGTGCCCTGGGGATTACTCTAATTTGCCTGTTTGATTGCCGCCATAGAGCATGCTGGCGTAGGGTTCAGCAAACAAAGCCGGGGTGCCGCCGGTATGCCAGAACAAAATGCGATCCGTCGGCTTAAAATATCCCTGCCGGATCAGGTCGATCATACCGGCAGCCGCCCGGCCGGTATAAACCGGGTCGAGCAGCAGCCCTTCGTTGGCAGCAAATAATTTGATGGCTTCGATTTCAGGCGGACCCATCACGGCGTACCCACCGCCCAGGTATTGATCGTTGACCAAAATATCATCCGGCGTCAGATCGACACGCTCTCCCAACCGGTCCGCAGCCTCGTTTGCCAGGTTCGCGACCGCGGTTTGCAGCTCAGCGGCGGGGTGATCTATACTGATTCCAAGGACTTTACCATGCCAGTTGGCCAATCGAGCGCCAAGAGCCAGTCCAGCCTGAGTGCCTGCCGAGGAAGACGCCACGATGATCCAATCGACATCCACCTGCTGTGCCAGAAATTCCTGGAAGGCGGTGACATAGCCGATCGTGCCTGTGGGCGTGGAAGCACCCAGCGGGATTAAGAACGGCCGATCGCCGTCCTCCCAGGCGACGTCGAATGTGTAGGTAAGAACTTTTTCCCGCTCAGCTCGGGTAGTCCAAATCACCTGAGCACCAAAAAGTTCATCCAGCAGGACGTTGCCATTTGGATTGACCCCAGGGTCGCCAGAAAGCACCAGGACGCAGCGGATGCCCAGCCGGGCAGCCAATGCCGCGGTCTGCCGGCAATGGTTGGACTGAATGCCGCCCACAGTGATCAAAGTGCGCGCACCGCCAGCCTGCGCCTCAGCCAGGACATATTCCAATTTTCGCGTTTTGTTGCCGCCAAATCCCACGCCAGTCTGATCGTCCCGCTTGACCCATAAGCGCGGACCGCCCAAGACTGTTGAAAGCCGCGGCATCATCTCGATGGCAGTTGGCAGGTGTGCGAATTTGATATGCGGAATCATACCGCCACCTCCCGGCGGGTTTGCTCTTTCCCGCGCCGGCGCATCAGATTCAAAACCCGCGGCAAGATGTTTGTGTAAGCCCGGTAGATCCAGGGTCGAGGCGTATAATCCCAGGCGCCAATAAACCGCACCACCTGTCCGCCCAGGCCTTCCTTGAAGCGAAAAACACCCCACATTGAGTCGGTTTCATCAAATGTATCCGGTGCGCCCCACAGGTCATAATGCAAGCAGCCTAGGGCGTGAGCGCGGCGCATGGCTTGCCATTGCAGCAGGTAATTTGGCATTTTATCCCGGTGTGCCAAGCGAGACATTCCGTATAAATACCAGGCGCGTTGACCGGTAAAAAACAGGATCAAACCGGCAACCATCTCGCCTTCCACCTCAGCCAGCAGCACTTCTGCCAATCCCGCATCCATAAAGTATTTCCAGACGCGGGTGTAATAAGTTTCGGGGCGAATGACAAAGCCGTCTCGTACCGAAGTTTCGGCATACATGCGGTAAACGGCGGGTAAATCACTCACCGTCCCGTTGCGGATGGTCATACCTTTTTTTTCAGCCAGGCGAATGTTGTAGCGTGTTTTTTGCTTCATGCGCGCCAGCCAGTCTTCTTCGGTTCCGCTTAAATCCAACATGACTGTGTTGCGGAACTGAATCTGGTCAGGTGAGAAGCGCCAGCCGCGTGACTGCAATTCAGCGGCAACCAATTTGCCGCTGGGGAGCGATGTTTCCTCTGTCGAGCCAGGAATACCATTGCCGAGGAGTACCTCGGGGTCAATTTTAATGAATATTGCCTTCTCTTTTTTGGCCAGCGCCTGAAGCCCATCTAAAACAAGATCTCGCTGAGCGGAATCCTCCCAGTTCAACAGCGGCCCGCGCGGCACGTACAGCACGTTCAAATTGGGGCCAATGGGTGTGAGCCGGATGGTTCTTTCCAATACCATGGCAGCAGCCTGAACTTTGCCGGATGGATCGCGCCACAATTGGGGTAAAGGCCGCCAACCATACATGGCTTTGAACTGCCCCCACTGCCAGGATTGCAGCACATGGGCGCCTGGCAGGGACTCGATAACCTCGTTCCAGCCGTTTAATGTTTCGGAGCCTGATGCCATTTGCTCTGCCAAACCTTTTGTCGGATAACCCAATCATTTATTGCGCGTTCGTGGCCTGCCCCGGTCAATTTTTCCGGCAGTGTGCTGGAAGTAAACAAGCCAGCTTCCTCTACTTCATCGTTGGCGACCAGGCTACCGCCAATCACCTGGCAGTTATATACCAGCAAAACGCCATTCCCGCGCGGGTCGTCATGGAAATAATAGGCGCCAGCCACATCCTGTACAATGGCGACCAACCCAGTTTCTTCGTACAGTTCTCGAACCGCAGCGTCAGCGGGGTCCTCATCAACCTCGACATAGCCAGCGGGCAGGTACCAATAACCCTGCCATGGTTCCTGGCTACGCCGTACCAATAACAGGCTGCCTTCCATGACCACAAGCGCTGCTGCGCTGACCTTTAATTGTTCGTAATAGACCCAACCACAAGCGGAACAAACCAGCCGTTCGCGATTATCCAGAGTTTCCAATTTCATTTTTTTACCGCAAAGAAAGCAATGATTCATGGGTTGGGTTATTCTCCCCCGCGCCGGCGTGAATACACCTGATAGGCCTTATACCATAAAGGCTGGTAGATCTTATCCCATGCACCAATGGATCGGCGAACTTCCCCGCCAAAACCGCGTTTAAAACGGTAAACACCCCATAAACCGTCGTCCCGACCGGTGAATTGCTCCTCCAGGGCTTGTTCGTCCATGTCCGGAATGCCCCAGAGATCATACACCTGACAGCCGCGAGCCGCCGCCCAACGCATGGCTTCAAATTGCACCAGGTAGGCGGGCATGCGGTTTCGTTCGGCATTTCCGGAAGCCCCGTAAAAATACCAGGCCCGGTTGCCCTGGGCAAATACCATCACGCTGGCTAATGGTTGACCGGCGTACTCCGCGGTCAACAAAGCACAGGTGCCTTCCGGCGAGAAAAGATCATAGGCGCGTTGATAATAGGCCAGGCTGTGGACTCCAAACTGATCGCGCTGTCCGGTCTCTTGCATTAGCCGGTAGAAACTGGCAATGTCAACGTTTTCACGAACCACCACTTCTTTTTTCTCGGCCAGGCGGACGTTGTAGCGTGTTTTCTGCTTCATGCGTGCCAGCCATTCATCCGGACCGCCCGCCAGATCGATTTCGATTGTGCGGAGGGGTTGGATGGGTAGAGCAGGAATTGCCCCGGGGACCAGATCATGGCCTGAGATAGGCTGTCCCTCCCAAACATCCGGTTCCACTTTGAGGAAAATGGCGTGCTGCTTCCGGCAGACCTGTTCCACCTCGGGCCAAATTTCTCCCCACCCCGAGCCGACTGGTCCTTTGGGAATGTACCCAACGGTTAAACCCAGAGGGAGTTTTCGGAACAGAATCTGGGCGCCGGCAGTCCCCGCCTGCACCCGCATAGGAGTCCAACCAAAACCAGCCTTGAGCTCCCCCCAGGCTGTAGTTTGTAACACGTGAGCGTCAGGATGGTCGGCGAGGAAGTTTCCCCACTGTGCAGCGTCGAGAATAGCCATTAAATAATCGAGGTGATTTCTGGCGGTGGGTTAGCCCGGACGGCTGCCCCAGGAATGAACTGGTCGAGCAGGGTGATAATTTCATCGCGGCTGCCATCCCGCGAGAGTTGAATCAGTTCGTCGACAGCCTGGTGAAGGCGATCCCCCAGCAATGGCTCAGTGTTATCCAGGCGGAAGATATCCGGATGTTCGGTGGATTTGAATTGAAAGCCTTCATCCCATAAATCCTCGGCCAATTTCTCGCCGGGCCGCACGCCAGTGAAAACGATTTCGATATCCCGGCCAGGTTCCAGGCCAGAAAGGCGGATCAAGTCCTCAGCCAAATCCAGGATGCGTACTTGCTGTCCCATATTCAGCACGAAGGTTTCACCGCCCAGCCCCATTCCGCCAGCTTGCAGTACCAGATAGACAGCCTCCGGGATGGTCATAAAATAACGTTTCATATCTGGGTGGGTAATAGTTACCGGTCCACCCCGGGCGATTTGCCGATTAAAGATTGGCACTACACTGCCGCGGCTGCCCAGAACGTTGCCAAACCGCACAACTGAATATGGTTTGTTAGCCCGGCGTCCAGCCTCGAGCACCACCATTTCAGCAATACGCTTGGTGGCCCCCATAATATTGACCGGGCGAATGGCTTTATCGCTGGAAATCATCACCAGCCGCTCAACGTCATGCTGCATGGCGGTATCGACCAGGTTTTTGGTGCCAAGAATATTATTGGTAACCGCTTCTTCAACATTGACTTCCATCAAAGAAACATGTTTATGGGCAGCGGTGTGGTACACAACATTGGGTCGGTATTGGGCAAATACATTATTTATCCGCATCCGATCGCGCACATCCGCAATTACCGGATGTAAATGCAGGGAGGGGTAGGCTTCTTTAAGTTCAAGCAGGGCTTCGAAGATACTGTTCTCGCCGTGCCCCAGCATAATCAGCTCTTCTGGCCCCCAACGGGCGATCTGACGGCACAATTCGCGGCCTATCGAGCCGCCGGCACCGGTGACCAGCACAACTTTGCCCGAAAGTACAGAGCCGACCTTCTCATCGCGAATGCGGGTGGGCTGGCGGCGCAGCAAGTCAGAAATATCCACTTCGCGCAGCCGGCTGACGCTCACTTTACCGCCGAGCAGCTCGTAAATACCGGGCATGGTGCGGAAAGGGATGCCTTTCAACCGCGCGATATCGGCGACGGTCCGCACAACCCGGCCAGGCGCGCTGGGGATGGCAATGATTACTTCGTTGACCCGTAATCGATCCAGTACGCGGGTCAAGTCGGTGATGGTGCCCACAATGGGTACGCCGTGAATCTGTTGGCGCTGTTTGGTGGGGTTGTCATCCAGAAAACCAACCGGGATGAGGTTGATTTGCGGATTTTTTTGTAACTCGCGTACGACCATCGCACCCGCGTCGCCAGCACCCACTACCAGGACGCGTTTAGAGCGTGACACGACACCGGAATTGGCCTGGTTCTGACGCAATTCTGCGATTAACCGCAGGGTCAAACGTAAACCGCCAACCGTCACCAGCGATAACAGCCAATCGATGACAAAAACCGAGCGAAGGTAAGAATCAATGACCCCCAAC
>Ga0209619_10000373_pt1 | contig 31203 bp, 28 predicted proteins | sample Rifsed16ft3_FD_184011 | JGI IMG/M metagenome (GOLD analysis project Ga0209619, IMG submission 184011) | Soil microbial communities from Rifle, Colorado, USA - sediment 16ft 3 (version 2) | ecosystem: Environmental > Terrestrial > Deep subsurface > Rock core/Sediment | place: Rifle, Colorado... | reverse complement strand
TGTGAGTATCCACCATTACAAAATCTTTGGCTAATTGCTTTGCCTTGAGGAATAGTGATGAATCGGTAATTTGAAAATTTGTTTGGGGCATTGCAGTACCGAAGATTGTAAAAACTAAAATTGGGATATAAATTTTTTTTATAAAACAAATCGAGCTGTCTATAAACCAATTCAACAAAATCATCTTTTTATAACCATTAAATCTCTTGTATCCTTTGACAATATTTTTTAATAAGGTAAAGTTTCCCGATTTACAGCGTCTCCTACTTTTAATATTTCTGTCACAATATAATTACTCATACCCCTCCATGGAAGTGAATACAGATATTCTTTGTAACGTACTTCCACAAATTTACCGCTGCAGCGTTCAAGAACCTCAGCAACACTATCGTCGGAAACGCTGAACTCAAACTCATTGCTTTGCATAGCTCCCGGGGTCGGAGTCTTAAAACCTATCTGAATCAATCGCCCTTCCCACGTTTTAAAAACATAGCCTTTTTTCACTAGAAAATTAAGATTGCCGGCTTTTACACCTTCACCGAAAACGAAATAATATCTCCACCAGAAAATTAAAATCACAATTACTACAAGTATTGGTATACCGATTTTCAAAATCTTTTTATTTTTATTAAAATTTAAATTGAATTGAAAAATACTCATTCATGCTGACAATACTCTATATGAAAATTACTCAAAATTATCATATAAGTTATCAAAAAAATTAGCCTAAGTTATTTTTAACATCAAGAAAAAATAATTTAGCACCTAACTTTAGGTTATTATTGTGGGAGATGATTCTGACTGTATGCTTGATCTTGTTCAGTGGTAAAATTATAAGAAATTACTTAACAGCGCAGTAATGATTCTCCACATTCACAGCTACAAGTTTTAACTGAGTTGCGCCAGTTGGCTTAAAAATTTGCCGTGAATCTTTTCGAAAATTTTGTAAAGGGCTTAGCAAGAGCAATCTACTTTTAATGACGAGTTTTTATTAGAACATATTTCATTATTTTTATTCATCTTAAAATTTATAGCAATAGTTAGTTAGCAGAAAAGATGGGCTTCGATCCAAATAAACCACATAATGATTTACCGCTGCTTCCTCCCGAGAGACAAAAAATTGAAACGGTGGAGGTTTATAAAAAACTTGCGAGCGCAAGAGCAGCACTTGCTGAGCTGAAGGGACGAGCATCGATAATTCCAAATCAAAAAATGCTCATCAATACTTTGGTATTGCAGGAGGCAAAGGACAGCTCATCCATTGAAAATATATTTACAACCAATGATGATCTTTACAAAGCCTTCTCTTCACCGCAGCCGACCATGAACCGATCCACAAAGGAGGTGCTGAAATACAGAGAAGCGTTGTGGGAAGCTTTTCAACAGATAATAAATCACAATTTATTTACTCATGATCTTGTTGTAAATATTTACAGGCAAATAAAAGATGCTGACGATAGATTTAGAATTAAGGATGTTCGAATTGGAAATGAGAATAGAACGGTATACACTCCTCCCGAACATGGAAAAATACTTAGCGATAAAATTGATAATTGGTTTGAATTTGCCAACTCAAAAAACGATTTAGATCCGTTAATTAACATGGCAATTCTTCATTACCAATTTGAATCTGTTCATCCATTTTTTGATGGCAATGGAAGAACCGGCAGAATCATTAACGTGCTGTACCTGGTTAATAAAGGACTGCTTGATTTACCGATTCTATATCTTTCTCAATTCATCAATGCGAGCAAAAGAAAGTATTATGATCTCTTTACAGAAGTAACTCAAAATTCAAATTGGGAGCCATGGATTCTCTATATGCTTGATGCAGTAGAGAATACATCTAACATTACATTAAAAAAGATCAACGATATTTTTTCTTTATTTAACGCAACAATTGAAAAAGTTAAATCGGAAGCACCAGAAATTTATTCTTACGAACTTGTTGAATTATTATTTCATCAGCCCTATTGTAAAATATCTTTTCTAACTGATTCGAACATTGCTTCAAGAAACACAGCGAGTAAATATCTTAACAGACTTGACGAGATTGGAATTCTTAAGAAGGAAAAGGTTGGAACCGAATTACTTTTCCTTAACACTAAGCTTTATAATTTACTAAAGCAGTAATTGCACAGATTCGTCCCAATATTGTGCGAGTCGAGATAGCTACGCACAAACAACTGGCTCTTGGAATCTTGAACGCACACAATTTCTTATATTTTGTGCAGAAGAACGCTTAATTGCACAAGGAATGTGCATACTTATTCTCCAATCAATAAGATATTGGAAAAATTGTGCAGAAGAAGTTTTTGTCCGAAAAGGCCAATAATTGTTAAAAACAGAGGTTAAACCTTTGCTTTTTTTAACTTGTCAAAAAAATAAACAATAAAATCCTCGGTGTAGCCTGAAGCTGCAAACAAACTTGACTCTGAATACTGGTGTCTTTTTGATAAGGGAATATGATTTATTATCCACGTTTTAGAATATTACTAAGGTTAAAGAAAATATAGATAAGGTTTTACCATTGTCTCAATAGAACATTGATTACTCACTTACAAAAAGGATTTTAGACATGTAGAGGTAAAAGAGGGGAAAAAAATATCTAAACAATAAACCTTAGTAACTTTAGCAAGCATATAATTTATCAACCTTATTAGCTTATTATAAATCAGTAGAATCTTTTATTAAAAAAATTGCTTTAACAAAAAACAGTTTATTCGTAACAGCACCCTGAAAATTTTATATAAAATATTATCCCTTCTTATCTTTCTTTCAAACTTTGCTTTTGGGCAGGACGTTTCCATCAATGGTACTGTCCGCGATAGCACGGACAATGTTCCTTGTGCTGGTGCGAACGTAAAACTGACCAGAGTTTTTCCAGCACAGAATCCTCATTACACCACAACGAATAATAATGGTTACTTTGAATTTATTAAGATTGAACCCGGAAGATATTTACTTGAGATAACATTCATCGGTTATAATAAATATGTTGATACTTTACGTGCGGGTAGAAGAAATATAAATCTTGATAATATTTTGATGGTAAGAACTCCTGTGCAGCTTGAGCAGGTTGAAGTTATCGGGAATATAATTCAAGCCGAACAGAAAGAAGATACGGTTCAATTTTTGGCTAAGGGATTTAAGACGAATAAAGATGCTACGGCAGAAGAGTTAATGACAAAAATTCCCGGAGTGCAAAGAGAAGAAGGAAAAATTAAAGCACAGGGCGAAGACGTAAAACAAATTCTTGTTGACGGCAAACCTTTCTTTGGAGAAGATCCTGACATCGCACTAAAAAATCTTCCCGCTGAAATTATTGAGAAGATTCAGATTTATGATAAGATGAGTGATCAAGCTCAATTTACTGGATTTGATGATGGGCAATCATCTAAGACAATCAACATAATCACACGACAGGATAGGCAGAGAGGTCAATTTGGGAAGCTTTATGCTGGATACGGTACCGATGACCGATATCTTTCAGGTGGTAATGTTAATCTTTTCAACCAGGAAAGAAGGATATCTTTAATTGGTTTAGTGAATAATGTTAATCGGCAAAATTTTTCTGCTCAAGATCTTTTGGGAATTACTGAAAGCAGAGGCGGAATGCAATTTAGATCGTCTGGTGGTCGTGGTTCATTTAGCGGTAGAGGCGGTGGTGGTTCGGAAAACTTCCTTGTCGGTGGTCAAGAAGGAAATACCAATACTTATTCATTCGGTTTAAGTTATTCTGATAGCTGGGGTAAAGATTTGAAGCTTAACGGCAGTTACTTTTTTAATTTAACTAATAATGTGAATGATCAAATTTTAAATCGAGAATATTTTGCTACTCCGGGGAATGCTCAATTTTATTCGGAAAATTCGAACTCAACAGCGAAAAATTTCAATCATAGAATAAACTTACGCCTTGAATATAATATTGATACTCTAAATTCGATTTTCCTTACACCCAAATTATATTTTCAAGATAATTCTTCCTTAAGCAAATTGTTTGGTTCTAACTATCTTAATTCTGATCTAAGCAGTTCCATTGATAATTCGAACAATGCAGACAATAAAGGTTATAATCTTTCCAACGAGCTTCTGTTCAGACACAAGTTTGATCTTCCGGGACGAACAGTTTCGCTAAATGTTACAACGGGGTTAAATAACAAGAACTCCAATCAGAATGTTTTTTCGATGAGTAAATACTTTGGAGTTGGACTCGCAAACGAAGATACCATTGATCAACAAACGAATCAGCCAACTAATGGTTATAATCTTTCATCAAACTTAGTTTATACAGAACCTGTCGGAACAGACGGCCAGATTCAAGCGAACTTTAATGCAAACTTTAGCAGAAGCAAAAGCGATAAAAGAACAAATTCTTTTAATTCTGTCACACTGCTTTATGATGATATTGATTCCTTGCTTTCCAATGAATATCAAAATGATTATGCAACATTACGTGAAGGATTGTCATATCGCCTTCGAACTGAAGAATTGAATTTTTCCGTGGGGTTATCATACCAGCAATCTTCATTAACAGGAGAGCAAGTATTTCCATTAGTAAGCACAATAAAAAAAGATTACACCAAGTTGCTTCCAAATGCAAGAATAATATATAGGTTTTCGGAGAGCAGTAATCTTAGATTTAATTACAATGCAAACATTAATCCGCCTTCAATTAGTCAGCTTCAAAACACGCCCGACAATACGAATTCCCTTTTTCTTAGAAGCGGTAATCCCGAACTGAATGAAGAATATAGTCATCGCTTATCAGCAAGATACTTAAGCACAAATATTCAAACCGGTTCGTCCTTTTTCGCAATGATATTTTTTAATTATACAAATAATCCAATTGGCAACATTACTCTGAATGCTTTGAGTGATACTTTGCTGCCATCTGGGATATTCCTTAGGAAGGGCTCACAGCTTACCTATCCCATTAATTTTGACTACTCATACTCATTAAGATCTTTTTTAAATACTGGTTTCCCTATTAGCCCGATCAGATGTAACTTTAATTTGAATACGTCGTTTAATTTCAGTTTAATGCCGGGACAAGTAAATGAAATTAAAAATTTTTCAAAATCCTATTCTATCACTCAAGGAGTTATGTTAAACAGCAACATCAGCGAGGAAGTTGATTTCAGATTTTCGTACACACCGATATATAATATCACCAGGAATGACAAACAAACCGAACTAAATAGAAATTATTTTGTTCACAATGCTTCAGCAGGGTTGTATTGGATGTTCTTCGAACGACTTTATGTTAGAAGTGATTTCACATATTATTTTAACCATGGCATTTCAAAGGATTTAAAGCGAGAGTATTATTTGTGGAGTGGTTCTATCGGTGTTAAACTATTCAGCGACAAAAGCGGGGAGTTAAAATTTGAAACGTTCGATATTCTTGATCAGAATAAAAGTCTGAATCGAACGATTACTGAAACTTATATTGAAGATAAAAGCACAGTAGTGCTAAGAAGATATTTCATGCTTTCGTTCGTATATAATCTTCGAATGTTTGGCGGGTAAAGTAATTTACAAACCCAGTTTCTTCTGAAAGCAATTTCGTTCGTGATAAACTGGGTTTGTTTTGGGGTTAAGTTTTATAAACAAGTTAGTACATCTTTGAATAATCTGTTTTCATATCACTTGATCTAATAATCCAGTACGATTCCTTCTTTACTGTATAATCAATGTCCAAAAATTTTTTACCAACTATCTTTGCGATAAAGCCAACTGGTGTTAACACAAAATAAAATAATACGATAAGCAGCACCCTTGACATGATCCATCCAAGCGCAAAAGCCAGCCCCATCCAAACTTTATAAGCACCAGAAAGTGCATTTGGAAAGAGTAACCCAAAAACAAATAGCAAAATCCCAATGAAAAGAAATATTATACCAACAAAACTCTGTGAGGAATAGTAAATCCAAAATCCAAAGAGAAAAAATATTCCGCCGACGAGTAATCCAAATTTCCTTAGAATCTTTTTGGATATTTCGAGCGACTTTAATTCATCTTTAACATCGTTAATCCAGCTCATACATTTGCCTCCAATTAATATCGTCATGAAACTTTGGCTGCTCGTCCTTATAAAGTATAAAATTTTCCAGCACAAGAACATCAAGCTCGGTTCGCATGAAACATTTATATGCATCGAGAGGGGATTGAACGATAGGTTCACCGCGAACGTTGAACGATGTATTTACTATTACCGGGCAACCCGTCTTCTCGTAGAATTTACTTATTAGTCCATGGTATAGTGAATTATCCAGCTTATTTACCGTCTGCAATCTTGCTGAATAATCAATATGTGTAATTGCCGGCACTTCAGATCGAATAACATTCAGTTGATCAATTCCCCAAAGATTTGTTTCTTCACTCGTCATCCTGCGCTGTTTTTCTTTTTTAACTTCCGCAACTAAAAGCATATATGGACTCTCTCTATCAATCTCGAACCATTCGCCAACTTTTTCTGCAAGTACAGATGGAGCAAATGGGCGGAATCCCTCTCTAAATTTTATTTTAAGATTCATTTTCTTTTGCATGCTTGGTGAGCGCGCATCACCAATAATTGTACGCGAACCTAATGCTCGCGGACCAAATTCCATTCTACCCTGAAACCAACCAATTATTTTTTCTTTAATGATAAGATCACTGACAACATCAATTAATTCATCTGTTTCTAAGAATTGGTAGGGAAGGGAGTGATGTGAAAGGAATTTCCGGATTTCATCATTTGAATATTGTGGACCAAGATACGATCCTTTTTGTAAATCTCTACCCTTCTTACTCGGCAGGGGATTATTTAAATGCTGATGATAAACAATATATGCTGCGCCAATTGCTCCGCCCGCATCACCGGCTGCAGGTTGAATCCATATATCATCAAAAATATTTTCACGCAGTAATTTTCCGTTACCGACACAATTAAGAGCAACACCGCCGGCAAGACACAAATATTTTTCTCCTGTAATTCTCTTCACATGTCTTGCCATTCTAAGCATTATTTCTTCTGTTACATCTTGAACTGATCGCGCCAAATCCATTTCTCTTTGGGTAAGTTTAGTTTCGGGAACTCGCGGTTCACCGCCAAACAGTTCATTAAACTTTTTGTTTGTCATTGTTAAGCCGGCACAATAATCAAAATAATCCATGTTCATTTTAAATGAACCATCCTCTTTCAAATCGATTAGGTGGTCATAAATTTTTTGTACGTACTTTGGTTTACTGTATGGAGCTAACCCCATTACTTTATACTCGCCGGAGTTTACTTTAAAACCAATAAAGTATGTGAAAGCTGAGTACAACAACCCCAATGAATGAGGAAAGTGAAGTTCGCCTAAAATCTTAATTTCATTTTTATCACAAGAGCCATAAGAAGTTGTAGCCCATTCACCAACGCCATCCATTGTAAGATATGCAGCATGATTGAATGGAGATGGATAAAATGCAGATGCGGCATGTGATTCATGATGTTCGGGAAACAAAATCTCACCCTCATAACATAATTCTTTTTTGATCAGCTCCTTTATCCATATCTTCTTTTTTATCCACAGAGGAATTGCTTTCATAAAAGATTTTATTCCATGCGGAGCATAAGCAAGGTACGTTTCAAGGATTCTCTCAAACTTTATGAATGGTTTGTCATAAAAGGCAATATAGTCGAGTTGTTGGGCGGTGATTCCTGCTTCCTTCAAACAATATTTAATTGCATTTATAGGGAAATTCTGGTCATGCTTGATTCGAGTGAATCTTTCTTCTTGAGCGGCAGCTAAGATATAACCGTCTTTAATAATTGCTGCAGCAGAATCATGATAGAAAGCAGAAATTCCAAGGATGTACATAAGTTAAATCGGACAGTTATTCTTTATGAAAAATTATTTTGATAATTAATTGCTAAGATATAACTGTAAAATGAGAATTGGAAGTTATTATTGAAAGGAATAAAAACAATAGGAGAGGTTATTTTCCGGCTAAAGAAGGGTAGCTTCTTCTTTTAGAAAAACTGTGACGGAGACATCCGGTGTTCCATAAATCGGTCTGAAAGGAAGCCCCATAAATCTAACAGCGGCAATAAAAGCGCCATTAGAAATATATTTACCCGACCACTTCTCGACAAAGTGTTTTAGATAATAGCTGTTGTATGTTTGAACTTGAACAAATTTTTTAAATTGTTTATCAGTTGGATGGAATCTGTATTTCTCAATCCATTCACAACAAAACTTGAACTCATCATAGCGACCCTCAAGATTTTTTCTTTTCTCACGATAATCCTCCGGAACGGCTTCATAAATTAAACCGGCATCTGTTATTTTCTCTAATGAATTTAAGACATTTACGTAATCAATGTTTGTTGACATACTTAACCGAAAATAAAATTGTTATGATAAAATAAAAAATTGTTAGGTTTTTCGCTGTACTATTCAAAAAAGATGCCCCCTTACATATAGATAAAAGAAGGCATTTTTAGTAAAGATAAGTGCACCAATTTAAGAGCGTGACTATTTTAAATACTCACATGTTTTGTTGGTCTATCAATATCCTTGAAATTAATCCGATTCACATATGATAATAGATTCGTCTCTTAATTACCCTGATATAAGCCAATGGTATTTCCATCAAGGTCAGTTATTAACGCGTAATAACCCATAGCAGGAATGGTGGTTTTTCCTCTTAAAATATGCCCGCCGAGTTCAGTTACTTTTGAAAGGTAGTTGCTTACGTCATCAACCTTAATATGAAAAATAGTACAGTCACCCTTAACAATCTTCTCGGCCTTTCTTAGCCCAATCGTAAAACCTTTATGGGTATTAAATAAATAGTAGCCATTCCCAAATGGTTTGAATTCCCATCCGAATAGCTTACTGTAAAAAGCGATGCTTTTCTCAAGATTCGTTGAAGGAATTTCAACATGAGCAATAAAATCTGAAGCCATAATTTATTCCCGAATTTTTATGTTGTGAGACAATTAATTTCTGTATGCAATTTATGTATGATTAATTGCAATATCAATTAATTTGTACAGAGAAATTACGGGGATGTTAATTCAAGAAGTGTTTTTATTATTCCTGGAAGGAAAAGATAAAACTTCCCCAACTACAACTCCATAAATTGTACTCATATAAGGATTACTCTGAATAGCACAGCCATTATTGCAACCAATAAAATAATAGTAACCGTACCCTAAAAGTCCGCCGATTACTATTGGTATAGTTCTTCTTAAAATCTGTTTCTTATTAATAGTCATTTTTTATTAAAAATATTCAACAGTAAGATGATTGAGAGCAAGAAAAAGTTTCAATAAATGATAGGACAATTTAAAATAAAAATGGCTGCCCTTTTGAAGCAGCCATTAAGCGATTCTATTTAAGTTTAATTTTTTGTTCCCGAGAGAGTTACCTGAGCTTGACCGTTTGGCCCGTCAGACTTGATAGAGATAACCACAGGGCTTAGTGTGTTTAACGTATCTACGTTAGCATCCCACACTACAAAGCTGAATTGAGTCCAGCTTCTGTTTTGTGTATCCGGCAGAATAATGTCAACATCACCCTGAGTTTTGACATCTTCACCATCAACAGTAACTTTTATAGAAGTACCGCCTGCTAAAGGATTAGAATTTTGATCTGATAAGGTATAAGTAAATGATTGAATACCACCTTCACCAATCGTGAAAGACTTTGGATTAGCATCCAATTGCGGAACCCCAGAGAAAAGAACTAATACTTCGCGGCTAATATTCAATGAATTTTGATCAGCAGTGGTTGCGGTTACAGTTGCAAAACCAGGTCCCCAAATTGGATGATCTGGTTTAGGAAGAGCTGAAATTAAGTTTGAAGTTCCGATACCCTGCGAATTCGTTTGAATTGAACCTTCAATAATGCCGCCTGTTGTAGTGAAATAAACTGATGTAAGTGGTCTTACAGGATTTCCGTACTTATCACCAACATAGGCAGTGATTGGATCCTGCAATCCAAATATATTATATCCGGCAAAGTTTACTTTTTGAGGGGCAATACTAAAGTGATCGAAATCTGGCAATCCGCCATGGATAGAAATTGCAACAGGCAGCGAGATAATTTTTTTAGATCCCAAAGTTATTTCAGCAATTATTTGAACGACGCCGGCTTTAGTTCCACTAGTTAAATTAACTGCAGCTTGTCCACCATTATTTGTCTTAACCACTGTTGGACTTAGTAATTCACCACCACCAGGAGAAGCACCAAATCTGAAGTTTACATCAACAGAGTGTTCAAGATCAATAGATACTCCTGCAGAGTCCTGCACAACAAAAGTAATTCTTGCGGTTTCTTCAGCACCGCTTTCCTTAACACCAATACTCGTTGTACTTTGCGATAATACGAAAATACTTACCGGATCACCTGATGGAACTGAACTGGTACTTTTGAATTCCAATTCGATTATAGGAACAGTAACATCAGAATTCCCGCTTACAAAAACATTAACGCTATCGGTAACATAACTTGCTTTAGCGACAACGAGGGTTAAATTAATGCTTGATGTGACAGTAATATCTTGATTATATTTTCCCTGGCTGTCTGTGTAAAAAACAAACAGACCATTCAGTCCATTGACGGAAACTTGTGCACTGTCAATCGGAGAACCTGTTAATTTACTGATTACTTGTCCACTTAATTTTACTGTTTTTTGTGTTTGCTGTTCTTCACCAACGCCGCTTACCTGAGTATCGGACTCACAGCTATTAATTATAACTGAGAAGATAAGCAGAAGAACTATTCCTGCTAATTGCTTTTTGAGAGATGAAATTGACATGATATTAATCCACATAATTATTAAAAGTTATTTACAAGAGTATTTTTTTAGTTTTATTGTCAAGATATAGTTGTCCATCAGTTCTTAATTTATTCAACTTCTATACCTAAAATAAAGAATGCTAATTCCATCTTGTTTTATGAAATTTTAATGAAAAATGTAAGATTTACCGAGTTTTTGTGTAAGTTTTTGCGGTTTCAGTTGGTGCAGGTTTGCCTGAGTTTAAGCTGATTAACTGAAACTTCCTGGGTAAATTAATCTACCGGAGGCCTTTGACCTTATAATTAGATATTATTTAAGAAAAATGGAGTGCAGTTTTGTCAATTGTTAAACGAACGATTGAAAAAGTATCATAAGTCATGGTATTGAATTTGTTACAGGACTCGACACTGATTAAATCGCTCTTGTTTTCCCTTTAATCATTTGCCAGATTGTAAGAAAAATAATTTGAATGTCCAGCCAAATCGACCAATTTTCAATGTACCAAATGTCATATTCAATTCTTTTCTTAGTCCGGATTTCATTTTCAATCGGACAAGAAGAATCACCCCGAAGCCCATGAACTTGAGCCCAGCCAGTTAGTCCTGGTCGAACTCTACTCCTAAGTTTTATTTCATCAACAATTTCAGAATAAACTTTGTTGTAAGGTATGAAGTGTGGTCTCGGTCCAACTACTGACATGTCACCTTTAAGGATATTAAAGAATTGTGGAAGTTCGTCAAGATTAGTTCTTCTTAAGACTCTGCCAATCCTTGTGATTCGTGGATCGCCCTCCATTACTGGAGAGTACGTTTCACTTTCTACTTTCTCATTTGTTATCAGCGTTCTGAACTTGTAAAATTTAAATATTTTATTTCTCATTCCAATTCTCTTTTGAACAAAGAATACAGGACCATGGGAAAATATTTTAATAATAATCGCCAGCAGAGGAACTAACCAGGTTAGAAAAAAAATGATTACTATTAATGAAAATAAAATATCAAATGATCGTTTGATAAATCTCCAATGGACTTCTGCCAGAGGTTCATCGCGGATAGTGATTATTGGAAAATTTTCAAACATGCTGATGCGAAATTTCTTGGATATGAACTTAAAATAATCGGGAATAATATGAACCCTTACAGCATGGCGATTGCAAACTTTAATTATTTGATCTAACCTTGCAAATTCATGGATTGGAAGAGCGACAACAACTTCATTTATAACTTTTAAAATTATAATTTTTTCTAAATCATCAATTTTGCCAATCAATTCTGTTTGAGATGGTTCCGTCGCAATATCGTCTAAGTAGCCAGCGAAATTATAACCCGCTTGTTGTTTCCTTATTGTTGAATTGTAAAAATTCCTTGCAACTTCTCCTGAGCCAACAATTAGCATGTTCTGAACCTTATTCACCCTGAAACTTAATTTTCCAAACAATATTTTGAGAAGCTGAATCCTAATGCTGATGAAAACAATAAGCAGAAAAGCATCGATAAGAATAAAGTTTCTTGTGAATAAATCTTCTTTTGCAATAAAAATAAATAAGATTGCCGTAATGATTTGAACGAAAGTATTCTTTAGAATATTATTGAACTGATACGAAAATGAGGGAAGATTATTATCCTCATAAAAACTATTTACATTCGATGTAAAGTACCATATGAAGTTTAATACAGCGAGCAGAATAAACATGTAATTTCTCGCCATCAAAATCTGAAATGATTGAGCGAGGATCGCTGATGCCACAAAAATTATGTTTAATAATAAAAGATCTAAGAAAAGCCGCAGATAATAGTTTGATCTCTGATTAAAAATCATTTCTTGAAAAACTCATCACATTTATTGATTATGAATGCACGAATCTTTTCCTCAAAAATGCTTCGATCAAATCGTTTTGCATAGTCGCTAAGCATTTGTGGGTCAAAAGTTTTTTCACTTTTTTCAAAACGCGATACAGCATTGACAATATCTTCAGTAGTTTGTTCTGAAAAGTGAATTCCATATTTTCCATCAATTATTGTTTCGGCAGTTCCGCCTTTATTTAGTGCTATGACGGGTGTTCCGCAGCTTAAAGCTTCAATAACCGAAATTCCAAAATCCTCTTCAGCAGCAAAAACAAACGCACGAGCTCGTTTCATGTATTCCGCAAGATCATCAACTTTCTTGTAGTTGATCATCTTAACATTTTTATTACACTTGGCTTTAATTTTATCTTCGTCTGTACCTTCTCCTATGATAACTAGCTTTTTATCTGGCATTTTTGAGAAAGCTTCCGCGATCAGGTCAATTTTTTTATATGGAACAAATCTCGATGCTGTTAAATAAAAATCCTCTTTTTTAGATTCGCATCTGAATTTCGCAGTATCAACTGGAGGATAAATAACCTCAGCGTCTCTTCTGTATATCTTTTTAATTCTCCTGGCAATGTAATTTGAAATGGCTATGAAATAATCAACTCGATTTGATGAGGCGACATCCCACGTCCTTATGTTATGTAAAACCGGCAGTAAAATTAGTTTTTGAATCCGGCCAATTAAACTTTTCGTATTAAAATATTGATTAGTAAGATCCCACGCATATCTTACAGGCGTATAACAATAGCAAATATGCAGTTGATTCGAATTTGTTAATGCTCCTTTAGCAAATGCATGTGAACTTGAAATTACTAAATCGTAACTCGATAAATCAAATTGTTCAATCGCCAGAGGGAATAATGGGAAATAATAGCGGTGATACTTGCTTGCGAGGGGCAAGTTCTGAACGAAAGATGTTGTTGCGGATTTACCTTTAAGAATTATTTTCCTGTCCCTCTCATCCAAAAAATCTACAAGCGAAAAGATGTCCGCATCATTCCAAATGTTTGTAAAGGATTCCACGCATCTTTCCGAACCGGCGTATGTTGTAAACCAATCGTGTACTATAGCTGTCTTTAAATTTTGATTTAACATGATTTTTCGAACATGATATTAATTTTTGATTGTGTCATCAAACTCTCTTTTTAGATTCTGGGCGAATTTTCCCCTACCAAACCGCAATATGTTTTTATGTCCATTAACGATCAACTCATCACGTAATTTTTTATTGCTCGTTAACAAAGACATTTTTTCCACCAAATCCTCAACTTTAAGAGGATCAAAATAAAGAGCGGCATCACCACAAACTTCTGGAATGGCGGCTGAATTACTAGCTATTACAGGACATCCATAAACCATTGCTTCCAGAGGCGGTAACCCAAATCCTTCGTAAATAGATGGAAAGATTAAACACGTAGCACTATTATAAATTAAAGGTAAATCATAATCTTTTACAAATTCAGGAATAATTATGGTGTTTTGATCACATAATTTTAAAATTTCTGGATCTTTACTAAGATCACTCTGCTTTACACCAACAATAATCAACTTCTTAGCAGCAGGAGATTTCTTCAACCAAAGATTAAAAGCTTTAATGGCTGTCTTAAGATTTTTATGGGGCTTTATACTCCCCACAAAAAGGAAATAATCCTCAGGTAATTTATAAATTGCTTTTACCTGATCAATTGATTGTTCATGTAGATTGCTCTTTAATTTTTCACTATCCAAACCGCAGTAAATTATTTTTATTTCTTTTCCCTGGACATCGGCGTATTTAATTATTTCATTTTTTGAAAACTCAGATATAGTTATGACCTTGTCGGATTTTCTTATGGCAGTGTTAATCATGTATTTGGCATAAATTACTTTCGGAAGGGAAAGCTGATCAGAAAAAACAAGATGGTTTACATCATTAATTATTACCGCTCTTTTTGAAGCTTTTATCTTTAAAAGGGGAATGTTGTAATGGGGTGAAACAAAGAGATCACATTGGGGAATTTTAGTCGGCAGTTCTATCTGTTCCTTTATTGAATATATTTGACTTTTCGTATCAATTATTCTTGTTTGTTTAGACCAGGAAAAAGAATTAAGTACTTCACAATTGCCAAGCAGTGTCAGATTATAGTTCTGAATAAGGTTTGGTATCATGTTTTTTATATTAGTACCAATTCCAGAATGATTGATCATTCTAGCATCCAGAGTTATATCGAATTTTTCACTTTTCACAACAAGCCAAATTTCCTAAAGAATAAGTTATATTTGTTGAGGACATTGCGCGAATATCTTTTATGCCAATATTGAGTTTAAAAATATATACTAACATAGTTAAATACCATATCGAATCAGACATAACATCGTAGGTCTAATGTTATTAACAACAAATCCAATGAAAATATCTATTATTACTCCTACTTATAATTCTGAAAACACCATTCTCCGTAACACTCAATCAATTATTGGCCAGACCTACAAGGAATTTGAACACATAATTGTAGATAATTTGAGCAAGGATAATACTGTACAACTAATAAAGAATGACTACAACGGTGCGGGATTATCAGATAAGTTAAAGATTATAAGTGAAAAAGATGCCGGTATTTCCGATGCATTTAATAAAGGAATAAGAGCCGCTACAGGAGATGTAATTGCTATTCTAAACAGCGATGATTATTTCTATGATAAATATGTTCTGGAGAAAATACTAAACGAGTTTGTTGATAAAAATATTTTATTTGTGCACGGGAATATATTCTTTTATGATAACGTGTACGGTTCGAATTTAAGGAAACCGCTCCTTTGCCCCATCACTAAAGCTATCCCCTATAATCATCCGACAATGTTTTTTAGAAAGTACATTTATGAAAATTACGGAATTTTTGATACCTCATATAAGTATGCAATGGATTTTGAATTCGTCTGCAGATTGGAGAGGCATATTCTAAATCTTAGGGAAAAAGGTGCTTATGTTGAAGGGAATCCCTTAGTAGTGATGAATGCTGGGGGTACTTCGTGGGAAAATGAAATAAGCAGTATCCATGAAGTCAAAAGAGCACTAAAGAAGTATGATTTTTGGAATTGGGATGCAAGAAAAAATTATTTTTTCAGATTGTTCAGGACATGGCTTAAGCAAATATTTAATTCCCTAAACTTTAATGCCCTAGTAAAGTTTTGGCGAAATGAAAAGTGGAAGGGATAATTTTATTTTGAGGTTTAACAAGCTAAAAATATTAGCGCAAGGAAGAGAGTTCAGCAATTCTATATGGAATATGGCTGACGCTGTCATTCTTCCTTTCATAATGCTGCTTATTACTCCATACTTCATAAAAAAGCTTGGAACAAATCAATATGGTATTTGGATGATTGTAAATTCAATCATTGCAAGCATAGGGATTGTTAATGTGGGTGTTGGTGATGCCGCAATTAAATTTATTTCAAAGTATCGTGCGCTCGAAAATCAAAAAGAAATAAATAGAATTATAAATACTGGGTTTTCACTTGTAGTCGTACTCGCTATATTAATAATATTAATTGGTTCCGCAATCTCTTTTTTAGCTGCCAGGATTAATCTTTTTAATCTTAGCGGGGCTAATATTACTCTTGCTTCAGCGTCAATTCAATTGGGCAGCATTGTATTTGCATTCAAACAAGTTGAGCAGCTATTGCTCTCTATCTTTAAGGGATATGAAAGGTATGATACTGGGGCCGGCATTTCAATTATTTCAAAATTCTTTCTGTTATCAGCCCAAGTTTTGACAGTTGTATTGGGATATAAACTTGTACAAATATTTCTTGTGAGTGTTTTTATTTCAATCTTAGTTGTATTAGGTGAAACTATTTTTGTAAAAGGGAAATTTAGAGAGGCCTCATTAATTCCTTCATTCAATAAATCATCAGTTAAAGAGATTTTCAGTTTCAGCACCTGGTCGTGGGCTCAATCAATATTGAGCATAATAGCAAGCCACATTGATCGCTTTATTGTAATCACTTTTGCAGGGCCAACATTTTTAGCTTACTATGCTCTTGCATCAACCATTGGCTCTCAGATGCATGCAATATTTACTGCCGGAGCAAGCTGGGTTTTTCCAAAGGTTAGCGGTAAGACCGAAAGGAAAGAGGATACAAGCAATCTCTATTACAAAATGCAGTTGATCATTATCGTGTGCGGTTTTGCTTTTGTTACTTTTTTAATATTGTTTGAAAATATAATTTTTAGAACATGGCTTGGTATAGAAACTTATACAAATTCAATTCTGCTGATAAAAATATTTCTTTACCTTGCATTCTTTAATATGCTTTCAATTATTCCTTATTTCTTTTTGTTAGGCTCGAACTTAATACGAGTATCTACTTTTTTTATGTTTGTCAGCGTAATATTCACAATTGGTTTTATGATGCTTGGTTATAATGTGCTTAATGTGTCCGGATTAGCGTATGGGAAATTATTTTCTTCAATAATTACCATTCCAATTATGCTGGCTTTTGTGCATTATAAAATTATAGATAAAATAAATTTACTTTCAGGTTTAAAAATATATTTACCAGTGCTGATGCTTGCAGCTTCTCTTTATATGATAAGCATTGCATCTATTCCTATATTTTTAGGTGGAGCTGCTCTTCTATGGCTTTTGTATCGTGAGAAGGTTTCAAAAACATTCCAGGCTCAAGAATGAATTTTACAATTAAAAATTCTTTTATTGTTTCTAAAAAGATAAAACAAATTATCAAAAGAAATTTGCTTAAATCTCCTGTAATAAATTATTTCGGCGATAATCATCCAAAGAATGTACTCATTTCATATATAACAAAACCGTTTAGAAAAGGAATAGATATTACACACACAAGCTCTGCAGAAGTTTTGGAAATTGCAAAAATCTTTCGTTCATTGGGTTATAATGTTGATGTTGCCGATTATGATTATGACGGTTTTATTGATTACTCAAAATATAGTGTTGTTTTCGGATTCGGCGAACCTCTTATAAACAGTTTTTATTCTAATTTGCAAAATCGTCTTGTAAGAATTTATTATGGTACAGGTATGCATATCTCAGTACAGAACAACAATTCTCTAAAGAGAATTGGAGAGGTTTATAATAAAAAGGGAGTTTGGTTGCTTGATTCTGGACGAATAGTAGAAAAAGCCTGGGCACCACAAACAAATATTGTTGATGCTATGATTTTATTGGGGAATGAAGAAGTAAGCGAAACATATAAAAGATTTTTTAATAAGGATATATTTCTTATACCTCCTTCATATTATAACTTATATGATTACAAAGAAATAATTGAAGTGAAAAATTTCACCAAAGCGAAAAGAAATTTCCTTTGGTTCGGCAGCAGTGGTTTAATACATAAGGGTCTTGATCTTATTTTAGAAGTATTCAAAAATTTGCCCAATCTTCAGTTGCATGTTTGTGGTCCCATAGATGATGAACCAGGTTTTAAAACTGCCTATCACAATGAATTGTATGACACTAGTAATATTCATACACACGGTTTTGTTAAAATAGATTCGCCGCTTTTCGAACGGCTATTGAAAGAATGTGCATTTGTTGTTTATCCTTCTTGCTCGGAAGGTGGAGGAGTATCAATTTTAAATGCGATTGGGAACGGTGGATTAATTCCAATTCTATCGAAAGAAGCCTCAATTGATATTGATGATTTTGGTATTTCAATTGAAAATATTTCAAGTGAAGCTGTACAAAATGCAATTGAGAAAGCTTTAATGTTACCTGTCGAAGAAATAAAAACGCGAAGTTCGAAGGCTGGTGAAAAAATAAATACCATCAACTCTATTGATAATTATCGCAATCTATTGAAAACGAACCTTAATAGAATTTTAAGAAGTCATGAAATGTAAAATTTGTAAAAAAGAAGCTGATCCTCTCTTTAATGCTCTAGTTCTTGGCAAGTATGATGTTAAATATTACTCGTGCATCCACTGTGGCTTCGTTTTTACCGAAGAACCGTATTGGCTAAATGAAGCATATAAGAATGCAATTAACCTCAATGATACTGGCTTAATGCAGCGGAATTTGCATTTCTCCCGTGTTCTTTCCACAGTTTTATATTTTCTATTTGATGCCAAAGCTAAGTATCTAGATTATGCTGGGGGTTACGGAATATTTACCCGTTTAATGCGTGATAATGGATTTGATTTTTATTGGAGTGATCCATATTGTGAGAATATTTTAGTAAAAGGTTTCGAATGTGAAAATGCAAATACCAAGTCATTCTTATTATTATCAGCTTTTGAAGTATTTGAACATTTGGTTGACCCTTTAGAATCGATTGAAAAAATGTTTAAGATAGCTGATAATATAGTCTTCTCAACTGAGTTAGTTCCCACTCCAACTCCAGGTAAAAATGATTGGTGGTATTACTCGTTTGAACATGGCCAGCATGTGGCTTTTTACAAACCTGAAACGTTGGAATTTATAGCTCGTAGATTTAACGTAAATTTTTATTCTGCTTCTGGGATTCATATCTTTTCTAAAAGGAAGATTAATAAAACTCTGCTTAAAATAGTTACTGCAACTGGAAGATATGGATTACCTATACTAATTAGAAGGCGTTTAAAAAGTAAAGTGTGGTATGATTATCTTTATCTCAAGAAGTTGATGGACGATGACCTTAAAAAGCATAGATAATATTTGAATTTACCACTCGTGAATCAGCTATTCCTTAAAATATTAAATCTCTTAAGGTTCATTTCATTTTTATTAATGAATTTTATAATTAAGCTGAAAAAACATGAAATAACTTCAAAAACACTATTACTTATCCGCCTTGACGCAATAGGTGATTACATTCTGTTCAGGAATTTTATAGAAGCGATTCGGAAAAGTGATAAATATAAAGGCTGTACACTTACGCTTTGTGGCAACATGATTTGGCAGGAACTATCCGAAAATTTCGATTCAAAATTCATTGATGAATTTATTTGGATTGACCGTAATAAATTTGCCAATGATATCTTGTACAAATATCAGGTGTTAAAAAATATATATAATCGTGGATTTGAAGCCGCAATAGAGGCCACTTACTCAAGAGAAATATTATTTGGAGACTCAATAATTAAAATTTCGAATGCAAAAGAGAGAATTGGAAGTTCAGGTTCACCCGAACCTCATGCAAAATGGAAGAGGAATCTTTTGTCCGACAGATACTATACTAAACTAATTCCCGTGATTAATGAAAATCTTTTCGAGTTCGAAATAAATAAAGAATACTTTAAAAATATTTTAGAAAAAGAACCTGATGCTCGAAGTCCTTTTATAATCACTTCGAATCTTCCTAACCTGGAGAACATTAACAACAAATATGTCGTTATTATTCCTGGGGTGAGTGAAGAGAGTAGAAGATGGGCGAGTGATAAATTTAAAGAAGTTGCTGAATTTATAATGACTAACTATCAATTTGATATTGTACTCTCTGGTTCAAAGCAGGAGAATTACTTATTTGAAAAAGTTGTTATAAATGCTTTTCGGGAAAGATTTATTAATTATTTTGGCTGCACGTTGACCGAACTTGCAAAGCTTATAGCAGATGCAAAATTATTGATCTCGAATGATACAAGTGCAGTTCATTTTGCTGCTGCGGTCGATACTCCATTTATCTGCATAGCAAATGGTTTTTATTATGGAAGGTTTAACCCGTATCCAAAGCATATTTTTGATAAGGCACATTATATTTTCCCCAAGGATTTCCTGCCTAGAAAAGGGGATTCCGTGGATAAAATATCTCCACTAGAAGTAAAGAGTTTGGTAGAAAATATTTTAAACCAATAATGAGAATCTCTTCTATTACCATAGCAAAAAACGAAGAAACCAACATTGCAAGATGTATCGAAAGCTTGCTCGAAAGTGTTGATGAAATAATTGTGCTTGTTGATGAAGAATCATCAGACAAAACTTTAGACATCGTTAAATCGTATTCCAATGTAAAATGTAAAATAGTTAAATGGATGGGTTATGCTAAGACGAAGCAGTATGGAGTTTCCCTTTGTTCAAACGACTGGATTTTATGGATTGATGCTGACGAAGTTGTTACGAAAGAATTAGCAAAAGAACTATTCGGATTTAAAACATCATCGCCAGTTTTTACCGCCTATTCAATTCCACGCAAAGCATTTTTTCTTGGAAGATGGATAAAGCACAGCGGCTGGTATCCGGGGAGAGTCACAAGACTTTTCAATAAGCACGATGTTAAGTTTAGTGAAAACGATGTGCATGAACATCTGCTCGTTAAAGGTGAAACGGGAGAGCTTGATTCCGATCTTGAGCATTACACTGATCCAAGCATTCATCACTATTTCCAAAAGTTTAATTCCTACACAACACTAGCCGCTGAGGAATTGTTCAAAAGTGGCAAGTCATTTTCAGTAGTTGATCTTCTACTTCGCCCGATTGTAATGTTCATAAAAATGTATTTTCTAAAGCTGGGATTTCTGGATGGAATTCAAGGATTCATTCTTGCAGTGTTTTCATCGGCGTATGTTTTTACAAAATATTGTAAATTTTGGGAGCTAAAAAATAAGGATTGATTAAAAATGGATAAAAATAATTCCAACGAACTTTTATTTATGCAATTGGTTTTACAGAACCAGCAGTTAGCGATGATGTCAATGGGAAAGCTCAAAAATCCCGTAACCGACAAGATTGACCGTAACCTTGAATTTGCTAAGATGTCTATTGATACACTCGATATGATTGCGGTTAAAACAAAAGGAAATCTCTCGGAGTATGAGGATAAATTTTTAAATGAAGTCATTAAGGATTTAAAGCTTAACTATGTTGATGAAGTGAGTAAAGATAAAAAAGCTGGAGAAAGTAAGTCCGAACAACCGTCGGATAAATAGTATGATTTGTTCTGATAGAACGATTTAAGTTTATTATGAAAACCAAAACTCAATACAAAACCATCGGCATAATTGCAAACACAACCAAGGAAAATGTTAACCTTGTTGTTTCAGAGCTGATCAAGAAACTGCAAAAAAACAATTTTTATTTTCTTCTAAGCAATTCTCTCTTAAAGCAAAAAGAAATAATCACAAAAGAAATTAAAAAAAGCAGTTTTGTTTCGGATGATAAGCTTTGCAAAAATAGCGATCTAATAATTTCAATCGGCGGTGATGGAACAATGCTTACATCTGCATTTAAAGCGCAGTTTTATGATAAACCTGTTCTGGGAATTAATTACGGTAAGCTGGGTTTTCTTGCCGAAGCAAACATTAATCAAATTGATATTCTGATTGATGAAATTAAAAACAACTCGATTAAAATTGAAGAAAGAATTTTAATTACTGCAGAAATTATCGGGCATAAAGTTGAACGTCTTTTTGCAATAAATGATATTGTAATTGATAAAGGCGGCTGGCCTAAAATGATAGAGCTCGAGTTGGTAGTTAATGGCGAATATGTAACAACTTTTTCTGCAGATGGAATTGTAATTGCAACTCCGACTGGCTCAACCGGTTATTCGTTGTCAATTGGAGGACCGATTGTGAGCCCGCTTACCGATGCAATAACTTTAAGTCCAATATCGCCTCACAGCTTGACTGTTCGACCAATCGTTTTGCCAAGCAATCAAGAAATATTAATTAAAGCAGATTCACTTCATAAGGAAATTTTGGTTAACTGCGATGGTCAGCGGGTTTTTGCATTTCCTCCGCCGTTAAAAATTAAAATCACAAAAAGTGAGCGATCGTTAAAATTGGTCCGCACTTCTCTCACAAGCTACTTTGAAACTTTAAGAGACAAGCTTCTTTGGGGAATTGACTTGAGAAAAAGATCGGGGAATAATCCCGAGTTATAATGAAATATTTTCTAATATTGATTTTGCCAATTCTCCTTTCAGCTCTTTCATCGGCACAAATTGAAAATCAAATTACAGTAGATGAAGAAACATCTAAACCAATGCTTATAGGATTGTTCGATCGTAATGCTTTTAGTGATACAAGTTTCTCATCATGGTTTGACAATGAATATGGAAATTATAATGTCGATACAACTGCGATAAATCTAATCGTAGATGATATTCACCAAATAAATTTAACAATTGTACTCGGAACGTGGTGCAGCGATAGCAGAGAACAAATCCCGCGGATGTTGAAGATTTTAGATTTTCTAAATTATCAGGAAAACAAAATGCAATTGTTCGCAGTCGATCGTAATAAAAAAGCTGGAGATTGTGATATTAATTATTTGAAGGTAGAGCTTTTTCCAACAATTATTCTTTACAAAGAAGATATTGAGGTTGGGAGAATTGTAGAATCACCTCGTAAGAGTTTAGAAGAGGATTTGGTTAATATTATTTTTTCTGCAAAATGATAAGGTGAATAATTTATAGAGATATTAAAAATTCAAACGCCCCATTTAAGGGGCGTTCTTATTAGTTTTCAACTTCTTCTAAAATGGGGAGCTTGATATTTATCTTCTCAGGCACCTTAATCTTAGATTTACCATTTTTTCCATTTGAAGGAATTTTTTCAGCTTTACCGTTTTTCTTGACGGGATTATTTTTATCCTTGTAGTTTTTGTAAGCGTAAACCTTGTTCTGATAATTTCTCAAAACAATTTTGTCTTCATCATAATGAAGAACATAATTTGGAAGAAGCGGGATTTTACCACCGCCTCCGGGAGCATCAATTACAAAATGAGGGATTGCTAATCCGCTTGTATGCCCGCGTAAGTTTTCTATAATGTTTAAGCCGGTCTCAATTGAAGTACGGAAATGATTTGCTCCTTTTGTCTCATCAGCCATGTACATATAGTATGGTCGAACTCTGATGCGCAGAAGTTTTTGCATTAGTTCCTTAACCGTCGCAGGATCATCATTTACACCTTTCATTAATACCATTTGGTTACCAACGGGAATTCCAGCATTGGCAAGCATTTCGCATGCCTTAGAACTTTCAGGTGTAATTTCCCTTGGATGATTAAAGTGAGTATTAATATAAAGCGGATGGTATTTTTTAAGCATTGAACATAATTTATCAGTAATTCTATGTGGAAGAACACAAGGCATTTTAGATCCGATCCGAATTATTTCAATGTGAGGCATGCTTCGCAAGCGTTGTAATATTTTTTCGAGCATTGTATCGGTAAGCATTAAAGGATCACCGCCGGAAACAATAACGTCACGTATTTCTTTATGCTGTTCCAAATAAGTAAATGCACTCTCAAGACCTTTCATCGAAATTTTCTCATAATTGCCAACCTTACGCTTGCGTGTACAAAAACGGCAATAAATTCCGCATTGGCTTGTTACAAGAAACAAAGCTCTATCCGGATATCTATGAGTAATGTTGGGAACAGGACTCATCGCATCTTCCATCAAAGGATCTTCTGCGGAATCAAGGTCTTCAAGCTCTGCTTTATCAGGAACGCATTGAAGCCAGATAGGATCTCCGGGATATTTAATTAAGCTAAGATAATATGGATTTATTCGGGCTTGAAAAAATTCATCAAGACCTTCAGCCGCCTTTCTGTCGATATTGAATTTTTCTACCAGTTCATCAACAGTATGAACGCTGTCTCTTATCATTCGCTGCCACAGTTCCATGACTTTCCTTTATGATTGTTTTACTTGCTGAGATATTTACCAAACACCATTAGATTGTCGCCGACGGAATAAAAATCATTTATTTCGGCAATGATCGAATAGTGATTTCTTAGATAAAAATTTCTTGCTGCGGCATAGCTATCTTTAGATGAAGTTTCTGCCAATAGCCACCTTGCATTCTTTGAAAGAACAAATTCTTCTGCATGTGTCAGAAGACCTTTCCCAATTCCTTTTTTGTTATGTCCGGGATTTGTTACAATCCAGTAAAGATCATAAACAGCATCGGTCATCGGTCTTTTACCTGTGCAATAATATCCCAATATTTTTTTACCGTCTTCGTAAACAAAAATATTGTAGTCGCTTTGCTTTGGATTATTAGCGGTGATATTTACTAATTCCATTGCAACTTCAACTTCGCTCTTGGAAAACGCCTTAACTTTTCCGAGAAACTTTTCAATAATAAGAACATCAGCTCGCTTTAATTTGCGTATCATTTATTCTGCGGCTTAAAGCAAAATTTGTAATCCTAAAAAGTAATTCAGAGTGACTCATACCATCGGCTGCCGCTGCTCTTGTAAATCCGGAATCACTCGAAATATCAGGATTCGGATTAATCTCGATAACAAATGGTATGCCATTTTCATCTAATCTTATATCTACCCTCGCATAATCTCTGCAGCCCAATGCATTGAATGCTTGAAGTGCGATAGTCTCAATTCTTTTTTTTGTTCGAGCATCAAGATCAGTTGGACATTTAGGTTTTGTATTTTCGTAATACACGCTATCAGCTATCCACTTACCGTCGTAAGTTACAATCTTAGGCAGTCCGTCAGGTAAACCTTCAAATTCTATTTCAGAAATAGGAAGCACTGTGTTTCCTAATATCGCGACATTCAATTCTCTTCCATCTATATACTTTTCAGCAATTATGTTTTGTTTATATGTGCTGGCCAAAAAGTCTACATGATCTTTTAACTCTTTGAAATTATTTACAACCGAATACTCGGAGATTCCAATGCTTGCATCTTCAGTAAGCAGTTTTAAGATCACCGGGAATTTGAGAGTAAAAAATTTTGCACTGATATTTCCAGATTTGTCTATTACCAGAGCTTTGGGTGTATTGATATCATGCGCTCGCAAAATGTCTTTTGCTCTCTGCTTATTTAAACAATTGCCAAGACACAGAGGTTGATTGCCTGTAAATTCTACTTTTAAAAGTTCAAAAAGACCTGCCATGCAATATTCATACGTAGAAATCCCCTCAACCGATTCAACAAAGTTTAAAATTACATCGGGGGAGTAGTGATTTATTTTTGAAATACTTCTCTCTACATTTCCATCAACGGCAAAAGTTCTTACATCGGTAAAATATTCTTGCAGTGATTTTTTTATTGAGCTTATCTCTTTGCTAAACGCACTCTCAGAAAGGTCATTCACTTCAAATTGTGTTTCTGCGGGTTTTCCGTTATAAATTGGAAAGACACTCACGGGTGAGTTGTAGCAAATTAATATTTTCGAATTGTCTTTCATATCAAGTTGTATCTTTTTGCGGCAACGTAAAGAACTTTATTTATCATTTCAGTATAACTCAATCCAACCGTGCGCGCTGCTTTAGGAAAGCATGAATTGTCTACGGGGTTAGGAAGAATTCCGGGGAGAGGGTTTATCTCAATAATATTTGGAATATTATTTTTGTCCAATCGAATATCTATTCTTGCCCAATCTCTGCAGCGAAGCACTTGAAAAGTATTTAAAGCCGTTTTTTTAATTCTGTTTTCAAGAAACGGATCAAGTTTTGCCGGGCAGCTAAAAACATTTAATGGTTTTTCCCGAGTGTCTAAAATCCATTTCGCTTCGTAAGAGTAAATTGGAATAAAATCTTCCGGAAAATCTTTATAACTTATTTCAACTATTGGAAGAACTTCTGCGCTGCCATTGTTTCCGATTATAGCGACGGTAAATTCCCTGCCGGGTAAAAATTCTTCAATCAATGCCGGTTGATTATATTCATTTAATATTCGTTCTACTTCAAGCATCAATTCATTTTTTTTATTTACAAACGAGGAAGAATAAATTCCTTTACTGGATCCTTCACCGATAGGTTTCACAATCAGCGGAAAGTCCAACTTGATATTATTTAACTGTTCTATCTGATCTATAACCAAAAATTTGGCATTTGGGATTTTGTAGTAAGATAAAATTTCTTTTGTGCGAGCTTTATCCAAGCAGATTGATAAGGTTAAGGGATCGGAACCGCTGTATGGTTTGTTAAGCATATCTAGTATTGCCGGAATTTGTGCTTCGCGGCTTAAACCATTGAATCCCTCGGCAATATTAAAAACAATATCGCATTTAGATTCTTTTAATTTTTCGTAAGCGTTATGATCCGCTTCAATGAGTTCGACAGTGTGGAAGGTTTCAATTGCGTCTTTAACTGCGTTAATGGTTTCCCATGTATCCCATTCTGCAAATGTGTCGGCAGATTTTTGAGGTTGTGTTCCGGAAATATTTTGAATCGGAGATAATTCTTCGATGAAAGCGCCAACTTCTGGTTTAACATTGAATGTAAGAGCAACGTTCAATTGAGCATCACCGAAAAAAGATAAAATAAAAAATCTCCTTTAAATTTATTTTGCAAATATAACTAGTAGTAAAAAGAATTTAATAATATTTTAGAACAAAAATTTAAAACATCAACTCATAAAATACTTTTTACACTCAAAAATATTTTCTGATAAAGAAAATTATTTTTGCTACACTAAATTTGATTTAAAAAATATTTATATGCAACAAAAATATTTTATTTGTGACGACACCCAAAATATTTTTAACGGGAGCAGGAAATAATTTTCGAGATGATTATGCGATGCTTGCGTACTTTAAATTGTTTCGATAATGCTGCAGTAAATTATTTTTAATAATCTGATTGGAGGTATGCTCAAGGTGTGGATCGTTTTCAATTATACCGAAAGCTGCTTTCTTTGCATTGATGATAATTTCTGTATCGTGGATTATATCAACATGTTTTAATTCTGGGAATCCGCTTTGCTTGGTCCCAAAAATATCGCCGGGTCCGCGTAACTTAAGATCTATCTCAGCAACCTTGAAGCCATCTAAGTATTTAACCATGGTTTGCAATCGTACTGCTGATTTATATTTATCAAGCTGAGCAGGGGAGAGGTAATCTGTTTCCAAATTAAGTTTATTGTTGGCTGAAGCATATTCATCCTTTGTTACTAAAATACAATAAGCTTGTTTTTTACCTCTTCCAACCCTTCCTCGTAATTGATGAAGCTGGGATAATCCAAAGCGATGGGCATCATTAATTAAAATAATGTTCGCATCAGGAATATCAATCCCAACCTCAATAACGGTTGTTGAAACAAGAACATCGTATTTTTTTTCTAAGAAGAGGTACATTATTTCTTCTTTTTCCTGCCAGCTCATTCTGCCATGAATTAAACCAATGTTCAGCTCGGGAAGAAAATCTTCTTTTAATCGTTTGAAATATGTTTCGGCAGCTTTAAGTTCAAGCTTTTCTGATTCCTCAACCAAAGGATAAACGATAAAGGATTGATAACCCTCTTTGTACTTATCGCGGATAAACTTATAAATATCGTTAAGCTTTTCATCACCGCGAAGAAGTGTTTTAATGGGAATCCTATTCTTCGGCATTTCATCAATTATAGAATTATCAAGATCACCGTAGACGGTCATAGATAATGTTCGCGGAATAGGAGTTGCGCTCATGATAAGAACATGAGGTGTTTTACCTTTTGCAAGCAATCTTGCTCTTTGTGCAACTCCAAAACGATGTTGTTCATCAACCACAACCAATCCTAAATTCTTAAAGCTTACTTTTTCCTCAAATAATGCATGCGTGCCGATTATTATATCTGCTTCCTGCATTTCAATGCTTTCGAGTCGCCGTTCTCTCACGGATTTTTTTTGTCCGCCGATAAGAAGCGCAACTTTTATTTCACGAGCCTTATGAATTTCAAAAAGCTTCCTCATCATCTTAGAAATATTTTTTGCATGCTGATCTGCTAAGATTTCCGTCGGAACCATTAGCGCTGATTGGTAACCACTATCAACTGCAATCAGCATTGCAATTAATGCAACGATTGTTTTACCGCTGCCAACATCTCCTTGTAAAAGTCTGTTCATTGGTGATGGCTGCAATAAATCCCTTTTTATCTCACTAAGAACTTTTAGCTGCGCGTTGGTAAGATTGAACGGCAGAGTTTTTAAAAAATTTGCAACGAGATTTGTTTTGATCCCGAAAGAATATCCCTCAAGTTTTCTCTTATAATTCTGCTTACGTAAAGCGACCAGCACTTCAAGATAAAATGCTTCTTCGAACTTAAATCGTTTTGATGCGAGAAATAACTTTTCTTTGCTTTCGGGAAAATGAAAATTCTTTACTGCTTCAATTATGTTTAAAAGTTTATTTGTTTCTAATAAAGATTGTGGAAGATCCTCGGTCAACAATTCAACATAATTTTCGACAGCAGAGTTTAGAATTCTTCTTAAACTTAAATCTCCAAGGTTGGTTGCTTTTAATTCTTTGGGTATTCTGTAAAAGGGAATAATTTTTCCAGTGTTTAAATAGCTAAAAGATTCATCTTCTGTGATTTTATCGAAGTCGGGGTGTGTGAACTGAAGATTTCCATATTTTGAAAGCGATGCCTTACCGGAAACCGCAAAGATATCTCCGACATTAAAAATATTAAAAAAATATTTTGCACCCTGAAACCAAACACATTCAAAAAATCCTGTTGAATCACGAAATTGTATTTTTAAAATTTCTTTGCGATTAAAATATCTTTTCTCTATATCGTCAACTTTTCCAATGATAGTAAGCTCGCCATCATATCCATTCATTAAGTAACCATAAGCTTTGGCAGCAGATAAGGTTGTTGTTCTATCAAGATGTCGTGAGGGAAAATAAAAAAGCAGATCGCGTATTGTTTCAATTCCAATCTTTCGAAACGACTCCGCTCTCTTAGGTCCTATTGATTTGAGGTACTGAATGGATTGATTGAGCGGATTACTTTTTTCTTGCATCATCATAGTTTAAAATAAAGCAAGATGAAAGTATTTACAATGATTACCTCGGAACAAAATGATGTCATTAACTAACCCAGTTCCTTAGTACACTGTTACGATTGTTAGGAACTGGGTTAGTCCCTTTTGAAATGTTGGGACTTCTTATAAGAAAAGATGCCATCTCTCCGTTTTGCGTAAGGTGAGTAAATTAGTATCTATGTGGTGTGTGGAGTGATGGAATTTGATATTTATTTGTCATTTACATTTTGTTTTTGGGAATTTATTGACCCTCCATCTTCATATCGCGTGTCATCAAATCGTTAGTTGCTTTAACAGGGTCTTTATCTTCAAATAAAATTTTGTAAACCTCATTGGTTATTGGTGTTTCAACATTAAGTTTTTTTGACAACTGTGAAGCAGACCTTGATGTTTCAACACCTTCAGCAACCATATCCATTGATTTCAAAACTTCTTTTAATTTTTTACCAGCACCAATCTGTTCTCCTACAAACCTGTTACGGCTGTGCCTGCTCATACATGTTACAATTAAATCACCCATTCCCGAAAGACCTGCAAAGGTTTCTGCTTCTGCGCCTAATGCAACACCAAGACGAGAAATTTCTGCAATACCGCGTGTCATTATCGCAGCTTTTGTATTATCGCCAAACTTAGCACCGTCAATAATTCCTGCTCCTATTGCAATTACATTTTTAAAAGCTCCCCCCAATTCAACTCCAAGTATATCTTTTGATGAATAAACTCTAAAGTAAGAATTTATGAATGAAGATTGAATTGTTCTCGAAGTATCAATGTTTTTTGATGCTGCAACAACGGCAGTGGGAATTCTCCTGCTCACTTCCTCGGCGTGGCTTGGACCTGAGAGCACACCGATTTGAGAGTCATCTAGTTCGGGGAATTCATCTTTTAACATTTTGGACATTGTCATTAAAGATTTATTCTCAATTCCCTTTGCAACACTTACAAGTATTGAGTTTTTTATATCCGAATACTTTGCTTTTTTGATTACGCTTCTTAAAAATTGTGAGGGAACTGCAAGTATGATTAGGTTCATCTTTGCAATTGATTCTTCAAAATCGTGAGTGATAATTATTTCTCCGGGAATTTTTATTCCGGGAAGATAAATTTCATTTACTCTTTTCTTATCTAAAAGTTTTGCGTAGTCTTTTTTATATTCCCAGAGGGTTACATTATGACCGTTATAGTGCAGAATTATTGCAAGAGTTGTTCCCCAACCGCCGGCACCAAGCACCGAAATGTTCATTAGACAAAAGTTTTATTTCTTCTTAGAAAAATTGATTTTATTTTCGTTCCCGTTTAATAAACGGACTACATTTTTTCTATGTGTGAAGATTACAAGCAGAGCCACAAAAATTAAAAACGGTAGAAGTGTATTATAATTTGGAATATCTACGTTGAAAACATTCTCACGAACAATTAATGCTAATGGAACAGCAACAGCTCCAGCAAGTGATCCTAAGGAAATATATCGTGAGAAAGTAACGACAAGTATAAAAACACCAATTGCGATAAGCATATCAACTGTAACAATCATTAAAAGCATACCGAGAGCAGTAGCAATACCTTTTCCGCCCTTAAAACCGGCAAATACTGTCCATATATGTCCGATGACAGCAGAAATTCCAGCAATAATTTGAACGAGAGTGAAATCATCAAACGGTGTTGCGTTCTCAAAAGGGATAGAACCGTAATGAAGTCGTGCAACCACTACCACCGCAAGAACACCTTTAAAAGCATCAAGGAGTATTACTAAAACGCCATGCTTCCAGCCGAGAACACGCATAACATTTGTTCCACCTGCATTACCGCTTCCGTGTTCACGAATATCAATACCTTTTGCAGCTTTGCTTATAATTATGCTTGTCGGTATAGAACCGATTAGGTAAGAAAGAATTATTATTGTCGTTAAAAGAAACATTTA
>Ga0209619_10000366_pt1 | contig 31306 bp, 33 predicted proteins | sample Rifsed16ft3_FD_184011 | JGI IMG/M metagenome (GOLD analysis project Ga0209619, IMG submission 184011) | Soil microbial communities from Rifle, Colorado, USA - sediment 16ft 3 (version 2) | ecosystem: Environmental > Terrestrial > Deep subsurface > Rock core/Sediment | place: Rifle, Colorado... | reverse complement strand
ACCATCCGCTCGAGGTCCTGCATCCCGCCCGCGTCCGTGTACAGGAACGCGCGCACGATCCCCGTGCCCGTCGGCAGGCCGTTGCCGACGACGTCCCCATATGCGTTGATCCCCCAGGCGCAGTTCGTCTGCCCCGCGCCGCCAAGGATCTCCCTCATATTCAAGAGATGCGAACTGAAGGTGCTCAGATCATTCTCGACTGACTGGTCGTCTCCGATGTCCACAAAAACGTCCTCGAAGACTGAGAGCTCGGAATCTTCACCGGCCGGCAGATGGAGTCCTGATTGAGCGCACAAGGCCAGTATTCCCACGGTCTTCAGCGCAACGCTTTTTCCTCCGGCATTGGGGCCCGTGATCAACAGCGAAAGGGCCGGTTGTCCCAGCTTCAATGTGAGTGGAACCACCGAATTTCTCGGGTGGGACTGGAGAAGCAGCGGATGCCTGGCCTCCCTGAGATTGACTGAGGGGCTATCAACCATCCGGGGGGCGGTTCCAAGGATCTCGATCGAGTAACGCGCCTTTGCCGAAATGAGGTCGATAATCCCGAGGATCTTGATGCTTTGTTCGAGAGGGGCTCTGATTCCCGCAACCTGTGCCGTGAGAGTTCTGAGGATTCGTTCTATTTCCCTCTGTTCCCTGAATTGCAGCTCTCTCAGAGAATTGTTCAACTCGAGGGTTTCTGCAGGCTCAATGAACACTGTTGCTCCGCTCGCCGAGGCCGAGTGAATGAATCCGGGGACCCTGTGCTTGTATTCCGATTTGACCGGAATGACAAACCGTCCGTCCCGGGTCGTGATAATATCCTCCTGCAGCAGGTCCTTCTCCGCAATTTCGCGAACGAGCGATCCGAGTTTCTTTCTCAGCTGCTCCCCTATCGCAGCCATGTCCTGGCGCACGAGGCGAAGTTCTTTGCTCGAAGAATCCCGAACGCGGCCGTTTTCGTCAATCGCTTCCTGGATGTTGAACTCCGCAACCTTGTCGGCAAACAGTCCGGATTCAAGCGGCTGGATCGCGGGGATCTTTTCTTTTCTGCGCGAGAGGAAGCCGGCCATTGTTCGCGAGACCCTGAGGGCCGAGGCCACGTCGAGTAATTCTCCGGGCGTCAGCAAATGGTTCTCGATGCCGCACTTTTTCAAAATTCCGGAGACGTCCTTCAGGCCGTCCAGAGGCAGTGAGCCCTCGATAATCAGAAGCTCCTTCATTTGAGTGACGCGGTCGAGTTCCAGGGTGATGGCGGGGAGATCTGTGAGCGGAGTGATTTGACTGCAGGAGGTCTTTCCCGGCTCCGAAGTCGCCAGTTGAGTAATCCGGCGTATGATCTTTTCGAATTCCAGCTTTTGAAGAGCGGGAGAGAAGTTTCCCATATTCCTCACTTCTTCTCGGGCGCTGAGGGCTTCTTCACGACTTCCTCCGGCTTGGTGTATTCGTTGATTCGCTGTCCTGCCTCTTGCTTAATCTCCTCACCCGTCTGCGGAACCGTTGTAAGCGTGAAATCCAGAAATTGAGGCGCAATATTCACAATTGTTCCGTAGAGCCTGGAATCTATACGATACCTTCGGGAAGGGATGTCTTGCGGCACAAGCATCATGAAAACAACGCTCACGATAAAGAGACCCTGAACAAACCCCAGGAAGGAGCCGACAACCCTGTCCGCAATCCCTCCGATCCTGTAATCGTGGGCAGTAAGCCGAAATATGAGAGACTGCAGCAGAATCAATCCGAAGAACACCGTAAAATAACCGTAGAAGACGGCGGTGCTGCGGTCGATGTCGAATTCATCGACGTACGCTGTTGCCATATCGTCCATGGTCAGATGGGCAACCACAATGGCAATGAGGGTCACGATCAACGCTACCCCCTTCTTCATCATCCCGTCCTTCAGACCGAGTGCTGTCAGTGTGAGAACGATGAAAATAATCAGCAGGTCAAGTACCATCCTACCCTCCGAGGTTCTTTTTCACGAGATCCTGGACAGCCGCTCCTTCCAGTTTTCCTTTCAATTCCTTCATCACCCTTCCCATGACCTTGCCAAAGTCTTGTGGCGACGAAGCACCGACTTCGCGGATGATGGTCTTGATGATCTCTTCCGCCTCATCCTTTCCCATCTGTTTCGGCAAATAGGTCCGGAGGATCTCCAGCTCGCGGCTCTCCTGATCTACCAATTCTTTCCTTCCCGCTTGTTGATACAGGTCAATTGCCTCCTTGCGCTTTTTAATCGCTCCGAGCATAATCGACAGTTCGTCGTCGGCGGTTATTGGCTTGTCGGATCCGCGTTTTGAAAATTCAATAAACTGGGCACGCACGGTGCGAAGGGTCTCGAGTTTCAGCTTTTCGCCGCTCTTCATTGCCGCTTTCATATCTTCCGTGATGCGTTCATTCAGCGTCATGGAGCTTCCTCTCGTGAAATGAAACGAGGCAATCCCGTATCACGAGACTGCCTCGAAAGAACATTGTCCTTCACTGTTGTCAGAGCTTCTGGAGGGCCGAGTAGTTGATACGTAGGGCATCGCCCTTTCGAAGCTGTTGTTGAATGTCGGTTACGATTCCCATGCGTGATCCTTCGTCAACGCGAAGCGAGATAATCACCTGGGGTATTTCGCGGCGCTTTTTTGCCGCAATGGACTGAATTTCCGGGATGAGGACGATATTATCGTCAATTTGGACTCGACCATCACGACCGACCCAGATGTAGGTTACAATGCGTTTGTTGTCGATCTTTTCGATCTGCACAGCAGACGGCAAGGTGTACGACACCTGAATGTCAAATTCACGCAAAACCGTCGTTACCATGAAGAAGATCAGCAGCATGAAGATGATGTCGGGGAGTGAGGATGTCGGAATGCTCTGTTTGGTCGCCGCAGCTTTCTTCTTGAATTTCATGTCATTCCTATCGCGTTCGCTCGGGTTCGGCTATTGAGATGCTCTGTTTGACCTTTTCGCGCACGTCGTCTAGTTGCGTTTTCGTGAGCTGGTTGAGAGGAGCGCCAAAGGTCTGCATGGCGTATTCCTCGCGCAGGATGTTGTATGCCTGCTTGATCTCATCAAGAGCGGAAATATACAGGCGGTACGCGGTGTTGCGGTCTGTCTTGATCGAGACGATCATCTTCCTGTTCTCCCTCAGCTTGGCTGCCACAATCTCATGGATCTGAGGAAGGGAAGTCAATTCTTCATTCAGCAGTACATCGCCCGTCGCATTCACCAGCACCTTGATGATGTTCTCGTCCTTGACCTTAACAACCTCAGTGTCTTCCACAGGCGGTGGAAGCACGAGGCCGATTCCGGTATCCACGTCGATGGTCGTCGTAACAAGGAAGAAGAGAAGCAGGAGGAACGATATATCCGCCATCGAACTTGTTTGGATTGCGACTTCCCTGTCGGCACGCTTCTTAAGCATGATCTAGTACCTTTCAGTCAGGCTACTTTTTCTTCTCACCGCGTTCGCCGATCTTCTTGCCGGCCTTGAGGAGGACCAGAGAATCGATCAACTCGATGGAGCTTTCTTCCATGTCGATGACAAGACGATCGATCCTTGAAACGAAGAAATTGTAGAAAACCTGAAGAATCATTGCCACGACAAGTCCGAAGAGCGTCGTCAACAGAGCAACGGAAATACCGCCGGCGACAACCTCCGGAGAAATGTTCTTTGCTTCCTTGATAGCATCAAAGGCCTCGATCATGCCTTGCACAGTACCCGTGAATCCGAGTAGCGGAGCCAGTGAAATCGCGAGAGAGATCCAAACCAGTCCCTTTTCCAGAAAAGCCATTTCAATGCCGCCGTAGCTGATAATCGCCTTTTCTGCCGCCTCGATGCCTTCCTCGGCCCGCAACAGACCTGCCTGAAACACACTCGCAATAGAACCGCGATAATTCTGACATACTTCAAGCGCAGCAGGTATGCCGCCTTGATCGAGTGCTGTCTTCACACCGACCAGGAATTTCTTGGTATCCCCGGTTGCACGGTTGAGTGTCCATAGACGCTCAATGCAAAAAGCCAGACCGACGATCATGGTACCAAGGATAGGATGCATGAAGAAACCGCCGTCAACATACTTCTCCTGCAACCAGTTGAGCATTCCGCCCCCATCACTCGCCGCTTGCTGGAATAAGAACGTTAGAAAGCCAACGATATCCATTACAGTGTTCCTCCTGAAAAGAAAATTAGAATTACGGTGGATAACCGGGGAAAAATGAAAATAATAATATCAAAACAACCCCTGAAAGTCAACATCATTCCTCCCCTTCGTGGAGCGGGCCATTAAGCCTTCAGCGTGGTTCCGGTAACGGCTGACCCGTGGTCCGAACAAAGCCAGCAAATAAGATCGGCAATGCTCTCCGGCGAAACCCATGTGCGCATGTCGGCGTCAGGCATCGATTTCCTGTTTGCCAAAGTAGCAATGATTCCCGGCGCGATCGCATTGACGGTAATGCCGCTTCCCTGCATTTCCATGGATGCAATTTCAGTCAAGAGTGAGACACCCGCCTTTGAGACCGCGTACGGGGCCCTCCCCGCCGTTGGTCGCAATCCGATTCGCGCGGAGAAATTAACGATACGCCCGTAGCTTTGTCCTTTCATCGTACGAAGGGCAGAGCGTGTACACAGAAATGCGGACCTCAGGTTCTTCCCCATCATCGTTTCCCATTCGTCGAGGCTCACTTCTGCAACGGGTTTCTGTTCAAGATACCCGCCAACGGTATTGACCACTATTTCCACCGAACCGAATTCCTTCTTCGCCATTGTAAAAAGGTTTTCGACATCCCGTTCATTGGTCACATCTGCCTTTGCAGGAATCGCCCCGCGAACCAGGCTTTCGGCGTCTCTGGTGACCGTCGCAATGACTCTGACCCCCTCATCCATCAATCGCTGGACAATGACGGAGCCGACTCCGCCCGTTCCCCCGGTCACGATCGCATTTTTTCCTTTCATGCCCTTCTCCGTTAAAAGTGTGCTTTCGCTCTCCACGAGCCGCTTTTGACTGTAAACGTCTGTGTCGTCGGATTCCAGGTCAATTCTGATTCATGTTGGGCAATCCACGTAACCAGTTCCTTTGTCTCATCCTTCCTGAAAGACAACTCCAGGTGCCCTTTGAGCGCGTCAAAAGCCTCGTCTGCGAAGATCCCCCCCTCTTCGACCACTCGACCAAGATCCACAAGCCCCTTCACATTCCCGAGTTCGACCGCGGTCCGAAGCAAGGAAAGCCTGATTTCGGGGTCTTCCTCGTTCTCTGCGGCTTTTAGTAACTCCGGGCTCGTTGTACCGGCTCCAATGATCCTCACGGCGCTTACGGCGGCCTGTCGTACTGCATCCGACTCATCTTTGATCAGCGCAGGAACGAGGGGAAGAAACGACGTGTCGCCCATTTCTGCAAGCACGGAGATGCTGGCCCGACGGACCTCTGCATCCTGATCGCGCAGTCGTTCCACCAGAAGGGGCACCCACTGCTCCCTTTCCTGTGGAAACAACTTGAGATTGGCTATGGCCGTCACCCGATCGGTTGTCAGTTGACTTTCGAGAAGGTGAAGATTGTGCTCCAACGGGTCCTCTTCACCCTTTCGAAATAACAGAACACCAATGATGAAAAGACCCACCACACCGGCTGAAGTCAGCACGTTCCTGATCACGATGGTCTTGCTCTCTGTCGTCTTCACGAAATAGTACAGTCCGCTGGCCAGAAGGGCCGCGGCAAGGACGCACACGACAAGGGGACTCGTGGGAAGACCCGTGTCCCACGAGAGCTTGACGCCGATCAGACTGCAAAGAGAACCGCCGATCCAGCCAATTGCCAGCCGGGTGCCAAGCTTGTCGGAGAGGAGCATGGCACTCACCGACGGAATCACCAGATAACTGAAGACAAGGAAAACTCCGGCTATCGCAACAGAACTCGTAATGACAAAACCGAACGACATGTAGAAAAGGAAGTCCCACAGACGGACATTCGTCCCCTCCTGTTCGGCTTTCACCGGATCGGAAGAGATTGCCATGAACTTCTTTCGAAATAGGAAATGAAAGATCCCAACGGCAGCATAGATCAATGCAGTCTTGATGACCGTGGGCCCCTGGACCCAGAGGAGTTCCCCTTTAATGATATGGTCAAGCTCCTGAGGGCCGAGCGGGCTCCTCGAGATTACGAGCATTGTCGATGCAAATGTCACAGCATACACGATGCCGATTATTGCCTCGTGCGGCACTTTCTCGGTCTTCATTTTCGTGATGGAGAAAATGAATGCTCCAAAAATCGTGAATGCCAGGGAATAGAGATAGAGAGCAGTTGTATCCTTGCCGACCTCGTAACCCAACAGGACACCGATAACAGTCCCCAGTGCCGCAATTTGTGCGAGGGCCAGGTCGACAAAGATCACTTTGCGCGCGATGACGTGTACTCCCAAATACACGTGGATACCCGTCAGGACGAGGCATGCTGCGAGCGGCCAGAACATTGAAGAAGGGAGATAGAAAACCTGTTCCATATTACGTCAACCCGCCTTATCGTAACGCAACGGTGAGATTCTCAATGAGATACTGGATGAGCTTTTCGTAACTATCGATTTCTTCCGTGCCATTGACATCGATGTAGGTGATGATCACTTTCGCATTTGTCTTGGACGCGACGTATTCGGAAGCTTCGCGTGAATAGAAATTGTCGTTCAAAATGACCTTCACATTCTGGCGACGCATCTCCTCTACGATCTCATCGCGCCTTTGCGGGGGCGGCGGGATTCCCGGTTTCTCCTCGAGTTCACCCACGATCTTAAAGCCAAACCGGTCTGCAAAGTACACATATGTTTTGTGGTATGTCACAATCTTTGAACCTTTGATCGGTTGAATTGCCGCTACCCATCCGCCGAGCTTTGAAAGGAGGTTCTTCGATTTCAGCCAGTCTTCGAGTTGATCGTTATTCATCTTCCGGGTAAGTATTTCTCCGGCCTTTGACCCGATCGCCTTGAGGAGAGCTTCGCCGAACATTGCTTTGTCAATCCGACTTCTGAATTGCTCGCTTCCCCGCGCATAGTCTTTTGCGTGAACAGGATCGAGTTTCGAAAGCCGTCCGGCAATATTGTCAGCTACGATCTTCACATTCAGCGGATCAAGCCAAATGTGCGGATTTCCCTGCGGATGAATATCGCCCCACGACCGCGAAATCTCCGTGGGGAGCTCTCTCACAGGAACGTTGATCGTTGCCACCAGGTGGCCGGGATTTCCCGGTTGAATTTCAGGATTCCCCGATGCATCGAGCACGTTCTTCGCCCAGAGATCCAGCGAAAGTCCGTTTTCGATGAAAAGATTCGCTCCCCGGGTCGTTTCATTCATTCGAGGAGTCGGGGTTACATAGTGTGGATCCTGTTTCGGATTTGCCAAGACAACAACGTCAACATGCTCTCCACCGACCTCTTTGGTAATCATGCCCAGATAATTGAGAGTTGTGACCACCTTCAACTTCTCCTGAGCATACGCTGCATTGAAATATGCCGTAAGAACAAGAACCAGCCAGATATGACAGATCCGTTTCATTTCTTTCTCCGGTTATCGATTGACCCAATAGGGTTCAGTCGGATGAGATCCAAACACGAAATTGATTTCGAGCACGGCAGTGTTCAGCCCATTGACCACATCGTTGTCTGAAGTGCGATGCTCGTATCCGATTCGAAACCTTAAAAATTCGGTTGTATAGTAACTTGCATAAGCAGCAAGCGAACGGGTCACGGGAAGAGACTCAAGCGGATCCTGCGCCCAATCATACCGAATTCCCAGGTAGAGCCAATAGGAAAGCTGCACCTGGGCGAATCCATACCATCCTCGGGGCCGGACGACCTGTTCCGCCTGGAGAGAATCGATGGCGGTTCTCCTTCCCCAGAAGATCTCTCCTCCCACTACCGCTGATCGCGAAGAACGTTGTTCCGACGGCGCCCACTTGTAGGTGGCATCCAATCCCAAGAGACTCACCGAAGGACGGCCTCGCTCGGCATAGCCGCTTGCTCCGAGAGCGACGATGTGCTCATTCATTAGATCGGCCGAAAGAGTGAGATGGGCCAGCCAGGCAGGCTGCCTCCCCCCCACACCCCCCGACATCCCCAGATCTCCGGATTTCACGATATCGATATTCATTTCGAGAGTCGTGTACGGAATGGGATTGGGCAGAAAGAAATCAAAATCAGCCCCTATTGGATTGAAGCCGCTTTCGAAGAAATCTCCGTGTTCGGTCCCAAGGAGTTTGGAAATGACGAGCGGACGCGTTGTCCAGGGAAGATCATGGAGATGCAGGCGGTTGCTTACGCCGAAGGGCGCTCGAAATTTTCCGACTTTGAGTTTCATTCCCATGGGGGCACTCTCGAGAAGCGGAAGTCGTTTGATCAACCCATAGACCTCTTCCGGATCTAGAGCGAATCCTTGTCCGGCTTCATCTTCGACCGACAGGATCGCAACGGCTTCGGCATAAGGATCCACGGGTGCTCTGAAATCCAGTTCTGTGCTTCTGAGAAATGGCCTGTTGCTGATTTCGACCGAGCCGTCTTCATTGAACGCTGTTTTGTTGTCGCCCCTTGCCGCGAAGTTGATGAATGCGGTTGTTCGCGGATTGAAAATGATTGGGGATGTTCCGCGCACCGCGTTGTTGATCTTGTTTTCAAGATCGGTGAATCTCTTTTCCAACCGCTCCTCGAGGGATTCTATCGATTCATCCTGATTATTCAGGGCCTTGAGGCTGTCGATAACTGCCCTAAGGTCTGTAAGTTGTTTCAGAATCTCGTTGCGTTCTCGTTGACGGGAATCATCCTGAGAAAACGCTGGGATTGTTGTCAAGAGCAGTAGAACCATGCTGCCCATGATGGCCAGATAATGTTTCATGTGACTCCTCCAGATCGATTTGGCATCCACCTTGACACCATGGTAAATCGATGGGTTCAAGCAAACGTGGACGGTATAGGATCGGCGTGTGGGATGACTCGTCAGAGTCAAAGAGCCGCCAGGTCGGGAGGGCCCCGCTTGGGAACGGATGACGAGACACTTACTTCAAACAGCCGGGAGCAATGGGGTTTCGCCAGAGGAGTCCGAAAGACGGGAGCATTGAAGGATACGGCTTCCGGAAGAGCAACTGAATGGGTGATGCGGCAGCATGGGAGACACGGCTGGCAGGAATCGAGCGGCTTGTGAATCTCTCTTGCCCCGCAATCGTGGTTTTCGACGGCGTCGGGCAGAGCCCCGAATACGAGGGACTCGGTGTGCGCGAAGTCAGCCAGTGTGAGTATCAACTGGCAGGTCAGAAGAATCTGGACGAGGATTTTGGTGATCTCGCTTCTCATAGAAGAAAAGTAGGTACGGGGAACAAAAGATGCAATCCCTCTTGTTATAGGGAAGCATGAAATCGAACAATAGTTGGCTTTCTGTTGTTCCCGCCACCCCATAAAGAGCACTGACCAATGAACACATCCATAGAGAAGGGAAAGTCTCCCCGAAACCCGATTATCACCCCATTGCCTGTTCTGTGTATGACGTCTTTGAGGCAGGGGCTCTCCATAAGAGGGTACTGCAACTTACAGTCAACGGAATTCCAAGGGAGGATGTCATCTATGACGTCTTCTCACGAGGAAGTCCTGACCGTTTCGCCTCTTTCGACGAACGAGAAGTTGACGATCAGGCTCGGCAGGATTGAATTGATTGTTGACCCATCGAACAAGAAATCGTATTTTCCTTACGAATGCTGACCGCTGTTCCACCCCTTTCTTCAAATAAACGAGAGATTCTATGAGCCATCTGTTCCTGGGAGCCGCTTCACTGTTCTTTCTTTTCTTTGACAATCCTCCGCAGTCGACCGAAGCGAAGAACGAGGGTCATCTTCGCAATGTGCGTCAGTTAACGTTCGGCGATACAAATGCCGAAGCCTATTTCTCATTTGACAACAAGCGAATCGTGTTCCAATCCACCCGTTCGCCGCACGAATGCGACCAGATTTTCACGATGAACTTTGACGGCTCGGAACAGAAGCTGGCATCCACCGGTAAAGGCGTGACAACATGCGGATATTTCTTCCCTGACGGAAGACGGATCCTCTATGCCTCGACTCACGGGAAAGGCGACCAATGCTATCCCAGGCCGGACAAATCGAAGGGATACGTCTGGGGCGTGTGGAACGCTTACGATATCTACACCTCAAACCCTGACGGTTCAGATATCAAAGTGCTCTCGGCGACAGGCGGTTACGATGCTGAAGCGACAATTTCTCCCGCCGGAAACAAGATTATTTTCACCTCTTCGCGGGACGGTGATCTTGACCTGTATACGATGAACCTCGACGGCTCCGGCGTCACAAGGGTAACAAACGAACTTGGATATGATGGAGGCGCATTCTTTTCCTGGGACGGGAAACGGATTGTCTACCGGGCATTTCATCACAAGGACAGCTCGGCGGTGGCAGACTACAAGGCACTGCTGGCAGAGGAACTTGTCCGACCCACGAAGATGGAGATCTTCGTGAGCGATGCGGACGGCAAGAACCGGCGGCAAGTGACGAAGAACGGCGCTGCAAATTTTGCCCCCTTCTTTCATCCGGACGACAAGCGAATTATCTTTGCCTCGAACTCTCAGGACCCAAAGGGCCGGATGTTTCATCTTTATCTGATGAACGACGACGGGTCCGGCAGAGAACAGATAACGTTCGATGGACATTTCAACGCCTTTCCCATGTTCACGAGGGGCGGCAAGCATGTGATTTTTGTCTCAGACAGAAATGCCAAGGGGTCCTATGAATTCAACATCTTCATTGCCGACTGGGTAGATTGAACACGACTAAAAGGAGTATCATGAAACAGCTACGAGGCAGTATTGTTCTTGCTCTGACATCTGTTTTCTTTTTCACACTCGGAGCACAATCCAAGAGAAACAACGACATAACCGTTGATGAACTTCGCAATCATTTAAAGTATATCGCTTCAGATGAACTCCAAGGGCGCCGCGCGGGCTCTGACGGCGCAGACAAAGTCGCGGAGTATATTGCGCGGGAATTCAAGGCCTACGGTCTCTCCCCTGCCGGAGAAGAAGGGACTTTCTTCCAACCGTTCGAATTCGTTGCCGGTGTCAAGATGGGATCCAACAATTCCTTTACTGCCTCCACGAAGGGAAAGGAAGTGAAGTTCTCATTGAACGAGGACTTTCGTCCGCTTGGATTCTCATCGACGGGGGTTTTTGAGGGGGCCGTGGTGTTTGCAGGGTACGGAATCGCTTCGAAGGAGAAGGGATACGACGATTTTGAAGGTATTGACGTCAAGGGCAAGGCGGTCATCGTCCTTCGGTTCCATCCCGAAGGAGACAACCAGCACAGCGACTTCAATCAGTATGCGAGTCTCCGTTACAAAGCTACAAAGGCAAGGGAACAGGGAGCGACGGCGCTGATCGTCGTTACGGGACCCGCCGATGCCGACAAGGACGAGCTGATGCGTCTCACCTATGACCAATCCGCGGGTTCCGCGGGGATCCCTTCGTTCACCATGACGCAAGCTGCGGTCAACCGACTCCTCCCTTCCGGAGGGATGACCGTCCAACAGCTTCAGGAAGGTATCAACAAGGAGAAAAAACCGCGCTCCATGATCCTCGACGGGGTCACGGTGAAAGCTGCGGCCGAGGTGGAAGAGATTCGAAAGACTTCGAAGAATGTACTTGGCTACCTCGAGGGATCTGAAGCCGGACTCAAGAACGAGGTACTCGTCGTCGGCGCACACTACGACCATTTGGGAATGGGAGGGGAAAACTCCGGCTCTCTTCAACCCGACACGGTTGCGGTTCACAACGGGGCTGACGATAACGGTTCCGGTACGGTCGGCCTCCTCGAACTTGCACAGTATTACGGCTCGCAACGAGCATCGCTCAAACGAAGCATGCTCTTCACTGCATTCACGGGCGAGGAGATGGGCCTGCTGGGATCGGCACACTTCGTCAAGGACCCGACGATTCCATTGTCACGAATCGTCACCATGCTCAACATGGACATGATCGGCCGGCTGAATGAACGGAAGCTGATTGTTTATGGGATCGGCACTTCTCCCGGGTTTGAGGAACTTGCTCAAAAGGCAAACGCCGATTCATCATTTGTGCTCAAGCTCAACAAGGACGGATTCGGACCGAGCGACCAATCCTCCTTTTACGGAAAGAACATTCCCGTATTCCATTTCTTCACCGACCTTCACGGAGATTACCATCGTCCCTCCGATGACTGGCAGACCATCAACTATGAAGGGATGCGGAAGGTGCTTGAATACGTTCGGACGATCGCAACCACTCTCGACACGACCGAAACAAAACCTCAATACGTTCAGGTTGAGCAGCCAAGGCCTGCCCAGGGAAGCGGCCGGGGAATCCGCTCGTATACAGGGACAATTCCGGATTTCGGCGAAACCGTAGCAGGGATGAAGATCTCAGGAGTCCGTGATGGAAGCCCTGCCGCCAAGGCAGGACTCCAGGGAGGGGACATCATCATCAAGTTTGGGACGATCGACATCAAGAACCTGTACGACTACACGTTTGCTCTCGGAGAATACAAGCCGGGCGACCAGGTGGAGGTGGTGGTAAAACGGGGCAACGAGACTGTGAAATTGAAGTTGACGCTCGAGCGAAGACCCTGATCCAGACTCTTGAACGCGAAAAAGCCTGAAGGCGGAATCCCGCCCTCAGGCTTCTTTTATTTCCAGCATACCTAATCCGTCTCAACCAGCGTGATGTATCGTGTCTTGCCATCTCTCAAGAGCCCGTCGAGCTTGTTGACGAGATCTTCGCTTTTTTCATCCAGATCGTCTTCCAACGCTTCATATTCTTCTTGAGTGGCGCACACGAATTGTTCGACAAAAGCGTTCTTCTTCCCCTTCTGTTCATAGATAGAGTAGTTCTTTTTGCGAACCGTCGTAAAGTGCTGTTTCATTTCCTTCGCAAGCCGTTCGTATTCATCCCTCCTGCCCGGATCGATTTCGTACGATATCTGAAGAATGACCTTTGCCATAATAATATTCCGTTCTATTGAGGAGGGTTAGACGAAGTTTCTTAACATGGAACGTACCTCTTTTTCGCTCATTCCAAAGTAATGCCCCAATTCATGGTAGAGCACCTCGGCAATTTTCCTGCGGATCATCTCCCCTCCCCTGCATTCCGCCTCGATGTTCTTCTGAAAAAGGAAGATTGTATCGGGGACGGTCGGAAACGTACCGTACCATGTTCCACGGTAGCCGTACGGCACTCCCTGATACAGTCCCAACAAAGAACTCTCGTCCGTCCCAAGTGATTCCTGCAGATCCAAGGACGGGTAATCTTCCACCACGATGCTCACATTGTCGACCTTCTCGCGAAACTGGTCAGGTAGACTGTCGAATGCCTCCTGAGCGATATCCTCGAACTCCTTCCGGGTCATGATCACGCCATCTGGAGCAACAGATTCGGGATCTGCGTTGTGGCAACATGATAGAGGCTCAACGTGACAAGCAATACTATCAGAACCGCACCGACCGCCTTAAGGACGGAGAATCGATAAACGACCGTCATTCCTATCACGGCCAATGTGATCGCCCACCCTGCCATGAGTGTGTCGAATCCAATGAGAAGCAGGAATGAGACCGGCTTGATCACGTACGGATGAGGATTCGATGTAAAAAGATACATGCCAAACGTCAGAAGCTCGATCGGCAGAATCAATATGATCGAGAGAACGATTGGAATCAACGAGTACGCAAAGAGTGCATTGGAATTTCGGAACCTTTGGTTACTTCCAAGGACCCGGGCGACCAGATGGAGGAAGAGCGAAAGGAGTGGGGTGAGGATCATGCCGCCCACGACGCCGCTTCCGAGGGCCCAGGGGATCAGAAACAACAAAGAATCGAAATAGCTGCCCAGTTTGAGGTAGAAGAACGTCGTGAATGAAACTGACACGCCAAAACATGCGAACAGAAAAAAGACATAATTCTTGTGTTCTGCCAGCGTTATTGTCCTAAATGTCGCCTTTGGCGATTCGATGATCCCCCAAGCCGTCTCAAAGAAATTCAGGTTGGGGACCCGATTTTGGAGGTAACTCTTGCACTGGAGACAGACCGTGGCAAAATCATCATTGTCGTAGGAGCACGACGGGCATCTAAGCATCAAACTCCCGATGTTCGAATTCAAAAAAAATGTATGAACTTTGGCGGTTTGATGCAACAACTATGTTCTGCTTTAACGCCTGATCGGTCTGAATTTTGCGGTGAAATGGCGGAGCATGGGGGGCTCCTCTGTTATGGCGTACCCCGTGAGCTGCCGACGACGGTCATACACATCCATGATCACCTCAATGACAAAATCGATATGGCTTTGCGTATAGACGCGCCGCGGAATGGCGAGCCGGACGAGTTCCATCGAAGGCGAAATCAGGGTACCGGTCTTCTTATCGTACTTTCCGAACATGACGCTTCCGATTTCAACCGACCGGATTCCACCCGCGCGAAAAAGCTCGCAGACAATCGATTGGCCCGGGTATTGATGAGGCGGAATGTGATCGGCGAACCGCTTTGCGTCTAGATAGATTGCGTGCCCCCCGGGCGGTTGGACGATCGGAACGCCGGCCGCGGTGAGCTTTTCGCCGAGATACTCGACTGACCGGATGCGGTATGTGAGATAATGCTCGTCGAGTATCTCATTGAGCCCCTGGGCGATCGCCTCAAGGTCGCGTCCTGCCAATCCACCATACGTCGTAAACCCCTCCGTAACAATGAGGAGATTGCGCGCCTTCGTTGCCAGAGTACCGTCGTTCATTGCCAGAAATCCCCCCATGTTGACAAGCGCGTCCTTCTTGGCGCTCATGGTGCACCCGTCGGCGAGGGAAAAAATCTCGCGGGCAATTTCTTCGACCGACTTCTGGGCGAATCTTTTCTCTCTCTTCTTGATGAAATAAGCATTTTCGGCGAATCGGCACGCGTCGAGAAATAACGGTATCCCATGTTTCTTCAGCAGCTGTTTCGTCTCTCGAATGTTCTTCATGGAGACGGGCTGTCCCCCGCCCGAATTGTTGGTAATCGTCATCATGCAGAGCGGGATGTTGGCTGCTCCACGTTCTTTGATGAACTTTTCAAGGGCAGGAATGTTCATATTCCCTTTGAAGTCGGCAATCACCTCGGGTCTTTTTCCCTCTTCAGTTTGAAAATCAACCGCTTCGGCACCGGAGAATTCGACGTTCGCCCGAGTTGTGTCGAAATGCGTGTTGTTCGGAATGAACTTGCCCGCTCCCCCCACAATCGTGAAGAGAATCTTTTCGGCTGCCCTGCCCTGATGCGTAGGAATGACATGCTTGAATCCGGTGAGTTTCCTGATGACCGATTCGAATCTGAAGAAACTCCTGGATCCCGCATAGGATTCGTCGCCGTCCATGATCCCCGCCCACTGTTTGGCGCTCATTGCAGAAGTGCCGCTGTCGGTAAGGAGGTCGATCAACACGTCATCGGCGGGAATCTTGAACGGGTTGAAGAAGGCCTTCTTGAGGATACGTTCCCTTTCGGAGACTGTGGTAAATCGGATTGGCTCAACGGATTTGATCTTAAAGGGCTCGATGATGGTCTTCATTTCTTTGCCTCAATGTCGCGCAAAACGCTTATTGCGGATTGCAGGTGGTTGCTGATCAGTATTTCGTGGTGTGCGGCTCCCCGTATCAGTCCCGACTTGTCGATGACGTAGGTGACTCTCAGCGGCATGCCGAATCGAACTGCTCCGTACAGTTTCATGATTGAACGGTTCTCATCGGAGCCGAGAGGGAAACGAAGATTCTTTTCTTTCGCGAATTCAAGATGCCTCTGCGTTGAATCAGCACTTATGCCTATCACAACAGCGCTCTGACCGCTCATTTCATCCAAATGGTCTGAGAACGCGCACGCCTCCGCTGTGCAACCGGTCGTGAAGTCTTTCGGATAGAAAAAGAGAACGACGTTGTTTCTTCCCCTGTACTCCGAGAGACGGAACATTTGTCCGGTATGTAGAGGGACCGAAAAATCCGGCGCCTCGGAGCCTACCTTAAGCATTGTCGGTCGAGGGCTTCGGAAAGAAGACGAAAGGCCTACTCGGAATGGTACTGAATGATGGAGAAGAGGTCATACCCCTTCAGGCGCTCTCTTCCGTTGAGGAATGCGAGTTCGATGAGAAAACTGCAGCCGACGATAATACCGCTCATTCTCTCGACAAGGCGGCATGTTGCCGCTGCGGTTCCTCCGGTGGCAAGGAGATCATCGTGGATGAGGATATGCTCTCCCGGTTTAATCGCGTCGGCATGGATCTCGATGCTATCACGTCCGTATTCCAGTTCGTATTCTTCTTTCAGCGTTTGTGCCGGGAGTTTTCCCGGTTTCCGCGCGGGAATGAAACCGACGTTCAGCCTGTCCGAGAGGGCCGCACCGAAAATGAATCCTCGCGATTCAATCCCTACAATTTTGTCGATGTGGACAGCCTCATAGCGGTCGGCAAGCGTATCAAGAGCTCCTTTGAATGAGGCGGGATCTTTGAGAAGAGTCGTTATGTCGCGGAAGACGATCCCCTTTTTCGGAAAATCGGGAACCGAACGGATCGACGAAGCGAGGTCTTTGGGTTTCACCACCGGACAGGTTCTTTCCTGAGAAAAGCCTCGATCCCCTTCTTGCAGTCATCGGTCATTCGCGTGAGGGCATTGAGATTTGCCGCATAGTCGAGGGCGTCGTTCGTTGACATGCCATGTATCCTGGCAAGGAGTTCCTTGATGAGACCCATGGAAGACGAGCTGCATTGTTTCACGAGGTCCTGTGCAAGCGTCATACCCGCCTGTTCAAGATCAGTCTCGGGGACTACCTGATTCACCAAGCCGATTCGTTGGGCCTCTTCGGCTGAAAGGATGTTTCCGCGGAGAGTCAGTTCTCTTGCGCGGGCTTCACCGACGCGCCTGACCAGAAAGATCATGACAAGGGCCGGAATGAAGCCGATGCGGACCTCCGTGTACCCGAACCGAGCAGTCTCTTTGGAAGCAACGACAAGGTCGCAGACGGTCGCCAGGCCGCATCCTCCTGCCAGTGCGTTCCCGTGAACAAGCGCAATCACCGGCTTCCGATGCATGGAAATCTGCAGGAAGAGCTTCATAAGGTTCATGGAGTCTTCCTGATTCTGGTGAAAATCGTATTGGGAGATGCGCTGCAGGTAGGCCAGATCGGCCCCGGAACAGAAGGACTCCCCTTCACCTTTGAGGAGAATCACCTTCACAGAAGAGTCTTTTTGGGCACTGAGAAAAGCGGAAGAGAGCTCGGAGACCATTGCATCGTCAAGCGCATTATGCTTCTCCGGACGGCTCAGCGTGATGCTGCAAACGCGCTGATCGACCTGATATTTGATGCGGGTGAAGTCGGCCGGTGCCATGACGTGATGAAAGTAGCAAGAAGCGATCCGAAAAGCAAGGTGAAGCCAGCGCAAAAAAAATCCCGGTCGGTGACCGGGATTCGTTCCGCAGAAACGATCAGCACGATTACGCGTCGTAGTAGAGCATGAACTCGTACGGATGCGGTCTCAGGGCCATCGGTTTTACTTCCTTATCACGTTTGTACTCGATCCATGTTTCGATCAGGTCTTTGGTGAACACATCGCCGCGAAGCAGGAAGTCGTGATCCTTTTCGAGGGCCTGCAATGCATCTTCGAGGGAACCGGGTGTCGAAGGAACATCCTTCAGCTGCTCGGGATCCATATCGTAGATATTCTTGTCAAGCGGCTTGCCCGGGTCGATCTTGTTGATGACTCCATCGAGACCGGCCATAAGCAACGCTGCGAATCCAAGATACGGATTGCACGTTGGGTCGGGGCAACGGAACTCGATCCGTTTTGCCTTCGGATTTGAAGAGTACATCGGAATGCGGACGGATGCGGAGCGGTTGCGCTGCGAATAAGCCAGGTTCACGGGAGCTTCGTAGCCGGGAACGAGCCTCTTATAGGAGTTCGTCGTCGGGTTCGTCAGGGCGCAGAGGGCAGGTGCATGTTTCAGGAGGCCGCCGATGTAATACATCGCCATCTCGCTCAGCCCGGCATAACCGTTGCCTGCGAACAGCGGTTTGCCTGATTTCCAGAGGCTCTGATGGACGTGCATTCCCGATCCGTTGTCTCCGAAGATCGGCTTTGGCATAAAGGTGACCGTCTTCCCGTGCTTTTTTGCCACGTTTTTCGTGACGTATTTGTACAACAGATAGTTATCGGCCATCTTCGTCAGCGTGTCGCGATGCATATCAATTTCAGTCTGTCCGGCGGTAGCGACCTCGTGATGATGTACTTCGACTCTTATTCCAACATCCTGAAGGGTGAGGACCATGGCTGTTCGAAGATCCTGCAAAGTATCGATCGGAGAAGTTGGGAAATACCCTTCCTTGTAACGAGGCTTGTGTCCGAGATTCTGCGTGCCGTTTGACCCGCTGTTCCAGAATCCCTCTTCCGAGTCGATATGATAATACCCGTAATTGTATGACTGATCGTAGCGAATGTTGTCGAGAATGAAGAACTCCGGTTCCGGTCCAAAGTATGCCGTGTCTGCCACACCCGTTGAGACGAGATAGGTTTCGGCCTTCTTTGCGACGTGGCGCGGATCGCGCGAATAGCTTTCACGGGTGATCGGATCGGCGATGTCGCATGTCAGGCTCAACGTGGGCACAGCCGTAAAAGGATCTGCGAATGCGGAGATCGGATCCGGAAACAGGAGCATGTCGCTCTCATGGATCTTCTGAAATCCCCGGATGCTCGACCCGTCGAATCCGATTCCGTCTTCGAACACTTCTTCCGAGAATTCTCCGGTGGTGACGGAGAAATGCTGCCATTGCCCGAGCATGTCGCAGAATTTCAGATCGACGACCTTGATGTCGCGGTCCTTGATCATCTTGAAGACACTCGCAACGGCCTCGGACCCCTTTGTCTTTGATGCGGTTGCCATAGGACTCCTTGTGATAGGATGGGAAGTTATTTGTGGTTGGTAACTCTTATTCTCAATGTCTCTTTCGACGTCGAAAGCACCACGCTGGTTGTGGTCTTGACAACTCCCTGCCACGACTGAATTTTCGCAAGAAGTTTTTCCAGGCTCCCGGTGTTTTCAGTCCTCACCTTCAGCATGTGTGTACCCTCGCCGGTAACGGCGTGGCACTCCATGATTTCATCGGAGTTCGTCAGATGTTCGACAAACTGACTGAAGTGCTTTGATGAATCCACCGTGACAGTGATGAACGCGGTAATGTCTTTTCCAAGTTTCTTGTGATCGAGCTTGGCAAAGTAACCGGCAATGACGCCGGACTCTTCGAGTTTTCTGAGTCTTTCGCTTACGGCCGGAAGGGAAAGCCCGACACGTTCGGCAAGGTCGTTCCTTCGTGTCCGACCCTCTTTCTGGAGGATTTCCAGGATTTTTGTGTCAATTTCGTCAAGCATTAGGAGAGAGTTAATATACTAAGGAAATGCGGTCCCGGGGACGAATAAAGTAAGGAAATTGCTACTTCTGATTTACAAATATAAGGTACCGCCAAGAAGATGTCAAGAGTATTCTCGTACAAAAAAAAGACCGCATCCTGTTGCCGGAATGCGTTCAGACGAAACGGATCTTGCGCCGCTAGTCGTCTCCCTCTCCTCTTTGATAACGAATCACACCTTCGAACACTGTCATTTGGACGTTGAAGTCACGGTCAAGAACGACGAGATCGGCATCCTTGCCAACCGCCAGGATCCCCTTATGGTGTTCAAGGCCGAGAACCTTGGCTCCATTCAGGGAAGCCATCCGAACTGCCTTGGTAATCGGGACTTCCACGAGCTGCACCATGTTCTTTACGGCCTTTTCCATCGTCAACGTGCTGCCCGCAAGGGTCCCATCGGCAAGGTAGGCCTTGTTTTGGTGCACCCGGATCGTCTGATCCATGAACGTGTAGTCCCCGTCGGGCATTCCGGAGGCGCGAATAGCATCGGTAATCAGGAGGATGCCGCCTTCCCCTTTGATCTTGAACAGCAGCTTCATGACAGCCGGGTGGACGTGAATCCCGTCCGCAATGAGCTCGATCTTGAGCTCGTTCTGAAGAAGAGCGGCTAATGCCACCCCAGGCTCTCTGTGGTGAAACGGCTTCATGGCATTGAACATATGGGTCACATGAGCGGCCCCGTTGTCGATGGCGTTAAGAACCTCCTGATACGTCGCCGCAGAATGCCCAATGGAGAGAACGACATCCTTTGAAGCGGCGATCCTCATGATTTCGTCCACACCCGGCAGTTCGGGCGCGATAGTCATGAGGCGCACAAAGCCCTGGCTTGCCTCGAAGAGCCGCTTCCACCCCTCGATATTTGCGTCCCAGAGCGCATCAACCTTCATAGCGCCGTGAAGCTCACGATTGATAAATGGACCTTCGAGGTGGATCCCCCAGACGTTCGATCTCTGCGACCCTGTAATGAAATTGACAATTCGAGTGATGTCATCAATCATCTCCTCTTCCGGTTTGCTGTAGAGCGCTGCCAGCATTCCGGTGGTGCCGTGTTTGAAGTAAAAGGAAGAGATGTTTTCGGTTGCTTCTCGTCCTACGTCGGCAAATCCGTGTCCTCCTCCGCCGTGGACCAACACGTCAATAAACCCCGGGGTCAACATCATTCCCTCAAAATCAAACACCTTCACGCCCGACGCAATCTCTACCTCCCCAACCGGCCCCACCGCGGCGATTCGCTTACCCTGGATCAGCAGCGCTCCCCTTTCTATGACTCGAAACGGGGTGATGATATCGACGTTCGTAATGACAAAAGAATTGGATTTCACGATGATGTCAGTTCTTTCCTGAATTACGCAATAAACGGATTGCTTCCCTGACGTCAGGCGCCCGAAATACCGATGTGCCCGCCACGAGTACGGTTGCTCCCGATTTCACTGCGTCCGGCGCAGTCTTCGGATCGATACCGCCGTCGACCTCAAGGTGGATGGATCTTCCCGATTCGCGGATCATGGCACTCGTCTGACGCAGTTTTTCCCCCGTCCCTTCCATGTATTCTTGACCCCCAAAACCGGGGTTGACAGACATGATCAGGATAAGATCGACGGCTTTGACGATACCGCGCAAAACCTCAGTCGGGGTGGCAGGATTGATGGCGACTCCGGCCTTTGCACCAAGATCGTGAATTCGGCCGATGGTTCCATGAAGGTCACGGCAGGTCTCCTGGTGGACTGTTATGAGGTCGGAGCCGGCTTCTTTGAACGCTTTGATGTACCGATCAGGATTCTCGATCATCAAGTGCGTATCGAGGAGAAGCGACGTTCTCTTTCTGACGGACGCGACGACGGGCGGACCAAAACTGATATTCGGGACAAAGTGGCCATCCATGATGTCAAGATGAAGCCAGTCTGCGCCGGCTTCGGTCACAAGGTTGATCTGTTCATGGAGGCGGGAAAAATCTGAGGCGAGGATAGACGGGGCGATGATTACCGCATTCATTTCGGAAGTGTCATCAGTTTTCAAGGTTCGTTTTCTGATCTGCTCTCTGTGAAACGAAGAGGTCTATCCCCTGTCCTGCGGCTGCAAATCCTCCCGGCCGCGGGTATTGGTCGATAATCGTATTCGGGAGCAGGTTGTTGTTGACCTGGAATGTGATGTTCCCCGGCTTCAGCCCCGCCTGGATAAGAATTCGTTCCGCTTCGGCCAGAGGCTTGCGGACCAGGTTGGGGACAGGGATACGGTCTGCACTGGGTCCCTGGCTGGCAACAACGGAGATGGGGGAGCCGGAACGGACATTCGTTCCCGGCGGTATCGCCTGATCGATGACGGTGTTTTCCGGAAAGGAAGTGGAAACCTGGTAGGTAACATCCCCCAATTTGAGATTGAATCGCTCGAGCGTCAAAGCCGCATCGCGCACGGATTTTCCCCTGAGTCCCGGAACCGCGGTGAGCGTCTCTCCCCCGCTGACGGTGAGGTACACGCCCCGTCCGAATTTGACTTCAGACCCGGCCGCGGGAATTTGGGCTGCAACCGCTCCCTCCGGAACTGTTTTGTCCGCTCGGATTTCCGCCTGCTTTCCTTCGAGCCCCGCTTCCTCCAGCATCTGCAGTGCGACCTCGACATTCATCCCCACGACACTGGGAACCTTTGTCGTTTCCCCTTGTTGGACATACCGTGGCATCACGATATCATCGACAATGAAGAACAAAACCAGCAAGACGCCGCAAAGGATTGCGAAAGACTTCAGGGCGGGAAGAACGTCGCGGAAGCTCTTCATGTTGAAAATATATACAAATGTCGTTTGACTTACAAGGTTCGATTCGATCACGACATTGCGACGGACTTAATTCTTTCTTATTCTGATCGGCAGCTACTTCTCTACGCCGCGCCCAACGATGACCGCTTCCACGTCAGAAAAGTTCACGAGATTCCAGGAGGATATCCTACGGACCATCCTCTATTTCGATATTTTTCGTCATCCCCTCACGGCCGAGGAGGTCTATCGTTATCTCCCTTCCGATTCGACGTCACCAGAACGGATCACTGCGGAGTGCCAAAGGGCGCCCCTCTCTTCTTTCATACGCCGTGAAACCGGATACTACACGTTTGCGGGAAACCAGAAACAGTACGGCCTTTCGGAAGAGCGGCTCAAAAAAGAAGAGCGAGCCCGAGGATACCGGTTTGCCGCCCGCTTCATGGCCCGCATCATCAGAAGATTTCCATTCGTGCGGGGAATTTGCGTTTCCGGGGAACTCTCAAAAGGTGTGGCATCGGAAAACGGAGATGTAGATTATCTCATTATTACCGCAAACGACCGCCTCTGGATCACTCGAACGCTTCTTATTCTCTTCAAGAAACTCTTTCTCTTCAACCGAAAGAAATTCTTTTGTCTGAATCATTTTGTCTCCGAACGATCCATGGCAACAAAGGAGAGAACGCTGTATAGCGCGTTGGAGATCGCCACGCTGATTCCTCTCACAGACTACGAGCGCTACCTCGCATACCAGGAGGCTAATGCCTGGATTCGCGAGTACCTTCCCAATTCCCGCGCTCATTCAGGAGATTGGCTGGTCGGATCCGGTCGTGAGGGCCTGATTCAACGCGGGCTGGAGTATTTCCTTCGCGGCGCGTTTGGTGATACTCTGGATAACTTCCTGAACGAATATTGGAAGCGAGTCTGGAAGAGACGGTATCCGGAGTTCTCCGATGAGCAGAGAATCTCCCTCTTTCGAAGCGAGAAGGACGTCTCGACCTCGTATGTCGGGGATTTTCTCCCGAAGATCATGAATCAGTACCGATCACGCCTTGAGTCATTGGGCTTCGAGAGCACGGACAAAAGACTCTGATGGCCGAGATCCTCCTCACACATTCCTATTTTCTCCGATTTGACCCCAAGGAATTCAGGGCGATGATGCCGTATCCCCCGCTCGGCACAATTACGGCTGCAGGCGTCCTCCGATCCGAAGGGTTCTCTGTCGCCCTCCACGATGTGATGCTGTCTGAATCCGAGGATGAGATTGGCAAGTCCCTCGACCTGCATCGGCCGAAACTCCTTGTGATCTACGACGACTCCTTCAACTATTTGACGAAGATGTGCCTCACTAGAATGCGGGAAGCTGCCTTTCGCATGGCCGCACTGGCCAAAAACCGGGGTTGCATTGTGGCCGTTTTCAGTTCCGACGCCACAGATCATCTCGACAAGTATTTTCAACACGGCGTCGATTTCGTCATTTGCGGTGAAGCCGAACTGACACTTGCCGAACTGGCCCACTCTCTTTTGCGAGATGCCAGCCGGTCTCCGGGGGAAATTGCAGGGCTCGCCTTCACCATGGAGGGTGTTGTTCGAAGGACGCCAAATCGCCCTGTCCTCAAAGACCTCGATTCATTGCCGATCGCTGCATGGGATCTGGTCGATCTCGACCGATATCGGACCGCATGGCGGAGCAGGCACGGATATTTTTCGCTCAACATTTCCACAACACGCGGGTGCCCTTTCCACTGCAACTGGTGCGCCAAACCCCTCTACGGACAGGTGTACAACAGCCGAAGCCCGCAATCCGTCGTCGACGAGATGAGATTCCTTCGCGACCACGCCAAACCCGACCATCTCTGGATCACCGACGATATTTTTGGGCTGAAGCCGGGATGGATTGAGACTTTTGCGAAGATTCTTGACCGCGAGGAGATAAAGATTCCCTTCAAGTGTCTTTCCAGAGTCGATCTGCTTCTTGAGCACGAGACTATCGAGAACCTGAAGCGGGCCGGATGCCAAACAGTCTGGGTGGGAGCGGAATCCGGATCACAGAAGATTCTTGATTCGATGGAGAAAGGGACAACCGTCGGGCAGATCTACGAGGCGTCGCGCCTTCTTCGCTCTGCAGGGATACGGGTCGGATTCTTTCTCCAGTTCGGGTATCCCGGGGAGCGACGGGAAGACATCGAAAAGACACTCCTGATGGTTCGTGAATGCGCGCCGGATGAGATCGGAATATCGGTATCCTATCCCCTTCCAGGGACAAAGTTCTACAATGAAGTGAAGGCCCGTCTTGGCGAGAAGCAAAACTGGGTTGACAGTCAGGACCTCGATTTGATGTTTCCGGGTGAATATCATCCGGATTTCTATCGCGCGCTGCACACGTTGGTTCACACGCGGTTCAGGGTTTGGCGAGGCCTGGCCGCAATGCGGAAATTCTTGAAGACTCCGTCTGACGTGAAAAAGCCGCTGCGCTCAGTTGCATCGATGATGTATCACGGATTGACGCTTCCCTACCGATTGAGGGAATTGCAGAAACTTGAGCGTATGGGAACCCATGCATCCGGTAAATGAACTGCAAGTCGAGAATGTGGCGGCCGCGTTCAACAGCGTCGCCCCCGATTTCGAGCAGACGCTCGAGAACGACATCACACGTGCTTTCCGGAGCAAGGTCTATGAAACCGTACGTTCGCTCGTACCCGCAGGTGCACGAATACTCGACATCAATTGCGGGATTGGGATTGACGCCATCGCGCTTGCGCAGGAAGGGTACCAAACTTCGGGTGTGGACATTTCTCCCGGGATGATCAAACAGGCAAAAGAGCGGTCGAGGAAATCAGGGACAGAGGGTGTGGAATTCATTCTCTCTTCTTTTGACGACTTATCGATGTTTTCCGGCCGATCAATCGACCTCGTTCTTTCGAATTTTGGAGGTGTGAACTGCAGTTCGTCGCTTGAGCGATGCGCAGCGGAAGTGGCGCGCACGCTCCGGCCGGGAGGATACTTCGTCGCCGTTGTGATGCCCAGGATGAGCTTGTGGGAAATTGTCGCAGGCGCTGCGAGGTTGAACCTTTCGGCTGCGTTCAGAAGGTTGGGCGGCACGGTGCCGGCAAGAGGATTCCGCAGCAATACGTTCGCTGTCACCTATTATTCTCCGGGCTCTTTCACTGCGTTCTTCTCGCGATGGTTCTCCGTCCGTCATCTCCGCGGGATGAACATCTTTTCACCCCCTCCACACGCTGTTCGGTTCCGAACCCGGCATCCCCTCCTTTCCTCTCTCCTGGAACGATGGGAACCTCATGTCGCAGCACTTCCGATCTTTCGCTCAGTTGGTGACCATTTCATGATTGTCCTGCAGAGATCAACATCGGAGAGTCCCGCGGATGAATAGAAACCGGAGGGATATTTCTCTTGGGATCGAGGAGATCCGTGACGGCAGGCGAAGGCTTGACCACAACCCCGAGTTTGCCGCGCTCGTGAAAGACAAGAGGGTGGTTATCGTAGGTCCCGCCCGAACACTTCTAGGGAAGAATCAGGGCCGGTTCATCGATTCTCATGATGTTGTCGTCCGAATAAACGATGTGCTGGAACATTTTCCGCCGTCCAAAGACCTGGCAGCGGACATCGGAACGAAGGCAGATGTTGTTTACTGCAATCAGGTCATCCTTCGGAAGAATATTCTTGCCGAGGAAGGGATCACGCGCAAAAGGTTCTTCCAGATTTGCAGCGATGCCAACGTCAGGAGTTTCGTTTGTACGAATAACAGTTTGAGTTACGACGTTTCAGGCCGGGCGCTTCCTTCCTGCCCCAAGGCCGATCGTTCTGTTATGGCCGATTTCCGTAATTTGCTCTCGGATGGCCAGGCAAAAGCCTCCTTGAGGGTCGTTTACGGCGCGAGCGAGATCCTCATCCGTTGGTTGGGGGGCAACTGGGGCCGAACGGGGTTTGTTGCCATTTTGGATCTCCTGGGATTCGGCATTCGTCAACTGACCGTAACCGGGATGACGTTCTATCACGGCGGAGGTCACCTGTTTGCGCCCGAATCGGCGGATCTCCATCCGCAAAGGAACAGGGACGGCAGTTCGTCTCTTTCTCCTTCCGGACAGGGCCATGACTCTTTTCTCGAAATCGAGGTGATGAGATTACTCATGGAGGGCTATGGGACCAGATTGACCGTCGACGATCATCTGGCCAAGATTCTGGAAACATCCAGCCCGGAAGGTATTACTTCCGACTCACTTTCCTCATTCTCATGATCACACTCCTCAACCCGACGAGCGCTCGCTGGAAGCATCGGTTTCCTCTCTCTCTTATGTATCTCGGAGCCACGCTGGAGAACAAATATCCATACGAGATCCTTGACCAGAACCTGAACAAGGATGCACTGGGCCATCTCGAACAGCGGGCTCAACGGGGGGCGCTGAAGTATCTCGGGATCACGGTCATGCCCGGGCCTCAGTTGTTTGAGGCAATTCCGATCTCGCGACAACTGAAATCCCGATTTCCCGACCTGAAGGTCATCTGGGGCGGATACTTTTCCACGCTCCATGCAACAACAGTACTCAATTCCGGCTATGTTGACTATGTTGTTCGCGGACAAGGGGACAAAACATTCCTGGAACTGATAGATATTCTTGAAGGGAATTCAAAGGCACGATTCGAGGATGTGTCCGGACTGGCCTTTCGGCGGAACGGCGACGTGGTACTCAATCCGCATCGATCGCCGGCAGACCCGAATTCAATGCCCCCTCTTCCCTATCACCGGGTCGAAGGGCATCGCTACGTTGGCAAAAGCGTCCTGGGGACCCGAACGGCCGCTTACTATTCAAGCTTTGGCTGTCCTTTCCTTTGCGGCTTTTGCGCCATTGCTAGCGTGTACCGCGCCCGATGGCTCGCAAAAACCCCGGAGACCATGATCCGTGACATGGAAGAGCTCAAGCGACGCTATGACGTGAACGCAATAGAATTCTTTGATGAGAATTTCTTCACGTCGGAAAAGAGGGTCCATGAATTCGCAGAAAAAATGATCCCCCTTCATATCGCGTGGTGGGGAGAAGGACGGCCGGACACTGTTCTCGATTATTCCGACGAGACCCTCCGTTTGATGAGCACGGCCGGCTGCCGGATGATTTTCTTCGGCGCGGAGTCTGCTTCCGAGGATGTTCTTCAGCAGATGAATAAGGGAGGAACACAGACGCCCGATACCGTGCTGGGGCTTGCTGAACGATTGAGACAATTCAATATCATTCCGGAGTTCTCGTTTGTGTTCGGGAATCCCAGCGAAGACGTCGACCGCGATTTCGCCCGGAACATGCGATTCATACAAAAGATCAAGCAAATTAATCCGGCGGCTGAAATCATCATGTACATGTACGCGCCGGTGGTCTTTGAAGAGTCGGAACTCTATCACGTCGCCACAGAGCATGGCTTTCGATTCCCCCAGTCGCTCGATGAGTGGCTGGATCCGAAATGGCATGATTTTGATCTTCGCAAGACCCCCGTCATTCCCTGGCTGAAGACAAAGCATTATGTGTGGTTCAAGAACTTCGAGCGCGTGCTCAACGGCTATTTCCCGACTGTCACCGATACAAGGCTCACACAGACAAAGAGAAGGATTCTCCGTTCGGTGAGCAGTTGGCGATACAAGACACAGACATTGGCATTTCCTCTCGAGCTCCGCGCGCTCTTCAAGCTTTTCCGCTACAGGCAGCCCGAAATTGAGGGACTCTAAGAAACTACGATGATGGGGAAACAGCTCCTCCGTTCGCTGTACCATTCGATCGTCTACAATGCCGTCTATCGAAGGGAGTTGAAGCGCCCGAGCAGAATGACGTTCAACAGCCTTGAGCTCGTTGTCGAGGCGAACGTCCACCATCCGGGAATTTTCAAGAGCGGCAAAGTCTTTGCGGGAATGCTTTCCCGCATTGACCTTTACAAGAAAGCCGTTCTTGACATGGGAACAGGTTCCGGAATCCTCGCGCTCACAGCCGCACATCAGGGGGCAGATGTTGTGGCAGTCGATAAGGATCCCGCTGCTGTCCAATGCTCAACGGCGAACGTCCGGCGAAACGGATTAGAAATGAATGTAAGAGTGCTGAATGGAGATCTCTTCTCGACAATTCCCGACCGCACATTCGATGTCATACTGTTCAATCCCCCGTATTTCACTGAACAGACAGGCTCATTTCGCGACACCGCTCTGTACGGCGGGAACAACCTTGAGCTCATAAAGGATTTCGCCGATTCCGCAGCCGATCATCTCACCGCAGGCGGATACGTACTCATGATCATCTCCACAGATTCAGATGTCGGCCGATTTCTTCAGATCTTTCGGGTTCTGAATTACACATCTGTTCTTCTCGAAACACGTGAAACAATATTTGAGACGTTCTACATCTACAAATTCGCGCCTCTCCCCACCACGCCAAAGCACATTCATTGAAAACGACTCAGACAATTACACCTCGCGAGCCCCTGGATTTGGAATCATCCAAGGGGAATTCGCGGTTTGTCTGCCCCTCGTGCCGCGGATCTCTTCATAGGAGCGTCGATACGTGGGAATGTCCTAGGGAGTCTTTTATTTTCCCGGCTGTCGCGGGCATTCCGGATTTTGTTATTCCGACCCGAAGAGAACATGTCAACCAATTCCTTAGAATCTATCAGGATGTCAGAAGGATCGAGCAATGGGGCGACGGGAGCCCCGAATTCGTTCTCGGTTTGCCTTACGAAGACAAAACAGGAAAGCACCCAGGCAATTGGCATATCCGGTCTCGGACGTACGAATGTTTCATTGCGGATCTTCGGCAGATCGCTCCCGAACCGGCCCGCGTTCTTGACCTTGGCGCCGGCAATTGCTGGCTTTCCCTGCGTCTCAGGAACCAGGAGTATCACGTGACCGCGGTCGATGTGAATCTTGACGAGCGGGATGGCATGCAGGCGGCCCGGCTTGCGATCCCGCACATCCGATCGGTCGATTTGGTGCGGGCGGAATTCGAGTATCTTCCCTTTGCCGACGCGTCCTTCGACGTCATCGTCTTTAACTCTTCGTTGCACTACACGAAGGACCCACTCGCCGCACTGCGCAGGGTTTCCCGTCTTTTGTCGCACGGAGGGTATATCTACGTCCTTGATTCTCCCGTGTACAAGCACGAAAAGCACGGGGATGCTATGGTCCGGGAGCGCCGGAAAGAAATCGGCCGGCTCGTAGGGAGGGAAATACCGGATGAATTAGGCGGGAGTTACCTCACGTTTGATCGAATGACTCAACTCGAGGCTGAGTACACTGTGCGAATGTTGCGACCGAAATACGGATTCCTTTGGAATGTACGTCCTGTTCTTGCATCGATTCTTCGTCGACGTCAGCCTGCTGCTTTCATGGTCGCCAAGCTTGCGCCTCGAACTGCGGGTATGACATGAACGTACGCGCACTGTTCAATACACTGGGGACCCGAAGCTACTCCCTGCCAATCGTCATCCTCTATGTCACCTCAGGATGCAATCTCAAGTGTGTCATGTGTTCCTACCGGGATCCGCACCCAAATGAACTATCGCTTGCCGAAATACGGGACCTTGCCGAAGATTTGAGGGCTTTGGGGCTCCGGCACATTGTCTATTCGGGAGGTGAACCTCTCGTTCGGAAGGATTTCCCCGAAATAGTCAGGTGTTTTTCCGGGCTCCAGGTGCGTCAGACGATCCTCACGAACGGACTGCTTCTCGAGAAACGGATGCGTGAAGTTGACGGATTCTTTGACGAAGTGATCGTTTCAATCGACGGTCCCAACCCGCTCATCCACAATTCTATCCGCGGCGTTGAAGCATTCGAACAAATCGTGAAGGGGCTCCGTTCTCTGCTTTCGATACGCTTCCGTCCCAGAGTCTCGATTCGGACGGTCGTTCAGCGGTCAAATTTCCGCCATCTCGGGCGAATGATCGACTGGGCCAGAGACCTGGGTGTGGACAGAATTTCCTTCCTTTCTGCAGATACTCACTCGGGAGCATTTCATCGCGATTCGGAGGGTCAAGTGCCCGCGAAAGATCGGATACTTCTGAACCGCGAGGAGGCAATCGAGTTTCGCTCCATAATGACAGAACTGTTGACGAGTCACCGCCCAGAGTTTGAATCATCGTTTGTTTCGGAAAACGCATCGAAGATGTTCCATCTTGTTGAGTACTTCGAGGCGGTGAATGGCCTGGCCCCCTTTCCCCCGAATCGCTGCAATGCACCGTCGGTTTCAGCGGTCATCACCTCCTCGGGAGATCTCCTTCCCTGCTATTTTCTCCCTTCCTACGGGAACGTCAGATCGGGATCTCTTTCCGGGCAATTGAATGGTGACGACATTCGCCGGACACGCCGCGACGTTCGATCCCTGAAGCTTGATCAGTGTCAGAAATGTGTCTGCACTCTGAGGGTTTCGCCTGCCGCCGCACTTGCCGACCGGTTCTGATTCCGTCCACCGCACAGTAGGTTCCTTCATTGCATTTCGCTCCATTCTTGCCTATATTTTCGCACCTTTTTCCCACCCATTCCGGGATGTCATGCTGGGAGCGAAATACAAGGAACTTCTCAAGAGAGCCTCAGACGCACGACGCCGAGCCTACGCACCCTATTCGCATTACCGGGTTGGTGCAGCGCTCCTAACCGCAGCGGGTAAGGTCTACACAGGCTGCAACGTGGAAACCAGCAGCTACGGCCTGACCATTTGTGCCGAGCGGACAGCCGTTTTCAAAGCGATCTCCGAAGGGGAGCGCAGTTTCCGTGCAATAGCCATCGCAGCCGATGACCCTGATTTTACCCCGCCGTGTGGAGCCTGCAGACAGGTTCTCATCGATCTAGCCGGGAATATCGATGTCATCCTCGTAAATTCAAAAGGAAGAACGAGGGTGGAACAACTTAAGGACCTGCTCCCTTTTGCTTTTGATAAGAAGCACTTACAGACGGCAAGACGAACCAAAAAATAATGGACACTTCAGACCAACACATCGTTCCCCGCAACACGGGGTGGATTGAAGTCATCTGCGGCTGCATGTTCAGCGGCAAGACCGAGGAGCTGATACGACGTTTGCGGCGGGCACAAATCGCAAAGCAGCAGGTGGCCATTTTCAAGCCCAAGATTGACACCCGCTACG
>Ga0209619_10000363_pt1 | contig 31448 bp, 28 predicted proteins | sample Rifsed16ft3_FD_184011 | JGI IMG/M metagenome (GOLD analysis project Ga0209619, IMG submission 184011) | Soil microbial communities from Rifle, Colorado, USA - sediment 16ft 3 (version 2) | ecosystem: Environmental > Terrestrial > Deep subsurface > Rock core/Sediment | place: Rifle, Colorado... | reverse complement strand
CCCGACGGGACGCGCGGCCCTGCCCGAGACAGGGTCTCGGGCAGGGCCTCACCTCTAAAGGCCTCGGGAACCGGGCCTTGCCGCGTATCAACCTTGAGGGAGCACCCCGCTTCAGCCCAAGCAGTGCGTGGGGTTATCGAGCATGCAGCTGCTGTTCACGATTGCACGTCGCCTCTGCTATCACTTCGGTCCACGGATGAACCGAAGCGAGCACTCGCTTCGAATTCCCCTTCCCAGTTTCTCCTTGGCATGGTCTTCTCGGTGATATTCACCCCAGAACATGGCATGCGGGACTCGAATTGGGTGTTCTGCTCTCCGCCTGCAGCGGCGACCCTCGAACCGAGCCTGTAATGCTTTCGCGAGCCCGCTGTATATAGACTAGGATGCACATCAAGCGGAGGTACGATTGAGGCACCCCATGAACCGACCGGATTCGGAAGCCCGCCAACAGAGCACGACCGATCCTGGCGATATGCTTGATCGATACCAAGCGCGCGTCTACAAGTACCTCCGCTATCGAGGGCTGGACGCTGACGAAGCGAACGATCTCACCTCAGCGGTCTTCGAGAGAGCCGTCAGGAAGTTGGCCAGCTACAACCCGGCGCGCGGCGCGCCCAATACCTGGCTTTTCGCCATTGCGCGGAACATCCTTAACAGTCACTGGCGGGCCGCAAGGTCGCACAGGGCCTTGCGGCTGGAGGCCGTGGATGAGCAACCGGCCTTCGATCCGCCGCCGGAAGAGGTAGTCGTCCGGCGCGAAACGCGACAGGAGCTGATCGAGGCCCTGGGTACGTTGGACGAGCGTGAGAGGGACCTGATTGCCCTGAAGTTTTCGGCCCTCGTAACGAACCGCGAAATCGCCAGCCTGACCGGCCTGACTGAGAGTAATGTGGGCGTCATTCTGTTCCGTGCGCTGCGGAAACTGAGAGCGGTGCTGTCGGCCTCCACGGGAGGAGCGCGATGACCCAAGAACAAGACATCACCCAGTTCAATCGGATGCTCGACATCGCTTTCGGAATCGGCGAGGCCGGCGAGACTGACCAGCCGGAACAAGGCCAGGACATCCAAGGACTTCTCCAGGTGGCGACGCTACTGGCCGCGGAAGACTTCCGGGACGAGCTCCATCCTGCACCGGTTTGGAAGAGACAGGCGGACCCCAAGACGCGAGCAGTCTCAGCGGCCCGATGGATTCTTCCTCGCCGGAGGGCCGCATTTGTGCTGATGGCTTTACTCGCGCTCATGGTAGCAACCCTCCTTGCGGTTGGCCCCGAGCGGGCGTTGGCCGCGCTGCGGGGGCTGCTCGGTTATATCCCCGGCATTGGGCTGGTGGACGATAGCGCTGGTCTGCGCGTGCTGGCCGAGCCGGTCAGTCAGACGAGAGACGGGGTCACGGTGACGATCCAACAAGCTGTGGCCGATGCGCAACGCCTGGTGGTCGTCTACACCACAGACGGGCTTAGAGTCGCGGCCGCGAACTCGGCGGGAGAGGGGGGACCCTTCGGATCAACTCAATCGCTCCGCTTGAGCGATGGGACGACCCTGGAAGTGGTTCCTGAGTCTGGTTATGGCGGCACTCCTGAACCGTTGATCAACGACGCCATACTACCGGAGGGCGGATGGCCCAATTACGCCTCGCGACTCGTTTACCCATCGGTGGAAGCGCAAGTCGATGAGCTTACGCTGCTCATTCCGATCCTCGAAACCATGCCTGCCGGCGCCGCGCCGGAAAACTGGGAGTTGACCTTCCGTCTCAAGCCGGCCCCGCCGGATTTGACTTTCGCCCCCTTCACCGTGCTGGCTACGCCCTCTCTGCCTGAAGACGCGGCCACATCTGCAACGGGAGAAACAGGGGCGTCCAGGTTGTCCAGCGCCGCCACCCACAATGGATTCACGTTCCAATTGGAAAACGTCGTTGAACTTGAAGATGGCTTCGTGCTGACGGGAAGCCTGGCTTGGGATGATTCGGCGTTTCCGACCGGCGGAGGCGCGATCTCCGAGGCCGTAATTCCCACCTTGACCGACGTAGACGGCCAGGAGATCCCCATCGAAGACGTGCGTCTGGACGCCCTCTACGGCGAGCGCAAAATGCCGTGGTCCTTCCGCACCAACCGCAAGATCTTCTCGGGGCCGCTGGTACTTAGCATATCGAAAATTGACGCGTCCCTATTCCCACCGGCTGCCGCCTTCGAATTCGATCTTGGCGCCGACCCGCAGATTGGACAGAGCTGGGAGATCGATCGCGATATTGACTTCGGGGGAAATATCATCCACCTGCATTCCGTGCGCCTGGGAGAATCCCCCGATTCCTGCGGCGGGGGCGGTGGTGGTGGCGGGCCGGTGGCCCCGAGGGTTTTCCACTCGGAGTCAGCCCTTGAGTTCACCTTCACCAGTGATGAGGCCGGGATTTTTGCCTGGGTGGAGGATGTTGCTCCTCAAGCACCGGCCGAGGGAATCTGCGGCGGTGGTGGCGGGCCGCAGGATCCGAAGGTCTTCTACGGCCTGGTGACATACGCAAGTATCCCGACTGGGTTGCATCGCTTCTCGATCGGCGCATCGATCCCGCTTGTCATCGACGGCCCCTGGGAAGTCGCCTGGCAGCCGCCCTTGATCCCCGGGCCGACGCCGACGCCTGAACCCGCAGCGTGCCTCACGTTCGAGGGATGGCGGAAGTTGATCGACCGAAGCGGCTCGCTCCCGGCCGGGGTGACAGGCAAGATCGTGGTTTCCTTGGATGCTGGCGTGGCGACGCCCAAGGTGGAGCCGGCCCCGAGCTTCCCCGAGATACAGATCAGCAATCTGGATGGGAGCGACCGGCGCACGGTTGTGAGTGGTGGCCATCCGGCTCTCTCTCCGGATGGCACGCGCCTTCTCTACACGGATGAGCGCGGATTTCACCTCCTCGACCTTTCCACCGCGCAGGACTCACTGCTCGGGGTCGACGGCCATGCCCCAATCTGGTCATCGGATGGCACTCGCATTCTGTTCGTCTCGTTACCCGGCCTGCGCGTGATGCGAGCGGATGGTTCAGAAGCACAACAGATCGATGTCGGCGGCGCGGAGATCACACCCCCGCTGGGCTGGCTGCCGGACAACCAGACGATCATCTATAGCGTGATGACTGGCGAAGGCTTCACCTTCGTCATGCGCAATCTGCAGACCGGCGAAGAGGAAGACCTGTTCTCGTTTAAGAACAAGTGGGGATTCGGCACGGTGTCACCCGATGGCGAGTGGATTGCCTTCCTTGACCGTGTTTTTGGAGCACCGTCCTATGGCGTGTTCATCTCCCGCCTGGATGGCTCGGAACGAAGGTTGGTGGCGGCCCCGGGCATTCCGATATCCTTTCGCCTGGTCTGGAGTCCGGACAGCCGGTGGCTGTTGATGAACACGAGTGACTATAGCCAGTCGGAGGTGGTGCCGGGGCAGCGGCCCGTACTGATCGAGCTGTCCACGTGCCGAGCGATCGCCTTGCCTGACGTCCACGGAGACGTAGAGGGGTGGGGGAGATGAGGGTTACACGCTGTGAGACGAGTGCCAGGTTGACAGCGACATTCCGGTAACGATTTCATGGCCCCGCCAACCGCATCGCTTATCTCGGGGGGGGTGAAATCCGAGTCGCTTGACTCCATATCCCTCCAAATACCCGTTAGGCGGAGTCCCGGAGAACGCAGAACGGCCTCCAGAATTCGCGGGGACCCTTGAGCGGGGTCGTTCGATGACCCCTAGTCGCAGAGAGAAGGCGGGATTCTCCGCTCCGCCGCGCTACCCCCTCCGCCTCGCTCCGGGGGCCTTCGGCGGGATTGGGAACTCGCGAATGAAGGTCCTGCAGTACCCGGGAGCGGCGATTCCCTCCCTGGCGCGGGCCGGATGGCATTGTCTTCAAGAGCCATTAGATAGAGCGATCAGTCCCTGACGTAACGGGCAGAAACTTGTGTTCGTTGAGCCAGCTAGCATTGCAGGCTACCCAAATTCGCGCGTGGATTGCATTTGGCCCGCGACCTGTCGCGAAACGCGGGTTTCGGACGATTCATGTGTAGCCTTACTGCTTGTAGGAGTTCAGGGCGCGGTTGGCTTTTCCTGGATGTCCAACAACAGTAGCAGGGCCTGAGATGTCGCGCGCATGAGAACGAAGAGCGAGGCTGTAACCACAGCCGCCTCGGTGGGGATGAGAAGCGGAAGGCTGATGCTCAGGTACGCCTCTAACCCGCCGGCGCGCATGGCCTGCGGACCGTAGGTGAACAGCTCGGCGGCCAACACCAAGAAGGATATGATGGCCAGGATGAGTGGAAACCAGGCCGCTGACTCCAGCCGAAGGGCCCAGTTAAGGGCGCTTTCGTGATCGTGATATGTATCGGGCACAGACGAGTCCGCCGAGGGACCTGCGGGTAAGTCCTGACCCATAGCTGTCGCATTCGATTCTGTCGTCATACCGAGAACTCCCTTCTTGGTTGCAGGATAGGCGTGGCGTCATCCACGCGAGGATACTCCGAGGAATAGGCTTCCGGATCCAGTCGGATGGATTCCTTGGCGGCACCGCTCGGGCTTTCGACAAACCGCTGCGCATAGTCTAGTTCAAGAAGACTCCCTCAGGATCGACTTGCACGCGCAGAATGCGCAGCTCCTCCGGGATTGGGGTCGCCGTCTCAGTCGCGCCCTCGATGTCGAGAGGGAAGCCGGTATTCTCCGCCAGCTTCTCGGGCGACAGGCCGGGATGGTAGCTGGCGAGGTAGAGTGCCCCGGTCGAGGGCCGGAAGCACATGACTCCCATGATCCCACTCGTACGCAACAAGGAGCGTTGTCGCTGTGTCCCCGTCAAGGAATACACGTGACTCAAGTCAGACGGCCATGATCCCAAGCCTCCCCGGCTCCGGTCAGCGCCGGTGTTGAGCGCCGTACTTTGACCGAGAAGGCATTTGCCCGACCAGGATCGAGGTCGCGTGGCACCAGCCGACGGCGACTTGAAATGCCGCCGTCGGCTTGCTCTTCCTTCTTGGATGAGACCCTGGATCGTTCTGTACCGTTGGAGGCTTCTGCACGCCGAGGGAAAGAGAGCTCCGACCAATCGCAGCGCAATCTATCGCCTGGCGTTGCTTAATGCTGAGTCAGAGGCGACGGCGGGATTTGAACCCGCGAATGGGGGTTTTGCAGACCCTTGCCTTACCACTTGGCTACGTCGCCGGGTTAAGCGGTCAGCCTTCAGCTTTCAGCGGTCAACCAAGACGCTCACTTGCAGGGTGTCGGCTGAAAGCTGACGGCTGAAGGCTGAGTGCTTCCCAGAGCGGGCGATGGGATTCGAACCCACGACCTTCTCCTTGGCAAGGAGACGTTCTACCGCTGAACCACGCCCGCGATGTGCCCCGCGGTCGTCCATGGGGCACTCGGAATCATACCGTGAACGGAAAGGGGTGTCAACAAGACCCCCGACCACGAGCTCCAAGCCGCAAGCTCCAAGAGAACCCAGGACGCAGGACGCAAGACGCAGGACACAAGACACAAGACACAAGACACAAGACACAAGACGCAAGACGCAAGACACAAGACACAAGACACAAGACACAAGACACAAGACACAAGACAAGGGCTCCGGAGCCTGGTTTTCACGTATTACGTTTTGCGCTTCACGTCCTTCGTTTCAGCATCCCTTGATCTCGGTTGTGTGTGACCCAGGGGGAGGCTAGACTTCTGCCTGAGGCATCGGCTGCCCCGGAGGAGAACAAATCTGCGCGGCATCGGACCCGGCTCTCTGACAACTTCGGACAGCTCAAGCTGGCCTTTCTCACCTGCCGTTGGTAGCTTGATCAGTGTGTTGTTGGGATTGGTCGCGGCCGGGCTGGGCTTCTTCGGCCTTTACCTGGCCTCGGGTCGCGAGATCAACGTTCGCTACAGGGGAATTCGGCCTGATCTGTTTGTGGATGGTCGATGAGGCGGCAAACGTCGGCCAGAGCGGTTTCGTTTCAGGCCGGTCGGTACGGCCTCGACGCAGGAGGGGAGGGGCGCCGAGACCGCGGTCCGGCATCTCCAGGGGCGCCAAGCTTGTCAGCCCCGGTGCCTGCAAGTAGACTAGCCATACGTCTATTCCACGACCAGACCGACTCTCGATGACGGATCCATCGGCCCAGAGCGAAGTCCGACAGCGGGCGGGCATTTCACCGTTCGCAGGTTGCCTGATCAGCCTCTTGATCGGCGCAGCGGGCGTCGCCTGCCTTGGGGTTGTCTTGCAGCTGACGTTGCGCGGCGACATCTATCTCGGTCGCGGATCTCCAAATGAGACTCGAGTCTGGCTGGTTCGAGAGGACGCCAACCAGGGTTTGGGATTGTCGACCTCGCGCGTCGCAACTCGCGATGGGGGTGGACATCCCGCGTGTGTTGAGTCCCGCATCCGGTTCATTCTTTGGCGCTCGGACGGATCCGCGCAGGCAATCACGTATTGCGATTGCAGCCTGACTGGAGGGGAAGGGCATATCGATGGACCATGTGAGAGAGCCATCCCTTGAGCATGCCTGATTCCGGACGCGGCCTCAAAACAAGGGGAGTCGTCGAGGTCATCGGCGCCGTCGTGGCATTGGCACTTGCCGCCTCCGCACTTGTCTGGTTCTTTGCCCGGATCCCGATCGAGGCGACGAGTCTCGGATGGGACTGGCGAGGGCTATGGCAAGGGATCTCCGGCGGCAGGATCGTCTACGGCAACGCCACAGGTCTTCGCATCGCGCCATGGAGTCTGGTTCTCATCCTCCCGCTTGGGTGGCTGTCATTCCGAGCAAGCTGGGCAATGATCACGCTGATCTCGATCGCCGCTTTGGTCCTGAGCATTCCGCCCACCCGAAATCGATGGGCGTTCCTTGGAATGGGGCTGCTCTTAGGCACCTCGTTCACCAGCCTCCGCCACATCGCCGATGGCAACTTCGAAGGTCTCGTGATCCTTGGAGCATTGCTCGCCCTCGCCTCGTTACGGCCGCGGAAGCCCTGGGGTCTTGCCGCAGGGCTGCTGCTGGCCACAACGAAGGTCCAAGACGCCTGGCTGTTCGCTCCCGTGGTGCTGCTTTCGGCTCTCCAGAAGTGGCCTCGCCGAGAACGGTATCTATGCGTGGCCGTCCTTGGCGCAGTCGTCGTCGTGAGTCTGGTGCTCCTCGGTCGACCTTGGCTCGCAGCCGTATTTGGTATCCAAGAGAGAGGGAGCGAAGTCGACATGAGCCTTTGGGCGACGCTCTCCCGTGTCGGGATCCCTTGGGGGGGAACCGCCCTGGTCGGTCTGGCATTTCTCTCCGGGACCATAGCCGTAGCGCGCCCAAAGGGACAATTCACCTCGCGGGAAGAGGCCGGCCTCCTGATGGCCGCCTCGCTCCTGCTTTCGCCGTACTCCTCAGGCAATAGCCTGCTGACACCGCTTGCCGTCGGAGCCATGACGCTTGTGGCCTCAGTCCCGTGGCTGGGGATCTCTCTCTTCGTGATGGATAATCTGAAGTACTTCGTTTCTGAGGCGTGGATGTTTCGCTGGGGCCCGAGTTACGCCACCGCGCAAACGGCGTTCGTTTGGGCCGGCCTTGCCTGGTGGCTGATCCGTCGCAAGCGCCGATCCGCTCCGGCCGTCGATGAGAAGGAGGAGATCTCATGAGCGCCAAATCCGGAACTCGGAGTCAAGTCGGCCCCCGGATTCCCGCGCTGACTCACTCCTCTGAATCGCCGGCTCCTGGCGAAGAGTGGTTGGACAGGATTCACACGGGCGAGTGCGTCGAGGTCATGGGCAGCATGCCTTCCGACTCCATCGACCTGATCTTCGCCGATCCGCCCTACAACCTCCAGCTCTCTCACGATCTTTATCGACCCAACATGACCCGCGTGGATCCGGTCGACGACAATTGGGATCGGTTTGAAAGCTTCGAGGCTTACGATGCCTTCAGTCAGTCATGGCTGAGGGAGTGCAAGAGGATCCTCAAACCAGAAGGCAGCTTGTGGGTCATCGGGACGTATCACAACATCTTTCGCCTGGGGACGATCCTGCAGGACCTGGGCTACTGGATCCTGAACGACGTGATCTGGGTCAAGACAAACCCGATGCCGAACTTCCGCGGTGTCCGTTTCACCAACGCTCACGAAACCCTGATCTGGGCGGTTACATCCCCGCGCGCCCGGTACACATTCAACCATCACGCCATGAAGGACCTGAACGATGGGCTTCAAATGCGGAGCGATTGGCACCTGGCCATCTGCTCCGGCAAGGAACGGCTCAGGATTGACGGCCGGAAGGCGCATGCCACACAGAAGCCTGAGGCACTCCTCTACAGGATCCTTCTCTCTTCGACCAACCCCGGCGACGTCGTCCTCGATCCGTTCTTCGGGACTGGTACAACAGGCGCGGTCGCCAAGCGCCTGCATCGGCATTGGATCGGCATCGAGCGCGAGCCGGAATACAATCGGCTGGCACTCGCCCGGATCGCCGAGGTGATCCCAGAGCCGTATGACGAGCGTGCATTCGATGTGCGCGATCGCCGGCGCCTGGCGCCGAGAGTCTCCCTCGGGAACCTGGTTGAAGCCGGTCTGCTCGATCCCGGAGCCGCCGTCTATTTTCGAGGCCAGGCGTCGGTACGCGCGCTCGTGAAGCCGGATGGCCGGCTCGAGTGCAGCGGGATCGAAGGTTCGATCCACCAGGTAGGGAAGCAGCTCATGGGCGGCAGCCCGTGCAACGGCTGGGAACACTGGTATTTCACCAGCGAAAGCGGCCAGCTCCAGCCCCTGGATGTGCTGCGCGAGCGATACCGGAATCAGTCCGCTATCGCGGAAGGGCATTCGGCGACTGAGATCGATGGAAGCCCGTGACCCGGTTGCAGGGGGCGATCAGAGGATTGCGAACCGCACCCAGGAAGGCAAAGCGGCCCGCGAACACCTGGGCACGAGAGCCGGTACACCCTCTTCTTTAAGGAAGGCTCCCCCGAAGCACACCGCTTCCGGGGAGCTGCACAGGTGTGGTCACACTCCAATGCCGAGAGCCAGAATCGAACTGGCGACACCGCGATTTTCAGTCGCGTGCTCTACCAACTGAGCTATCTCGGCGCGTCGTCGAATTCTACTTGCGCCCCCGCACCCCGTCAAGCATCGACGCACTGACCGCACTTCATGCGTTGCTGGGTGCGGCGACCCTGCGGTTGTCCGCGCCTGGGTCCGCCCAGCCGCGCTTCGCCGAACGCGCCTGCGAGGGCCAGCCTCAGCTCGCCATCATCTCAAGGCCAGGCACTCGGGCCAGCGCACTCTGAATGTCATCGAACAACTCGGCCCCGGCGGCTGCCAGGGCCGCCCGTTTGGGTACACTCTCGGAGACGCCGTAGAGCGAGACCTGCAAGAAGACGCCGCGCGACCGCAGAACTTCCACCGCTTGGAGCGCGCTGATCAGACCTCTGACCGAGTCCTCGAAGACGTGCACATGCGCGTTGGCCAGCGGCGCCCAACCCTCGTCCATCTTGCCATCGAGAGCCAACTCAGCCGCGGTCTCCAAGGAGGCTTGCAGCGTATCGCCCAACGCCAGACGGAGCGCGGCCAACGCGTGAACCTCCGACGGTTTGAGAAGAGCGCCCGATCTCAGGCCCCACTGCTGGCTGAGCCAGGCGAGCCCTCCACCTCCGAGGATCGGCATGCCGGCTAAGCCGCTTGCCTCCACACCCAGCTCTGCCTCGGGCGTGTCGAATGCGCCTTCCGGAGGGTGCGAAGGCCGGTTGGTGAAGATCACCGCGCGCAGCCCGATCCCGTCCGCCCATCCCTTCAGGAGGTTTCGGTCGGATTCGCGCAAGCGCGGCCGATCGCGCCCAAGCCGCGAGCTCTCCGTCATGTGACTGGGGCGGAGCCCATAGAGCTCCTCGAACCTCGCGCTCCCTAGGTTGAACTCCTGGATCACTCGATGGACCCGTGATCGATGGATGCTACGTGTGTTCTCAAACATCGCGCGTATGATCGCTCGTCTCTTGGGGGGCAAGGGTCCACTCTGCCGCATGAATTCGCGTTCGGCCTCAACCAAGGGCGTGTCCCCGCGCCCATCAGGGGTGGGGAGCCCGGCCGCGAAGGATTGGAACTCGGGGACGGGCAAGTTATGTGGAGGTGGGGAAGGCCATACCTCCCGCGATGGGCCGTCGTATTCGGGGAACCGCCGCCAGACCTGCTCCAGGAGTAGGGCGACGCATACGGTCCCCGAGTCCCATTCGGAGGTGAGGCCATGGGCCTCGAACATGTCGATCGCATGATCGGAGAGTTGAACGTCCCGGTACCCAAGCCTCCGTCCGAAATAGTCAACGGCGTCCCGAAGGCCCGCCCGATAGCCGTCACTGAACAGGAGCACGTCATCTAGATCGAGTAGTAGCACATGAGAGACAGTCATCGCAGGGTTGGCCTCCCAAGAGGCTGAGGAGTATCGGGCTGGAACAACGGTGCGTTCCCGAGCCGGGACGGCCGGCCAGATGGAGCTCTTGTCAGACGATTTATACCGACTTGCTCTCGATCTGGAAGTCATCGATCTCGAGCCACTGACTGGCAGAAGTCGGCAACGTTCCGAAACGAAAGCCGCCTTCGGGGGAGGCGACGGCGAACTGGTTGTCGATCCAGGCAACGAATCCAAGGGGACCGCGCGGCGGCGCGGGGGCGACCATGACCTCCCCATCATCGACGACGAAGCGCGCCGCCTTCTCGGTCCAGACCAGTGTGTAGCGGTGCCAAGTGTCAAGCGGGATCAGCAGTTGCTCCTCGGCGGCCGTCACCATCCTCCGGGCCAGGCGCATCACGGGAGCTCGAGTCAGCTTGATTTGGGCGAGCAGAGCCGCTGCCCCGGCAGCCGGCGCCAGAAGTGCGGGCGGGATGCGAGCAGATCGGAGGCTGGATGCCTTCCAGCCATGAGGCGGGCTTCCGGGAACGAAGCTCAGGTCGTTCGGCGGCGAGCCGTAGAAGAACCACAGTGCCTGAGGCGAGGCGGGTAGCCTTCTGGCCGCGCCTCCCTGGCCGAGTGAGAAGGTGAACGGATCATTCCAGAAACCGAAGCCGAGCGTCCCGGTCGGATGGGATGCCGAGGCGCGCGCCTTGAGGCTCAGACGCAGGGGCGGGCGCCATGGAAAGCTCCGGCGAGGGAGCCGCTGGTAATCGTCGATCTGGGCGTCGGTGTAGCCGGCTCGGATCGGCGGGATCTCAAGGTGAATCGCCGTGCCGATGGCCGAGACAAGGCCGCCGGAAAGCTCGAGCGATCTCAAACCCATCGGGAATGGCTGCACGCAGGAATTATACCGGCCCGCGTTGTGGCAGATGGGGCCGGGACTTTGGATGAGGCCTGCGAGTCATCGACCGCGCCGAATTGCAGGTCCGCGGCTGTTTTGGCGTCCTCGGATCGATCAGGTATAATCGGTCGACCTTGGCCCCGGAGGGTCGATGGACATCGTCTGGTTCGGTCTGTCATGTTTTCGGATGAGTGAGCGCGGCCTGGCAACTGTCGTGACGGATCCGTACGCACCAGGCGCGGGCATGCCTCTACTCAAGCTCAAAGCGGACATCGTCACGGTGAGCCACGATGCGCCCGGTCACAACTACCTCAAGGCGGTGAAAGGTGAGCGCCGGGCGATCAACGGACCGGGCGAGTATGAACTCGGAGGAGTGTTCATCACCGGGATTACCATGGGGGGGGTCAAGAAGAACGGTTCACAGTCGAACACACTCTATGTTTTCGACTTCGAAGGGGTGACGATAGTCCATCTGGGCGATCTGGCGCGCGTCCCCTCGCAGGCAGAAATCGAGGACCTGGGCGCGGTCGACATCGCGTTGGTCCCCGTCGGTGGAGGCGGAGCGCTGGGCGCCGCCGATGCGGCCGAGGTCATCAGCTTGATCGAGCCCTCGATCGTCATCCCGATGCACTACAAGGCCGGACAGAGCGAGCTCAAATTGGCGCCTGTCACGCGTTTCCTCTCCGAGATGGGCCTGACTCACGTCGAACCCCTGCCGGTATTGAAGATCACCAAGTCGGCGCTTTCTGAGGAAACACAGGTCGTCGTTCTCCAGCCGGCCGCTTGATCGAAGATCCCGGCCGGCGGCGGGAGTGAAGACCTGGTGGTAGCTTGCCAGTCGAGTGTGTTGTACGTCGAGAGGGTAGGGATGGCCGTCAAGCTACTCATGACGTGGGACATCGTCGAAGGCCGGGAGCAAGAGTACTTCGAGTTTGTGATCCGTGAATTCGTCCCAGGCATGCAGCGTCTTGGTATCAAGCCGACGGAAGCTTGGTACACGACTTACGGTCGCCGTCCGCAGATCCTGACCGGAGGGATGACGGACAACCTGCAGGTGATGCAGAAAGCCCTGTCGACGGATGACTGGCAGCATCTACATGATAAGCTGCTGGAGTTCGTTACCAACTTCGATCTCAAAGTCATCCGGGCGACCGGTGGATTTCAACTATGAGAGACGCTCCCGGAGCCTTCAAGGCTCCGGGAGCGTTTGGGTGCGAGGCCTTCAGAAAGGAGAGCCGGGGTGATCCCGGCTCTTATCTTGAGTTGTTGCCCTCACGCTTCGGTCGGCTTCGTCTCATTGGAAGTCGCCTTGACCTCAGTGCTCTCGGCTTTGGCCGGCGAGTCGGTCTTCTTGGTCGAAGTCTGGCCCGACGGCGATCGATGATCGGTGGAGTAGAACCCCGAGCCCTTGAAGACGATGCCCACCGGCAGATAGAGCTTGCGCAGGGTCTCCTCGCCGCACTCCGGACAAGCCGTTAGAGGCGGATCCGTGTAGTGCTGGTGTTCTTCAAACTGGACACCGCAGCTCTCGCAACGGTACGTATAGATGGGCATCAAAGTCTCCAAACTAGGTCGGATTATAACCCCCCCACCGGCTCCCGACAAGGTTCGAGGACAACTCTCGCTTGCGGGCGCACTCCATAATATACAAGGTGAGTGTTAGTAAGCAGTTAACACCGCCATCGGCGGCGGTCCATTCTTGATCCGAGCCGGGTCCCACAGCTGCCCTCAGGGGTTTCCGCCTTGCAAGACGCCGACGAAGTCGGACTTTCCCCTGGCATCCTGTTTCGTATCGGAATCCCTTGCTTATGGGGTGCGTTGACGTGCCAGCGGCTGCCATGTAAGATAGATTCGGCCATGGGTGCGCCGAGCGGCCGCAGGTGGCACGCCACCTGAGGAAAGTCCGCGCTTCGCAGAGCACGATGCCGGGTAACACCCGGGCGGGGCAACCCGCAGACAGGGCCACAGAAACAGACCGCCTGATCTGTCGCAGATTGCCGCTGCTGATCCCCACGGCGGCAGCGTGCGGCGGATCAGGTAAGGGTGAAAAGGTGGTGTAAGAGACCACCGGCGCCGGCAGCGATGCCGGCGGCCAGGCAACCCTCATCGGAAGCAAGGCCAAGCAGGGGCAAAGCTCGTTCGCGGGCGGGGGATTGCTCGTCCCCCTCGAGCCCCGGGTGGGCCGCAAGAGCCCCACGGTGACGTGTGGGCCGAGACAGATGGCCGCTCAGGCGACGGTGGCGGGGATGAAGGGGTTTCCCCCCGTAAACCCACCACCCAGCCGGACAGAACGCGGCTTACAGGTGCACCGATGGCAACGCCCCGGAGGCGCAAACCTCCGGGGCGTCCGCGAATCCATCATGTGCGCCCGTACGCGCTGCGCTCCTCGCGCGCAGACCGTGAGGGTCTGGGCGGACGAGAGATCCCCCTGTTTGACCGGCGCCCCCGACGGCGGGCGACCCAAATGATCAACCCAGATCGAAGTAACCGCTGAAATCCGGGGACCACCCCTGCGGCGCGTACTCGCCCGTGGCCGGATCTTGGGTGTAATCCGGCATGTACTCGCCGCGCCCGATCCCCTCCACCGCATCGGCGAACCGGTTCACTTCATCGAGTGTGTTATACAGCCCGAAACTCGCCCGGATCAGCCCGGGCATCTCCCGCTTATCGCCGGCCAGCATCGCCTGGCGTGTACTGGATGCCTGCTCTGCGTCGATACCGAGCAAGGCCAGGATGTAGGGATGCGCGCAGAAGCAGCCACTGCGGACGCCGATGCCGTGCTCGAACCCGAGGATGGCCGCGGCGAGGAAGTGCGAAATCCCCTCGATCTGGAACGGGATGACACCCAGCCTGTTCGAGGCATTGTCTGGGTCGGCGTCACCGAAAAGCCTGACCCTGGGGATCCCTCGCAGCCTTTCGAGGAGCGCCGCGCTGAGCTCGGTCTCGTGGGCGGCGACCGCCTCCATCCCGATCTGCTGCAACTCGCGTATCGCCAGGGCCAGCGCCACAGCCCCGACAATGTTCGGGCTGCCCGCTTCCTCGCGTTCGGGCGGGCCGGCCCAGGTGACCTCGTCGAGCGTGACGATTTCGACCGTACCGCCGCCGGGCATGTCGGGCTCGCCGATCTCGAAGACGTCTTTGCGCCCGATCAGCGCGCCGGTGCCGTAGGGTGCATACAGCTTGTGGGCCGACAGAGCAACGAAGTCGAGATGCGCCGGATCGTCCAGCGATCCGACAACCACGGAGCGGTGAGGAGCCAACTGCGCGCAGTCGACGAGGATCATGGCTCCGGCGGCATGGGCGAGCTCGGCGTATTGATGAACCGGGAGGATGTATCCCGTCACATTGCTGGCGCCGGTCATCGCCACCAGACGCAATCGTCCGGCGTGTGCCTCGAGCTTGCGAACGAAATCGGTTTCGTCCAGCTCGCCATTCGGTCCAAGCCCGACGTGCACGACGTTGGCCACCCGCCGGAACGGCAGATCGTTCGAGTGATGCTCCATCTGTGTGACGAGCACGACATCCTCGCGCCCCAACGACAATCGGCGCGCGAGTTTGTTAATGGCTTCGGTCGTGTTCTTGACAAAGATGCAGGTGTGAGTGGCGGGATCCGCTCCAACGAAACCCATCGTCCGTTGGCGAGAACTCTCATAAGCCCATGTCGACAGCTGCGACTTGAAGCCCGTCCCCCGGTGGACGCTGGCGTAGTAGTCGAGGAAATCGTCCACGCCCCGGCGGACACTCGAGAGAGGCGGGGTCGAAGCGGCATTGTCGAAATTGATGTAGCGCGCGCGCCCGCCATCGATCAACGGGACCTCGACCTCAAGCCCAGAGAAGCGTGATCGAAGGGCCGATCCATACCCGATCGCGGCCATCGTGTGCCTCCTTCATGCTAAGACCAGTGCATATGGGAATAAGGTACTGCGCCCAAGGAAACCCTGGCGGTTGCACGCCTGCTTTCTCTTGTTATATACTGTGGACACTTGTGGGACGAAGTGGGGAGAAGTGGGACGCCGGGCACCTCCGGCGTTCGCCTTTAGGTGGAGAATTGGAACACTTGTTCTTCGGACAGTTTTCCCACAATATCGACTCGAAAGGCCGGCTCACCATTCCCGTGCGCTTCCGCGAGGCGCTCCAAGATGGAGCGTATGTCATTCAGGGATACGAGCGCAACCTCGTTGTTTATACCACGGATGACTTCAAAAGGCTCGCTCAGCGGGCGAGTGTTCTCACCACAACCAATGCCGACGCGCGCGCCGTCAAACGCATGATCTTCGGACGCGCGACCGAAGTCAATCTGGATTCAACAGGCCGGATTCTCATCCCGTCATTCCTGCGCGAGTATGCGCTGCTTCAAGATGAGGTGACCCTCGTCGGCGCGGGCGAGTACTTCGAGGTGTGGGACTCAGGATCTTGGAGTCAAGAGTTGGTGTCTGTCACCAACCCGGACACCAACGCCAAACGGTTTGCTGATTTCGACCTCTCCACGGGGTAGGCCGTGCTCGCCTCGCCGATCGGCGCCGGCGCCGGCCAACACACCCCGGTACTTTACCAACAAGTGCTCTCCGCCCTCAGTCCGAGCGCGGGGAGCCGATATATTGACGGTACCCTCGGAGCCGGAGGTCATGCCTTTGGCGTTCTTGAAGCCTCCCGGCCCGACGGCAGTCTGCTCGGTCTTGATCGGGACCCTCAGGCCATCGCGGTCGCCGGCGAACGACTCGGTGTGTTTGGTGCGAGAACCCTGCTGAGGCAGGGCTCCTTCGCAAACATGCAGTCCATCGCCAGCGAGGTGGGCTGGTCCAGCGTCCAGGGCGTGCTGCTCGACCTCGGAATGTCGTCGATGCAACTGGCTGACAGCTCCCGTGGATTCTCCTTCCTCCACGACGGGCCGTTGGACATGCGCTTCGATCCAGGCCAAGCGGTCACGGCTGCGGACCTGGTCAATGAGCTATCGGAGGCGGAGCTAGGTGACCTCCTGCTGCGCTTTGGTGAGGAGCGGCAAGCCCATCGGGTGGCGCGGGCGATCGTCGCTGCCCGGCCCTTGAGTTCGACGGCTGAGCTGGCCGAGGTCGTTGTGCGTGCCATGCGCCGGCGGCGGCCTCGTATCCACCCGGCGACGCAAACGTTCCAGGCACTGCGTATTGCCGTCAACGATGAGCTGACCGCCCTCGAGCGAGGGCTCGATCAGGCGGTGGGCTTGCTGGCGGCCGGTGGACGGGTGGTCGTCATCGCCTTTCACTCGCTGGAAGACCGGATCGTCAAGGGATTCTTCCGCCAGGAGAGCCGCGACTGCATCTGTCCACCCGAGCAGATTGTCTGCACCTGCGGCCATGTTGCCCGTCTACACCTTCTGACCCGCCGGCCGTTACGTCCGACGGAGGCAGAGATCAAGGCGAATCCGAGAGCTCGGAGCGCCCGACTTCGGATAGGCGAGCGGCTTGAGCTGGCATGAACCTTGCACGGACCGCCGTGAACCCTCCGTTCCAAGCACAAGGGACGGGACCCCGGCCAAAGAGAGAAACGCCTTCCTCGCCGGGCACACACCGGCGGGACCACACAACCAAGGACTCTTGAGGGAAATGCGGTGAGGAACCGGCACAAACAAGCATTCAAACAGGCCCCTTGGCGCGTGGAAATGCGCTCGGCCGGTGGAACGATGCTCCTGCTCACGTCCCTCTTGACCATCGGTGGGATGTACTTGACGGTGAGCTCGAAGGTGGCTCAGGCAGGACGGCAGGTTATGACCTACGAAGCCCGCCGCCAGGAGCTGCTTCAAGCAAACGCCGACATGCGGTCGAAGCTCGCCGAGCTCACGATACCCGAGCGCCTGCTCGAACGGGCCCAGTCGCTCGGTTTCAAGCCCGCCGGGCCTGACGATATCGAGTACATCGAAGTTCAAGGGTACACCCCTCAAGCTGCGTTCGTCGCGCCGCGTCCGCTCGGCTCAATCGAGCCCGGACCGGCCGGCCTGTCTCCGGCGTTCACGGAAACGCTCGGTGCCTGGCTCTCCCGCCTGATCGGGGTGGGGGGCAGCCGCCCATGAACGAAGCCGCCAGCCCGCGCGCCCGTATCCGCCTGGTCCTCCTGGGAATGGCGTTGATCGCCGCCGGGATGGTGGTCCAGCTCGTTCGAGTTCAGTTCGGGCCCTATGCCCCCGTGTTCAAGGATCTGGGAAGCTCTTCAGGCGGGCGCATGGAGCGAGTCATCCCGGACCGCGGGCTGGTCTTTGATCGTAACGGCAAATTGCTGGCTGCCAACGCCACCATGTATTACATGGAAGTCGAGGTCCGCCAGCTCACGCAGGCCAGTGTCCAGGCCATTCCCGATGTGATCTCGACTCTTCTCTCTCAGGACCCCAAGGACATACGCGTTCAATTGGCGCGGGACTGGGTGGGCCAGGGGCAGCTCCGGATCCGGCTCACCCGTCGAGGTTCCGACGGCAAGACCTGGCCGATCACGATCGACGAAGGGATCGCCGACGTGATCAAAGGCTTCATGACGGCTGACAGCGGGCTGGATCTGAGCGGGCTTTCCCTCGTGGGGGCTCCCAGGCGGATCTATCCCACGGGCTCTCTGCTGGGCCACGTGCTCGGCTTCGTCAACCAGGAGGGGAAAGGGTTTTTCGGGATCGAGGGCTACTACGACGAATGGCTGTCGGGCAAGCCGATCACGATCGAGCGTCCGCTCATCCCACCGGAAGCCCGGCTTCAGCCGGACCCACCCGCTGGCGTCAACCTGGTGCTCTCGATCGACGTCAACATGCAGCAGATGGTCGAGACGGTCCTGGAGAATGCGATTGAGACTTCCCAGGCGGAGAGCGGACAGGTCATGGTGATGGATCCGCGCACGGGGGAGATCTTGGCGATGGCCTCCTGGCCGACGCTCGATCCGGAAGAGTACGAGCCATGGCTGGCGAAGGAGCAAGCCAAGGAGGTAGTGATCAGTCCGGCGGCCTCGGCGCAATACGAGCCGGGCTCCACATTCAAGGTCTTGGTCATGGCGGCGGCGCTCGACGCCGGTGTCGTCAAGCCGGAAGACGAGTTCATCGATACCGGTGAGATCGAAGTCGGCGGCAACATCATCCGCAACTGGGACGGGAATGCCTGGGGGTCTCAGACGATGACCGGATGCATGCAGCATTCCTTGAACGTCTGTCTGGCCTTCGTCGGATCACAGAAACTCGGGGCGGGGCTTCTCTACGGGTACCTGAACGCGTTTGGGATCGGACAGCTCACCGGGATCGATCTGGCGGGGGAGGTGCAGGGGAACCTGCGTACCCCGCGCAACGTGGACTGGACCGAGTCCGATTTGGGCACCAATTCATTCGGCCAGGGCGTGTCCGTGACCCCGGTTCAACTCCTGTCAGCCGTCGCAGCGGTGGCCAACCGGGGAGTGATGGTGCAGCCCCACCTGGTTCGCGAAGTCGTCGGCCCGCAAGGCGTGTACTGGCCGAAGACGACCGTTCTCGGCAAGCCGATCACCGCCGACACGGCGGAGGTCCTCACGGAAATGTTGGCGCAATCGCTCGAAAACGAGACGAGTTACGCCACGGTCCCGGGTTACCGACTGGCCGGCAAGACCGGTACGGCGCAGGTGCCGGGCGAGTTCGGCTACGACCCAGATTCCACCGTGGCCTCGTTTATCGGATGGGGGCCGGTGCTCGACCCGCAATTCGTGGTGTATGTGCGGATCGACAAGCCGCAGAACTCACCCTGGGGTTCAGTCGTTGCCGCACCCGTGTTCCAGGATGTGGTCGAGCGGCTGGTGGTCATGATGAACATACCCCCCGACCCGGTTCGGATGGAGTTGGCCGGTGGTGGATAGAGGCAGCCAGGCCGGGATGCTGACACTTGGTGTCGTCATCGAGGCCCTCACCGATCGAGAAGGCGTATCTGTGGACCAAAAGATCACAGATACGCAAATCGACTCGCGCCAAGTCACCGAAGGCGCGTTGTTCGTCGCGCTCCGGGGCGAGCGGGTCGACGGGCACGATTTTGTCGAGCAGGCGTTTGAACGGGGGGCGTTGGCGGCCATTGTCGAGAAGGACTACCCAGCGCACCTCCACGTTCTCGACCTTCGGCGTCCGCCCGTGGACGAGGCGTTGGTCGGGCTCACGTTCCCCGTCTGTCTGAGGGTCAAGAACTCGCTCGAGGCGATGCAGAAAGCAGCCGCCTTCTGGCGGTCGAAACTGGACCTGCGCGTGATCGGGATCACGGGCAGCGTTGGCAAGTCGACAACCAAGGAACTGGTGGCTTCGGTCCTGGCGCGGCGCTATCAGACGCTTCGCAGTCCGGGGAACCTGAACAACGAGATCGGCCTGCCGTTGTCGCTGCTCCGCCTGACCCGGTCTCACGAGCGCGCCGTCCTGGAGATGGGCTTCTACGTGCCGGGCGAGATCGCCGTGCTTTGCGAGTGGGCCCGGCCGCAGATCGGGGTGATCACCAACATCAGCCAGGTGCATCTGGAACGGGCCGGGAGCATGGAGGCGATCTTCGCCGGGAAGTCGGAGCTCGTCGAGAGGCTGCCTGCGGCGCCGGAGGGTGTGGCGGTCTTGAACCACGATGAGCCTCTGGTACGGCGAATGGCCGATCACACGCAGGCGGCGATCTTTTATTACGGCCTGACGCCCGAGGCAGACCTGTGGGCGGATGAGATCGAAGGCCTGGGGCTGGGCGGGGTCCGGTTCGTGATGCACTACCAGGGAGACGAGGTGCATGTTCGGGTCCCGCTGCTCGGCCGGCATTCGGTTCACACCGCCTTGCGGGCCTCGGCCGTCGGCCTGATTGATGGACTGACCTGGGAGGAGATCGTCGCCGGTCTGCAGGGCGGTCAGAGTCAGCTGCGCCTGTTCGCCGTCCCTGGGCCGGGGGGAAGCCTGCTCCTCGACGACACCTACAACGCCGCGCCGAGCTCGATGATCGCCGCGCTCAATCTGCTGGCCGAGCTCGAGGGAAGGCGGATCGCCGTGCTGGGGGACATGCTGGAGCTTGGGGACTTCGAGGAACGCGGACATCGAATGGTCGGGATGCGCGCCGCCGAAGTCGTCGACGAGTTGGTCACAGTCGGAGAGCGCGCCCACTGGATCGCCGATGAGGCGATGCGCGCCGGCCTCCAGCCCTCGGCCGTGACTGAGCAGCAGGACATCACCCAGGCGACGGAGTTCCTTCGCGCACGGGTCGGCACCGGAGATGTGGTCTTGATCAAGGGCTCGCGCGGCCTGCACATGGAAGATATGGTCGCTGCCCTGGGAGAGGACGAGTGAGCTCGACCGCCGCCGCCCTCTCGCTTGGGGGTATCACCTTTGTCCTGACGGTGATCTGGGGCGGGCCGATGATTCAGATTCTACGGATGCTCAAGATCGGCAAACAGATCCGCATCGAAGGTCCACAGCGACACATCGCCAAACTCGGGACGCCGACGATGGGCGGGTGGCTCTTCGTCTCGTCGGTCGTACTGATCACCGTCATCTTGAACCTGGTTTCGATCCTGAGCGAGCTGACGGTCATTGGGCGCTCGATCATCTTCCCGGTGCTGATCATGATCGCCTTCGCCGCGCTGGGAGCGCTTGATGATTGGCAGGGGATACGCGGCCGGGCGCAAGGCCAGGGGATGCGGGCCCGCTGGAAGTTCTTGTGGCAGGTCTTGATCGCGCTTGGTGCCGGGCTCGTCTTGAAATACGTCCTGCAGGCTCCCGATCTGTATCTTCCCAACTATCCGGAGGAGATCGAACTCGGGATCTGGTATGTGCCGATCGCCATGTTCGTGATTGTGGCATCGAGCAACGCCGTCAATTTGACGGACGGCCTGGACGGGCTGGCCGGTTTGATCGCGGCCACGGCCTTCGCCGCCTACGGCGCGATTGCGGCGATGCAGGGGCAGATCTTCCTGGTCCGTTTCTGTTTCACCGTCGTCGGCGCTCTGTTCGCCTTCCTTTGGTACAACGTCTATCCCGCCGAGCTCTTCATGGGAGATACGGGTTCGCTCGCCCTCGGCGCGACGCTGGCAGTCGTCGCGCTGATGACGGGGCAATGGGCGCTGCTGCCGGTGATCGCCATCATCCCGGTGAGCGTGACGGTCAGCGACATCCTGCAAATCGCCTACTTCCGTCTGACGAAAGGCAAGCGCTTGTTCAAGATGGCACCGCTTCAACATCACTTCGAGCTCATCGGTTGGAGTGAGACGCAGGTCGTACAGCGCTTCTGGCTCGTCGGTCTTCTGGCGGCCATGGTCGGCGTTGCGCTGGCGATGCTGAAAGGGAGTTGATATGGACATTGGCATGCTTTGGTTAGACGACAGCACGCGCTCGGTTGACGAAAAGGTGAAGCGCGCCGTGGCCTTTTACACCGAGAAATACGGCCGCAAGCCGACACTGTGTATGGTCAACCCGACCACCACGGAAAGCGAGGGGACCATGGCCGGTGTCCAGGTCCGGCCGGCGCGTTCGGTCCTGCCCCACCATTTTCTGGTCGGGGTCGAGGAAGAGAGACCGAACGGGAAAACCGCTCCGGCGCCACCCCGGCCTGGCCTGGCCGCAGACAAGGGGACCGGGCAGCTCGAGATGGACCTGAGCGTGGACGTCGAGGCGACGGAGGGCAGGCCGCCGAAGCGCCGCAAACCGGCGATGCCCGCCCTGGATAGTCAGGCAGCTTGATGGAGGCAGATTGGCCGACTGGGCGGGGATGCGGGTGGTTGTGCTCGGGCTGGCCCGTCAGGGCAAGGCGATGGCGCGCTATCTGGCCGAGCACGGAGCCGAAGTCACTGTGAGCGATCTCAAGACGGCAACCGAATTGGCTCATTCCACTCTAGAGCTGGACGACCTCGATCTGAGGTTTGTCTTCGGCAGCCACCCACCACAACTGATCGAAGGCGCCGACCTGTTATGCCTTTCCGGCGGGGTGCCCGCCGGTCTGCCGCTGGCAAAGCAGGCTCGGGAGATGGGGATTCGGGTAGCCAACGACGCGCAGATCTTCATGGAAGCCTCCCCGGCGCCTTCGATCGGGATTACCGGCTCGGCCGGGAAGTCGACCGTCACGGCCCTCGTCGGCCAGATGGCGAACGCGGCCGTGACCGGGGGGGAACGCAGAGTTTGGGTGGGAGGGAATATCGGCCGGCCGCTAATCGCCGAGCTCGATCACATTCGGGAGATCGATCTGGTCGTGATCGAACTGTCCTCCTTCCAACTGGAGTTGATGACGATCAGCCCGGGCATTGCCGCGATCTTGAACATCACCCCCAACCACCTCGACCGTCACGGGACGATGGAGGCTTACGCCGCGGCCAAACGCCGCATCCTCGAATTCCAGACCCCGGATGACACGGCTGTCCTGGGAACGGAGGATCCGGCCGGCTGGGAGCTGCGCCAAGTTGCGCGCGGCCGTGTGCTGGTCTTCGGTTGGTCTCCGACGGCCGGTTACGAAGGAGCACACCTGGAGGGGGAGGAGATCCGTTTGCGCCTGGAGGGGCGAGAAAGCGCGGTGTGCTCTGTCGAGGCCGTCAACCTGCGCGGCCGACATAACCTGCTCAACGTTCTTGCCGCGTGCGCCATCGGAGCCGCCGGCGGTCTCCCGCTTGAGGCGCTCGAAGCGGGGATCCGGGCATTCACAGGTCTGCCGCACCGGCTCGAGCTCGTCAGACGCGTTCGAGATGTCGATTGGTACAACGACTCGATCGCCACGGCCCCCGAGCGTGTCATGGCTGCGATAGACGCTTTCGATCGGCCGCTTGTCCTGCTCGCTGGTGGCCGCGACAAGGATCTGCCCTGGGAAAGACTCGCCGCACTGATCGTCAAGCGTGTCGATCACCTGGTGCTGTTCGGGGAAGTAGCGGAGAAAGTCGAGAAAGCCATTGCGAATCATGGCCCGCAGGATCGCCCGTACAGCGTTGACCGCACCTCGGATCTCGAAGCGGCGGTGTGGGCGGCCGATCGTGTGGCCGAGCCGGGCGACGTGGTCCTCCTGGCGCCTGGCGGAACGAGTTTCGACGAGTTCCCAGACTTTGAAGCGCGCGGGGAGCGCTTCCGCGAGCTGGTGAGAGGGCTATGAGCGAGGCCGTCACCGCCGGCGACCGGATGAGAGCCGTCATCCGCAAGCAAGTCCGGACCATGGGGGCCGATCCCTGGCTCCTCATTGTGATCGGGATCATGCTCGCCTTTGGCCTGGTGATGGTCTACTCCGCTAGTTGGGACGTTTCGTGGCGGCTGACGCTCGATCCAAGCGCTCTGTTTCGCCGGCAGCTCTCGAACATGGTTGTCGCCTTACTGGCGTGTGCGCTCGCCTACCGCTTCCCGCTGCGCTGGCTCAAGGGCCTTGCCCTTCCGATGATCCTGGTGGCGATGCTCACTCTGCTGACCGTGCTTCTGGTCAACGCCGGGGATGGACCGCGGCGCTCGTTCCTCGAAGGATCCGTGCAGCCGTCGGAGATGGCCAAGTTGATCGTGATCATCTACCTGGCGGTGTGGATGGAATCGAAGGGAGACCGGATCTCCGAGTGGGGCTACGGCTTCCTGCCCTTGATGGTGATCATCGGAATCGTCGGAGGCCTGATCCTGCTCCAGCCCGACCTGAGCGCCGTGCTGACCGTGGGCGTTGTAGCCCTGGTGATGTTCTACCTCGCCGGAGCGCGGGCCTCGCAATCGATCCTGGTGACCCTCGGCAGCGGCCTGGTCGGCTACCTGCTTGTGCGCGTGACGACCACGGGCCGGCAGCGCTGGAATGATTACATGGCCGGCCTGGTCGATATCGAGCGGGCCTCGTATCACGTCCAACGTTCGCTGCAGGCGTTCTTCTCGGGCGGCGTCCTCGGGCGCGGTCTGGGTGCGAGCCAGGAGAAATTCGGACTGCTCCCTGCGCCGCACACCGACAGCATCTATGCCGTGATCGGGGAAGAGCTGGGGTTGATCGGGGCGCTGCTTGTCCTGGCGTTGTTCTGTTTGTTCCTGTGGCGGGGTTTCCGCCTCGCCGCCCAGTCACCGGACCGGCTGGGGATGCTGCTCGGCGGCGGCATCACGTTTTGGATCGGCGTGGAAGCTCTGGTGAATATGGCGGTCCTCCTGGGATTGGTCCCGTTCGCCGGAAACGCGCTTCCGTTCTTCAGCTACGGCGGGTCGAGTCTTGTGACCAGCCTAACGGCCGTCGGCCTTCTGTTGAACATCTCGAGAAGCGTGAGGCGGCCGACATTGGAACAGCACGCGGAGGGGCATGTTACGACTATTGGTATCGGCTGGGGGCACCGGCGGCGGCGTGTATCCCGCCTTGGCGGTCGTCGCAGCGCTCGGCGCGAGGGCTGATGTGCTCTGGGTCGGCTCGGAGGGAGGCATGGAGGCGTCGCTGGTGAAACGCGCTGGCATTGCCTTTGAGAGCATTCCCGCCGCCGGTATCCACGGTGTCGGTCTTCGGCGCTTGCCGGCCAACCTGGCGCGCCTGGCGCAAGGGTTTCGCGCCTCGGGCCGCATCATCCGCCGCTACCAGCCGGATGTCCTCCTGCTCACCGGGGGGTATGTCGGCGTGCCGGTCTCGCTGGCCGCGCGCCGTACGCCCAAGGTGGTTTACATCCCGGACATCGAGCCGGGGCTGGCGCTGAGGCTATTGTCCAATCTTGCCAGCGTGGTGACGGTGACGGCGAAGGAAACCCGCGAGCATCTCCCCGCCAGGAAGCGCATGGTCGTGACGGGTTATCCAACCCGGCCTGACCTGCGGGCCTCGGACCGCGGCGAGGCACGCCGCCGGTTGGGGCTGAGAGCCGACCAGCCGGTCCTGCTGGCATCCGGGGGTAGTCGCGGCGCTCGGTCGATTAACGAGGCGATCTGGGCCAGGCTGCCCGAGTTCCTCGAGATGGCCCAACTGGTGCACATCGTCGGAGAGCTGGATTGGCCGCGGATCACCGAAGCGACGGCCTCGTTGACCCCAGTGCAGAGGAGCCGTTACCAGGCACACGCCTATCTGCACGAAGAGATGGGGGCGGCCCTGGCGGCGGCTGATCTGGCTGTGGCGCGTGCCGGTGCCTCGACCCTGGGCGAACTTCCGCTCTTCGGATTGCCGGCGGTGCTGGTACCTTATCCGCACGCGTGGCGCTATCAGAAGGTCAATGCGGCATACCTCGAGACACACGGCGCGGCCGTCGTCGTGTCTGACGCATTGTTGAAAGAGGACCTTCTCAACACCGTCGAAGGCCTGATCCGTGACCGGGAGCGGTTGGCGGCCATGTCGAGCGCGGCCCGTGGTCTCGCCCGGCCCGATGCAGCCCGCACGATCGCCGATGAAGTTGAGATGTCGGCGCGCCTCCGAGGCACAGCGGATGGTTAGCCTGGTCGTCTTCTGCGGTGTGTTCGTCGCCCTATTCACCGTGATCGGCGCAATGCGGGGTTGGGCGAAGGAGCTGCTCGTGACCAGCGCCGTCGTGCTCGGGTTGTTCCTCAACGCCATCCTCGAGACGTACATCGAGCCTTATCGCACAGCCATGTTCCTTCAGCCCCCGGGAACACAGTTCGTGGTTCGGGCCGTCCTGCTCATCCTGCTCGCCTTCTTCGGCTACCAAACGCCAAACCTGCGGTCCTTGCAGCCGAAGATGGCACGTGAGCGGGTCGAAGAGATCTTGCTGGGGCTGGTGCTCGGGGCCCTCAACGGCTATCTGCTCGTCGGCTCGATCTGGTCGTATCTTCACACATCGGGATACCCGACGGATCTCATCATGCGTCCGCCGGAGGGTTCCGACTTGGCGCTGCAGATCGAGCAATTGGTGAAGTTTCTGCCGCCGACGGTGCTGCCCATTCCGCAAGTCTATTTCGCCGTCGGGATCGTGTTCGTCTTCATCATTGTCGTGTTCGTATGAGAAAGGTCCACCTCGTGGGTATTGCGGGTGCCGGGATGTCAGCGATCGCACAGGTCTTGCACGAGCGAGGCGAAGCCGTGAGTGGTTCGGATCTAGCCGGCTCGGTCTACTCGCAGGGCCTGGAACGCGCCGGGGTGAAAATCGCCTACGGTCATCGCGCCCAGAACGTGGCGGAGGCCGACGTGGTCGTGATCTCGTCGGCCGTCCCTGCCTCGAACCCTGAAGTCGTGGAAGCCCGCCGGCGCGGGATCCCCGTCCTGCGCCGCGAGGCCTTCCTGGGTGAGCTGACCTCCGGGTGGAGGACGATCGCCGTTGCCGGCACGCACGGTAAGACCACCACCACCGGCCTGATCGCCTGGCTGCTCGATCGGGCCGGGCGCGCCCCGAGCTTCATCGTTGGTGGGATGCTCTCCGACTTCGGCACGAATGCCCGTTCGGGCAGCGGGGCGGAGTTCGTGATCGAAGCCGATGAGTACGATCGGGCGTTCCTGGGTCTGCATCCGTCCATCGCCGTGGTGACAAGCATCGAACACGATCACCCCGACATGTTCGCCACGCCGGCCGACTACCTGGAAGCCTTCCGGGCGTTCATCGACCAGGCGCAAGAGACGATCATCGTCTGTCTTGACGACCCCACCGCGGCCTCCCTGGCGCGGCCATCGCTCGAGCGGATCACGTATGGCGTGGAGGCGGGTGCAGATTGGCGGGCCGAGGAGATCCGGCCGAACCAGGCCGGCGGCTCGGATTTTCTGGTCCTCAGGCGAGGTGAGGTGGCTGGTCTGGCACGCACCCGGCTTCCTGGGATCCATAACGTGCGGAACTCGCTGGGGGCGATGGCGGCGGCGGATCGATGTGGCGTGGCGTTTTCCACGATCCAGGGTGCGATCGCTGATTTCCACGGGACCCAGAGGCGGTTCGAACTTTTGGGCGAATCCCATGGGGTGACAGTGATCGATGACTACGCCCACCATCCGACGGAGATCAAGGCAACGCTCTCGGCGGCGCGTTGGCGCTACCCGCAGGCCGATCTGTGGGCGGTCTTCCAACCGCACACATTCTCGCGGGCGCGGGCTTTCATCGATGCGTTCGGCGGCGCGTTTGGTGAGGCCAACCATGTCGTGGTGACGGAAATCTTCGCCTCGCGCGAGGCGCCGGATCCATCGATGACGGGCGAGATGGTCGCCAGGCATATCGAGCATCCCGACGTTCGTTTCATCCCGGACCTGACGGAGGCGGCGCGTTTGCTGGAGACCGCCGTCCGACCGGGTTCGGTGGTGGTCACTCTCAGCGCCGGCGACGGCAATCAGGTGGGGAAGCAGCTTCTCGAGGCGCTGGAGCACCGCAGGGAGGATAAGGCAAATGGCTAAGGTCAACCAACGCATGTTCGAACAGGATCGCAGGATGGAGCTCAGGCTGAGGCTGGCGGCGAAGCGGGCCACCATCAAGGAACTGCCGGCCATGGTGACCCAGCTCGTCAGTGAACTGCCCGAGCCGGAGGTCGTGGTCCGACTGATCAACCGCGTCCGGCGCTTATGATGACTGCCGGCATCACCACCGACCGGATCGAGCCGCTGCGAGCTGTCTTCGGCATCCGGGTTCAGAAGGATGCGATGCTGTCGCGCTTCACATCGGCCCGGATCGGTGGACCGGCCGACTACCTGCTCCTTGTCCGCTCATTGCGCGAACTGACCCAAGCGGCGGAGCTGCTCTGGCAATCTGAGCTTCCATTCCGGATTCTCGGAGCGGGCTCGAATGTGCTTGCTGCGGATGCCGGATACCGGGGCGTGATCCTGGTCAACCAGGCCAGGGAGGTCCGGTTCGAGGAGCCCGAAGAAGGCCCGCAGGTGTGGGCCGAATCTGGGGCGTCATTCGGAGGGATCGCCCGCCGGGCCGTTGAGCGCGGATGGACCGGGTTGGAGTGGTCGGCCAGCATCCCGGGGACAGTTGGAGGCGCGGTGGTGGGCAACTCGGGAGCGCACGGCAGCGAGGTCGCCGATAGGCTCAAGGTGGCCGAGATCTTGCAACATTCCGGAATGGTCGAAGCATGGCCGGTCGATCGGATGGAGTACGGCTATCGCGACAGTTGGTTCAAGAGACATACGGGAGAGGTGGCCGTCCTCACGGCGACGTTCCGTCTGGAGCAATCCTCCGTCCGCCAGACCGGAGCGAAGATGGCGGCGCTGGTCGAGTACCGCCAGGAGACGCAGCCCCCGGGGGCCAGTTGGGGGTCAATGTTCAAGAACCCTCCGGACGACTATGCCGGTCGATTGATCGAGGCCAGCGGCTTGAAAGGCCTGCGTCAGGGGCAGGTAGAGATCAGCCAGGTTCATGCCAATTTCTTCATCAACCGCGGCCGGGCAAGCGCCAGCGACGTCATGATCTTGATGGAGAAAGCTCGAGAGGCCGTTGCCAAGAAGTTTGGCGTCGAGCTTCAGCAGGAGGTTGAGAACATCGGTGATTGGCCAGAAGCGGGGCCGGATCCGAGTGGGGAAGGTGCCGACAATTGAGGAACAAACTTCGGCTGGGCGTGATCTTCGGCGGCAGATCAGGCGAACACGAGATCTCTCTCATGTCCGCCCGATCGGTGCTGAAAGCGCTTGACAGGTCAAGGTACGAGATCGTCACGATCGGTATCACGCATGAAGGCCGATGGTATTCCGGCGAAGGGACGCTCGAGGCGCTCGAGGAAGGACGTCTGGACACCCTCGAACGGGTGGCGCTCCTCGGGGAGCCTGGGCAACGCAATCTGTATCGATGGCGAGAAGGCGCGCCGCTCGAGGTCTTGAGTGAGCTGGATATCGTCTTTCCTTTGCTCCACGGTACGTTTGGAGAGGACGGAACGATCCAGGGGCTGTTTGAGATGGCTGATGTCCCGTACGTCGGGGCAGGCGTGCTCGGATCTTCGGCTGCGATGGATAAGGGCCTGTTCAAGATGCTGATGCAAGCTCAAGGGATCCCGGCCGTCGAATCGGTCGTATTGCTTTCGTCGGAAATCCATCGCCAGGTTGACTCCGCCATCGACAGAGCGGAGGCGGTGGCGCCGTATCCCTTGTTTGTGAAGCCGGCCAATCTCGGCTCGTCAGTTGGCGTTAGCAAAGTCCGCAGCCGGTCCGATCTCCTGGAAGGATTGATGGATGCGGCGCGCTACGACCGGCGGGTCCTCGTCGAACGCGGGGTCGATGCACGCGAGATTGAGGTAAGCGTGCTCGGCAACGAGGAACCGGAAGCCTCCGTGCCGGGAGAGATCATCCCCAGCGACGAGTTCTACTCCTACCGCGCCAAGTACATCGACGATCGGTCGGAGCTTCTGATCCCGGCGCCGATCGATCCGAAGACAGCCAGTCAGGCCCGCCGGCTGGCGGTCGAGACCTTCCTGGCATTCGACGGGGCAGGGATGGCCCGGGTGGACTTCCTGCTGGAACGATCGACCGACCGCCTGTACGTGAATGAAGCCAACACGATCCCCGGATTCACCAAGATCAGCATGTACCCGAAGTTGTGGGAGGCGAGCGGGTTGCCGTACCCGGCGTTGCTTGACCGCCTTGTCGATCTGGCGCTCGAGCGCCAGGCTCAGAAAGATGCACTTGTGCGTTCCTACGAGGAAACGGCGTGACGGCCGACGATCACCTCCTTGGCACCACTCGGACCCGCGCCGAAAGAGGCCGGGCCCGCCGGGCTCGCCAGTCCTCCGAGGTCGAGGCGGCGCCACCGCTGCAACGGAGCAAGCCCAAGAGGCGCAAAACGCTCCGTCGCCGATACGACATCGCTTTGCCGGTCGAGTTGGGAGCTGAGATTCGCCTCCCGGCCATCCCGATAATCCGGCCTGGCCCGAGATTGGCCTCGGCCGCTCTGCTTCTGGGCACGCTCTGGGTGCTTTTCCAGATCGTGCACTCACCCGGGCTGGTGGCGGCCGAAGCTGCTGTACTGGGCAACAAGATGCTTACCTCGGCGCAGGTGAGGTCGATCGCCGCCACCGAGGGTATGGCAAGCTTCCTGATCGATCCGGGACTGGTTGACGACAGTCTCACGGCGCACGCTGAGATCTCCGCAGCTCACGTCAGAGTCCGTTGGCCCAACCGGGTGGAGATCCAGGTCGAGGAGCGGGAGCCGCTGGTCGCCTGGGACGACGGCGGGCGGCATTGGTGGCTATGCCGTGACGGGGTCGCATTCTTGCAACACGGTGCGTGGCCAGGCCTGGTACAGGTAAGCTCGAAGGAACCCGTATTGGATATTACCGAGGATCCTCTCGGAACGGCGATGTCCCCGGACGTGCTTCGGGCGGCAACGGCGCTGAGTGCCCAGCTGCCAGAAGCGGCCTCGTTGATGTATGAGCTCGGGCGGGGTCTGAGTTTTGAGGATCCGCGCGGGTGGACTGCGGTGTTCGGGGTCGGCGGAGACATGGTGCTCAAGGTCCGGCTTTATCGGGGCATCGTAGACGACCTGGCCCAACGCGGCGTGTCGGCGACGTTGATCAGCGTGGCCGATCCAGCGACGCCCTACTATCGGACGGTGAGGTAACCCTGGTGGCTGGGATCATCGGCACGGATCAGCCGATCTTCGTCGGGCTCGATATTGGGACGAGCAAGGTCTGCGCGCTCGTCGGGCACCTGGATGAGGACCGGCGTCTGCGGGTGATCGGGGTCGGGCTGGCCCAGGCCCAGGGCATGCGCAAGGGTGGGGTGGTCAACCTGGAAGGCGTAGCCAAAGCGGTCGAGGCCGCCAAGGACAAGGCCGAACGCACGTCAGGGTATGAGATCTCGTCGGCTCTCGTCAGCCTCTCTGGCGGCCAGGTCGCCTCGCTCAACAGTAAGGGGATGTCGGGTGTCTCGGGCAGGACGATCGGCCAGGACGATATCGCCCGGGCCCTGGAAGCGGCCCGCTCGATCGCCGTGCCCTACAACCGGCAGATCGTGCATGTCATCCCGCGCGGATATGTCATCGACGGACAGGACGGGATCAAGTCCCCCATCGGGATGCACGGGTACCGACTCGAAGTTGAGGCGCATGTGGTCACGGCCCCAGCGACCGGTCTGCGCAACCTGGAAAAGGCGGTTGAAGCCGCCGGTGTGGCCATCGACGGGTGGGTGCTCGGCCCGCTGGCTGCCGGCGAAGTCGTGCTCACCGAAACCGAACGCGAGATGGGAGTGCTGGTGTGTGACATCGGGGCAGGGACGTGCGACATTGCCATCTATATCGAGGGGGCCGTGTGGCACACCGCAGTCGTACCGGTCGGCGGCGATCATCTGACGAGCGACATCGCCCAGGGGCTTCATCTGCCACTCGAGACGGCCGAGTCGGTCAAGATCCGGCACGGCAGGGCGCAGGCGGACGCATCGGATGACGGGCAGGCGTTCGCTGTAAGGCCTTTCGGGGCCGAGAAGT